>Ga0207665_10000383_pt1 | contig 30376 bp, 24 predicted proteins | sample LARL112metaG_FD_184351 | JGI IMG/M metagenome (GOLD analysis project Ga0207665, IMG submission 184351) | Corn, switchgrass and miscanthus rhizosphere microbial communities from Kellogg Biological Station, Michigan, USA - LAR L11-2 metaG... | ecosystem: Host-associated > Plants > Roots >... | reverse complement strand
GGTCGAGGCGGCGGAGATGTTTCGTTCATGCCGCAAACGGTCGCGAAGCTGATCGTCGGTACGGCCGACATGCTTGCGGAGGGTGTGGCCGCCGGCAGACTCATCCTGCGAGAGGTCACGCGAGGATCCCGAGGTGTCGGATGCAGTCGGTGCGGGTCGAGGGAAATCCGGTTTGGCGGACGTCTGACCGTGCTGGTTGCAGGCAATGGCGGCGAACAGAATCGCCAGCACTGCGGCGAGTGCGCGTCCGGGAATGACGGCTCTTCCTGCGGAATTCATCAACTTTGTTGAAACTTGGGTGTTGCGTCCTGAGGGCCCGAACGCCAGCACTTCGCCAGGCGACGCGGGGGATGGCGCTGCCACAGCGCTAGCAGCCTACCTCCGGGCGGTACCCTCTGGCAAATGGGTGGTCTGACGTTGGGGAACGAGGTAGGGCGCGGCAAGGGGTCGCTTCGCGTAAATTGATGAGCATGGCCCGTACTTCTGTCGGCGAATGGCTGGGCGATTTTCTGGTGCACGGCAAGGAATGCGCGTACGTGCAAAGGCGCGGCTATCGCACCGAGAGATGGTCGTACGGCCAGGTGGCGGGCTTGGCGTTTCAGTTCGCGCGCGAACTGCAGGCGCGCGGGATTGCGAAAGGCGAGCGAGTGTTGATCTGGGGAGAGAACTGCGCGGAGTGGGTCGCAGCGTTCCTGGGATGCGCACTGCTGGGCGTGATTGCTGTGCCGATGGACGACGCAGCAACCGACGACTTTGCGCTGCGGGTGACCCGTGAGGTGGGAGTGCGGCTGATGGTGTGCTCGCGCGAGCACTTGCAGTCTGCAGATGGGGTTCCCTTGCTGATTCTGGAAGAGCTCCGTGCCAACCTTGCTGCGCGTGCGGCTTTGCCTCGCGAAACTGTCCTCGTTGCGCCAAGCGATCCGCTGGAAATTATTTTCACATCGGGAACGACAGCAGAGCCGAAGGGAGTCGTGATCACTCACGGCAATGTTCTGTCGAACACGGCGCCGCTGGAAACTGAGATTCGGAAGTATCTGAAGTATGAACGTTGGGTACATCCGGTGCGATTTTTGAACCTGCTGCCGCTGAGCCATGTTTTCGGACAATTCCTTGGGATGTTTCTGCCTCCGCTCATGGCGGGAACTGTGATTTTTCAAGGCTCCTTGGGCCCTTCCGAAGTGCTGCGGACGATCCGGCGGGAAAGGGTGTCCGTGCTGGTGGCGGTGCCGCGCATGCTGCAATCTCTGAAAGAGAAAGTCGAAAGGGACGAGGAGGATGCTGGGCGATCGAATGCGTTTCGTGCCAGGTTCACGAAGGCGGAAGGTGAAAAGTTTCTGCGCCGAGGGTGGATCTTTCGCCGTCTGCACCGTCGGTTCGGGTGGAAGTTTTGGGCTCTTATTTCCGGCGGAGCGGCCCTCGATCAGGAAACGGAGGAGTTCTGGAACCGAACGGGATTTGCGGTGATTCAGGGGTACGGACTCACGGAAACGACCTCACTGGTGAGCGTGAATCATCCGTTCAAGTTGGGAAAGGGATCGATCGGCAAGGTTCTGCCCGGGCGCGAAGTGAAACTGGCGGAGGATGGGGAGATTCTGGTTCGAGGTGGTGGAGTGGCGGCTGGGTATTGGAGTGCAGGCACCGGAAGTGGACGAGACGCTCGTGAGCGTGGCGGTGGTCCGCCGCCGCTACACGTGGCTGGCGAGGACGGGTGGTATCGCACTGGCGATCTTGGCGCGCTCGATGCGGAAGGGAATCTCTATTTCAAGGGTCGCAAGAAGGATGTGCTGGTTACGCCCGCCGGGATGAATGTGTATCCAGAGGACCTGGAAGCGGCGTTGCGTGCGCAGCCTGAAGTTCGGGACTGCGTCATTGTGGGACTGGCGCGCGGTGGAAATGAGGAGCCCTGCGCAGTCGTGATTCTGCGGGATGGAGCGGCGAATCCAGCGGGGGTTGTGGAGAGTGCAAACCAGAAGCTCGCCGAATATCAGCGTATGCGCGAATGGTTCGTCTGGCCGGAAAAGGATTTTCCCAGAACGACCACGGGCAAGCCGCGCCTCAATGTGATTCGTGAGACGGTGCAGACGCGCCGTGTCCCGGAAGCGCCGCCTGTCGCAGGCTCGAGTCCTCTGACAGACTTGATCGGGAGAATTTCCGGACGGGCAGTGCCGGCTTTGCACCACGAGGCAAACCTCGAAGACGATTTGCACTTGAGTTCGCTCGAACGGGTGGAATTGATGAGTGCGCTCGAAGACCGCTACCAGGTGGACTTGAGTGAAACCAGTTTCAGCGCCGCGCGCACCGTGGGAGACCTGGAACCGATGCTTAGCGGCAAGGGTGGGGAGCGTGTTGAGTATCACTATCCGCGATGGACTCTGACTTGGCCGGTGCGTTGGGTGCGCACCCTTACTTACTATGCGTTGATGCGTCCGGCGATCATGCTGCTGGGTTGGCCGAAGATTGAAGGCCGAGAAAATCTGAAAGACGTCCGCGGCCCGGTGTTGGTGGTTTGCAATCACATTGATGATGTGGATGTTGGATTCGTGGAGACTGCGCTGCCGCCGCGGTTGCGATATCGCCTGGCGACTGCTACTGGCGGTGAAGCGCTCGAAGCTTTGCGGACTCCACCTGCCGGGCGTGGATTCTTGTTACGCGCTTACGACCGTCTGCAGTGGACGTCGGGAGTGGCGTTGCTGAATCTTTTTCCTTTGCCGAGAGCCGCGGGGTTCCTGAAAAGCTTTGCTTATGTGGGAGAGTGCATCGATCGCGGTTATAGCGTGCTTGTTTTCCCCGAGGGGCATCATACGACCGACGGCGAATTGCGTCCGTTTCGCGCGGGAGTGGGTTTGTTGGCCACGCGCCTGAACGTTCCAGTGGTTCCGATGAGGATTGATGGACTGTTTGATGTGAAGCGAGCGGGGCGAAGGCTTGCGCGTCCAGGAGAAATTCGCGTGCGGATCGGAAAGCCAGTGAACTTTGGGGCTATGGATGAAGCTCCGTCTATCGCGGCTGAGCTGCAGAGGAGAGTGGAAAAACTTCGGGGAAGATGAAAAATATGGGGAGGGTGTCGATACGGCGAAGGCTGTATTTTTTTGAATGGGCGGACGCCTTTCCAGAATTGATTTTCGCGTACTTACGGAATCCAGAAGGGCAGCCAGCTGTCGGATCTCTTGGCGGCGTCTATAATTTTCGATATGAAAATTAGAACCGTTCTCCCTCTCTGTTTATTGCTCGCTGCATCGTGGTTGCACGCGGCAGACAAAAAGGCTGTTGAACTCAAAAATGCCAAGGGCGAAAGCGTCGGCACTGCTACGTTGGAAGAATCCAAGGGCAACGGCGTGACGCTGAACCTCGACCTAAAGAACCTGCCTCCGGGCGACCACGCCATTCACGTACATCAGACGGCGAAATGCGACGGGCCCGATTTCAAGTCGGCCGGCGGCCATTTCAATCCCGACACTAAAAAGCATGGGCTGGAGAATCCCGAAGGCCACCACGCCGGAGACATGCAGAACTTCACGGCGGGTGCCGATGGAACCGCCACGACATCGGTGACGAACAAGGACATCAACTTAGGTAGCGACAACCACTCGGTGTTCAGTAATGGCGGCACCGCATTGGTGGTTCACGCGAAGGCCGATGACATGAAGTCGGATCCGGCGGGCAATGCGGGCGACCGGATCGCTTGCGGCACGATCACGAAATAGAAGCGAATGAAAATAATGAGAAGGGCGTCCCCATCCCCTGGCACGCCCTTCTCGGTGCTGACCGGTCCGACGAGCGGATTTCTCCGCAGGCCCGTTCTGCACTTCGTTCACACCCTCGCGGGCAATCTGCAGCCCTGCGAGTACCGGTGCGATGTCTCGGGGCCTACTCCTTCGCGCCCCGTTTTGATCAAACACGGGCACTCCGCGGAAGTTGTTGCGAGGCGATTTTTTTCTGGTCCCCATACCCCCTCCGGAGTTTCCCGTAGAAAAGAACATGGTCCGTGTTCGCGCAACGATCTCCAAACACGCGACACCCATGCGGTGGCCCGGCAGCGGCCAACAGCGTACACGCCCGGTTCGCCGCCTGGCTAAGTCCTTGCCCACGACAGCCATAGGCTTTGCAAATCTTGCGGTTGACGAACCGAGGCGGTCGAACTATGAAGGAGCTATCCCTGCAAATCGAGCAACTGCCCCATCCCTGCTGAACCTTTAACCACGCTGAACCTTTAACCACGTGTCCCCTTGGAGGAGTTTCATGACAGAAGAAAAGTCGAAGCAGATGGTAAGACCCCTGCGGGTTTTTGTCGGGCCCGGCACCAAGGCCGAAAAGGCTTTTCACGCTCGCATGTCGATGCCGAGCCCTGAGGTGATCGCGCCGGGAGTTTCCCCGACGCCAGACCATGATTTGATCTTCCACGGAGGGCACACGATCGCCGACCTTATCTTCACGAACTTCTACGTGGGTGGGGCGGGAGCCTGGAAGGCCAGCGACATTCAGAACATCGACAGAGTGCTGGCGGCAGCCATGTCGGATCAGGACCTGAACAACGTGATGTCGCAGTACTATCCTTCAGGAAAGATTACGAGCACGTTCAAACCATCGCAGACGCTGGCGGGCCCGGCTCCGAAGGTGTTTTCGCAGGGAGACGTTGAGAATCTTGTGCAGCAGTTATTTACTGCCGGCACTTTGAACGGATTCGACTTCAAGTCAACCGTATTCAATTTGATGCTGCCGAGCGGGACGATCTTGAACACAGATACGGCGCCCACGGGCGGTGAAGTCTCGGCAAAAGCCGAAAAGGTGAGGACACACCTGCCCACTGAAGGGGATGAAGACTCAACGCAGGGTCTCGGCGGGTATCACGGCTCGGTACACGTAGGCAGCGGCGCGACGGCGAAGATCATTTACTACGCCATCGGGGTGTATTCGGAGAATCTGCCAGATGGGAGGACGAATGGCATCCCGGTCTTCGACCAATCGTGGAAGAACGTGGTCGCGACTTTCTATCACGAACTGAACGAAGCACGGACGGATGCTGACGTGGAAGACGCAATTCGCGCGGGCAACGATCCCGCGGCGGTGAAGTTTCTCGGCTGGACCTCGAAGCAGGGAGAAGAATGCGGTGACTTCCCGGTCTTTGAAGCGAATCCCCTGACGCAGGTTTTTCAGGAAGTGAAGCTGACCAATAGCAGCGAAACAGTTCCGGTGCAGTTCCAGTACTCCGATCACGCGCACGGGCCGGAGGGTCCGCTCAAGACGCCCGCGCCATTTGCGGGGCAGCTGCAGGCGAAAGGCGCGGGGCATTCGCATGGTGGAGGGAAAAAGAAGAAGATTGATTCTTAGAGGGGATTACTAGTACTTCGCTAGATCAAGAGCGGCCGGATGAGTCCTATGCGGCGGAAGGCGTGCATTCGCTAAGCGGCTTCGCAAAACGAGCCAACGCGGCTGAACGCTTTATAATCGCCGAGGCATTCACCTCTTATCGAAGGCAATCCTCTACATGGGACATCCTCTTCTCGATCTTACGGACAAGACTGCGGTAGTGGTCGGCGGCACCAGCGGAATCGGGCTGGCGCTGGCAAAGGGCCTCGCGGAGGCCGGCGCAAATGTCGTTCCAACTGGTCGTCGCGAGGTGGAAGCGCGGGGGGCGAGTGCGGCCGTCGAGGGCTTCGGGCGGAAATCTCTGACTGTGACGTGCGATGTCACCCAGAACGCCAGCCTCGAACGGTTGCTAAAAGAGGTGTGCTCGGTCTTCGGCAAGGTCGATATCCTCGTGAACTGCGCCGGCCGCACGAAGCGAACTCCGACGCTCGAGGTGCCGGAGGAAGAGTGGAACGCCATCATGGAAACGAACCTCAACGGCACGTTGCGCGCCTGCCGGGTGTTCGGGAAGCACATGATCGAGCGCGGCTACGGACGGATCATCAATATCACCTCGCTAGGATCGTATGTCGGACTCTTTGAAGTGGCGGCCTACAGCGCGAGCAAATCGGGCGTGGCGTCTCTCACCAAGTCGCTCGCCGTGGAGTGGGCGAGACATGGCGTTTGCGTGAACGCCATCACACCCGGTGTTTTTCGCACGGACTTAAATGCCGTTCTTCTCGACGGTACCGAGCGCGGGCGCGAATTTTTGATGCGGACGCCGATGGGGAGATTCGGCAAGGTAGAAGAGTTGGTAGGAGCCGCAGTATTTCTGGCGTCGGACGCTGCCAGCTTTGTCTCGGGACACTTGCTGGTGGTCGACGGCGGGATTCTGGCGAGCGGCGTGAATCAATAACGCCACAATCAGCTGGCGACACGGACATTCGGCGCCGCGCTGCGCTCGCGGGCTTGCTTCACGATCGCCACGAATTTTCGCGCATTCTCGACAATCACCTCTGCCTTCCCGGATTTCAAAGCGTCGGCCTGAACAAGTTCTCCGCCGATCCCGAGAGCTGCAGCTCCGGCCTCGATGAATTCGGCCGCGGTGTTCAGGTTCACTCCGCCCGTAGGAACCAGAGGAATCTGCGGCAGCGGGCCTTTCAGCGCTTTGATGTATTTCGCTCCCCCTACTTGCCCGCAAGGGAAGACTTTGACGAAGTCAGAACCGGCGTTCCATGCAGTGACGACTTCGGTGGGCGTGAGCGCGCCGGCAAGCATCAGGATTCCGGAGCGAGCAGCGAATTCGATGGTGGGAAGATTCAGTCCTGGGCTGACCAGGAACTGCGCCCCTGCATCCAGGCATCGGCGCGCGGCTTCAGCATCGAGTACGGTGCCCGCGCCAATCAAGACGGAGGCAGGCGCGCTCCTGCGAAGTTCGCGGATGACGTCGACAGCACCGGGGACCGTCATGGTGATTTCAACGATAGGAATCCCGCCGTCGCACACGGCCTGTGCGGCCAGTCGTGCTTCTGCGGCCGATGCGGCACGCACCACGGGAACAACTCCGATCTCCAGAATCTGATCGCGCACTTGTTGCTTGTCCATCGAAGTTTCCCCCCAAAGATTTGATTGCTAGCGCGCGATGCGGGCGCCCTTGTCTTCCATCACCCTCAGGACTTCCGGCAGGGTAACCATGCTGGTGTCCCCAGGTGTCGTCATCGCGAGGGCGCCATGCGCCGCGCCGCATTCGACGGCAAACTGGGGGCCTTTGTCGGCGAGAAAGCCATAAATCAGGCCCGAGGCGAACGAATCTCCGCCGCCTACTCGATCGTAAATTTCAAGATCCTTGCGTTCTTTGGCCTGGTAGAAATTGCCATCGCTATAGCAGATGGCGCCCCAATCGTTTCGCGTGGCGGTCTTGGCTTTGCGAAGCGTAGTTGCGACCACCTGGAAGGGATAGTCCTTCACGACCTTCTCGATCATCTGCTTGAAGCTCACGACTTCGAAGTCCGAGAGACTCGAATCGACTCCGGCGACTTCGTAGCCAAGCGCCGCTGAAAAGTCTTCTTCGTTTCCCAGCATCACGTCCACCAGTGGGGCGATGCGGCGGTTGACGTCTTGCGCCTGCTTCTTGCCGCCTATCGACTTCCATAGCGAGGGACGATAGTTCAAGTCGTAGGAAACGATTGTGCCGTGGCGCTTGGCGGCCTGCATGGCCTCGATCACTACTTCGGGCGTGGTCGAAGAAAGTGCGCTGAAAATTCCGCCAGTGTGCAGCCAGCGGGCGCCGAGTTTCCCGAAGATTTCTTCCCAATCGATGTCGCCGGGTTTGAGTTGAGAGACTGCGGTGTGGCCGCGATCGTAGGAGCCAAGGGCGGCCCGGACTCCGAAACCGCGTTCTGTGAAGTTGAGACCGTTGCGGGCAGCGCGCCCGACGCCATCGTGCGGCACCCAACGGACCAGTGTCTGATCGACGCCGCCTTGGAAGATGAAATCCTCCAGCAGACGACCCACAGGATCGTCGGCGAAGGCGGTGACCACAGCTGTTTCGAGACCGAAGCATCGTTTCAGCCCGCGGGCGACGTTGTATTCGCCTCCGCCTTCGCAGACTTCGAAGGCGCGCGTCGTAGCGATGCGCCGGTCCCCGGGATCGAGGCGCAGCATGATTTCGCCGAGGCTCACCAGATCCCAGCGGCAATCTTTTTTATGTTTAATCTTCAGCGGCATCCTGAGTTCGATCAGACTTGCAGGATTTTATTTCGCTTGGCTTCCGCATTGCGTTGGATCCTGCGAGATTCTGTATTGTTATACACAAGTTGCATGCTGGAGTCTGCGGCGTGTCCCGTTTCCGGCGGCGCCATGCCAGGATCAGGTATAAATTTCTAGAAGGAACTGAGATGGCGAAAGCGGCTCTCAAACTGCACCCGGACGACAATGTGCTGATCGCCTTGCGCGACCTGTGCAAGGGCGAGTCCGTGGAAGCCGACGGCCATTCTTTCCCGCTGACCTCGGATGTGTCCGCCAAGCACAAGTTTGTAGTGAAGCCGATGGCTCCGGGCGATCCGGTGTTCATGTACGGTGTGCTGGTCGGCAAGGCAACGCAGGCAATTCCGCAAGGATCCGCACTGAATGTTTTGAATATCTGCCACGACGCACTCTCTTTCCAGGAGAAGACAAAAGAGCAGAGGTGGAATCCTCCGGATATTTCCCGCTGGAAGGAGCGCCGATTTCTCGGGTACCAGCGGGCAGACGGGCAGGTCGGCACGCGCAATTACTGGCTAGTAGTGCCGCTGGTGTTTTGCGAGAACCGGAATATTGAGACGCTGAAACAGGCGTTTGAAGAGGAACTCGGATTCGCTCCGCCGAAAGTCTACCGGCGTCAGGTGGCGGAGATGGCCGAACTTTACACGCAGGGGAAACTGGAAGAGATCGAGCGTCGGCACAACGATGAAGGCGCGCGTCCGGCGGCGAAGCCTGCACTCTTCAAGAACGTCGATGGCATCAAGTTCCTGATGCACCAGAGCGGTTGCGGGGGCACGCGTGAAGATTCGCATAACCTTTGTGGCTTGATTGCGGGGTACCTGCATCATCCGAATGTCGCGGGAGCAACTGTTCTCAGCCTCGGGTGCCAGAATTCGCAGGTGAGCATTCTGCGCGAGCAGGTCGCCGCACGCGATTCGCATTTTCAGAAGCCGCTGCTGGTGTTCGAGCAGCAGAAGAGCAGTTCGGAATTCTCCATGCTGTCGGATGCGATCCGGGAAACATTTCTGGGAGTGGCGGCGGCAAATGACAGCGGTCGAACTCCCGCGCCGCTCTCTCAGCTTTGCGTGGGCTTGAAGTGCGGCGGTTCGGATGGGTTCTCTGGGATTTCTGCCAACCCTGCGGTCGGACACGTTTCAGACTTGCTTGCGGCTTTGGGCGGTCGCACGATTCTTTCCGAGTTCCCCGAGTTGTGCGGCGTGGAGCAGGCGCTGATTGATCGGACAGTGGATCGCCAGACTGGCGATAGATTCATTCAATTGATGCGCGACTACGCGGCGCGTGCGAAAGCCGTGCGCTCGGGATTTGAGATGAACCCTTCGCCGGGCAACATCAAAGACGGCCTGCTGACAGACGCGATGAAATCGGCGGGGGCGGCGCGCAAAGGGGGCAACTCTCCGGTCACGGCCGTGCTGGACTATCCGGAATATTCCGCGCAGGCTGGTTTGAATTTGCAATGCACCCCGGGCAATGACGTCGAGTGCGTGACGGCGCAAGTTGGCGCGGGCGCGAATGTTGTGCTGTTTACGACTGGATTAGGCACGCCGACGGGAAATCCTGTCGCTCCCGTGATCAAGATCGCGACCAACACCGATCTGGTCCGCCGCATGCCGGACATCATCGATGTGGATGCGGGGCCGATCATCTCAGGCGAGAAGTCGATCGAGGAAATGGGCGAGACGATTCTCGAATCGGTGATTCAGGTGGCGAGCGGGGAAGTGCGCACCAAGGCTGAAGTGCTTGGGCAGGATGACTTCATTCCCTGGAAGCGCGGCATTTCGCTTTAGAGTGAATTCTGCTTGGCCGGACAAATCATGAAAAAGTCATTCCTTGTTTTAGTGCTGCTGGGCGCTAGCTTATCTACGTTCGGTGCGGATGGGCCTCCGCCGGACGCCTTTCGCGTTCTACCACCTGTCACGGGCGAGGGACCAACCATCACTCCTTACCTGAAGTACCAGACAGAGATGGCCTGGAATCAGGACGAAGAGCGGCGCAAGGAGTGGGCGCAGATTCGCACGGCGGCGGACTTGATCCGCATACAGCACAAGATGCAGGCGAGCCTGCTCGCCATGCTGGGCGGTTTGCCGGCAGAGCGCACTCCCTTGCATACGCGCATTACGGGCAAGATCGCGATGGACGGTTTCCACATCGAGAAGTTGATTTACGAAAGTTTGCCAGGCGTGTATGTCACGGCGCTGGTCTTTGTGCCCGACGATGGCAATAAGACGCATCCTGGGATTCTTGTGCCGGCAGGGCACTCGACGAATGGGAAGAATCACTATCAAGTGTTGTGCCAGCGGTTGGTTCATCACGGATATGTCGTGATTGCTTGGGACCCCGTAGGACAAGGGGAGCGTAGCCAGTTCTGGGACGCGAAGGCTGGCAAGAGCCGCTACAACCTAATTTGCGCTGAGCATGCGGTGATGGGGAATCTGGCCTATCTGGCGGGAACAAATCTCGCGCGCTGGGAAATCTGGGACGGCATTCGTGCCGTCGACTATCTCCTAACGCGTCCGGATGTTGACCCGCAGCGCATCAATATCACAGGCACGAGCGGCGGAGGATTTCAGGTCGCGCATATCGCGGCGCTCGATCGACGCATCAAGGCGGCTGCGCCTTCCTGCTACATCACAGCGCTGCCCATGCGCGTCTACAACCGCATTTTCAAAGATCCCGACAGCGATCCCGAGCAAGACTTGTACGGAATGATTTCGAATCACATCGACAATCCGGGCTTGCTGCTCATGATGTATCCGAGGCCGGTGTTTGTGTCCGCGGCGGTGCTGGATTTTTTCCCGATTGAGGGCGCTCACCGGAGTGTGCGTGAGGTTTCGGAAATATACGGCAAGTTCAATTACGCGAACCGCATCGCCATGGCCGAGGGCTATCACGATCACCAGTACTCGCCGCAGAACCAGGAGGCCGCGGTGGCCTTCCTCGACCACTTCAACGGACTGAAGCCACCGAAAGAAAAGTTCGAAGCCAAGGAACTTGATGACAAGACCGTGCAGGTGACGCGCACTGGGCAGGTGATGCTCGACTTCGAGGATGCGCGCTCGATGATGGATGTCATCCGCGAATACTACGAGAGCCACAAGAAAGAACCCTCGAAGACGGTCAAGCAGCTTTACTATTCGAATCTTCGTCCCAATATCGACAAGTGGAAGGTTGCCGAATTTGATGGCGGCGTGACCGGAGTGAATGAGATTCGGTGGGAGTCGGTGGGAGAATCTGAGTTCGGCGGAGCGACGATTAGCAAAATCGTACTGCACCACAGCCGATATCTGCAGATGCCAGTCGTGCGGATCCGAAAAACGGGAAGCGATCAAGGGCCAGTGCTGTTTTGGTTAGGAGAGAACGGAAAAGCTACCGCGGAAGACTGGCCGACCATCGCGAAGTATGTTGAAGACGGTTACACGGTTGTGTCCTTCGATCCGCGTGGACTCGGGGAAACCCGCATGCCGTTCAAGGCCGTGTCGCCCGACGATCCGGCGCTTGCGCACTTGGACTTCGATCAGGCGTATGTAAGTCCGCTGTCAAGTGTGCTCGGGGGATATGAATACAATGCGCTGCTGGTAGGGCGTCCTTTCTTGCTACAGACCATCGAGGACGCGGAGATCGCTTTGCGTTTCGTGCACGCTAGCGCGCCTCGGAGTGCGGGGATTGTTGTTGCTGGTTCTGGAACGGGAGCGAACGTCGCCACCCTCATCGCTGAGACGCTGCCTGACGTCAAACTCGTGCCTGGAGCCACGAACGAGCCGTTTCGGTGGTCGCAGGTTGTCGAGCAGAAAACCGAGATGTGGCCGATTCAGTTTTTGTTGCCTGGCGGAGCTTACATTCACTGAGCCGCGTGCTTCCCAAGGACTCGTTTTGATCAGATTGAAAAACTCTTGCCTCCCACCCTTCGAAAATCGGGAAGGGTGGGGCAGCCATCGTTTTTGTAGCGCTTCACGAACATCGCAAGAACGTCCAAGAGCGCCACAAGACATCAGAAGTAGGTGGCGCTTCTACTGAGCCCCTACTACCGGCAGGATCACTGCCGACGGATGCTCGGCGTCGTGGTAGATCGTGTTAGTCGCGCTGACTGGTTTGCGGCCGGTGGCGTTGTCCTCTCCTGTATTCAGATTGCGATCAAAGCGCGGGAAGTTGCTGCTGCTGACTTCCAGGCGGATGCGATGTCCCTTCTTGAAGACGTTGCTTGTCGACCAGAGATCGAGGGAGATCTCGTACGTCTGGCCTGGGTTCAAGAGTTGCGGCTGCTCGCGTGAATCGCGGTAACGTCCGCGGACGATTCCTTCTGTCAGGTTCTGCGCAAAGCCATCGGGCCAGACATCGACCAACTTCGCGGTGAAATCCGTATCCACTGCAGAGGAACTAGCGAACATTTCCAGCGTAATCGGACCGGTGACTTCGAGATCTTGTGCGAGCGCTGGGGTCGAATAGACCAGGACATCGGGACGAGCTTCGACCCCGCGCTGGTCGCGTGGCCCGGGCTTCAGGTGATGGGAGTCGCAGCACAGGGGCCCGCCAATCGTAGGCGCCGGATTCGCGGGATCGTAAACGTAGTGGTCGGTAGTTTCAGCGCGCGGGCTGACGGTTGAGAGCGCGCCGTCTCCGCCGAGCGTGTTTGCCTTGCCCGTGGAGTGCAGGAAATATTTGGTGTCGTGTGCACGCGCCAGGGGCCAGTCATCCTCATCACGCCACTGATTTAGGCCCATCACGAAAATCTGTACGGGTTTCGCTTTGCTGAAGTCGTTGCTCTCGCCCTTCAGGAGTCCGTCGTACCAGGCGAGAGTTACGTCGTCTTCATCGCGCTCGGCGGCCTGTCCGAAGTCTACGTCTCCGATCTTGCGTCCGGAGCCGGCGTGGCCTCCGATGGTCACGACCAGTCGCTGGCCTTTGCGCGAGGCGTCGCTGGCGCCATGCTCCTTGATGCCGATGTAGTTACGCAGCGACCCACCCTGAAAGATGTCGTACCAGGCGGCGATGGTGAGCACGGGAACGTTGATGTCGGTGAAATGCTCTTCAATGGACCAGCGCTTCCAATAGTCGTCGTAGTTGGGATGAGCGAGCCAGTCGAGGAAATACGGCGCGAGCGAACGTGTCATGTCTGCATCGCCCTGGGGTACTTCAAACAGCGGGTATTGCGTGAGCGGAAGCTTCCACATTCCGTTTTGCGCATTTGTACTCTTCCCGACCGAGCGGTTAAGCGTGTCTTGCGCGAGGCCCGACGTCCACGATTCGTTAAACCACTGTTCGAACGCACCGCCCTGATACGTCCATCCTTCGTGATAGTTGCTGGCAGTGACAACTGGGCAGATACCCGTAAGATGTGGCGGGTGCGCGATGGCGGTCAGCATTTGGGTCGCGCCAACGTAAGAGCCGCCGATCATTCCGACTTTCCCGTTGGAGTAGGGAAGCGCGGCCGCCCACTCGACCGTGTCGAATCCGTCGTTCGATTCATTCTTGAAGGGATACCATTCGCCTTCGGAGCTGTAGCGGCCGCGCACGTCCTGGATGATGACAGCATAACCCTTCCCTGCAGCCCTTACTGCGAAGGCAACGGAGTTTCGCTTGTCGTACGGCGTGCGCTCGAGCAGGACGGGGAATTTCTCGTCGGCGACCTTGGGCCGGTAGACGTCGGCGCGCAGAATGGTGCCGTCGCGCATTTTGGCTTCGACGCCGAACTCGGTGGCGATCGCGTAGGAATCTGCCGCGTGTGCGAGGAGCGTCGCGGCGGGCATGACGGCCAGAAGAACCACAAGATACTTTGTAAGAGTGCGCATGTTGGAGCTCCGAAGTGTTGCAGGTTGATGAAGCTACTCAAAAAGGTGCACGAGACTTTTGCGATAGGCCTCGTAGAAGTTTTCCAGTTGCTGGGCCGCGCTGGCACTTCCGACAAACTGGTGGCTCGGCAAAATCGCGGGAGTGACTCCTCGCTGTAGCAGACCCTCGGCTGTGGCGCAGCGGATCATGTTGATGATCATGGCACCGGCCACGGTGGACGCCGGACCCGTCGGCCACCCGAGGCCGGGCAAGTGCAGCACGCAGTCGCCAGTCGGGCATTGGTTGTCGATCACGATGTCGGCGCAGTCGATCAGTTTCTTGCCGGAGGAGTGCGCCGGCTTCGCCTGTTCGCAATGGGCTTTCGAAACGATGGCGACTACCGGCAAGCCACGCTGCTGCGCACCCATGGCCATCTCGACGATGACGGGTCGAATGCCGCTGGTGGAAATCACGAAAAAGGCGTCGTGCTTGCCGAAATGAAATCCGCGCAGAATCTGTTCCGCATAGCCTTCGTAATTTTCCAGGTAAAGCGGGGCGCGCAGGCCGTTGGCCCCGACGATGTTCGCGTGATTGGAAAGGGCGAGTTCAACCAGAGCCACGAAGCCGGGAAAGCAGCCCTGGCGCGGAGTCATTTCTTCGCACAGCATGCGCGAATGGCCGTTGCCGAAGAGAAAGATCAGTCCGCCCTGTGCGATTCGGTCAATGCAGAGATCGGCGGCTTGCTGAATGACGTCGGCCTGAGTTTGCTTGAGCTTCTCAAGCAACGTCATTGTTCGATCGAAGTATTGCGATGCTGCCTTGGGACCTTCGTGGGAAGGCGTGCCGGAGGAGGCGCGCTTCTCCATGGAATCTTCTCCTTCGCCCGACAAGCGCGTAGTGCTCATGCAGATGTCCGGCTGCTAGCGCAAAGTAGAATTGCACACGATGCGTATAATGCACAATCGCGATGAGTGAAATGGGTTCGCGTAGAGACGAGATCGCGCAGGCCCTGGGAATCGATGTCGGCGGCACCGCCATCAAAGCGGCTGTGGTCAACGCTTCCGGCGAGCTGGGAGAAAAGTCTCAGGCGCCGTCTCCGCGCACCATCCTTGAGTTGCGCGATTTTTTACATTCCACGATCGCCAAGACGAACGTACCGCTGCTTGGCGTTGGCATTGCCTGCAAGGGCATCATTGACGCTGCATCCTCGCGTATCAATCGCTTGCCGGGCGATCTGAATTTCCTGGAGGGAAGTGTTCTCAGCGAATTCGTCGGCAACAATTTGCCGGTGCGCGCTGACAACGATGCGCGAGCCGCGCTCGTGGCCGAAGTGCTTTGGGGAGCGGCGCGGGGGCGGAGAAACGTCGTGTTGCTGACGCTTGGAACCGGCGTGGGCGGCGCCGCCATGGTCGATGGAGTGATTCTGCACGGCGCAGCCGGAATCGCCGGCCATTTCGGGCACATGACGGTCGACCCGCACGGGCCGCTTTGCATGTGCGGGAATCATGGATGCCTGGAGACATATTTCTCGTCGCGAGCCATCGAGTCGGAATATTTCGCTCATCAGCACCGCGCCGCTCCCACGACTCTGCCCACGAGGAGCGACGGACAGGTCACCGACACGGAAGCGATCTTCCGGGCCGCCGCCAGCGGGGACGCGAGCGCGCAGTCCGTGCTTGAACGCGCGTTCGACTATCTGGGAGCTCTGGTGGTGAGTCTGTTGCATGCATTCGATCCGGAAGTTTTGATCTTCGGCGGCAACATCGCGCAGGCGGGAGATCAGGTGCTGGGGCCGGTTCGGTCGGCCATCGCGAAAAATGGCTGCGGGATGCTTGGACGGGAAGTCCCCGTCGTCCTGCAAAGTGCTGTCGGGTATGGTGGCGTCCTGGGTGCGGCTGGGCTCGTTTTTCTGCATCAGCAAATCTTGAAGGTCTAAAAACTCCTGCCCGCACTTGCGGAAGCGCGGGCAGGATCCCTGTTCTAGTGAACCGTGACCGTGACGGTCGCCGTTGTTCTTCCAAATTGGTTGGTGGAGGAGAGCGTGTAAGTGGTCGTGGCCGCCGGTGTGAGAACAATACTCGTGCCGCGCACCGGTCCAGCTTGCGGATCGATGATGTTGTAGGTGCTGTTGGTCGTGCTCCAGCTCAGGGTGACGGGTGAGCCCGCGGTCACGCTCGTCGGATTGGCCGTGAAGCTGCTGATGGTCGGCGAGGGACCGGTGGGCACGTTCGCCGGCGTAAAAATGGTGCCCATCTGCACAACCTCGAAGTTCGAAGCCGTAATCGTCTTCAGCAGGTTGAGATTCGTATTGTTCCACCGGTTGTCGGGCACGCCGCTCATGAAGATTGCGCTGCCGTTGTCGGCGAGGATCATCCCGTATTTCTTGAGCGCAGTGAGAATGACCTGATCATCGGCGGGGAAGGTGGAAATGTTGAAGCTGGCTTTCAGTCGCAACCGCGTCCCCATCGGCGGCGCATTTGGATCTGTCGTGGTAGAAGCCCAGTGCGTCGCGGGCAGCACGAAGGCTTTCTGCGAGGTGGGCACTGTGAAGCGCAACGCGTGATTGATCGCCCCGCCAGCCACTTCGTCATAGCGCGCGAGGCCTACGAACACCGGCAGTCCCGCCGCATCCGCCGAAGTCCACGTATACGGCCGCTGTTCATTGATCGTCATATCCCAGATTGCCGTTGCGTCGGCGCTCCATTTCCCGCTCTTCACGGACGCGTTGTACAGTTCGTACAGCCAGCACCCGTCTTTCTCAAGCACCAGCACATGGCGGTCCCCATTGCCGGGCTTCGGGTAGCCCTCGATCAGGGCGTTGGCGGGAATCGGTTCTGGGCCCGGATCGCTCTCGTCGAAGAATGCGCCCAGCGTAACCGGAACTTTTGCCTGTGTCCCGGCAACAATCTGGTAAGGAATGCCGAGCGTCTGGTTATGGAATGTGCCCGCTCCGAAATCGGGGTGCAGCGTCACAGTTGAGCCGATGAAGTTGATGATGTTCGTCGAGTTGGCGTCCACTTGCGCCGTGGAGATGTCGGTGTTCCACAAACTCGTGGATTGGAACGGTACGAAGCCGTTCAGGCTGGCACCTTGGCCGAGGCTCATCCCGCTGCAAGTGCCGGATTGAGCCGAGGCGATGCCGCATGCCAAGAGAAGAAGGCCCAGTGTGACGGTGAGAACTCTTCGATGCGATGGCATACAGTTTCCTTTCTTGAGCTGCTGAGCAGCAGCGGTTGGGGGTTTGCAACGGTGCGTTCCCAACACGGGGGCGCGACGTACGGGCGGAGACGAGATGGCGCTCCCTCAAACTTGTGAACTGGCCTGTATGTCAATTCGAGATGGTTATTTACCCTCCTCGACCAGTTTGATCACGCCGAATTTCTCGGGCACGTGGAATGTTTTGCTCATGGTCGGCTGCCATGCGATGCCGTAAGGACGCGTGGGCGGCCCCCCGCTGCGAAACAGATTGATGCGCAGCATGTTGCCCGCAGCCGCGGAGCGCGTGTCGATGGCGCTGTACGGAATTCGCATGGCGGCGTACCAGATGTGTTTTTCGGAATCGATCTTGGCGAGGACTTCAAAGCCCGAGTTCCACGTCCAGCCATCCTCGTGATGAGGTTTCTTCAAGTCGATATCGAGATCGACCCATTCGCCCTGCGGGGAGACTTCGAATTCCTTGTAGCGCTGGATATCGGAAAAATCAGAGCCGATGAACGCTTCCGCGACTTCCCAGTTCCAGAGTTGATTGGTCTCTTCGTGAGTGTTCGGATTGGGTTTGAGGCTCAGTTCCTTGTAAGGGCAGATGAAGAGAAAGTACAAGTTGTCTTTCGTCCAGCGCGTGCGGACTTCGGTGCGAAAGGCGTGCACGGGATTTCCGAAGCGGTCTTTGTCGACGAACGCAGCGTTGGCACTCTTCCAGAAGAGAGAAGACGGATCAACCGTGAGGCGAACGTCTTCGTTGGCGCGGGTGCTCTCGATCGTCGGTGTATCCGCGGCGACAGCGGGGATCACGCTGAGAAGCACGACGCATAGTGTTCTAGCGAAGCCAATCATCCAGATGCTCCTTTACGAACGCATCGTCCTGAAGATGCGGATATGCCTTGCAGACGCGGTCGATTTCTTCCATCTGCCCGGGCGAAAGTTCTTCCCTTGGATCGAGACACCAGCGCCCCTCGAGCAGTCCCTGCCGCCGGAGGATTTCGTGAACGCCGGGAATGCACCCGTGAAAGTGGTGCGCGGGATCGAAGATGGCCGCGTTGGAGTCGGTGACCTGCGGCGCTAAAGACTGCACCTCGGCGGGCATGGCATCGCGCGAGGCCTTGGCCTTTGCCAGGTGCGAGACCGCGACGTGCGTCCAAACGGCCCAATGCCCAAGCAGGCCTCCGGCGAAACGGATGCGTTGACCGTTGAAGTCGAAGACGGCGCACAGGTCGTTGAGGATGTTGTCGTCGTTGCCCGTGTAGAGCGCCACTTCATTCGCGCGTCCCGACTCGGCGAGCGCGCGGACCACATCGATGGTCTGGTAGCGATTGAAGGGCGCGATCTTGATGGCCACGACGTTTTCAATTTCGAGGAATTGCCGCCAGAATTCGTAGGGAAGGAAGCGACCTCCGACCGATGGCTGCAGGTAGAAGCCCATCACTGGGAGGATCGATGCGATCGCCTTTGCGTGCTCGAGCAGGTTGGCAATCGACTCCTCTCGCAACGCGGCCAGGCTCAAGAGCGCTGCGTCGTATCCCAGACGAGAAGCGAGCTGCGCTTCGGCGACTGCCTGTGCGCGCTGTCCGCAAACACCCGCGATCTTTACTACGTCGTGCAGGCGGCATTCTTCCTGGGCCAGTTGCAGAACGGGCTCAAGCAGTCCGTGCTCCCGGATGGTGAACTGCGTGGTGTGGACAGCGACGGCAACGCCTCCGGCTCCGGCCGCCAGGTAGTAGCGGGTCAGCGCGCGCTGGCGGCGCTCATCGAGTTTTCGCTCGGCATTCAGCGCAAGCGGGTGCGCCGGAATCACCAGGCCTGAACGAAGCTTGTCTCTCAGCTGCATCAGAATTTTCCGTCCCGCGTCTGGAAATGCGTGGGCTTGTTCAGCATCGTTCCTCCTCGGCGGATCCAGTCGGCGATCCAGGCAATCATTTCCGACGGCGTGACCCCGGGCTTTCCGAAAAGTGAGTTCGCTCGGCTGGCGTCGTTGAGTAGAGAGGTGGGTTCGCTGGCCTCGGGGCCGAAGATTGGTTCGACCCCGTAGTGTTTGCCGAATTCTGCTGCGATGTCGCGCACCGAAAGCGTCTCAGGTCCCGTGATGTTCAGCACGAACGGCGGAGACTGGCAGTGCGCGAAGGAGCGCAGGCACCAGGAGTTGGCGTCTCCCTGCCAGATGACATTGACTTGCGGCATGCTCAGCAAGACCGGGCGGCGCTCGTAGACGGCGCGTCCGATGTCGACGAGGACGCCGTAGCGTAATTCGACCGCATAATTCAGCCGCAGAATCGCAACCGGCGTTCCGTAACGAGAAGAGCCGTATTCGAACATGCGCTCTCGTCCGAGGGCCGACTGCGCGTATTCGCCGATGGGGCCGACCGGCGTGGATTCGGTGGCGCCGCTTTCTGTGGCCGAGCGCAGCGGGTACACGTTGCCGGTTGAGAAGGCAACGATGCAGGAATTGCGGTACCGCTCGGCAACTAAGGCAGGGAGGAAAGTATTCATAGCCCAAGTTAAGTGCTCCGCGCCCGAACTTCCGAACTTGCGCGCGGCCATGAAGATGATGTTGGGACTGTCAGGCAGACGCTCTAGCGCGCCCGGCTCCAGCAAGTCGCAGGCGAGGGTCTCGATGCCTTGCGCACCGAGTTCCTTCGGGAGGTCGGTGTTGCTGAAGCGGGCTACCGCGATCACGCGCCGCTTCACGCCTGCCCTGTCGGAAGCACGGAGCGCTAATGCGGCCAGACTCGGGCCCATTTTCCCGCCCACCCCGAGGATCAGCAGATCGCCCTTCAAGTCGGTCATGGCGGCGATATCCGCCTCGTGCGGACGGGAAAGCAGTTCTTCCAGTTCGGTCACGTTCTGAATCTTCATTCTCACCCCAGTTCGAATCCCGCGAGTGCGTAGATAGCACCTTCGTTTCCGCGGACGTCTTTGCCGCGCACCATGCGGAGCAGATGTCGCTTCGACGCGAAGCCCAAGTCTTGGGCGAGGGAGACGACCGGCTTGTTATCGAGCATCAGGTCCCAGAACCAGCCTCCCGGGCTCGGATTCTGGAGAGCACGCTCCATCAGCTTCCGCGCAGTCTCGGGGCTGTTGCAAATCGACGGCCCGAGATACGAAATCTCGCGGCCCGCTCGCGTCAGCAGATACGAGTTGTTGATGGTGAGCACAGCGTTGCGCCGGGCTAGCTTCTCAAGCAGTGCTGCGCGATCAACGCCGAAGGCATGCTGATCCGCCGATTGCCAGTTCGGTGCCGGGGATCTGGCCGTCGATGTTGTAGTTGCCTTGTCATGTCCCGCGCGCCACCAGCGTTCGACTGGTTGCTCGGCGCGAAATCCGAGCTTCTCGTAGAGGGGTTGGCCGAGATCGGTTGCATCTAGCTTCACACTCTCAATGCCGAATTCATCGGCCCGCTGCAGAGTTTCCTTCAACAGGCGCATTGCGTATCCGCGTCCGCGGTGCTTGATTCTGGTGAGTACCATGCCGACCCATGCGAGTCGGGTCCCATAACAAGTGAGCGTTGCGGTGGATGCAATTTCCCCGTCGATCTCGATAGCCAGGCAGCCTTGCGGCGATAGGTCGATCAACATGCGCCAATCGTCGGCGGTCTGATTCCATCCCGCTTCAGTCGACAAGGCCATCGCGCCCGGCACATCGGCGATCGTGAGCTTCCGCAGGATTGGGTCGTCGCTCATCGCGCAGAATTCTCCCGCCACCAACGCGCGAAATGCGGCAGCGCCACGGAAGCATCAGGAATCTCCGGATGCCATTTCTTTTCCCACTCGAATGACGCAAAGCCCTGGTAGTTGATGGCGCGCAATGCAGCCCGTACTTCCTGCAACGCGAAATTTCCTTCGCCAGTGAGCGCGGGCGTCCACTTGTTCTGCTCGATTAGCAGGTCTTTGAAGTGCATGTGCCTGATCGAATTGCCAAGACGCCTCGCGCCCTCCGGCGGCCGTTCCTTCGACTCGATATAGCAGTTCGCTGGATCCCAGAGCGTGCCCGCCTTCGAAGAGGCTGTTTCGGAAAGGATCGACGCAGTTTCCTCGGCTCCTGCAAAGTCGCCATGAGTCTCGAGCCAGACTTCCACTCCGGTGGGAGCAATCTTGTTCGCGAGGCAGCGAATCGATTCCGCGATCCATGTGTGCGTCATGTCCCGAGTGGCGCCGAGCTGAATCGTGTCCCCAAACACTCGGATGCCCGGCGCCTCAAGTGCAGCCGCCAGATCGGCCATGCGCACGCCTTCCTCGATCCAGCGCTCCCGCTCCTTGGGATCGGGGAAGTGAAAGCGGCAACTGGTATCGACACAAGAAATCACCAGACCGCTATCCCGCAGAAGACTTCTCGTGGAAGACAGTTGTGAGCCGCTAAAGGCGGGGAGCTTCCATAACGAATCTTCGTTCTCGACGAAGCGCAACTCGATGCCGTCGTAGCCCGACGAAGATGCGATTGCTACGGCTTGCGCAAGCGTCCAGTCCGGGCAGGCGAGGGTGGAGAAGGATATCTTCACGTCTAAGTCATCCGATCGAGCATGGCGGTGGTCACGCGGCTACGCACGGCGCGACCGTGGAAAAATTTCTCGAGGTCATCCATCACCACGTTGGCGATATCGTGCCGCACCTGGCGGTTTGCCGCGGCGACGTGCGGCGTGAGAATCGCTCCCGGCAGCTTGCGCAGAGGATGTCCAATGGGCAGCGGTTCCAGCGGGTCGGTGACGTCGAGCGCGCATCGCAATCGCTTGCGTTGAACCTCGCGCGTTAACGCTTCCAGATCGATCAGGCCGCCCCGAGCGACGTTGATGATTGCCGCGTTGTCGGGTAGGCGCGCAAGCCTTGTGCGATTGAGAAGTCCGCGTGTTTCGTCGGTCAGCGCAGCCGTGAGGACCAGCAGGTGCGCGCGTGAAAGCAAGGACGTTAATCCCACCATGCGCACCGGATATTTCCGGGCGAGCGACTTGGAGACATAGGGGTCATAGACTAACCAGCGCAGATCGAATCCTCGGAGCAGATCGACCAGGGCCCGGCCGATGCGGCCGAACCCGATCATGGCGACTTCCTGCCCGACGATCGATTCGTTTGATCCGTGCAGGTGGAGGTCCTGATAGATCCGGTTCGAGCGTCCGCGCAACTTTTCACGGTAGAAGTCGACGTTGCGGGCACAGTACAGCAGGAGGGTCGCCCCCATCTCGGCAGTCGCTCGTGCCATCGGCACCGGTGCGGTTGTGATCGTCAGATCATCGAAGAGTCGGCGCGCGAAGCGCTTTTTCACTTCGCCGCCACAGTGAGCAATGATTTTCAAGTCCGGAGCGAGGCTGAGGAGTTCGTCGGAAAACTTTGGGCTGTCCCAGGTAGTGATCAACCCTTGCGCACGCGAGAGATTCTTCAGCCCGGAAAGCTTCTGCGCCCCATCACGTCGCCACTCGGAGAGATGTGATAGCCGCTTCTTCTGCGCCGCCGTGAAGAACGACCCGAACAAATGAGGACCGGCACAAACGATCAGGCGGGGGCGGGACATGCCGGCCCAGTCTAACATCGTTTCTCGACCTTTTCTTTCGTTTGGTATCTATTGGCTTCTCTTTTGTTGGCTGACACAGTATAAGAAAACCAGAGGCTCCCTCGGCATGCAGAGCGTGAACCTGATCGACTACGCGGTGATTGGCTTGTACGCGCTGCTCATGGCGCTGGTCGGTCTGTACGTGATGCGTTTCAACCGGAGTGCAGCCGAGTACTTCCGCGGTGGGAGCCGCGTGCCCTGGCTCGTCGCAGGTTTGAGTTGCTTCATGTCGGGGTTCAGCGCGTGGACTTTTACTGGCGCCGCCGGAGTGGCGTATCGCGCGGGAATTGCGGCTACCGGCCTGTACGTCGGCAACGCTCTGAGTTTTCTGCTCGGATATTTTGTGTTCGCGGCGCGCTGGAGGCGGAGCCGCATCACGACGGTAATGGAGTATCTCTCCGCGCGCTTCAATTCGACCACCCATCAGACATTCTCGTGGACCACTATTCTGTTTCAGCTTTTCACCAGCGCCAGCATGCTGTACGGGCTCAGCCTGTTCGTTTCGTCGGCGTGCGGATTCCCCGTCACCTGGACGATTCTCGGCGCGGGCGCCATCATCATTTTCTACTGCGTGATCGGCGGCCTGTGGGCAGTCGTGGTTACGGATTTTTTACAGGCCTCCATCCTGATGCCGTTCTGCCTCGTGCTGGTGATCACGTCGTTGGCGCGCGTCGGTGGCGTCAGCGGACTTTTCCACGCGCTGCCGCCGGATATGAAGACCCTGCATGTGACCGGAGAGTTCGGTTGGATCTACCTCGTCTCGTGGACCATCATGGTTTCGTTTGGCTACAACACGAGCGCGATGGCACAGCGCTATTTCAGCGTCGATAACGAACGTTCCGCCAAAAAAGTCGCATTGCTTTGCTGCGGATTATTTTTCGTTGGCGCCTTTCTGTGGTTCATTCCGCCCATGGCGATGCGCGTCCTGTATCCTGACTTGCATGCGCTGTGGCCATCATTGGCGAATCCCAGCGAGGGCGCATATGCCGTTGCGAGCCTCACGCTTCTTCCGCACGGGCTGATCGGAGTGATGCTGGCCGCCATGTTCAGTTCGACCATGGCGAATCTCTCGGCGCAGTTCAATCTTAAGTCGGGGATCCTGACGAAGGATCTGTATCAGGCGCTGTTGCGTCAGAACGCAGGCGACCGCGAATTGCTTCTCGTGGGATGGATCACGACCTTCCTGGTGGGTGCGGCCACCACTATCATCGCCGCGGTGATGGCGGCCAGCGGCCAGAGCGTGTTCCACGTCATGCTGACGTTCAATACGCTGATCTCGCTGGCTTACGGTCCGCCAGCCTTGCTGGGCTTGGCGGTGAGACGCACGCCACCCTGGTCGGGGCTGGCGTCTTTCACCGTGGGTCTCGTTCTGGGCATGCTTGGAGCTTTCGTCTATCACTGGTCGCTGATTCAGCAAGTCGCTTACATCATTCCCTCGTCGTTCGGAATTTTCTTTCTGAGCATGCTGTTCGATCGTGGAGACACTCCGGCGCGCGCGCTACTTTTCAGGAATCTGAATACTCCTGTTGACGTGGCGACGGAGCTGAAAGACTCTCCGGACTTCACGGTGCCAGTGTTCCGCTTCTTGAGCCGCACCATTTCGACGATCGGGCTATTGAGTCTGTTGCTATTGTTGCCCGCTCCCCCGGATCAGCGAATGACGGTTCTCTGTTTTGCGGGGCTGACCATCGCCGTCGGTGCTTCGCTGCACTTTATTCGCGGGACCTCGACTCCTTCCGAGAACCCTCAAGCGCCGGCGCGGCTTTCTCCGGCGGAGCACGACTCATGATTCGTCTGGGACTGATCGGTTGCGGCGAGCATTCCGAGATCGGGCACGCGGTTCCCCTGGCCCGCTTCAAAGCGGAGCATCCGGGTGAGATCGAACTGAGGGCGGTATGCGATCTCAGGCTGGAACGAGCGCAATTGTTCAGCAGTCGTTACGGATTTCTGCACGCGTATGGCGACATGAACGAGATGCTTGGCCGCGATGATCTGGATGCATGCATCGCCGTCGTGCCGGTCGAAAAGATTCCGCAAGTTGGAATCCAATTGCTCGAGCGGCGCATGCCATGCGTCGTCGAGAAACCGCTGGGTGCCTCGCTGGCCGACGTCGAGATGCTGCGAACGGCAGCTCGGAAGACCGGCACCCCCAACATGGTATCGGTGAATCGCAGGTTCATGCCGTTTCTCAAGCGTGCGCTGGAATGGAGCCGCGAGCAAGGTCAACTTCGCTACATACGGTGCACCTTCACGCGCCACGCGCGCAGCGAGCCGGAGTTTCTTTGGGGTACAGCCGTGCACGCGGTGGACACGGTGCGATACATAGGTGGCGAAATTACAAACGCGAGCATGCGCACCATGAAGCCTGTGGATGGCGCCGCTGACTGGTACGCAATCGGTCTCGAATTCGCCGGCGGGACTTTAGGCCGAATCGATGTGCTGCCCACTTGCGGCGTGCGCGACGAGACTTACGAGCTTTTCGGGGAAGGCTTCCGCGCCGTGGTGACCTCTCCATTTGGGCCGCAACGGGGCTTTCGATGCTTTCGCGAAAATCGCGTGGTTCTCGAAGAATACGAATCGCCGGCAACGACCGAAGACGTCGTCAACGGGTTCTATGACGAGGCGGCGAGGCTGATCCGCTCGCTGAATTCGAAACAGGAGCTGCGGCCGTCGATTGAAGACGTGTTTCCGTCCGTGCAGCTGTGTCTGAATCTGGCGGCGCAAGTCGCGCAGCACGCGGCTGAAGTTCCGACTAGTTCTTAATCACGAGGTCATCGTTAACGTGCAACTCAAACGCTTTGAAGACAAGCAGCAAATGGCAAAAGTCGCCGCCGAGGAAGCTGCTTCCATCTTGCGGGAAGTGATCCAGAAAAACGGCGAGGCGCGCATTATCGCCGCGACCGGCGCCGCGCAATTTGCCTTTCTCGAAGTGCTCACGCGCCTGCCCGGTATCGACTGGTCGCGGGTGGAGATGTTCCACCTCGACGAGTACATCGGCATTCCGGAAACGCATCCCGCCAGCTTCTGCCGCTTTTTGAAAGAAAGGCTCATCGATAAGACTGGCATCACGAAGCATCATCTGCTGCACGGCGACCTGGATCCTGAGAAGGTCATCCGCGAGACGAGTGTCTTGCTTGCCTCCGCTTCCATCGACGTCGCGTTTGTTGGTATCGGCGAGAATGGGCACCTGGCGTTCAATGATCCGCCGGCGGATTTCGAGACGGAGGAGCCCTACATCTTCGTCGACCTCGACGAAGCCTGCCGCCGCCAGCAAATGGGGGAAGGATGGTTCGCCACCCTGGAAGATGTCCCCAAGCGCGCGATTTCCATGAGCATACGGCAGATCATGAAGGCGAAGAAAATCATTTGCTTTGTGCCCGACGCGCGGAAAGCGAAGGCCGTGCACGCCTGCTTCGATGGAGAGATTTCGCCCGCGGCGCCAGCCTCGATTTTGAGGAGGCACTCGCAAACCAACGTCTATCTAGACAAGGATTCGTCAGCGTTGCTGAGTGCGGCTACGCTAGCATCCGCTTCTTGAAGGAATGCTCTCACTTTGCTTCGGCCGAAAGCGGCTCTTTAAGAATCACCCGTAGCCACTCCTTCGCCATCAGTCGATGGTAGGGTTCGGTCATGTGGATGTGATCGAGACAAGAGAAGCGGCTGCGATCGGGCGACGCCGCAAGAATCGGGCTGACAGCTGCGATTTCGATTCCGGCTTCGCGCGCAACCGCTGCTTCCTTGTGGCGTGCCTGCGGATCGCCTGAGTCGGGGTCATGGACATCGTCGAACATGACAACTCGCGCCCCGGCCGCTCGGAAGCCTTGTCCCATCGCGCGGAGATCTTCCAGGTCCTGGTCGGTGCGATTGATCAGCACGAGAAGCACAGTGTCTGGTTTCCAGGCGAGCGCGTCTTTGTAGAAATTCTTCATCGCCCGTGAGGAAGTGAGTCCTCCGCCCTGAAACTGCCGGAACTCCACTGCCGGGTTCTCGCTCGCGAACATGGCAGTGACAATCGGCACAAACGCCGAGGGCGACGCCCAGTGCAGGTCCATCGTGAAGGAGTGTCCGATGATGGCGATGCGCTGTGCCGGGAGTGCTTTCATGCGCGGCTCCAGGGTCTTGATGTCGGGCTCGGCCAGCAGTTCATCGGCCACGACCTTCGCGTCGCGCACGTGAAGATTCTTTTCGCCCCAGTTCCAGATCTTGCGTCCCGCGATCTGCCACTCGGCTGCGCTCAATCCCACCGGCGATGCGCACGCGTGTCCCTCAAGCACCCTTCCTGTAGCAAGGAAATCTTCGTCTGTGCCGGGCAGGCCCAACTGACCGACATACACCGGCAGACCCAGCGCGATGTAGAACGCGTAGAGATCCTGTAGGCGGTCACCGTCGCGTTCGACTTCGAGCACCGTCTGGTACAGATTCGCGATGGAGCGAATCTCTTCGCGCCGAAACTGCGGCGCCTTGCCGTGAAGGTACGCTGCGAACAAGTTGACCGGTAAGTTCTCCGGCATCGACAAGCGCGCGGAAAGTAGAGGCTGAAGATCTTTCGCCGGATCGAAAAGGGACGGCGCTCCCAGGGCCCACGCTCGCGCAGCTGATGGCGCACCCAGCAGGGATGTCTGGTGCGCCACCAACGCATTGAGATCGGCATCGCTGGGATCGTTCGCCGGCCAACATGCTGGATCCATGTTCTTTTCTTTACGAGCTAGCGAAACCTGGTAGGCATGGACGCCAATGATGTTTCCTTCGACCAGTTGCGCCAGGCGCGCTGGCCCCGGAGACCCCTCGCGGACAGGTTTCTGCTGACTCAGAAGCACCGTCGCGAACTGGGTCGCGATCAGCAGACACAGCAAGTTTCGCTGGAAGCAGTTTTTCATTCTGATTTGCTGCTCGGCGCCTACACGCCTTTTCGCCAGCCACGGTCGTTATAGGCTTTCACATCCACGCTGATGGAGCCGTCAGGATTGAGCGGCTGCTCGCAAGCCCAGGCGACCCGCTTCATCAAGCCCGGACGAACCTCAAGCTCCGCAAACAACTGTACTTTGCCTGTGTACCCCTCCGGCAGCAGGAAAGAAGCTTGGCGCAGTCCGCCCGCATGTGGATATCCCGCATCGAGTGCTCCGCGTGACTTGAATTTTCCATCCGGGCTTTCAACTTGCAGCCACAACACTCCCGGGACGCCCGCTACACCGCGATTCGAGACGCAAACAATCAGCTCCGAAGTTCCGTATCTCTTGCGCTGCCAAACCCATGAAGGCCGCAGCCGGTAGCCCAGATTCGTTCGCAGGTGTTCGAATGCGCGCGGATATTTTTCGTTGTAGCGCGCGAGATTGTCGGCCTCGGTCCAGAGTGCCCAGAAGTTGGTGTGCAGGTCCAGCGCGTGGAGAGTGTAGTTCTCCATATCGTTGACGCCGGCGGCATCGATCTTCAGTTTTTGCAGATCGTGCTCGCGGTTGTAACCGTCTTCAAGAATCGTGGCCAGCCACGGCGGACGGTTCGCAAGTTCTTCGATCTGGATTGGCTCTTCCACGATGATGCTGTCGGAGCGCAGCCACGCGCCCGCGCGTACCGCCATGTCGATGACCGTGCGGTTTCCGACGTTGCTGATGTCGGGCTGCGTGTTTACCGCCACGGGCGTTTTCTTCCAACTGGAAAGTTGCCGCTCGGTCATCGAGACGAATGTCTTTTCTGCAGTCAGATAGTCAGGAAACGGGCCGGGATAGTCGCTGGTGTGACCTTCGCCCCAGAATCCGTACTGCATAAGGTCCATCCACTCGATCAGCGGGTCGCCTTCGAAGCGTGCCGCGAGCAAGTCGTTCAGTTCAGCGAAGGCCTTCTGGAATTCAGGATGGTCGTAGCGCGGTTCGCGGAATTCGCCCTCTCCATGCGGCATGCGCCCGATCTTCACCAGCGGCACGCGGTCCAGCAGGAATTCCGGCAGTGCGACTTTGACCGGCTGAAATGAGTAATTCGACAACTGGATACGGAACGCCACGCGCAGGCCTTTGGCCTTCGCCGCGTCGAGCGTCAATTGCCAGACAGGATCGAGATCGAGCCGGCCAGGTTGCTTCTGCACGTTGCGCCAGTCGCAGCGGATGTACAGCACATCCACGAAAGGCAGGCTCGAGATCTTCTCAACATGTTGCTCGAGTGTCTCGCGCCCGGCGCGCGCGGCCAGCGACGGTCCGCTCTCTTCCCACGCGTAGCCCACCAGCCCGAGGCCAGGATTCCGCAGCGGCTTCTCGGAAGCTGTCGTGTACAGCACCGTTTGCCAGCCCTGATCCTGATCGACGTCGAACGGGCCCTGGTTCAGGCGGTCGCGGACGGGGGGACCTCCGCCGAAGTCGTAGCCTTGCCACAAATGCGGAGGAACATCGGCAGCGGCCAGGGCAGCCGGGAGGACCAGAGCACCCTTGAGAAGATCTCGGCGACGCATGATGTTTGCGGGTTCCTCTCTGAACGCCGAGAGTATACCCGCGATTTGGTAGCTTGCTTTTATATTTTCTTTTACTTTTTATATATTTCTGTTATTTTCCTATGGGCTTCGAAAAAAGCAGTCCCAGTTTATGTCCCCTACGTCTCTCGTCGAGCCGGAGTGGCTGCGCACGCTCTCCGAGCGCCAACCGAAAGCGGCCGAGTTGCTCTCCCGCAGCACCGAGGAACAGCGCCGGCTCGGGTACTTCCATACCCTGCGCGAGATCTGCCAGCAGCCTGCGACCTGGCTGCGAACGTCGGCGTTGATGCAAAGCAAAGCGGCAAGCATCCGTCCCGCGCTCGCGGGCATTGCATCGCTCACCCTCACCGGTTCTGGCAGTTCCGAATATGCGGGCGATTGTGTTCGCCAGCCTCTCCAAAACGAGCTGGGCGTGCTGACGCAAGCGATCGGCGGAGGCGCTCTGCTGGCGCATGGCAGCAAGGCTCTGCCGCCCCGCCGTCCCGGATTGATGGTCTCCATCGCCCGCTCAGGCGACAGTCCGGAGAGTGCCGGAGCACTTGCCGTAATGCTCAAGACCGAGCCGGGAATTCATCATCTGGTGCTCACGTGCAATGAGGCCGGAAGTCTCGCGCGCACATACCGAAACGACCCCCGCGTCGTGGTCGTCACGCTCCCCGAGGAGACTAACGACCAGGGGCTGGTGATGACCAGCAGCTTCACGAACCTGGTGTTGGCTGCGCGTTTTCTGGGGCTTTCCACCAATCCCGATGGCTACGGCGGAGTCTGCGAAACTCTGAGCCGCATCGCGGCGCGCCTGCTCGAGGAACATTTGGGAGCGTTCGCCAGAATCGGCAAAGAGCCCTTCAAGCGGGCACTTTTCCTGGGCAGCGGGGCTCGTTTCGGCGCAGCCCGCGAGTCGTCGCTAAAGATGCTTGAGATGACGGCGGGGCGCGTGACCACCATGAGCGAGACCTATCTTGGCGTCCGCCACGGTCCCATGAGCTACGTTCACGAGGACACCCTGGTCGTCTGCTTCCTTTCATCGGACCCGACGCTGCGCCGCTATGAGTCGGACCTGTTACGGGAGTTCGATCAGAAAGAACTCGGCCTGCTGAAAGTAATCATTGGCGAGGATGTTCCGGCAGACCTGGTTCGCGAAGGGGACGTGGTAATCGAGTGCAAGGGCCTTGCAAAACTGGGAGATGACAATTCCCCAGTGATTGACGTGATTGCAGGGCAGTTGCTGGCGTTTTTCCGATGCCTCGAAGAAGGCCTGCGCCCCGACTCGCCATCGGAGGACGGCGTCATCAGCCGGGT
>Ga0207665_10000382_pt1 | contig 30416 bp, 26 predicted proteins | sample LARL112metaG_FD_184351 | JGI IMG/M metagenome (GOLD analysis project Ga0207665, IMG submission 184351) | Corn, switchgrass and miscanthus rhizosphere microbial communities from Kellogg Biological Station, Michigan, USA - LAR L11-2 metaG... | ecosystem: Host-associated > Plants > Roots >... | reverse complement strand
AAATCGCGACGCAGTTTAACTATAACTCTCTCGCGACGGTGCATGAGCACCTCACCAATCTCGAGCGGAAGGGCTACATCAAGCGGGCTTACAACGAGAGTCGCGGCATCGAGCTGCTTCCCTCTGAAGTCTTTCCTCGAGCTGCTACTCTGCCATTACTCGGCACGGTCGCGGCGGGTATGCCGATCGAAGCGATCCAGGCTCCAGAGACGATCGGAGTTCCCCAGGATCTGATCAGACGTGGCGGCAACCACTACGTGTTGCGGGTCCGCGGAAACTCGATGATCGACGAGCAGATCCGCGACGGAGATTTCGTGATCGTCAACGAGAAGCGATCCGCCGACAACGGCGAGATGGTGATCGCTCTGATCGACGGGACGTCGGCGACGGTGAAGAAGTTTTATCGTGAGCGCGACGGTCGCATTCGGCTGCAGCCTGCGAACGAAACGATGGATCCGATCTTCGTTCACGAGAACGACGTCACCATTCAGGGAATCGTCGTCGGAGTTCTGAGAAGGTTCTAGAAGTAAGTCTTCTAAGCTGTTGTGAGGGCGGGCTTTCCATAAGCCCGCCTCATGCTATCTAGAACTGAAGTCGCGGCGCCTGAATTGATCGATTTCTCCGCCGCTGCGACGCCTTCGGCAAACGAGCGGACCCGCCCGCTGACATAGATCGCAGCCGACGCGTTGAGCACTGTTGCCGCGCGCGCACCTTTAGGCCCTCCACCCCCCAGAATCTTTTCGATCAGGCGGGCGTTATCCGCCGGCTCACCTCCCGCCAGATCGTCCCGGTTCACCTTCTTGTACCCGTGCTCTTCGGGATGAATCGTCCAGCGACTTGTCGCGCCATTGAGAACTTCCACGACATGGGTCGGACCAAGCGGAGATACTTCGTCGAGGCCAGGCTCGCCATATACCACCAGCGCATGCACGCTCCCGAGAACGGACAACGCACCCGCGAGGACCGGCGCCCGTTCCAGGTCGGCGACACCAACCACTTGCCGGCCTGCCCGCGCCGGATTCGCCAGCGGTCCTACCACGTTCATCACCGTCGGGATGCCGAGCTCTCGGCGAATCGGTCCGACGTGCCGCATCGCGGGATGCATCAGCGGTGCGAACATGAACACAATGCCGGTGTCCCGCAGTGCTCGCTCCATCGTCGAGAGCGGGACGTCGATCGGAACTCCGAGCGCCTCGAGTACGTCAGCACTGCCGCAACGAGTGGTGAACGATCGGTTGCCATGCTTGGCCACGCGCACACCCGCACCCGCAGCGACAATCGCCGCCGCCGTCGAGATGTTGAATGTCGTCACTGTTCCGCCGCCGGTCCCGCAGGTGTCCACGAGCTGCTCCGGGTCATCGGCAGGCAGCGTAACCATCGCCGATCTGAGCGCGCGCACCACTCCAGCAACGACTTCCGGGCTCTCGCCCGCGGTGCGCAGCGCTGCCAGTAGCGCTGCGATCTGAACCGACGTGGCTTCTCCCCGCATCACCACGTCGAACGCGTGCTCGGCATCTTCGCCGCTCAGCGGCTGGTGGAACGCAAGCTTGTGGATGGCGCTCTGCAGCGCATTGAGTGCAGTGGCGCTCATGACTTTTAGTACGGGGAGGCTTGCTCTCGGGAAGTGACGATCTGAAGCACTTCCTCGATGACTTTTTGCGAGAACTGACCGGCCATCGCCTCGCGCAGGGCCTGTTCGACGCGATAGATAATGTTGCTCTGGGTCTGGAGCGCCTCGCCCTGCGCGTGCAATTGGACGTGGGCCTTCTCGAGCTTGGTCACCGCGACTCTCACCTGCTCTTCGACAGCGGAGAGCCTTTGCGCGGTTGCTCTCGCTTCAACCGACGCGATTTCGATTGCGCGCTTGAGCTGAGTAACGCGGATCGAGTCTCCCGTTCCTTTACCGTTCAGCGCCGCCTGCGCCTCCGTCAGCTTCTGACGCAGATCGGCAACGGACCGGGCGTGCTCTTCATTGAGAGCGCGGGTCACCTCCTCCAGAGTGTGCACTGCCTCTTCTCGCGCCCGCCGCTCGGCGAGTCGCGCGAATGCCAGTGCGAAGAGATCTATCGCGGGTGAGATCTTTTCCGACAAGCGATGTCCGAATCGCGTCTTCGGCTCCGAGAGTGCAACAACGGCAGCGAGCTCACCGTCTACGAGCAGCCCGCGCAGCAACAGAACGCCGGCCTCCGGATTGTTGCCAACGCCGAGGAGCTTTTGATAATCGCCTGACTCGGCGGCGAGGTCGGCGAACTGCTTCCCCGCCGTCAGAGTGCGTCTGACGGCGGTCGGAAGGTGGTCGAGCGCGATCTCGATCTGTGCTGTCCGCATCCCCTCAGGTGCGGGCACCAGTCGCTCTGAAAGCACCTCCCGCTTCGCGTCGAACGTGAAGAGGGCCAGATGGCCGTTCTTGTCGTGCTCGGAGACGTCCTGGGCGAGCGCATTGAGCGCCTCAGAGACGTTGCCGGCTGCGGAAAGAACGGTCGAGAGACTGGCGAGGGTGCGAGGGGCCATTGTCTGGAATCAGCGGTCGCTAAAGTATAAGTTCATGCGATGCTGTCGCGTACCGTGCAACTCGTGTTGCACTACGATGGCGCGGCCTTCTCCGGCTGGCAGAGGCAGCCTGGTGAGCGGACGGTTCAAGGCGTTCTCGAAGATTCCGTGGCGCGGCTTTGCGGCGACCGCATTCCGGTGATCGGCGCCGGACGAACTGACGCAGGCGTGCACGCGCGCGGCCAGGCCGCGGGACTTGGCGTACCCGAAAAGTGGACGAGCCAGGCGCTTCGGCGATCGATGAATGCCATTCTTCCGGACGACGTGTGGGTCGCGGCAGCCTTCGAGATGCGCGATGACTTCCATCCACGCTACAGCGCTATCTCACGCAGCTACAGCTACTTCGTAGGCACAGACGATCTCGCATCGTCGCCGTTTCGGCGGCGCCATGAGCTGAGCTGGCGGAAGCCTGTCGATTTCGCTCGCGTCTCAGCGGCGGCGGCCACGATCGAGGGGCGCCATTGTTTCCGGGCATTCGCCGTAAAGGGAACAGCGCCGGATCGTGACACCCATCACTGCACAGTCAGCGTCGCGCGCTGGCGCGAGCGATGGGGCGGGCTGGTGTTCGAGATCACAGCCGACCGCTTTCTCCACCACATGGTGCGCTTTCTCGTCGGCACCATGCTCGAGATCGGAGAGGGCCGTCGTGAAGTAAATGACATGACAGAGCTTTTGGAGAGCGAAGACAATAGCGAAGTTTCAGCACCTGCCCCGCCCCACGCGCTTTTTCTGGAGCGCGTCGAGTATCCGACCGACCTATACGTGAGAACCGAATGAACATCTACCTCGAGAGCGTTAACCTCGATGAGATCAGGAGTGCCGCTGCCGCCGGCCTGGCCGATGGCGTCGCATTTTCGCACACAGCGGCCAGCGCCGACGCTGCTGATGCCAACACTCTGGAGAGACTGGAGGACATTTCACGCGAATTTGCCTTCCCCGTCTGTGTGCCTGTGGGCGCGCTCGCGTCGGCGGACATCTACAGTGATGCGCGCGACCTCGCCAAAGTCTCTGACCACGTCGTCGTCCAGGTCCCGCTGGTTGAAGACTCGCTGATCCCGATGGCCCGGCTGGCCGCTGAGGGGGTGGTGATCTGCGCCACCTTCGTCTACAGCCCGGCCCAGGCAATCATCGCCGCCAAGGCGGGAGCCGCGTCGGTGCGCGTGGCACTTACTGACCTGGAGACCTACGGTCAGGCAGCGACGCGAACTCTCGCCGAGATCAAGAACGCGCTCGAATCGGGAGGGTTGGAATGCGATGTCATGGCAGCATCGCCGTTGTCTCCGGTGCAGTTCTCTGAGTGCGCTCTCGCCGGCGCCGACATCATCTGCGTTACACCACAGACGCTTCGGAATCTCGTCGTGCATCCGCTGAGTGACCGCGGCGTCGATCGCTTCCTGAGCGATCTGTCCCGGAGACCGAAGGCACGCAGCTCGACATGAGGATTCGCTTCGCCCGCTCTCTGACCTGTCTCGCGGCGATCGCTTGCCAGGGTGCATCGAGCGCGTCGTCGGCGGCACAATCTTCTACCACCTCATCGCCGATCGATGCGACGACTGCCGCAGTCAGTGGCTCACGTCGCACCGCAATCACTGCAGCAGTCGCGCGCGTCGCACCCGCCGTCGTCACTGTGCAGACCGAAGTCGTCGAGCACGTTCCGGCCGATGTATTCGAGCAATTCTTTGGCGGCAGATCTGGCACTCGCGCCGCCGCGGGACTGGGCTCCGGGTTCATCATTCGGCCTGATGGTGCGATCGTCACCAACGCTCACGTCGTCGCGGGAGCGACCCGCATTTCCGTCGCAATGCGAGATGGAACCACCTATCCAGCCCGGTTGGTGGGCATCGACGAGACCAATGATCTCGCCGTCCTGAAAATCGACGCGCGCAATTTGCCCGTGTCTCCGCTCGGCAACTCATCGAATCTGCTGATTGGGGAATGGGCGATCGCCATCGGCAACCCCTATGGATTCATTCTCGCCAACACCGAACCCAGCGTCACCGTCGGAGTGGTGAGTGGGACAGGCAGAAATCTCGCCGCACAGAGCGAAGGATCCGGCGTCTACGTCGACATGATTCAGACCGATGCTTCGATCAACCCGGGCAATTCCGGTGGCCCGCTGGTGAACGCACTTGGCGAAGTGATTGGCGTCAACAGCTCGATTTTCTCGCCGAGTGGCGGTTCGGTCGGAATTGGTTTCGCTATTCCGATCAATCGTGCGCGGAGAGTCGCGGAGGACCTGCTCGCACACGGAGTGGTGAGGCGGCCGTGGGTCGGAATTCAGCCCCTCCTCTCCAGACCCCAGCTTGGGCGAGCTCCAACCAGTGGAGTGGTGGTCGCATCAGTGGTACCGGGCTCTCCAGCGGAGAAGTCGGGAATTCGCGCCGGCGACGTGATCGTAAGGTCGCGCGACCGCGCGCTGAAGAATCCGTACGACTGGTACGCCGAGCTCCTCGAGCTTCGCGTTGGAGAAAGCGATACCATCGTCGTCAAGCGAGGCAGCCGTGAAATGCCAATCACCGTCGGCGTCGTCGATCTTCCGGACGTCAACGCCCCCCGCGTAACTGTTCTCAGGGAGATCGAGCTTATCACCCTTACTCCGGCTATTCGCGCGCAGTATCAGATCCAGAGCCCGCAAGGCGCTCTGGTGAACCGAGTGAGCGATCGGGTGCAACAGCAGATCGGATTGCAGCAGGGCGACGTCATAGTCCAGATCAATCGCACGCCGATCACGCGTGCCGAGGATGTCAACCGCATTTTTACCACGTATGGACGCGGGATTCTGCAGATGTACTTCGAGCGTGGCGGGCAGATTTACGCCACCGAGTTCAGTCTCCAGTAATGTCCAGTAGTCATTACAGCTCGCCGCTCGCCGAGCGGTACGCCTCCCAGGCAATGCTGGAGCTGTGGTCACCGGCCACGCGCCACGGCTTATGGCGTCGGCTCTGGCTCGCTCTCGCCGAAGCCGAGCGCGACCTCGGCGTCGAGATTCCAGACGCGGCGATCCGCGAGATGAAGGCAAATCTCGACAACATCGATTTCGACGCGGTCGCGAAATACGAGAAGCGGTTTCGACACGACGTGATGGCGCACGTTCATGCGTTCGCTGATGTAGCTCCTTCTGCGAAGCCGTTCATCCATCTTGGTGCCACCAGCGCGTTCGTCACCGACAACGCCGATCTTATTCTGTTGAGACGAGGGTTATCGCTGCTGCGCAGCCGGGTCCTCGACGTGTTGCGCGCCTTGGCCCAGTTCGCCGAGAAGTGGAGGGCTCAGCCCACTCTTGGCTACACGCACCTGCAGCCGGCGCAGCTCACAACGGTGGGCAAGCGCGCCACGCTCTGGATGCAGGATCTCGTCCTCGATGTCGAAGACATCGACTATCGACTGCGCACCCTCCCTTTTCGCGGCGTGAAAGGAACGACGGGAACACAGGCGAGTTTTCTCGAGATTTTCGACGGCGACCACGACAAGGTTCGCCAGCTCGATCGGATGGTGACCGAGAAGATGTCATTCCCTGCACCGCTGCCGGTAACGGGGCAAACCTACACCAGGAAGCTTGATGCGTTCGTCCTCGGCGTCGTCGCCGGAGTCGCGGCGAGCGCCGCGAAATTCAGCGGCGACGTTCGGATGCTTCAGGCCTTCGGCGAGATCGAGGAGCCGTTCGAGAAGGAACAGGTCGGGTCGTCGGCGATGGCGTACAAGCGCAATCCGATGCGGGCGGAGCGGATCGCGTCACTCGCGCGTTTCGTGAACTCGCTCGAGGGAAACGCGAACCAGACGCACGCCGTTCAGTACTTCGAGCGCACGCTCGACGACAGTGCCAATCGCCGCCTTGTGATCCCCGAGATGTTTCTCGCTACCGACGCGATCATGTTGCTCATGGCGAACATCGCGAGCGGACTCGAGGTTCATCCTGCGGTCATCAATCGTCGGCTCAGCGCGGAGCTGCCGTTCATGGCGACGGAGCAGCTGATCGTGCGGGCCGTGCGAGCGGGCGGCGATCGCCAGGTCGCGCATGAAACGATTCGCAAGCACAGCCTCGCCGCAGCTGCAGCACTCAAGGATGGCGCCGATTCGAACGACCTGCTGGAGCGTCTCGGTCGTGACAAATCCTTCGGCGTGAAGCTCGAGGATTTGCGCGGCGCGATCGAGCCCAGTCGCTTCGTTGGACGCGCGCCTGAACAAGTCGACGAGTTTTTGCGTGATGTCATCTCCCCATTGTTCAGCAGCGAAGTAAGTCGGCCGGAAATCGCCGAGGAGATTCGCGTCTGATGCTGATGCAGACGAGCGCTTTGCCGTTGAAAACCCTTCGTCGCGGCAAAGTGCGCGATGTCTACGAGATCGATGAAAAGCGCGTGCTCCTCGTGGCGACCGATCGCGTCAGCGCATTCGACGTCGTCATGAACGAAACGATTCCGCGCAAGGGTGCTGTCCTCACCCAGATCACCGCGTGGTGGCTGAGGCAGCTCGAAGATCGAGTCGCTCATCACATGATCTCGGCCGACGCCGCCGAGATAGTGCAGCAGGTGCCGCAACTGCGAGAGCACGAATCAGAGCTGAGTGGTCGCGCAATGCTGTGCCGGCGTACCAACGTATTCCCAATCGAGTGCGTCGTTCGGGGCTACATCTCCGGCTCGGCCTGGAAGGAGTATCGCGAACGCGGGACACTTGCCGGCGAGCCGCTTGCCAAAGGCTTGCGCGAATCTGACAAGCTGGACCCGCCGATCTTCAGCCCCGCCACCAAGGCGGAAGAAGGCCACGACGAAAACATCACGATTTCCAGGATGCGGTCTGTCGTCGGCGAAGCGGCGGGGCGAGAGCTCGAGCGGCTTTCGCGCGAGATCTACAGCGCTGGACGCGAGATCGCCGCCAGGCGCGGCATCATCATCGCCGACACGAAATTCGAATTTGGAAGCCCGCTCGGCACTGGGTCGGAACCCTCGGGCCGGGTTATATTGGTGGATGAAGTGCTCACGCCTGACAGTTCGCGCTTCTGGCCGGCCGACCAATACGAGCCGGGGCACGGACAACCCAGCTTCGACAAGCAACCGCTGCGCGATTATCTCGACGCCGAAAGGCGGGCGGGCCGCTGGGATGGGAACTACCCGCCGCCGAGGCTACCGAGAGAAGTGATCGAAGCCACGAGCGAGCGCTACCTGGACATTTATCGCCGCCTGACCGGACACTCACTCGACCCTAACGGCTCAAATTGAACTTCGCGCGCGAAGGTCTCCTGTTCATCGCGATAGCCGCGGTCATCGCGGCTGGCGCATTCGGCCTCGCGATCTACAGACGCTCGTGGGGCCTGTGGCTGCTGGCGCTCGTTCTACTGCTCCTCGCACTGTGGGTTGCCTATTTCTTCCGCGATCCCGAGCGGAATGGACAGCGAGGCGCTTCACTGGTGGTTTCTCCGGCTGACGGCAAGCTGATCATGATCACCGAAGTCGACGAGCCCGCGTTCATCAAGGGCCGCGCGCTCAGGCTCTCGATTTTCATGAACGTCTTCAACGTTCACGTCAATCGTTATCCGGTTGACGGCGCCGTCAGCTACGTCCACTACAACAAGGGCAAGTTCTTCAACGCCGCGGCCGAGAAGTCGAGCCTGGAAAACGAGCAGATGTCGGTGGGCATCGACAGCGGGAAGTACCGCGTGCTCGTCCGCCAGATCGCCGGCCTCATTGCGCGACGAATCGTCACCTACAGCAAGGTCGGCGACAAAGTGAAACAGGGCGAGCGCATGGGCATTATTCGGTTTGGCTCAAGGGTCGACGTGTTTCTACCGCCGGGCACCAAGGTGCGCGCCAAGCTTGGCGACGCGACAGTCGCCGGCGTGACGATACTGGGAGACTTGCCATAATGACGCCGCCTCTCACGAACGAGCCGTCGCGTCCTTATCGGGGCGCCGAAGAGCGCGAAGGACCCCGCCGCGCGGTGATCGTGTTGCCCAACGGATTCACTCTGGCGTCGCTCTTCTTCGGAATGTTCGCGATCGTGGCCGCGTCGAGAGCCGAGTTCGACACTGCCGGGCTGTACGTGGTGTTCGGCGGGATCTGCGACGCCCTCGACGGAAGAGTCGCACGGGCAACCGGAACAGGCTCACGATTCGGCTCTGAGCTCGATTCTCTGGTCGACGCAATCACTTTCGGTCTGGCCCCGGCGATGATCATGTACTTCGCCGTGCTCAATCGAAATGGCTGGGACTGGATATTCGCGTTCATTTTCACCGCGTGCGCGGTAATCAGGCTCGCGCGCTTCAACGTCGAGCAGGCCGGACGCGCCAAGAAATATTTTCACGGACTTCCGAGTCCCGCGGCGGGAATGACGCTCGCGACCTACTACTGGTTCAGTCAAACGCCGCTATACAACCAGACTGTGGTTGGGGATTTGAACTGGACGGTCGCCCTGCGGTGGGTGATGCTGGGGTTGGGCGCGCTGATGATCAGCAACGTTTCCTATCCGGCGGTGCCAACTGTCGGCTTCAGAAAGATCAGCGAGATTCTGGGTACTCTCGCAGTGGTGGTGACGCTCGTCGGCGTGCTGTTTCTGCGCAAGGAATTTTATTTCCCGGCGTTGATCTGCTACGTCCTGTACGGCATCGCCAAGACGGTGCTGTTCGGGCTGCTCGATCGCCGGCCGAAAGGTGATTCACCGGTGATCGATGACGAAGGCCCACTGCTACTCGCGCCGGACACCGGTGTCGAGTCCATTGGCGACGGGTCCCATCATCGTCGTCGACGCCGGCGTCGGCGTGGACCGGGCGGAGGCGGGCCACCGCGAGGAGGCGGCAATTTCTCACCACCCGGACCCAGCGGAGGAACGTCCTGATGGCAAATTTCCGCATCGCCGTACACATCACGCCGCGAAAGGGGCTGCTGGATCCGCAGGGCAACGCGGTGAAAGGCGCTCTGCAGACGCTCGGATTCCAGAGTGTGAAAGAGGCACACGTCGGTCGGTACATCATCCTCGAGATCGATGCGTACGATGCGATAGCGGCAGAGGAAACGGTTACCGACATGTGCCGTAAACTGCTGGCGAACCCGGTGACCGAAGACTTCGAGATCGAATCGGCGGTGCACGCATGAAATTCGGCGTCGTGACCTTCCCCGGCTCCAACTGTGATTACGACGCTTATCACGCGATCACCGAAGTACTCGGCGAAGAAGCGATCTATCTGTGGCACAAGGATCACGATCTTCAGAGCTCGGACGTGATCATCCTCCCGGGCGGATTCAGCTACGGCGACTATCTGCGTGCCGGTGCAATCGCGCGCTTCAGCCCGATCATGCAGGAGGTCATTGCGCACGCAAAAGCTGGCGGGCCTGTGCTTGCCATCTGCAACGGCTTTCAGATCGCCTGCGAGGCCGGGCTGCTGCCGGGCGCGCTGATGCGCAATTCGCATTTGCAGTTCGTGTCCGACGCGGTCCGGATGCGCGTGGAGAATACCGACACCATGTTCACGAACCTGTACGAGCGCGGCGAAGTTCTGCGTATACCAGTCGCGCACGGTGACGGACGCTTTGTCGCGAGCGAGGAGACACTCGACCAGCTCGAAGGCGATGGTCGTGTGGTTTTCCGCTATGCGGATGCAACCGGTAAGATCACCCCGCAAGCGAATCCGAATGGATCCGAGCGCAACATCGCCGGCATTGTCAACGACGCCGGCAATGTGCTCGGCTTGATGCCGCATCCCGAGCGGGCGTGCAGTCCCCTGCTTGGATCGAGCGATGGAGTGCGATTGCTCGAATCGATCCTCACCAAAGTGGCGGCCTGACGTGTCGCAAGTAGCGCCCCGCCCTGGCGATCCCGTCATCACTCCCGCGCTCGTCGCCGAGCACGGTTTGACGCCGGACGAATTTCAGCGCCTGCAAGGCATGCTGGGTCGCGACCCAACGTTTACTGAATTGGGCATCATCAGCGCGCTGTGGAGTGAGCACTGCTCGTACAAGCATTCGCGTCCGGTCCTGAAGAGTCTGCCGACGGAGGCACCGCACGTGCTCCAGGGGCCGGGCGAAAACGCCGGCGTTATCTCGATCGGCGATGGGCTCGCTGTCGCATTCAAGATCGAGTCGCATAATCATCCGTCGGCCGTCGAGCCGTACCAGGGTGCGGCGACCGGAGTCGGCGGGATACTGCGGGACGTTTTCACGATGGGCGCGCGTCCGATCGCAATGCTCAATTCATTGCGTTTTGGCAGCCTCGACGATTCGCGGGTGCGATACCTCTTCGCGGGCGTCGTCAAAGGAATTGGTGACTACGGGAACTGCGTTGGAATTCCGACCGTCGCCGGTGAGATCGTGTTCGACGCGGCGTACGAGAAGAACCCGCTGGTCAATGCAATGTGTGTCGGCCTGATGCACGAGGAAGATCTGATCCGTGCCAAGGCGGAAGGAGTCGGCAATCCAATCATGGCCGTCGGCGCTCGTACAGGACGCGATGGCATTCACGGAGCCTCGTTCGCTTCCGAAGATCTATCGGAAGCAAGCGATGCCAAGCGGCCGCGCATTCAGGTGGGCGACCCTTTCACCGAGAAGTTGCTGCTCGAGGCAAGTCTCGAGCTGATCAAGAGTGGCCACATCGTCGCCATTCAGGACATGGGCGCTGCGGGTCTGACCTCGTCATCAGCGGAGATGGCGGAGCGCGGCGATGTTGGCGTGACGATCGACGTCAGCAAAGTGCCCACGCGCGAGAAAGGAATGACCCCGTACGAAATTCTGCTTAGCGAATCGCAGGAGCGGATGCTCGTCGTCGCGAGGAAGGGTCACGAAGACGCCGTGAGCGAGATCCTCACCAAATGGGATCTCACCGCTGCAGTCATCGGCGAAGTCATCAGCGAGCCGGTGTATCGTGTCACGGAGGGCTCTCGCATCGTCGCGGAGTTTCCCGGTTCCCGACTTGTGACGGATTGCCCGGTCTACAGCCCCGGTGCACGCGAGTCTGCCGCCATCATCGAGCTGCGCGCGGCCGACCCCTCGTCGATTCCGGAGTTGGCCGAAGAGCGGGATCACTGCTGGACGCTCGAACGATTGCTTGCGAGTCCCACGATTGCGAGCAAAACGTGGGCGTACCGCCAATACGATTCGACGGTGCGCACCAACACGGTCGTTGGTCCCGGAGGTGATGCGGCGGTGCTGCGGGTTCGGGGAACCAACAAAGCGATCTCGCTCAAGACCGATTGTAATGGGCGCTACGTCTACCTCGATCCTCGTGTCGGAGGGCGAATCGCGGTCGCGGAAGCGGCGCGCAACGTCGCCTGCACCGGTGCTCGGCCGATGGCGATCACGAATTGTCTCAACTTCGGCAATCCAACGCGCCCGGAGGTATTCTTCCAGTTCAGAGAAGCGGTCGCGGGAATGGGCGAAGCATGTCGAGCGCTTGGTACACCGGTCACCGGCGGCAACGTGTCGTTCTACAACGAAAGTCCGACGAGCGCCGTGTATCCGACCCCCGTTATCGGAATGGTCGGATTGATCGACGATCTGGCGCACGTGACCCGTTCCGCGTTCCAGCACGACGGCGACACTATCCTATTGCTCGGCGAAATGGCTGGGGAGCTGGGCGGGAGCGAGTATCTGGCGACGATTCACGGTGAAGTAGTCGGCGCTCCGCCGCGCTGCGATCCCGCGCGCGAGAAGGCAGTCATCGACGCTTTGCTCGAATCGATTCAGTCGGGCGCGGTGAGCTCGGCGCACGATTGCAGCGATGGCGGGCTCGCGGTCGCTCTCTCCGAGTGCTGCATCTTGAACATCGATTGCCTGAGCGGGGCAGAAGTGGATTTGTCGTCTTTCAACGGTTTCACCGATCGAGCAATCCTTTTCGGTGAGACCCAGGGCCGCATCGTGATCTCCAGCGCTGCGCCAGAGCGAGTGATGGAGATTGCGAAGCGGCATGGCGTCGACTGCACCCAGATCGGTCGGGTGCGTCGGCACTCGGACATCCTCGAGGTAACACTGCCCAAGTCGTCACTGCGCGCGCCGTTGGCGCGCCTCAAGAGCGCGTATCATGACACAATCCCTTCGATCATGAGCAGAACTCCCGAGCACGCAACCTTCGACGAGCTGTCTCAAGTGGCGGCGCACTGATATGTGTGGAATCTTCGGCATCTACGGGCACGATCACGCGGCGGCGATGACGCACCTCGGACTTTATTCGCTGCAACATCGCGGACAGGAATCCACCGGCATCGTCGCTGTCGATATCGAGCTCGGCGCACGCGCACTCAAGAAAATGGGCCTTGTCTCGGAAGGGATCACAGCGAACGACGCTCAGAATCTCCGCGGTGACATCGCCATCGGGCACACGCGTTATAGCACAGCGGGATCCTCGACGATCGAGAACGCGCAACCGGTTCTCGCGCGGGTAAAGGACGGACACATCGCGCTGGCGCATAATGGCAACCTCACTAACGCCACCGAGCTGCGACGTGAGCTCGAGGATGTTGGCTCGATCTTCAGCTCCACCATGGATTCGGAAGTGCTCGTGCATCGCATGGCGCGGTCGACGGCTGAAAAGCCGGAGCAGCGGTTGGCCGATGCGCTCCAGGGCGTCGAAGGTGCGTACTGCCTCGTCGTCGTCGTTGGTAGAACACTCCTCGCAGCACGCGATCCCCGAGGCTGGCGCCCGCTGGTGATGGGCCGGCTCGGTGATGCCGTTGTGTTCGCGTCTGAGAGCTGCGCGCTGGATCTGCTTGGCGCGACGCTGGAGCGAGAGATAGAGCGTGGCGAGATCGTCGCCGTCGACAGCGATGGCGTGCGCTCGATTTCTCCGCTCGAGCAGAAAGAGTCACGCAAGTGCGTCTTCGAGTTCGTTTATTTCTCGCGGCCCGATAGTTATGTCTTCGGCGGCTCCGTCGATCGCGCTCGTCGGGAGCTTGGACGTCGCCTTGCGCGCGACTTCCCCGCTCCAAATGCCGATCTCGTCTTCAGCGTTCCCGATTCATCAAACTCGGCGGCGCTTGGATTCGCCGAGGAATCGGGCTTGCCACTGGAGCTCGCACTGATCCGCAACCATTACGTGGGTCGCACGTTCATCCAACCGACTCAGACCGGCCGGGACGCCAAAGTGAGAGTGAAATACAACGCGGTGCGCGAAGTACTGCATGGCAAGAGCGTCGTGATGGTAGATGACTCAATCGTTCGTGGAACCACCACGCGTGGTCTCGTCAGCATGGTTCGCTCAGCAGGTGCGCGCGAAGTGCACCTACGCGTCAGCTCGTCTCCGGTGACCGGGCCGTGCTATTATGGCATCGACACGCCAACGCGCGAAGAGCTGATTGCGGCGAACATGAGCATCGAAGAGATCACTCAGAACGTTGGCGCGGACACTCTCGGCTACCTGACGCTGGATGGAATGCTCGAGTCGGTACCCCAGGGACCGGCGGGATTCTGCCACGCCTGCTTCTCCGGCGACTATCCAACGCCGCCGCCGGCCGACCCCGAGAAGCTGAGCTTCGGCTGTGGCTGCTGACGGATACGATGCCGCAGGCAGTCTACTTCTTCGGCAACGGTTCAGCCGAGGGGACGCGAGACATGACGCGCGTCCTCGGCGGCAAGGGAGCGAATCTGGCCGAGATGACCAATCTGGGCGTTCCCGTTCCAGCGGGATTCACGATCGCATGCAGCGAGTGCATCGAGTACCTGCGTAGCGGGAAGTACTCCGACAAACTGCGCGCCGAGGTCGAAGGGAACGTTGCGAGGCTGGAGGAAGCAACGGGCAAGAAACTCGGCGATCCGAAGAATCCGCTGCTGGTCTCAGTGCGCTCCGGCGCGCCCGTATCCATGCCGGGTATGATGGAGACCATCCTCAACCTGGGTCTCAACGATCGCTCCGTCGTCGGCCTTGCCGAGCAAAGCAAGAACCCCCGGTTCGCCTACGATTCTTATCGCCGCTTCATCCAGATGTACGCCAACGTAGTGCTCGGCGTGCCGATGGGCGATTTCGAGCATCTGCTCAAAGCGAAGCGCATGACTGCTGGCGTCAACTCAGACGCCGAGCTCGGAGAGAACGCGCTGCGAAATCTCGTCGAGGAATACAGGGCACTGGTACGCAACCGCACTGGTGATGAATTCCCGCGCGACCCGGTCGTGCAGCTTTGGGGCGCCATCGAAGCCGTCTGGAAAAGCTGGACACTCAAGAAAGCGCGGGACTATAGGAAGGTTCACGCGATTCCCGAAGATCTCGGTACTGGCGTCAACATTGTGGCGATGGTGTTCGGGAATCTTGGCGACGATTCAGGAACCGGCGTCGCTTTCACGCGTAATCCCTCGACCGGCGAGAAGAAGTTCTACGGCGAATTTCTCGTCAACGCGCAGGGCGAGGATGTCGTCGCCGGTATGCGCACGCCGCTGGACATCGATGAGATGTCGGCGAGTCTGCCCGATGCTTATAAGGAGCTGCTCGAGACCCAGCAGCGGCTGGAGAAGCACTATCGCGACATGCAGGACCTCGAGTTCACGGTCGAGCGGGGCAAACTGTATCTGCTGCAAACGCGCAGCGGCAAACGCACCGCGGCCGCGGCGGTTCAGATTGCGCGCGACATGGTGTCAGAGGGTTTGGTCGACAAGACCGAGGCGATCAAGCGCGTGCCCGCAGGGCAGCTCGATCAGTTGCTGCATCCGATCATCGACCCGTCGATCAACGCCACGCCTCTGTGTCTGGGATTGCCCGCCAGTCCGGGCGCAGCGAGTGGCCGAGCCGTTTTTGATCCTGACACCGCCGAGGTGCGCTCGCATTCGGGTGAGAACGTGATCCTCGTGCGTGAAGAGACGACACCTGAAGATTTTCACGGGATCGTCGCGGCTAGAGCTGTGCTTACAGCGCGCGGGGGCATGACGAGCCACGCCGCAGTCGTCGCGCGTGGCATGGGCAAGTGCGCCATCGTTGGCTGCAAGGACATTCACGTGGATGCCGACCACAGATTGTTCAGTGTCAACGGCACTCAGGTGCTCGAAGGCGACTGGCTTACGCTTGATGGCGCCACTGGCAGAGTGTTCGCTGGTGATCTCTCCACCATTCCAAGCGAAGTAGTACGTGTGACAAGCGGCGCGCTGAGTCCGTCTCAGGCGCCGCTCTATCGTTCGTACGCCGACCTGCTTGGCTGGGCCGATGAAGTGCGTCGCCTCAGAGTGCGGGCGAACGCCGATACGCCGCGCGATGCGCGGACCGCGCGCAGCTTTGGGGCGGAAGGCATTGGTTTGTGCCGCACCGAGCACATGTTCTTCGAAGGTGATCGTATCACCGCGATGCGTGAGATGATCGTGGCCCGCGAAGAGGGCGGTCGTCGGCGCGCGCTGGCGAAGCTGCTGCCGATGCAGCGCGGAGATTTCGAAGGCATCTTCGAAGCGATGGACGGATTGCCGGTGACGATCCGTTTGCTGGATCCACCGCTTCATGAGTTTCTGCCGCATGGCGGCGAAGAGAGCAAGCTTCTCGCGCGCACGCTTGACATGGCTCGCGCGGATCTCAATCGCATCATCGAGTCGCTGCGCGAAACCAATCCGATGCTCGGACATCGCGGCTGTCGTCTGGGTATTTCTTACCCGGAGATTACAGAGATGCAGGCGCGCGCGATTCTCGAGGCTGCAGTGCGTGCCATGAGACGTGGGATTGTCGTCAAACCGGAGATCATGATTCCACTGGTTTCGACTGTTAAGGAATTTGAGAATCAGCGCGCGATCATCGAGGACGTCGCCGAGAAGGTGCTCGGTGGAATGGGTGAACGCGTCAACTATCTGATCGGCACAATGATCGAATTGCCGCGCGCAGCGCTCACCGCGGCACAGATTGCGCAGTCTGCAGAGTTTTTTTCCTTCGGAACGAATGACCTTACGCAGACTACAATGGGCTTAAGTCGGGACGATGCGGGTCGATTCCTTCCCTCTTACATTGATCGGGGTATTTTAGCAGACGATCCTTTTCAGGTGCTTGACACCGAAGGGGTAGGAAGACTCGTAAGGATCGCAGCTGAGGAGGGGCGCAGAGTTCGTCCAAACATCAAGTTGGGGATCTGCGGGGAGCACGGCGGCGAGCCGCGCTCCATTTCTTTCTGCCATCAAATCGGTCTCGATTATGTGTCCTGTTCGCCCTTCAGAATTCCAATCGCGCGGTTAGCCGCCGCTCATGCCGCTCTTGACGCGTAAGCTGGCGCGGCAGCGCCACGTGGATCTGATGCCGGCTGGATCGCTGCCGATGGCGCGCATCCAGCATGCGCGTCCACTGCGCATCGCGCTCGTCACGGAGTATTACTACCCGCACCTCGGCGGCATTTGCGAGCACGTGCACTTCTTCGCGCGCGAAGCGCGACGCTTCGGCCACCAGGTCGACATCATCACATCGAACATTCCCGGCGCGCGGCCTGAAGCACACGTCGTGCGCATCGGCAAGAGCCAGCCGATTTATGCGAACGGATCCCAGGCACGCTTCACGTGGGGGTTCGAGCTGCGCAAAACACTGCGACGGGTTTTTAGTCTCGGGCAGTACGACATCGTTCACGTCCACTCGCCGCTGAGTCCGGTGTTGCCGGTGCTGGCGATTGAAGAAGCAGATTGTCCGGTCGTCGGGACATTCCATACCTACTTCGACAATTCCGTCGCCTACTCGATCGGCCGCCGATACTTTCAGAAGCGACTCGATCAGCTGGCAGCCGCGATCGCGGTGTCGCACTCAACCACAATCGCGCTCAATCGATACTTCGAGGCGAACTGGACGATCGTTCCCAATGGCATCGATACCGACGTATTCAATCCCCACGTTCCCCGCCCCGCCGCACTCCGCACCGACGTTCCGGTAATCCTCTTCCTCGGCAGATTCGACCCACGCAACGGCCTCACGACCCTGATCGAATCGTTCAGGAAAGTTCGCGGAAGAAATAGACAGGCTCAGCTAGTGGTCGTCGGCGACGGACCCCTACGCAAGCACTACTATCGGGCGGCCGGTGGCGACCCAGACATCACTTTCGTCGGCTCGGTGCTGAGCGGCCGGCCGGGGTACTACGCCCACAGCGCGATGTACGCATGTCCAACTACCAAGGCGTCCTTCGGCATCACTTTGCTCGAGTCGATGGCGTGCGAGACTCCCGTCGTCTGCTCGGACATCTACGGCTTCCGCGATGTGGTCAAGCACGAGCGTGAGGCACTAATGGTGCACTGTGGAGATCAGGAAGCGCTCGCTGATTCGCTCGTCAGACTGCTTGACGACGAGACGTTGAGAGCGAGACTCGGGAAGCGCGGTCGCCAGGAGGCGCAGCAATATTCCTGGACGCGGGTGACCGAGGCGGTACTCGACATCTACACCGCGGTATTGGGGCGGGCCACTCACGAATGATCGGTTTTGCCTTGATCGGAGTCTCCGTGATTGGAGGCGTCATTCACGGCGCATTCCATCGCAACAGCGTCGTGTTCGGACCGACCCTTGGTCGCATTCCGAGCGATCGCAAAGTCGTCGCACTGACCTTTGACGACGGACCAAACCCTGATGCGACTCCAATCATTCTCGATACGCTGCGCGAAAAGAACGTGCGTGCGACGTTCTTCGTGCTCGGCAGTCATGCCGAACGGTGGCCGGAGCTCGTGCATCGGATTTCCGCCGAAGGCCATCAGCTCGGTAATCACGGCTACTTCCATCGGAAGCTGCATTTCAAGAGTCCGTTCTACGTAAGTCGGGACATCCGGCTCGGCATCCGCGCCATCAAGCGCGCCGGTGCGCCCGCACCTCAGCTTTTCCGCGCTCCCCATGGCTTCCGCAGTCCGTGGACCACCCCGATCGCCACCTCTTACGGAGAGAGAACAGTCGGATGGTCGCTCGGCGTTTGGGATAGCGATCGACCGGGCGCCGAAGAAATCGTCAGGCGTACGATGGAAGGCGTCGAGCCCGGCTCGATCATTCTGCTTCACGATGGCGACGGCTACAATCCGGACGGGGATCGGATGCAGACAGCAGCAGCGCTTCCGATCATCATCGATCGTCTGAAAGAACAAGGCTACGAGTTCGCGACGCTTCCGACTGAATGAGCCCTAAGCTGAAGAAGGGGATTCGCTGGGCCCTCTCCGCGGCGATCCTCGTCTTCCTCATTCTTTTCGCCCGCACAATTGATTGGCACGCTGCGTGGAGCTCGATGCGGCACGCCTCGCTCCCGCTGCTGGCCGCAGCGATCGGCGTCAACATTTTGTCGGTTATCATCAAGTCGATCCGCTGGTGGCTATTCCTGCGTCCCACTGGCATCACGTCGCTTCCCCTCGCGATTCGCGCAACGGTCGCCGGCGCCGGGCTGAACAACATTCTCATCGCGAGCGGCGGCGACGCGGCACGCGTCGTATTCGTCTCGCGCGCTAGTGGCGTATCGAGCTCGACGGTACTGGCGACGATGGCGCTCGAGCGTCTGTTCGACCCAATCGGCTTCGTGTTCCTGCTCGTTTTCGGAGTGCTGGTGTTCGAGTTGCCGGCTCAGTTCGAGCGCTGGAAGATTCCCGCCGAGATACTCCTCGGCGTGATTGTGCTGCTGCTGGTGTTGTTCGTATACCTGACGCGACGCATGAAGCCGGAGCACGTTCCCGATCGTCGCGCGAAGCCGCGCACTCTCAAGGAAAAGATCCGCGTCTATTTCACCACGTTCGGGAAGACCGCGGGCAGACTCGCCACCGGACCGCGATTCGTGGCGGCGATTTTACTGTCGCTGGCCTCGTGGGCATGCCAACTGTGGACGTTTCAGCTGGCGGCCGCCGCGGCGCACGTCAGCATGCCGGTTGCCGGCAGCCTCGCGTGCTTACTCGCAATCAACGTGGGTCTGATCCTGCGCGCGACGCCGGGCAACGTTGGCTTTTTCCAGTTCGCTTATGCATTGATGGCTGAACAGTTTGGTGTCTCGCGTGACAACGCGATCGCCGTGTCGCTATTGATTCAAACCCTGCAGATACTTCCGTTGACTCTGCTTGGTGTTGCGTTGGCACCGGAGTTCATTCTCCGACGCGGCAAGAAGGACGTCGAGACGGAGAAGGTCGCCAAGAGAATCGAAGAAGAGCGCGCGACACACGTCGGCCCGCTTTCAACCGCAGACGAAGTGTTGAAACGCGCCGACAAAGCTGGCGTCGTCTCGAAGACGTGATTTACGACTGACCGCGCTGCAGGAAGCGAATGAACTCTGAAGGATCGCGCGTCAGTCCTGAGAAGGTCGCGCGAATCTTCCCTTCTCCATCGACGATCGCGTAGAGCGGCAGGGCGACGGTCCCAAAGGTCTTCTCCTGAAATTCCTGCTGCTGCTGGTAGACCGGCCCTTCACCGTCTGTGTAAAGCCGAGCGAGCACGAAGCGATTGAGCTCCGAGCTCACGTCCGGTCGACTGAAGATGTTCGCTTCCATCCATCGGCAATTGGTGCAGGTGTACCCCGTGAAGTCGACGAAAACGAGCTTGCCGGACGATCGCGCTGAGCCGAGCGCTCGCGCGTAGTCGTTCAGAATCCACGATTCGGTGCCGACACCCGCGGCAGAGATACCGGCCGCTGGCGTTGCCGGGGGCAGAAAAGCGTCGAGCTGTTTGATCGGCTTGCCACGAATTCCGGTCGCCAGCCAAACCGCAACGAGCACGGCGAGCAGAGTCGGGACGAGCGCCTGTGCGTGTCGTGTATAGGATTGGGCTATGCGCAGACCTCTCGGCGCGAGATAGCCGGCAGCGACCACCGCTAACCCGGCCCAGAGAGACAACACCACACCTCGTGTAAAGACTCCCCAGCCGAGCACGAGGTCGGCGTTGGAAACGAATTTTATCGCAGCGGCGACTTCCATCAGTCCGATCAGCACGCGAAGTGTTCTGATCCACTGGCCGCTCCGTGGCAACCGAGCGGCGTAGCGCGGAGCGATCGCCAGCAGGACGAACGGGACCGCGAACGCTGCGGAGTACACGAGCATTCCAACGATTGGCGTGAACCACGCTCCCTGTGACGCGAGCACCAGCAGCGTGCCGACGAATGGCGCGGTGCAGGTAACCGAAGTCAAGGTAAAGGTTGCGCCCATCACCAAAGCGCCGAGCGAGCTGCCACGCGAAAGCTCTTGAGTGGATTTCTCGGCGGCGGTCAGCACGCGCCATGGAAGACGCACCTCCAGCCAGCCGAACAGATTTGCGGCAAAGACGAGGAACGTCCCTGCGAGAATGAGATTGACCGCAGGATCAGCGGCGAATCTCGTCAAGCCGGACGCGCCGAACACCGCCGCCAGCACCAGGCCGAGCACTGTGAACGTCCCGACGATGCCAAGACCGAACAGGAGTGCCGCAGTGAATCCTGAACGCTGCCGATGATTCTCCGAAGAGAAGTAGGCAACGGTGACCGGGATCATCGGGAAGACGCACGGCGTCAGCAGCGACAGAATTCCGGTACTTGCCGCGAGCCACAGGAAGGGCGCGTTCATCTAGCGGACGCTGACCTGGAGCGTGACGTGTACAGTATCGGTGCGCGGTGGCAAACAGAGCTTGTCGCTGCAAACCTGGTAGCGGGCGGTCACCTCCACCTGACGCGCGCCTCTCGCCGTGCGGCCCGGAACGACGAGCGGGATCGTGAATCGCGGACTGCCCGAGTAGAGCTCGGTAGTCATCCCGAAATTCTTGTCAAAGAACTTCTCCGGCTTGGGCGCTCTGATAACTCCGCGCACTGAAACGTCGCGGGCGCCCTGCACCGCGATGCTGAGTGGAATCGGCCCACCGGCCTTCTGCGTCAGCGAGTAGATGTGCCACCCCTTGGCGATGTCGGCCTGAACGATCACGGGAATCGCGCGACCCGCAATCACCGGGCGCGGCGCATTACCTCCAACGAGGCTCCATTTAACGGGTTTTAACGATAAGGTGCTCGCCGCCAGCAGAGTCGGCGCAGTGAGCAGGATGAGCTTGTTCATTCGTATCCAATTATAACCCAGAGGGCGCGATCCCTGCGTACCGGACAGGGCTGTCACCCTCTAATAACCGGCGGATTCAGCAAGGTTCGCATATCGACATCCGCGAGGAGGTATTCTGAGCCCGAAGGAGCAAGTCCCCTGGTTCTTCGATGGCTGGTACTATGTCGGTCGCTCGGCGACGCTGGCGCTCCTGGGGTTCATCGCGCTGATCGTGATCCTGCGCGTATCCGGGAAGCGGACTCTTTCCAAGATGAACGTGTTCGACTTTGTGTTCGTGGTTGCCGTCGGGTCGGTCTTCGCCGGCACGATGATCGAAAAAGACGTCACCCTGCTCGAAGGACTCGTCGCGCTGACCACACTGGTAGTAATCCAGACCGTACTCGCGTCGCTTGCTGCTCGATTTGAAAGATTCGAGGTACTCCTGAACGGGGAGCCAACATTGTTGCTGTCACAGGGGAAGTTTTTGCACCGTGCGATGAAGAAAGAGCGTGTCACCGAAGAGGAAGTCAGAGCCGCGATCAGAGAGCAAGGAATAACGCGCGTCGAGGACGTCGACGCGGTTGTGATCGAGAATGATGGGACTCTGACAGTCGCGTACAGCCGGAAGAATCGGGGTGCCAGCAGCCTGGTCGACGCCAAGGTCCACGACCACGACGCGGGGTCGTAAAACCACCGAAAGCGGTGATGACCCCCAGCTCGACGGTGCACGTTTTGCGATTGATTTAACTCTCTCTTCTCAAGCAGTCGCGTGCAACTCCAGACGGCAAAAAACTCGGGTTATCGGACGTTCCTCGACGCGCGGGGCCGCCGGTGGGAAGTGTGGATGGTACACCCCTCGTCAATCGAGCGGCGCAGAATGGAGCGACGCTCCCCCGTCGAGAACGCGGTTTTCCTGATCGAACAGCGGGTGTTGGGCGACCGTCGCTCGCATGCGGGAACCCGCGGTGCGGTTGCGACGCAGTACAGCAACGGCTGGCTGTGTTTCGCCAGCAACGGGGAAAAACGCCGCCTGGCGCCGGTGCCGGTCAACTGGGTAAGCGCGCCCGATACCCAGGTAGCGGAATGGTGCCGGATCGCGACCCGTGTCCTCAAATGCGGTCCCGTTTGGGACCCGAGCGACGACGATACGGTCTGAGATCGGGGGTGTTGCAGACATGCAACGCTATCGGGTTCTGTTGCGTCGGTAACACAGCCGGGCCGCGTCCAATGCGGCGTTAACCCCCAAATACATATGGTCCCCGACTTGCCCCCGCCCTAACGCGGCGCGAAGGTGCGGTCCGCGCGCCACTGGGTCGGACCCGGTCGGTATCCGGCACAGTCGGTTAGGACCGCTGGGAACCGTCCTATGGCAGAACCCGCAACTGGATTCGAACGCGGCTTCGAGCACGCCGCGTATTCGCCCGTCCCGTCCAGTCCGATAGCCCCCTCCGATATTCGCGGCGATCAGTCAGATTCCGCGCATTCGGAGCTCGCATCGCTGATTCGGCTCGGCACGATCAAGCAAGACGCTGGAAGCTTCGCCGAAGCGGAGGAATGCTTCCGCCGCGCGCTCGAAATCGGCGACCGCACGTTCGGGCCTGAGAATCCCGACTCGATCATCCTGCTCAACGACCTTACCCGACTTTATCTAAAACAGTCTGCGTACAGCTCGGCGGAGCCGCTTCTACTGCGTCTCCTGGAGATCAAGCGCAGTAAGGGCGAAGACCATCCCGAGGTCGCCACCGTGCTCGCGAGCCTGGCAACTGTCCGTCAAGGGCTAGGGATGCACGAATCCGGCGAACAGCTGTGGAGGAGAGTGCTGGACATTCGCGAGCGTACCCTCGCGCCGAATCATTTCGCCACGGCCAGCGCACTCGAGCACCTAGGTGATGCATGCGCGGCTCGCGGAAAGATCCGTGAAGGCCTTTCCGCGTTCCAGCGTGCGTTGACGATTCGCGAGAAGACGCTTGGCAACGAGCATCCAAGTTTGCGGGTTGCTCGCGAGCGCATCGCCGATCTTCAGCTGCAGGCATCCGACGATATGCTCGATCCGATGTCGGTCGGCGACACGCCCTCGATGCCCGATCGCTATCGTCTGTTGTCGGGCGGTCCTACTGCAGATACGTCGGCAAACAGATTCGCGCCGCCGGTCACACCACCCGCGGCGCCGCAGATAAGAGTGACGGCACAAGTCGCAGGGAAAGTATCGCCGGCTCCCGAGCCGAAACCGGTACGCGAGAAGAAGTCCTCGTCGGCATCACTGATGATTCCGCGCGGGTACATGCCCCCGGCAGCTCCCGCTATCGACATCGAGAAAGAAGACAAGGCGGAGACCGTGGTCTTCGCGATGCCTGCAATCGAGCCGATTTTGGACGGCGAAGGAGCTGGGTCGTCGCTGCAGACGGCGACTGTTGCGTATCGAGATGCACTGGAAGGAATTCGCGACGAAGTTGAAGACGAGTTCAGCGAGCAAACCGTCGGCGATCGCACCAGCAAAATCTTTTCGGCGATCATCGCATTCCTCGGCAGGCGGCAGGTTGTGGCGGTGATCGCCATCGTCGTGCTGTCATTGCTCGGTGCGGCGGTTGCCACCGACAAACATGCCTTCGGCGAGAGCAGTCAGACTGCGACCGAGCCATCAGGAACCGCGATCACAGCCTCGACGGTGCCTACCGCCACAGCGCAGCCGATTCCCGTCCCGGTTTCGAATGCATCGGTGTCGAACACCGAGAACAGCACGAAGGCGTCGAGGTCCCACGTGACCGAAGAGCGCAGCAGCGCCTCGAAGAAGCCCGTTGAAAAGAAACCGGAGCAGCCCTCGAAGGTTTCGATTCCGAATCTTTCATCGGCGATCCTATCGAAGCTCGATTCTGCCGCTGCCAAAGCTGCCGCGGTTGGAAACCACGCTGGCGAGGCATCATTCAATGTGCAGTCGTCGCTTAGCGCCGTCAGTCAGAAACGCGCGACATTCACCGACGAACAGTCCAGCGCTCCGCAGCGTGCCCGTCTGATCGGCGAGCTGCCGACGCCGGCAGTGCCGCCGCAGGTCGTGGACGTCGAGGGTGAAGTTCGTGTTCGTTTTAACGTGGATACTCTCGGTCGCCCGATGATCGAGACTTTCTCGGTCGTCAGCTCACCAAACCCGCTCCTGACGGCAGCGGTTCGGAAAGTGATTCCGGGGATGCGGTTTGAGCCGGCCAGGACTGGTGGCTCGGACGCGAAGGCGATCGGCGACGTCGTTCAGATCGGCTTCCAGTTTGCCCGGTCGAGATAGCCGACCGATCTCGTACTCGGGTAAGACAAAAAGGCTGGCTCGAAAGAGCCAGCCTTTTTGGTTTGATGGAGGCGCGGGGATTCGAACCCCGGTCCGAGACAAGATCGACCACAGCGTCTACGTGCGTATTCCACCGATTGAGGTCTCCAGCCGCTGGCCAGTGGACAGCCCACTTCTGGACAAGTCTTCTAAAGTTTCGCCGACTGACGGAAGACGCATCAGCAGACTATCCCGAATTTTCGATACCCTTAAAGCCGCCTCAGGAGGGCTTCTCTAAGGGCAGGTGCAGCAACTCCGAAGAGTTACGCAGCCAGGGCCAAGTTGTTGTTGGCGTTTGAAAATTTTCCCAGAGGATTAACCAGGATCCGAGAGACCTGGGCACGCGGCCACAGCTTCACTAACCCCGTCGAAGCCAGTCGCCCCCGTTCAACAAGTATACGATTTTGAGCGGTCGAAGTCAACGGTTTCTGACTTATTAATCAACTTGATATGTGCGCCGTAACCGGTTGATGCGGAGGCGCTTATGCTGTGGCGGATTACGCGGCTTCTGGGGTGGCGAGAGCAGCGTCGGTTTCGTCCGTTGCGGGCACAAAATCGTACCGGCGAGGATTCGTCAGGTACTCGCCGAACACGTCCTCCACCTCTGACAGGCTCACGACCGCATGGAGTTTCCGGCGTAATTCGGCTGATCCTGGAACGCCTTTGACATACCAACCGAGGTGCTTTCGGAACTCGATCGCAGCACCGCGCGGATCCGCTTCGTAGGCCTCGGCCATCCGCGCGTGCTCGAGTGCGATCTCGAAGCGACGCTCGATGGGAGGCGCATCGGGTTTCGACTTCCCGTCCAGCAGCGCCCTCGTTTGATCGAAAATCCACGGCTGACCGAATGACCCGCGCGCGATCATCACTGCCGCGCAGCCGGTTTCACGCTGCATGCGGACAGCGTCCTCCGCGGTCTTGATATCGCCGTTGCCGATCACCGGGATCTCGAGCGCGCTCACTACCGCGGCGATTTCCTCCCACCGCGCGTTACCGCTGTACATCTGGGTTCGGGTGCGAGGGTGGAGAGCGAGCGCTCTGGCGCCGGCGTCCTGGCAGCGGAGCGCGATGGTCACGGGGTCGCGCATCTCTTCGTTCCAGCCACTTCTGATCTTCACCGTAACCGGCAGATGAGTGCAGGCTGACACGGACTTGATGACGGACTCAACGAGGTTCAGGTCCTTCAAGCAGCCGGACCCGCCGTTCCGTTTCACGACCTTCTTCACCGGGCAGCCAAAGTTGATGTCGATGAACTCGGGCTCAAACACATCCGTCACCAGTCGCGCTGCCTCGCCCATGGCGATGGGATCGGCGCCAAAGATCTGGACCCCGATCGGTCTTTCGTCGCTGCCAAAGCGAAGCTTGTCGAGTGTCGCCTGGTTCTCACGGCGGATTCCTTCCGCGGAAAGAAATTCCGTGACGACTACGTCGGCGCCAAAGCGACGGCAGAGTCTCCGGAAAGGAGACTCGGACACGCCGGCCATCGGGGCCAGGTAGAGCGGGATGTCATCACGAACAGCGAATGGAAAACGCATCGATACAAGTTAAGCGAGATCGCCAAGTGCTTGCAACATAGTGGTTTGACTCTCGCATCCGGCGCGGGTAACTTCCGTGCTCCTTCCGCACCACATCGTCGGGGAGTCATGGAACTACGCGATTTTTTTTCTGAAGACGCGATCAAGCTCGAGCTCGAGGGCAATAGCAAGGACGAAATCCTCAAAGAGCTGATCGACCTGCTTGGCCTCGACGACAAATCCGAAGGAATGCTGTTCAAGATGCTGAAGCGGCGCGAAAACCTTGGCTCGACGGGCATCGGCCGCGGCATCGCAATCCCCCACTGCCGCTCGCTCGTCGTCAACAAACTCCGCGTTGCATTCGGCAGAAAAAGTCAGGGCGTCGACTTCAAAGCGATCGACGAAAAGCCCGTCTTTTTCTTTTTCCTGATCGTCGCCCCGCCGCTCGAAGTGTCCAACCAATACCTGCCCGTGCTCGGCAAGATCGCGCAGTTCTCCAAGGAACCGGACGTGCCGGAGAGGCTGTTGAAGCTGAAGGAGCCACGGGAGTTTATGCAGCTGCTTGAGGAGAAGAGTCTCTAGGCCGACTGCGGACTTTACCTGCTACCTGCCACGCTAGTAGCTGATAGCAGCTGGCTGTCGGCTGATGGCTGCCTGCAACCAGACAGATCTCATGGCATAAGAGCGAACAGAATCGGTTTTCCTCCGAGGCAAGCGCGATCTGTCCCGTCGCCTGCAGCCAATAGCTACTAGCTAGCTGCTATCAGCTACCAGCGAAGTAGTGCGCTTTAGGTCCTCAGTCCGAAGCCTTTTTACTCCCATTCGATCGTAGCCGGCGGCTTCGACGACACGTCGTACACCACGCGATTGATCCCTTTCACCTGGTTACTGATGCGAGAGGAAATCCGGGCGAGTACATCGTGCGGAAACGGAAACCAGTCCGCCGTCATTCCGTCGGTGCTGGTGACTGCGCGCAAGCCGAGTACGTGCTCGTACGTTCTCTCGTCTCCCATAACGCCGACGCTTCGGACCGGTAGCAGTACCGAGAACGCCTGCCAAATGTCGTCGTAGAGGCCGGCGTCGCGGATTTCCTCGATGTAGATGGCATCGGCTGCGCGCAGCAGATCGAGCTTCTCTTTGGTGACATCGCTCAATACCCGAATCGCGAGTCCCGGGCCGGGGAATGGATGACGGGCGACGATCTCCTCCGGCAGACCGAGCTCGCGTCCGACGTTTCGCACTTCATCCTTGAACAACTCTCGCAGCGGCTCGATCAGCTTGAACTTCATGTCCGACTTGAGGCCGCCAACATTGTGATGCGTCTTGATCGTCACTGACGGCCCACCGCGCGGAGAGAACGACTCGATGACGTCGGGATAGAGAGTGCCCTGCACCAGATATTCGACATCGTCGCCGACATCGGCGGCTGCCTCCTCGAAAACATCGATGAAGGTGTGGCCAATGATCTTTCGTTTCTTCTCAGGATCTTCGACTCCGGCCAAGGCGCTCAAAAATCGCTGCTCGGCGTCGATCGTAACCAGCTTGATCCCGAGATGTGCGTTGAAGGTTCGCTCGACCTGTCCGCGTTCGTGCAGCCTCAGAAGCCCCGTGTCGACGAAGATGCATGTGAGCTGATCGCCGATTGCGCGATGAACCAGCGCGGCCGCCACAGAAGAATCAACGCCTCCCGACAGCCCGCAAATCACTCGTGCCTTACCAACTCTTTCACGAACTCTCTTCACCTCGTCATCGATGAAGGCGCCCGCCGTCCAGCTCGGCTCCGCCTTGCACACTCCGAACACGAAGTTCGAAATGATCTCGCGACCGCGCGGAGTGTGCGCGACTTCCGGGTGGAACTGCACACCGTAGATCGGTCGCTTCTCATGGCGAAATCCACTGATCGGGTTATAGGTGCTTTCAGCCGTTACGATATAGCCCTTCGGCGGCTGCTCGATGTGGTCGCCGTGACTCATCCACGTCGTCATCGACTCGCCTTTCGTGAAGCCGGCGAAGAGCGCCTCGGGCTCGAGCACCTTCATCTCGGCGCGCCCATATTCACGACGATTGGTGCGAATGACTTCACCGCCCTCGATGTGCGCGATCAGCTGCATTCCGTAGCAGATCCCAAGTACGGGCGCGATGTCGAAGATTTTCGGATCGGCGAGCGGCACGTTGTCGCCGTAGACGGAGTTCGGTCCGCCGCTAAGAATGATCCCTGTAGGTTTCCAATCCCGAATCCACTCGACGCTTCGGCTGGGCGGGTGAATTTCGGAGTAAACGCGCGCTTCGCGGACACGGCGCGCGATCAATTGTGTGAATTGTGAGCCGAAATCGATAATCAGGATCCGGCTGCTCATAGAGTGATGTTTTCTACCTCCCCGGTTTCAGTATCGAGAATCCCTGCAGTGCACTTACCATGAATCCAGCCGCAAGCTTCGCCCGGATTTATCAGTAGCGTGGTGCCTACTTTCTTTTGTCCCTGCAGGTGTGAGCAGCCGTGAATCACGACATCATGCGATTCGATCGAACGCGCGTTGATCTCGCCAAGGTCGTGCACGAGGAGGATACGCTTGCCGGCGACTTCGAAGCTGTGGGGCGATTCGTAGATCTCTGTTCCCATCCCGCGCGCTGCATATGCGCTCAGGGTCTCACGATCGCCATCATTGCGGCCGAAAACGCCGAGCAATGCCATCCCGCGCTGATGGAAAGGTGCGAGCGAAAATGGAGAGCAATAATCGCCGGCGTGCATCACCATCGCGACGCCTTTCGCCGCGAAGCGATCGAGGAAATCGGCGATTGCCGGTACCCGGTCATGCGTGTCCGCCATTACGCCGATTTTCACTCCGCGCTCCTCCAGGAAGGCGCTGCTTCGTTGCGCACCAGATCCTCATACGATTCCCGTCGCGTAATGACCGCAAACTTGTCACCATCGACCAGAACTTCCGCCGGCTTGGGTCGGGAGTTGTAGTTCGACGCCATCACGAATCCGTAGGCCCCGGTTGACTGCACGGCGAGTAGATCGCCCGGTTGCGCGTCATCGATCTGCCTGTCGAGGGCCAGGAAATCTCCACTCTCGCAAATCGGGCCGACGACATCCGCAACTGTAGTGTGCTCGCGCGGACGGACAGCCTCGATCCGGTGGAAAGCGTTGTAGTGCGACGGCCGCAGCAGGTCAGTCATTCCGGCATCGGTAATGATGAACTCCTTGCCCCCGCTACGTTTTCGGTACAGCACACGCGTGAGCAGAACGCCGGCGTTGCCGACCAGAAATCGACCCGGCTCGAGGATGATTTTGAGACCGGATGCGCCAACCGTTGCCGAGATGACTTCGCCAAACTGCTTGACATCGACAGCGCGCTCGGCGGCATCGTAAGTCACCGCCAGTCCGCCGCCAATGTCGAGATACTCCAGTTTTACCTTCGTCGCCTGCTCGATCTCACGACGCAGATGAAGCAGCCGCTGCAGACCAACCTCGTACGGCGCGAATTGCGAGATCTGGGATCCGACGTGCATGTCGAGTCCGACGAGCTCCAGGTTCGGGAGCGTCGAAACGATCTTCGCGACCGCCAGCGCTTCGTCGAACGGGATGCCGAACTTCATTCCCTTTTCGCCGGTGCGCGTGTAGGGGTGCGGCGTCTCGACGAGAACTTCAGGATTCACCCGCAATGCGACGCGCGCTTTGGTCCCCATCTTTCCAGCCACCACGTCGAGCACATGTACTTCCTGCTCAGACTCGGCGTTAACAAATAGCACCTCTGCGCGCAGTGCTTCTTCCATCTCTCGCTCTGTCTTGCCGACGCCGCTGAATACGATGTCCTTGCCCGTGAATCCGGCCTTGAGCGCGCGAAACAGCTCGCCGCCCGACACGATGTCGACACCGGCTCCCATCTCGCGCAGGAGCGACAGGATCGCGATGCTCGAGTTGGCCTTGACGCTATAGTGAAGCCGGGCGTCCAGTTTCCCGAGTGATGATCGAAGGCGGGTGTACTGCTCTCTGATCCCGCCCGCGCTGTAGACATACGCTGGCGTTCCCACTTCGCGCGCGATCAGCTCGAGCGGAACTCGCTCGGTGCTGAGTCCCTGACCCGTCGAGGCAGTCCTGGTCTCGCGCTCTTTCTCTGTCGCTGTCTTTCGCTCCGGAATCGTTCGCTCGCCTAGTATGCCTTTGCCCACAATGCCTCGGTGGTT
>Ga0207665_10000381_pt1 | contig 30417 bp, 22 predicted proteins | sample LARL112metaG_FD_184351 | JGI IMG/M metagenome (GOLD analysis project Ga0207665, IMG submission 184351) | Corn, switchgrass and miscanthus rhizosphere microbial communities from Kellogg Biological Station, Michigan, USA - LAR L11-2 metaG... | ecosystem: Host-associated > Plants > Roots >... | reverse complement strand
GTTCCTAGGCGGGTTTCCCAAGAACACAACGGAGAAACCACATGACCATGAAAATCAAAGCACTAAGTGCTGTAATAATTCTTTCCGCCACCGTTGCCACGCCCGTGTTCGCCCAATCGACCCATCATGGCCGAGTCCACGATCTTCGGAATTTTCGCGGACTGTACAATCAGTTTAGCGGGCCTTCGTATGCAGCTCCACCAACGCTTGACCGCTTGGACACGAACGGCTTTGGCTTTAGCGGAAGGGACCCGTCTTGGGTCGGCGGTAAAGACCCGTCGCTTAATCCTTCAGGAAGCTGAACCGCCGCACAGCCAGTCAGACGACTGCGACTTCCGGTTTTGGCACTTTTTGCGACATGCCGAATGACCTTTGGAATGTCCGCTAGTCAGCAAAGACCGGAAGTGAACGGCGCGCGGTCGGAGTGACGCGATTGACCAATGTATGGTCCGGCCGTGCGTTTGTTTGCTGAAGAGAGCTCGGGTTCGGCGGCTTATGGCGCTGTACGCACGATCCGCGCAAACGAACCTCAGCGCCAGAGAGGTAGCGCTGAGGTCATCCCACGCGGGACGCTCCGGTTCGCGATCGAGATCGATCCTGGTCGTGGTTCGGCGTCCCACTTGAGCTTCGTTACGAGGTCCCAGGAAATGGAGATGACAATGCATCAGAGCGGCGACTTGCCCGGCACTGTTGAGTTAGACTACGAGCAGTGGAGAGAAGCGGTGCGCCCTGACTGGGGGCTGTACACGCCAAATGACCCTAAGGTCTTTGTCGGCAGGGTGCGCCCTCGGAGCATTTTCGGATTTAACGCAGCGGATGTCAGTAACAACGCCGTCCAGTGCGATCGAACACAGCGGGATTTTCGTCTCGACGGCGTTGATCACTACTATGCTTTATTTCAAATCGCTGGACGATCAACGATCATTCAGAATGACCACGCTGCATCACTGTCGGCGGGCGACGTCATGATGATCGATTCTGCTCGCCCTGTGACGTACCACAACGATGGCAATCAACAGTGGTTCGCTCTACAGTTGCCGCGCCAGCAGCTGATCTCGCACCTGGGCTTCGAACCGCATGACGCCTTGCGCGGCTGCAATAGAGCCCCGGCAGGGCGCCTGCTGCACCAATTCATCCGGGAAAACGCGGGAGATGACAGCTCAATGTCCGCACCAGCCACATGCTATATGCAGTTGGCGGTCTATGATCTCCTCGGAGCGATATTCGCACCGCTAGACCCAGTGTTCGCCTCGCTTCATAACGACAAGCTGTTCACACGAATCAGCAATATCATAAAAGAACGGTTTTCCGATCCTGCTTTAGGTCCATGCGAGGTGGCGAACGAAGCGGGGATTTCGCTGCGTTACTTGCAGAAGCTATTTACGCAGCGAAGTACGACCTGCACTGAATTCATACACTCGCTTCGCTTGGAACACGCTGCGCGCCTTCTGCGTCGCCGAAGATTACTTAGTATAGGCCAGCCTGTCAGCGAGGTCGCGTACGCTTGCGGTTTTCGAGACTATACAAATTTTGCGCGGAAATTTCGTCATCGGTACGGTCGCTCACCAACCGCTCATGGGCGCGCCTAGCTCAGGCGGCTCCGAACCATTGAAAGTGCGTCATCCGATCACGACGTTTCTTGAGGCGTTGAGCGGTGCCCTGTTGAAGTTTCGCTTTGTGCGGCGCGGACTCCAGAACAGGAACGTCATGGAACGCATATTTGCGTTACCAAACGTTCTGCTCTGTGAGGGGCCGCTATTGGCGTAATCGGAAGAGGTCGCTTTATCTATTTCGTGCGTCGGGCAAGTTGCTCGCTTGAGAAAGAAGCGTCGCCGCCGTGGCGCAGATTGTTCGTCTCCGCCGCCATCTTCACCATGGCGTTCCGATCGACCTTGCCAAGGGCATTGCGGGGAAAATCGTCAATGACGGCGAGGCCCTCGGGCACTTTGTAGGAAGCCAGCTGCTTTGCCGCAAATGCGAGAATTTCGGCGACGAGGACGGGGGTCGTGAGGTTTGTGATTTTCACGAAGCCGAATACCCTTTGACCGAGAACGTCATCAGGCACGCCGACCACGGCGGCGTCTTGCACCGCTGGGTGACTGACGAGAACCCGCTCCACTTCAGCAGGGGAGATATTGGTACCGCCGCGTATGATAATGTCCTTCTTGCGGGACACGAACCAAAGGTCATCACCGTCTCCCCGCCGCATCAGATCGCCCGTGTGGTACCAGCCACCCCTTAGGCTGTCGGCAGTGGCTTGCTTATCGTTCCAGTAGCCGGCGAATACGTTAGGCCCGCGTATGAGAAGCTCTCCGACCTCACCGTGAGGGACGTCCAAGCCTTTGTCGTCAACCAGGCGGATTTGCGATCCATTCACGATACGTGCAACCGGCCCGAGTTGCAGACCATAGGTCAAGGAGCCAACGACTTCAGTCGCTGCCCAGACGTTGTACAGCGGAACTCCAAACTCTGCGGAAACCCGCTTCTGGAGATCAACCGGACAGGCATCCGCGCCGGTCAGGCAGATTCGCAGTGACGCCAGATTCCGCGGGCGGGCGCGCTGCCGATCCAGCAGTGCGGCATATTGAGCCGGAAAGCCAGTACACCGGGTGCAGCGATGGCGCTCGATAGTATCCAGCACAGTGTCGGCGTCGAAGCTCTCAAGCAAAATAAACGGCACGCCGGCCGCGATGCTGGTGAGGAAAAGCATCAGCCCGCTCACGTGGGCCGTGGGCAGCGGCTGAAGCACCACCTCATCGCCTGAGAACGCCCAATGATTGACTGTGAGGTTGACGGCCTCGGACAACGTCGCCGGTGTGTGAATGACAAATTTTGGTTGGCCAGTTGTTCCGGACGTGTTGATCAATACGGCGGGTTGATGCGATGCCGGTGAAACGGATACGGCCTCACCGGTGACGCCGGAAAATAACGTCGCCCACGGCTGGCAGCCCCAACTTTCGACGGCTTCGCCAACGATGACGCGCTTGTCCGATGCAAGGATCGAAGTGTCAATTGGGGCGACATTTTCGTAAAGGTTGGCTTCGCCGATGTAGAGCGCCGGCTTCAATCGCTGCAAAAGAGGGGCGAGCTCCGCGGGTTTGAATGCGGTTCGCAACGGTGCGACGATCGCCCCAATTTGGAAACAGGCGTAGTAGGCAACAATCATCTCTGGCCTGTTCATCATGTGCAGGGCGATGCGATCGCCCGACTTGACACCACGCTTAATCAATCCACATGCGAGATGTTCGGCCACGGCAGCGAGTCGTTGGTACGTCCATGTTTCTCCGCGGAAAAAGAATGCGGGTTCTCTCGGCTTAGTCCTTACCTGGTGTATCAAAGCGTCGGTCGGAGTCATCTTCATTGGCTGGGTTTCTCCTGTTAAGCCAGATCGTCGTCGGCTCGACGTGAGACGACCGCCGTGAAGCGATTGTTCAACCCGGTTACCGCAGGTTGCTAAGGCAAGCCGATCTTGTTGTGATCTTCCGCGATAGCCGCCGAACTCAATCCGCGACGGCGAGCGTAGATGTCACGGGACAGGGCGTCGTGAGCCAAGCGCGAACTTTCACCCGCACCAGCGTGCACTCGTTGGGTCTAGCCCAGGCCGCTGAGGTGATGAGATCGGATGCGCTCGCAAGCATCGTAAATCTAGGTCGCGAGCATTAATGTGCCTGTCCGGTATCGCCAACAGTCGCTCACGTCTGACTCCGAACAGTCGTCAACCGTCGCCTGTGATCGTGCTACGGTTCAAAATGCCGTGAGATCAAATTGTTCGTGATGACCTCGATCGTAATTTCTCGATTGTCGAATCCGTACCTACAATAGGCTAAAGCATCCCGAGACATCAGTTCGAACATCGATTGAACCAGACACCTCTGTATCGGAGAAGGCAATGCGACAGTTCCGTGAGTTTTCCGGCGAGCCGCGACTGCCTTATGATGCGTGGAAAGATCTACTTTACTCAAACTATGGTCGGTACAATCCGGAAGGCATCGAGCCCGCTGCGTTTGTGGGTTGGTTGCGCCCGCTAGGCGCGCACGGACTAACCGCTGTGGATCTTGGATGCAATGCCCCCCGGATCGAGCGGACACAACAAGACATCCGGCTCGATGGCTTGGAGCACTACAGCCTTCTATTTCAGATGGCCGGGAGTACGGCGTTTTCTCAGAACGACCGAGTCGCTCAAGTCGCCGCGAACGATGTCGTGCTAATCGATACGGCCCGGCCCATGACATGCTTCGTGGATAATTGCGTGGCGCAATGGCTGATACTGAATTTGCCGCGTCGGCCGCTTATCTCTCATCTTGGATTCGAACCGCTGGGGGGAACAAGTAGGTCCGGCAGAACGCGCGCCGGACGCGCGCTGCTCGATCTTGTTCAGCGCGCAGATGAAGGTGATGAAGCGTTGCTGCCGGCCAGCAACTCTTACATCCAATTGGCGTTCTACGATCTTGTTGGCGCGCTGTTTGCGCCGTCGGATCAAGGCGCGCACTCTGACCACTCGGACAAGCTGTTCGCGCGCGTCCACAGTCTGGTGGTCAAACACTTTGCCGATCCGGATTTCGGCCCCTCCGACGTAGCAGCGAAAGCAGGTATTTCGTTGCGTTACGTCCAGAAGCTGTTCGCGGACCGCGGTTCTAGCTGCAGCGAACACATTTATTCCCAGCGTTTGGATCACGCGGCGCGTTCCATGCGTCGCCGCGCGTTGTTGGGCAAACATCAACCGCTTAGCGAGATCGCATATGAATGCGGCTTTCGCGACTACACTCATTTCTCACGAAGATTTCGTCGGCGGTTTGGTTGTGCTCCGGGCACTCACGCTCGAGAACATGATCAATGCGATTGACGCAGAGCGCTTGATCGTCATCGTAACCAAGCCGTTCTCGATCGGCGACCCGTTAACGGCGGCTTTCGTAGCCTCGTGCATGTCGGCCAAATGGTCGTAAATAGCGCCTGATCGCACCACGTATCTCCCACGCCATCATGTGTCGCTATTGACTGCTCCGGTCTGCCGAACGCTGCTCGATCGGTCAGGGTCGGCGACGTTGACCATGACGGCCAGGCCGAGGTCATCGTTCAGATCGATGCGCCGCATTCGGGCGGCAACGATTTCTGGGTGATGAAATTCGAACGCGCCACGGGAAGCTGGCAGCACTTGTCGCCCATCGCTGGTCACCCGCTGCAGGCGGATTTCGACTGCTCCGGTTTGCCGAACGGTGCCCGATCGGTCAGCGTCGGCGACGCGGATGGAGGTGGACGTGCGGAGGTAATCGTACAGATCGATGCCTCGCTTTCGGGCGGAAATGACTTTTGGGTCATGAAATTTTTTGGGTCACAAAATTGGTGGTTCTATTTGCCGCCGACTTATCGACGCGACCCGCCCCAGACGGACCAGGGTTACTCCACCACCGATGTCGGCTAGAAGGACAAGAGCGATCGTGCCAGAGCACCCGCTGCAAAAAATAAGTCGTCGCCGATTTATCTCATAACATCGAGTTTGCGAATGACGACCGCCTGCCGCTCCGACGTAAATCGTCGTCAAGACGGCAGGATCACGCCCTTTCCGGTGGTCTGGGTGTCGAACAGGCGATAGGCTTCCTCGGCCTGGTCCAGCCGCCAACCATGGGTGAAGAGTTTTTCAACTGCAATATTGTGGTCGGCGATGAACTTGGCGCACTCGGCCTGCCCCTGCCTCGAGAAGGTCCAGGAGCCCACCAGCGTGATTTGTCGACGCAAGAGATCGGGGCTGACATTGGGCGCGGTAGACGTGCAGGTCGCTACCGCACATACCCGACGCTCTTATCTCGAGCACTACATCGCGGGGGCCCGGCGTGGGGTCGGGAAAGTCGCGCAGCTCGAGCTTGCGATCACCGACGAACACGACGCCTTTCATGCAATCCTCCCACGTGCGTTCTTTTCGACCCACGCGCTGATGCGGCGGGCAGGCTCTAGCTTACAACGGCATGCAGGTGAGTCCTCGCTTGCTGCGATGCTCGGTCTTTATAACTGACGCGCGTCGCGAATATCGACTTTCGACGGAGCCGTAGATTCTGAGTAGGGCAGGCGGAACTCGGATTGTGATCTGGGGCCGACGTCTTAACGCTACAACGAGCTGGAACCCGAGCGGTCAGGGCCCCCGTCATTGAGTTTACCCCCACGATGGAGACCACAGACAAACATCCAATCTGGATCAACATGCCTCGATTCGGTAGTCTTTATCTGCGTGGTCCAATTATCTTTCAGGGTCAGCCGTAGCGGAGTCAGACAAATGTTCAGCTACCAAACCTACATCGATGGCAAATGGGTCGATGCCGCCTCGGGCAAGACCTTCCAGACCTTCGACCCCTACACGGGCGAGCCATGGGCCACTATCCCCGAGTGCGACAAAGTCGATGTGGACCGAGCCGTGGAGGCCGCCTCGCGTGCCTTCGAAGCGGGACCCTGGCCGAAGATGACGCCAACCGAGCGCGGCAAGATCATGCGCCGCATCGCCCAGCTCATCGAGAAGCACTCCCAGCACTTGGGCCAGATCGAGGTGCGGGACAATGGCAAGCTGATTTCTGAGATGGCTGCGCAGACCAAGTACATGCCAGAGTGGTTCTATTACTACGGCGGCTTGGCCGACAAAATTCAAGGCGCCGTGGTGCCGGTCGACCGACCCGAGCACTTCACCTACATCCTACGCGAACCGGTCGGCGTGTGCGCGTTCATCACGCCGTGGAACTCACCGCTGATGCTAGCCACGTGGAAGATGGCACCTGCGCTGGCGGCAGGATGCACCGTGGTCATCAAGCCTTCCGAGTTCACTTCGGCTTCGCTGCTCGAGTTCATGAAGCTCGTGATCGAGGAGTCTGGCCTGCCGCCAGGGGTGGTGAACGTCGTAACCGGTTACGGCGCGGTGACGGGCGAGCCACTCGTCACGCATCCGAAGGTCGCCAAGGTCGCCTTCACCGGCGGCAGCGCCACCGGCGCCCGCGTCAACGAGCTGGCTGCCAAGACTTTCAAGAAAGTGTCGCTGGAGCTCGGTGGCAAATCGCCCAACATCGTGTTCGACGACTGCATTCTGGACGATGCTGTCAGCGGCGCGGTGTCGGGCATCTTCGCGGCGACGGGCCAGACCTGCATCGCTGGCTCGCGCCTGCTGCTGCAGGAGAGCATTCACGACCAGTTCGTCGAGAAGCTGGTGGCCATGGCCAAGACGGCCCGCCTCGGCAATCCCTCGCTGGCCGAGACACAGGTAGGTCCGGTGACGACGCCGCCGCAGTACCAAAAGATTCTCTCCTACATCGACATCGCTAAGGAAGAGGGCGCGAAGTGCGTACTTGGGGGTGGGCCGGCCACCAAGGAGGAAGGTGGCGGCAAGTATTTCGTCAAGCCGACTATCTTCACGGGCGTCAACAACAAGATGCGCATTGCGCAGGAGGAGGTGTTCGGTCCGGTTCTGTCGGTCATCAAGTTCAAGGACGAGGAAGAGGCGGTGCAGATCGCCAACGACATCGCATACGGACTCGGCGCCGGCGTTTGGACGCAGTCCGCCAAGCGCGCGCACTCGATGGCCGCCCGCATCAAGGCCGGCACGGTGTGGGTGAACACCTATCGGGCGGTGAGCTTCCTGATGCCGTTCGGCGGTTACAAGGCTTCCGGCCTCGGCCGCGAGAATGGCGCGGAGGCGATCGAGGGGTATCTGCAGTCGAAAAGCGTGTGGATCAACAATGGACCCGGCGGCGGTAACCCCTTCGTGATGAAGACGGCCGGGTGACGCAAAGCAAAGACAAGTGAGGATTGACACCTGACCTGCCAAAGGCCGGCTCGCGCGGAACCGCCCTCTGTCGCAAGTCTCAGTCCCAGTATCCCGATCGACCTTAAGCGGGATCGAATACACAATGCGCACCGCCATTGTGTGTGGCATAGCCCGTGGCAGCGATCTTCGGGGCGATCTTGAAGGGTATTATCGATGAAATTCAGCACCGCCCCACATGTGAAGCCTCATATGAAAAACAGTGACGATGTTAGGTGCGACCGGCGTGGCCAGCTGATCTCGAGGAGGGAATTGTGCGCGGGGAGGTATTTTCTACCGGGCTGAAGGCGGGCTTGCCCGCCGCTGGCGCGCACGCGGCCGGGGTTTCACCGCGGTGTCGGCGGCGTCGAGCAGGCGACCATCCTCAGAATAAAGTGCGAGCTTTCGCACCGGCCGGCCCTTGTCGCGGTCGACCAGGACGGTTGCGATCGTCTCCGGACGTTCGTCGAACTCCTCGGCCCATTGCCTGAGCGCGACCAGGATCGGATGGATGCCACGCCCCTTCCTCGTCAGAACATATTCCTGATAGGCGCTTCCGTCGGACGCAGGTTCCATCTTCAGAATGCCTTCGTCGACCAGCATGCGCAGCCGCTGGGTCAGGATGTTCTTGGCAAGCCCAAGGCTTTTCTGGAACTCGCCGAAGCGTCGCCGCCCCAACAGGGCGTCGCGGATGATCAGAAGCGACCACCAGTCGCCGATCACGTTCAGCGAGCGCGCGATGGGACAGCCATTGTTCGCTAGGTTCGTTCGCTTCACCATGGCAGGCCTCCTGACCGGATTTTCCCCCAAGGCGCAGGGCGGATCACAGCCTTGTGTAGTTGCATTATGAAACCACCCGCACTAGGTAGGCAACACAGTTTAATGATGCAACCACCGGAGAGAGAAAATGGGTACGAGGCTTGCGAACAAAACGGCATTGATCACGGGGGGCAATAGCGGCATCGGTCTTGCGACCGCAAGGCTGTTCGTGGCCGAGGGCGCCCGGGTCATCATTACCGGGCGCAATCAGGAGACGCTTCAAGCTGCAACGAAAGAGCTCGGGCCCAATGCGTTGGCGGTGGTCGCCGACGCTACCGACATCACGGCAACGGAGGCTGCGATCAGGAAGGGCGTCGATAAATTCGGCAAGCTCGACATCGTCTTTGCCAATGCCGGCATTCCCGGCAATACGCCACTCGGCGGTACCACGCTCGCAGCATTCGAGCAGGTGATCCGGACCAATATCACTGCTGTCTTCTTCACGGTGCAGGCGGCGGTTCCTCACATGAACGACGGCGGCTCGATCATCCTGAACGGCTCGGTGATTTCGGTGCTCGGCAATCCCGGATACTCCGCCTATGCGGCGAGCAAGGCTGGCGTTCGCGCGATGGCCCGGGTAATGGCGTCCGAACTTTCACCGCGCGGTATCCGCGTCAATGTCGTGGCGCCCGGCGCTGCGCGCACGCCGATCTGGAACGGCGCGGCACCTGATGCGGCTGCATTTGCCGCACTGGAGAAGCGCATTTCGGGGGTAACGCCGCTCGGGCGGATCGCGGAAGCCGATGATATTGCGAAAACGGTGCTGTTCCTCGGCTCCGACGACTCCGCACATGTGCAGAGCGCTGAAATCTTCGTCGACGGCGGCGCTACGGGATCGCCTGCGGGCGCACCGGTCTTTCGCGCCTGATGGCCATCATGTGAAAAGAGGCGACTGGTCGATCAAATCTTGACGACCGCCGAACTGGTGGCCGCCATCAAGCCTTCCCTTTCCAGCACCGCGGCGTGAGAGGGATGATGACCGCGACCAACAGATTGCGGTCCACTTTCAATGCGTGAGGCCGCTATCGGCGACGGAAGGTTCCGAATTTGAGCGAGGTCGCCGAACGGCTCAACGCTTTCAAGGAAATTTCTTTAATAGAAGGAGGATGTTGAGATGCCTGTAGCGAAGGTCCACGTGCACGAAGGCGCGTTCGACGACAATGAGCTTTCCGCGATCGGGTTGGCCGTGCAGGCCGCATTGGAGGAAGTCCTCTCGGTTCCCCCGGAGGACTACTTCCGCATCACGCACGTTCTTCCGAAAGGACAGTTCGTCCACACGCCCGCCTTCGTTGGCTGCACGTACAGTGAGCGCTTTGTCCTTCTCGAGCTGATCTTCATCTCGGGTCGACCGAAGGAGAAGCGCCTCGCGCTGCTCGCTGCGCTGAACCGGCTGGTTGTGGAGAAGGTCGGCCTGCGGCCGGACGATCTTGTCGTCCTGATCTACGAAATGCCCGGCGAAAACATCTCCTTCGGCCACGGGCTCGCGCAGCGGGCGCACATCTCGGCCGCGGCGCAATAACGCAAGGCAGAGCATCGACGAGATCGTGGGCCTCGCGGCGTGTAGAGTCTCTGCGCCTGCCCCGACTTTATCCCGCTCGTCCGTCGTCGTAGGCTCAGGTCGGCACTATCCGGAGGATACAATGCATACGGCTGTAATCATGGGCGTCGGCCCGGATCGGGGGTTGGGCGCGCAGCTCTGCAAGCGCTTCGCCAAGGAGGGGTTACATGTGGTTGCAGCAGGACGTACGCCGGCCTCGCTGGATGCTGTCGTTGCGGACATCGAGGCTGCTGGAGGCAAAGCTTCGTCCTTTGCCGCGGACGCAACGAACGAGGTGGACGTGGCCGCGATCTTCGAGCATGCCGGTCCCAACATAGATCTTGCGATCTATAATGCAGGCAACAATTCGCCCGGTCGTGTTCTCGAAATGGAGGCAGACTATTTCGAGAAAAGCTGGCGGGTCGTCTGCTATGGCGGATTTCTGTTCGGACGGGAGGCGCTGCGTCGCATGGTCCCGAGCAAGCGAGGAACCATCTTGTTCACCGGCGCAAGCGCCTCGTTGCGCGGTCGGGCCGGGTATGGCGCTTTCAATTCGGCCAAAGCGGGCCTCCGTACCCTCGCTCAGGCGATGGCAAAGGAATACGGCCCCGAGGGCATCCATGTCGGCCATGTCGTCGTCGACGGCGCCGTTGACGGCGATAAGATACGCAAACGCTTCCCGGACGCCGACTCCCGCCGGGGCCGCATGCTCGATATCGAGGGTATCGTCGAGTGCTTCGCCTTTCTCTACCGGCAGCACCACAAAGCCTGGTCATTCGAAGTCGACGTGCGCACGTCGGTGGAGAATTGGTGACTGCGCGGGGGCTCGCCGAAAATCAGCGGCCCGCGAAATTGGCCGCCCGACGTTCGACGAAGGATCGGATGCCCTCCGCCGCGTCTTCGCTCTTCAGGACACGGTCGCGGATCTTCGGAACGTAGTCGATCGCGGCCTGTTCGCCCGCCTCGATGAACTTGCGGCCGGCCTCCTTCGTGACCTGGATTCCGAGCGGCGCGTTGCGCGCGATGAGGGCGGCCAATTCCATCGCACGTTCGTCCTGCTTACCCGCGGGGACGACTTCCTGGACGAGTCCGATGCGATGGGCCTCCGCGGCAGTGAATTCGTCACACAAGAAGAGGTGATACATCGCGTCACCCCATCCGGCGCGGCTGATGAAGCGGAAGTGCGCGCCGCCAAGCGGCGCGATGCCACGCTTGGATTCCATCTGGCAAAAACGGCAATCGTCGGCGGCGACGACAATGTCACCGGCGAGCATCATTTCGATGCCAACGGTAAAGCAGATGCCCTGCACGGCAGTCACGATTGGCTTGCGGCAGCGGTTGGACAGACCGAACGGATCGATGTTCTCGGCGGGGCTGGGCTTCGCGGTCGCGTTCGGCCCGAAGAACTTCGGCATGTCCAGGCCGGCGGTGAAATCGGAGCCGACGGCGCAGAGAACGCCGACCCAGAGATCGGGATCGCGGTCGAGGAGGGTCATCGCTTCGGACAATTCAAGCATCATGTCCGGGGTGAAGGAGTTCTTCTTCGCCGGATTGTCGATGACGATCTTCAGTATGCGGTCGTGGCGTTCGTGATAGACGCGTCCTTCGGTCTTGACTTGTGACATGGATCTATCTCCCTCGTCTCATGGGCTGCGGCATGCTGATATCCGATATGTCCGGTTCCGGCCCGACGTGGGTTTAACGGTCTCACGCCCAGGGCAGCTCTTGAATTAGATGCTGAAACAGGTAGGAGCAGAATCAACTACGAATTCTCAGGCGATCGACGAGCACAGGAAATCATGACCATTTTCATTGTCGCGCAGCTCAGGTTCAAGGACCGCGATCGCTACGAGCGGTATCAGACCCGCTTCGCTGGCGTGTTTAGCAAATTCAGGGGCAGATTGCTCGCCGCCGATGAACATCGGCGGATACTCGAGGGGCAGGGTGCTCCTGACAAGGTTGTCGTGCTCGAATTCCCAGACGAAGCAGCGGCACTCGAATTCCAAAACTCGGCGGAGTACCAGGAAATCTCGATCGATCGGAAGGCAGGGGCGGATGCCCTGGTTCTCCAGTTTAGATCACTTCCATGAGAGCTCAGGCACCTCCCCGCCGAGCGCTTCGTGGTGCTGCCGATATGCGGCAATGAACGATACCGAGGAGAATGAACACTGCGCCAAAGACGAGAGGTAGCGTCAAGGGTTCGCCAAGCAAGTGGTTGAATTCTTACGGCTTGTTAGACGATTGGTCGCAATCTTCCATGCGCGGCGCCACACATGGGACGGCCTTTCAAGCTTGGGTGCTGCCCTCGCGCGCCTTGCCGACGCTGGTGAGCACACTCGGCTTTCAGTTAACGACCTTGGCGAAAATGTTCCCTGTTAGCGGATTAAAATTCCCTGTTCTTTGAAATTTCTTCCCTGTTAGCTTGAGTAGGGAAATCCACGAGAAATACCTACAACACAGAGATTTCTTACCGTGGATGCCCTTCTAGAAGGCCAAGAATGCAGAAATTCCCTGTAAAATTCCCTGTTCGCAGGGAATTTGGCTGGAGACGGGTGCAATCTGCACCGCGTCGCCAGCCAGCCATTCGCTCAACGTAAGATAGTGTGCACCTAAATCACAAAAAGCCTGCAAAATATGGGTTTTCTTGCGTTCTGCGAGACGTCTCCAGACTCCAAAAAAGAGCAACTAACGCGAGAATCTGCCGAAAGTCTCCGGCCCCTATCGGAAATATTCCCGTTTTCGGGAGACTTTCGGCGGAGACTTTTTCGATCTGCACTGATTGGCGGGGTGGCAACCTGGTGCTGCCCTTCTCGATGGCATGTTCTATCGTCCACTAACAGGCACAAACCGGACTTATTGTGCTCGAGAACGCGCTTCCGCTTCTGACCACTTGTCTTGGCGCCGGCTAATAGAGGTAACCCCGGACACGACCAGGCGAAAGGAGACCTGAAATGCCCAAAGGTTCTGATCTGCTCGTTGCGGCTCTGGCCAATGAAGGCGTTAAGCGGATCTTCACGGTGCCGGGTGAGGAAAACCTCGATGTAGTGGAATCGCTTCGGAGTTCAGAGATCGAGCTCATTCTCACCCGCCATGAACAAGGCGCAGCCTTTATGGCTGCAACCTACGGCCGACTGACCGGCAAGCCTGGCGTCTGCATGACGACGCTAGGGCCCGGCGCGCTCAATCTGACGACCGGTGCTGCCTATGCGCTGCTTGGCGCAATGCCGATGATTATGATCACCGGGCAAAAGGCAATTATGAAGAGCCGACAGGCCGGTTTTCAGATCGTCGACGTCGTGAGCGCCTTCAAACCCCTCACCAAAATGTCGCGTCAGATCGTCTCCACGGGCACAATTCCCACACTGGTGAGGGATGCGTTTCGGATTGCGGCAGAGGAACGGCCGGGCCCGGTCCTGCTGGAGTTGCCCGAAGATGTTGCCGGCGAGGAGACCGATCCGGTCGCGATGGTTCGGTTGCATCCGATCGAAATTCCCGTCGCGCATCGGGCTTCGCTCGACCGCGCAGCGGAAATGATGCTGGCGGCGAAGCGGCCTCTGATCATGCTGGGCGCGGCTGCGTCGCGGCCAAGGAGCACCGCCGGCATTGGCGACTTTGTTCGCCGGACGCGGATCCCGTTTTTCAACACCCAAATGGGAAAGGGAACCGTGCCGGGTGGCACCAACCTCTACATGGGAACGGCTGCACTCAGCGAGCGCGACTATGTGCACGAGGCCGTTGACCGGGCCGATCTCATTATTGCGATCGGCCACGACACGATCGAGAAGCCGCCCTTCATCATGGGCCCGAAGGGGCCCCAAGTTATCCACGTCAGTTACACGCCGGCTAATGTCGAGCAGATCTACTTCCCGCAATGTGAAGTGGTCGGCGATGTCGGCCCGAGCCTGGAACTCCTCGCAGATCGCGTCGAAGGCCGATTGCACGACGGCGGTGAGTTGTTGAGCCTGCGCGAAGGCATTTTGAGCCACATCAGCGACCGCAGCAAGGAAGACCGTTGGCCGATGACCCCTCAGCGCATTGTTCACGACGTCAGAGAGGTTATTCCAGAGGATGGAATCATCGCACTTGATAACGGCATGTATAAGATCTGGTTCGCGCGGAACTATCGGACCTACGTTGCCAACACGGTGTTGCTCGACAACGCACTGGCGACGATGGGTGCCGGTCTGCCGTCCGCGATGATGGCGTCGATCCTTTACCCGGAACGGCGGGTAATGGCCGTCTGCGGCGACGGCGGCTTCATGATGAATTCGCAGGAGATGGAGACGGCGGTTCGCCTCAAGCTCGATCTGGTCATTCTCATTCTTGAGGACTTCGCCTACGGCATGATCCGGTGGAAGCAAGCCGTCGACGGTTTCCCGGATTTTGGCTTGACCTTTGGTAATCCCGATTTCGTGAAATATGCAGAGAGCTATGGAGCCAAGGGATCTCGGGTCACCAAGTGCGGCGACCTCGCTCCGACGCTCGAAGCCGCCTTCAAAGGGGGCGGCGTCCATCTCGTCGTCGTGCCAATCGATTACTCGGAAAACAAGCGGGTTCTGGTCGACGAGCTCCGCGCCAAAGTGAAACCTGTAGAGGAGGCTGCGGAATCGCGCTGAATGGAGGGTTCACGAACACAGCAGTTCCGAGGCGACGGCTTATCGTTTCAGCAACTCCGCTGTCCAAGACTTCGAGATAGGGGCGAACAAGATGAAAATCGGCTCGACTTTGCAGCGCCTACGCGACTCAGTCGTCAACTCAGCCGGCACGATCGTTTTCGGCATGGAAGACGGGACTGTTTCCATCTTCGGCTTGATCTTTGGCGTGGCGGCTACGACCACCAGCACAAAAACAGTGCTGATCGCGGGAGCCTCGGGTGCCGCAGCGGCAGCCGTCTCCATGATGGCGGGCGCGTATCTTGACGCGGAGACGACGCGAGACGAGACCAACGCAACCCTGTTGGCTGCAGATAATTCCGATATCTCCCTTTCGAGCCGTCTCGTCAACGCGGGCCTCACACCGCAGCAATCCAACGCGCTCGCCGCAGCCGTGCGAAACGACCGCAATGCTGCCGATGGGCTGCTGCTTGCTCTAAAAGGCGTGGCGAAGCAGCAACTCAATCCTCTCGAACAGGCGTTGTGGATGCTGTTTGCTGATTTCTTCGCGGCCGTGGTCCCGATCCTGCCATTCGTGTTCCTACCAATCGGTCGGGCAAGAATCGTTTCCGCGGTCGTCACAGTGGCCTTGCTCATAGGGCTTGGCATCGGGCGAGCGCTATTGGGAAGCCGCAACGCCATTCGCACAGTCGCCGAGACGGTTTCAATGGGCATCGGCGCCGCGATCGCGGGCGTCGCAATCGGCGTGTTGATCGATCATTCGTTCTCCTAACGCGCGACTCGTTCGGTGTCAGCGCACCTGAAGCCCGCACATGTCGCCGGCCTCGCGCCAAGCCTTCATCAGCGCGAAGAAGGCGTCCGACCCGGGGCCGTATAGGTTATCGAACAGGCCTTGGCCTTCCCCGGCGCGCCCTTCACCATTGTAGTAGCCCGGGGTGCAGGCCTGTCGGAAAGCGAGGGTGTTGATTGCATTAGCGCGAATAGTTTCCAGCCAGCCAGATTCGGCCTCGACAGTAGGCTCCACCATCTGCACCTGCCGCTCCGACGCGGCCTTCACGATATGGGCAACGTGGCGCGCCTGTTCGTCCAGCATGTGCGGAAAGTTCGGCGTGAAAGTGTTTTGGGTAACTCCGAGGTAGAAACAGTTCGGGAAGCCATGGCTGTAAAAGCCGTGCAGCGTGCGCGGGCCCGAGGACCAGTGGTCGGTGAGCTTGCGCCCCTCGCGGCCATAGATCTCAAAGCCGGACCGCCGCGTATAGGCGGTGCCCACCTCGAAGCCGGTGGCGAAGATGATGCAGTCCACCTCGTACTCGACGCCGTCGAACAACAGCCCCGTCTCGGTTACCCGGTCGACGCCGCGGCCAAGGGTATCCACCAAGGTCACGTTCGGTCGGTTGAACGTGGGCAGATAGTCGTCATTGAAGGTCGGCCGCTTGCAGAACTGGCGGTACCAGGGCTTGAGTGCCTCTGCGGTCTTGGGGTCCTCGACCGTGGCGTCGACCCGGGCGCGTATCTGGTTCATCTTCTTGAAATCTGAGATCTCTATCATCCGGCCCAGTTCCTCGGGCGCCACTCCACCCCGGGCTGCGTGGGCCGCGGCGGCGAGACCGAGGTTGCGGAAAATGTCGGTCCAGCCGTCGCTGACGAGGTCCTCGTCTTGCGGCAGGCCTGTGAACATGGCGTTGAAGTTGTCCATCCGCCGCTTCTGCCAGCCGGGCGTCAGTGTTTTTACCCATTCTGGGTCGGTGGGCTTATTGCCACGCACGTCGACCGAGGAGGGCGTCCTCTGGAAAACGTAAAGGTGCTTAGCATGGCGGCCCAAATGCGGGACACACTGGATGGCCGTTGCGCCGGTGCCAATGATCGCCACCTGTTTGTCGGCAAGCTTTGTTAGTTCGCCCTCGGTCGAGCCGCCAGTGTAACCGTAGTCCCAGCGACTGGTGTGGAAGCTATGGCCCTTGAAGGTCTTGATACCCGGGATGCCCGGCAGCTTCGGCCGGTTCAGTGGACCGCTGGAGATGACCACGAAGCGGGAGTGCATGGCGTCGCCGCGGTTGGTGGTGATCAGCCACCGGTTCTCATCCTGCAGCCAGCGCATCTCGCTGATCTCGGTCTGGAAGCAGGCCAGGCGATAGAGATCGAATTGCTCGCCAATCCGACGCGCATGCGCACGAATCTCGTCGCCGAAACTGTATTTTTCCTTGGGGATGTAGCCGGTCTCTTCCAGCAGCGGCAGGTAGATGTAGCTTTCGATATCGCACTGTGCGCCTGGAAATCGATTCCAGTACCAGGTGCCGCCGAAGTCGCCGCCTTTCTCGATTGTGCGAATATCCTTGACCCCGGACTCGTGCAGGCGCGCCGCGGCCAACAGGCCGCCGAAGCCGCCGCCCACGATCACCACGTCGACCGCGTCGGTTAGCGGCTTGCGGGCAAAGCCGGGGTCGACGTGTGGATCGTCAATATAGTGCCGAAAGTCGGCGGCGACCTCGACGTACTGGTCGTTGCCGTCGGGCCGCAGCCGCCGGTCGCGCTCGTGACGGTACTTCTCGCGCAGCGCATTGGGATCAAAGTCGAGTGTCTCGCCCATATTCGCTCCCCTTAGCCGACAGCCACCAAGCTGCGCCTTCTTTGCGAAAGAATACGTCCACCGAGAGCCAGGCTCAAGCAAAGGGACTGGTACACACGGGCCCCCAAAGTGACCTGGCGGTTTAGCGTGTGCAAAATGTCGCGAAGGGCCGCGAACAGACATTCGCCGGTCCACGCTGGCAAGGCAGGCCCAGCGCAGCGGCGCTCAAACTGTCTTGCTGACCCCCCAGAAGAAGGGCAACGGTCCTTGGGTCACGCCAGCAAGATCCTTCGTCCAGGCAAAGTAGCGGAGATACCAGCCGAGTGGAGCGCACTCCACCTCGTTTAGCGCCGCCTCGTTCAGCCGCTGAGCGGCCGACCTTTCTTCTTCAAGCGTCTTTGCATCGAACCATGCAGCGATCTCCGCTTCGACCGAGGGACTCTTCGCCCAGCCGTTGCTCACTACGGTGCCATTCGCCTGGACGAGCGTACTGGTCGGAAAGACCCAATCAACGCCGTATATGCTCGTGTGATATATGTGCCAGCCGCCCCAGGAACCCAGTCACTGCGCACGAAGCGCATAGGTCCGCTGCCGATGTACTCACTGTTCTGCTTGAAAGGATCGGTCGCGGCGATCCGAGCCGGCATTACGAAGCAGCAGGGCGGCGTGATCTTGCCGAGAGCCAGCAGCAACTCTGGATACGGCTTCTTGAGCACCCAGCGGAACGTGCGAATTTTGGTTGGTCAAAGGGGAGGTCAGATTCGTTCTACAGGAACGGCGAACACATACCCCACGCCGCGTTCGGTCCGGATGACGCTCGGCGCGCTGGGGTCGCGTTCGAGCTTGCGTCGGAGGCGGAGAATCTGCACATCGATGCTGCGGTCGAAGACATCCTCGTGAACACGGGTTGCCTGCAACAAGTGCTCGCGGCTAAGCGGACGCTGCGGTGCCTCGAGGAAGGCTAGCAACATCGCATACTCGCCCTTGGTCAATGCTACTGGAGCGCCGGCAGGGTCAGTGAGCTGCCGGATCCTGCGGTCAAGCTGCCAGCCGGAAAATCGAAAGCGGCCGCGCTCGGGATCACGTGTCGGCGCGGCGCGTCCGACATCGAATCGCCGCAAAACTGCGCGGACACGAGCTAGCAATTCGCGCAGATTGAATGGCTTCGTCAGATAATCGTCAGCACCGAGCTCGAGACCAACCACCCGATCGATGTCATCGCGGCGGTGACCAGTAATGATGATCACGGGCACATCAGAGCTCAACCGCACCTCTCGCAGCAGATCCAAACCATCCTCCGAACCCAGCCGGAGATCGAGGATGACCAAATTCACCTCGGTATTACCAAGTTGATCGACCATTTCCTGACGATTATTCGCCACCAGCGTGCGGATGCTGTTCTCTCCGAAATAGTTTAAGATCATGCGCTGTAAGGCAGGATCATCCTCCACGACGAGTACGCACACTTGGCGATCAGTGCTTCCGCGAACTCCCGGGTCATTCAGTGATGAACCGCTCATTTCACCCAACCCCTTCGATGAAGCTGCTGGCTATAGCTACGGCCGTACGCAGATGCAGCACTGTGCACCTCTTACTGGCTGTCGTTTGCCTCAACGCGGCCGCGCCGGTGGCCGCTCAAACGCCAACCCGTGAGACCAGCGACGGCCGGGAGCCGATCACGCCGGTTCCTGCGCCGCGCGCCCAAGACCCGCAGCGTCTGTCGCTCGGGGAGCGATTGTTCAGCGATCGTCGCCTGTCTCACGGAAATACACACAGTTGTCTTTCTTGCCACGATATAGGATCCAACGGCGCCAGTGCCAACGCCCACGACACGCCTGAGGGGCGACCCGCGGCGCTCAACACGCCAACGGTCTTCAATGTAAGCCTGAATTTTCGCCTGAATTGGGAAGGGAGCATCCGTTCGCTGGAGGAGGGAATCGAGCGCAGCCTTAACAATCCTGCGATCATGGCGTCGAGTCTTGACGAAGCCGTGAAGAAACTGCGCGCCGACCCCGAAATGGTAAACCAGTTCCGCGCAGCCTATGGACAGCAGCCCAACGCCGCCGCCATCCTGGATGCGATTGCGACATTTGAACGATCCCTGGTTACGCCGGGCAGCCGCTTCGACCGATGGCTAATGGGCGAGGCCTACGCGATCACGCCGGAAGAGCTGTCCGGTTATCAGGTTTTCAAGTCGCTCGGCTGCATCACTTGCCATCAAGGCGTTAATGTCGGCGGCAATATGTTTCAGCGGCATGGCATTTTCCATCCACTGGGCTCACGGGAGCCAGTGGTGCTTCGCGTCCCCAGCTTGCGAAATGTGGCAACCACTGCGCCCTATTTCCACGACGGTAGCGCGGCGACGCTCTCGGAGGCAGTGAAGAGTATGGGCGTCGCCCAGCTCGATCGCGTGCTAACCGACCAGCAAATCTCCGCCATCGTTGCCTTCCTCAATACGCTGACCGGCACCTACAGGGATCAACCAGTGAAGCCAGCGGTACCGCGCGCAGGCCTTGGGCGCCCATGAGGAATTTGCCGATTGTTCTCGGTGTTTCACTGCTGCTTGCGCTGCTGACTTGGCTGTTGCTGCGCGGGATCGATACCAACGCGCCCGCCTATGCGCTGGTGCTCCGGGCCTTCGACAATTACTCGCTCGCCGAGGCTTCTCTGCATCGCGACGTCCTGCAGGCGCGGACCGGTCTGCTGCGGGACTACGACTCATTCAGCGCAACTGCCCGGGCGATGGAGGACGCAGTGATTCGGCTCCGTTCCTACGCTCAGGCCGAAGGCCTCGATCTAAGGCCGGTAGACAGGCTCGCAGCCTCGGTCGTCGAGCAGGAAGAGCTGATGGAGCGTTTCAAGACCGGCAACGCGCTCTTGCAGAACTCGCTGTCCTACGTTGGTCTCTTGAGTACAGGTGCGGCGTTCCGCGTCCAGGACCCGCAACTTGCGTCGGCAACGAGTGCGTTGGCGGCGGCGGTTCTCTATCTCGCGCGCGATAGGTCATCCGAATCCCTCAAGGAGCTCCGGGAGCGGATCAGCCAGTTTGCGGAACAGGCGCCCACGGTGGGGCCGGACGCGGAAGTAGCGCGGGCAATGCTGGCGCATACGCGGCTGCTGTATGACCAGCTGCCGGCGGTAGACGAAACGCTAAAAGCCTTCATCGCCATGCCCAGCGAGCAACCGCTCGAAGAGACTCGCGCGGTGTTCGCTCACCACCGGTCCTTGGTGGAAGCCGGGGAACAGCGCTATCGACTTTTGCTATATTTGGTTTCGCTGCTGTTGGTTATCATGCTCGTGTATCTCGGCCTCAGGCTGCGTGCCCGAGCCATTGCGCTAAGGCGGCGGGCGGCGTTTGAACATGTCATAGCCGAGAATTCGACACGTCTGATCAATTGCCCGCCGGCCGAAACCGAGGCGCGGCTTCAGGAAGTGCTGGGCGGACTAAGCCAAACGATCGGCGCTGACCGCGCGTATGTGGTGCTGGATGAGAAACCCATCCGAATCTACACGTGGTCCAGAGGCGGAAAGGCGTTCCCGCCGGGCTGGCCCAATCAGGCGCTGGCATTGTCGGAACAACTTGGCGTGGCTGGACCGGACAACGTCACCATTCCGGATGCGATCGCTTTGCCGCCTGGCCCGGTCAAGGACGCGCTGATAGCCGCCGGCGTACGCGCCTGGGCCTGCGTGCCGTTGGTCCGACCGGGGCGGGTTCGGAGCATCATGGGTTTTGACCGTTTCCGGCCGATACGGAACAAAATTCAGCCTATCCCGATCGTGCGGCTTGCCGGGGATGCCGTCGCTAACGCCATCGAGCGTGAATTTCTTGAGCGGGAGAGGGCGAAACTCACGATGCGGCTGGAACGGGCGCGCCGCATGCAAATGGTCGGATCGCTGGCGAGCGGGATCGCGCATAACTTCAACAACATCATCGGCGCCATTCTTGGCTACTCGGAAATGATTGAACCGCAACTCGCGCGCGGAACCAAACCGGCACAGCATATCGACGAGATACGCCGGGCTGCGGAACGAGGCCGGGATCTGGTCGACAATATCCTCACATTCGGGCGGCGGACCGACGCGCGTGTCCGCATTGTGCAGGTACGAACTCTGCTTCAGGAGGCAGCCGCATTACTCAGCGCCTCCCTGCCTCCCGGTGTGGAGCTCGTCATTGAGGACGTTTCGAATGACGTCGTCGTGTCGGGCGAACCGGCGCAGCTCCAACAGGTCATTCTCAACCTTTGCACCAATGCCGCGCAAGCGATGGAGGGCAATGGCCATATCCGTGTGGCCGCGAGGTTGGAAGAGGTGACCGATTTCCGCCAAATCAGCGACGGCCAACTCTCGCCCGCTCGGTACGTCTGCATTGCCGTCACTGACGATGGGCGGGGCTTCGATGAGCGAGTTGCGCAACGACTGTTCGAGCCGTTTTTCACCACGCGCCTTGCCGGAACCGGCCTCGGTCTGGCAACCGTTCGCGAAATCGTCCGTGATCACGATGGAGCCATAAGCTCGCAAAGCAAGCCGGGGCAGGGAAGCCGTTTTGAGGTGTGGCTGCCGGCTACTGCTGCTGACGGCACCGCGACGGCAGAGCCGGCGTTGTTTTCTCTTGGGCGCGGCGAGACGGTGCTGCTCGTCGAAAGTGAGCGAGAACATCTGCTGCCGGACGAGGAAAAATTGGCGGCGCTTGGATACGAGCCCGTTGGTTTCGAACGCGCCAGCGATGCGCTTGCAGCGTGGCGTTCCGAACCCGATCGATTCGATATCGTTCTGGTTAGTTGCGGCTCGCACGTTCAAAACGGCCTGGATTTGGCGCGCGCTTTTCATGAGTTGGCTCCGTTGAAGCCGGTACTGCTCGCCGCGGCGTCCTCCATCGAGGTCAATGTCAATGCGTTGGCGGAAGCCGGAATTTCCGAAGTGCTGCGCTGGCCATTGACCAGCGACGAACTCGCCGCAGCGCTGGCGCGCTGCCGGCTCGCGCCCGGTTTGTTACGACCGTAACACGATTCCCGATAGCTGAAATGCTTCCGTAGCACGGGACCGCCATTTCTGGTGGCCCCGCAACCGCGCCTGTGCGCATCGGAACGACTGAGCAGCAGACCATGACGAGATTCTCCGGAACGACACTGTAACGAAATCATCGCTCCACATTTCGACCCACGCATATGAGCCGACCATCAAACTTCGAAAGGGCAACCACAATGGCTACCAACGCAACATTTTCCCCAAGCGCCGGCTTGCTGTCGGAGTTTGGCGACAATCAAGACAACACGATCATCACCAGCCGCGACGCAGCCGGGAATATTCTAATCAACGGCGGCGTCGTGCCTGTTACGGGCGGCCAGCCGACCCTCGCCAACACCGGGACGATCCAGGTATTCGGTGAGGACGGCAATGACTCGATCTCGCTCGATGAGACAAATGGTGCGCTTCCCGGCGCCCAGCTATTTGGCGGTGCGGGCAACGACACGCTGACCGGTGGGGCCGGCAACGATCAGCTGTTCGGCGGCGCGGGCAATGACACGCTGCTGGGTAAGGGCGGCAACGACACGTTGTTCGGCGGCGACGGCAACGACACGCTGATCGGCGGCGCCGGCAACGACCAGATGTTCGGCGGGGCCGGCAATGACCGCATGATCTGGAACCCGGGCGATGGCACCGACCTGATGGAAGGCGGCGACGGCATCGACACCGCCGAGGTCAATGGCGGCAACGGAGCCGAAATTTTCACGATTACTGCTAATGGCACCCGCGTGCGCTTCGATCGGACCAGCCCCGCACCGTTCTCGCTCGATATCGGCACCACCGAGAACTTTGTACTTAACATGAACGACGGCGACGACGTCTTCATCGCCGGAAATGGTCTCGCTTCTCTCATCAATCTCACGATCGACGGTGGCGATGGCAACGACAGGATCACTGGCGGCGACGGCAATGACACGCTGATTGGCGGGAGCGGCAACGACGTCATCACTGGCGGCCGCGGCGCCGACACGCTGATTGGCGGAACCGGCGACGACACCTTCATCTGGAATCCCGGTGACGGCAGCGACACGGTCGACGGCGGCGACGGCACCGACACGCTGGTCTTCAACGGTTCCGACGCCAGCGAAAACATCAGCATCACCAACAACCACGGGCGGGTAAGCCTCACTCGCGACGTCGGCAATGTGACCATGGATCTGAACGGCATCGAGCGCATCGATTTCAACGCGTTCGGCGGCGCCGACAACATCAATGTCGGCGACCTCACCGGAACCGGCGTCACCCAGGTCGCGATCGATCTTGAGTCGACGCCAGGCAGTGGCGTCGGCGACGGCGCGGCCGATAGCGTGACCGTCAACGGCACCGCCGGCAACGACACCGTTCAGGTGAGCGGCGTGGGAGGCTCGGTCACAGTCGCCGGCCTGCCGGCGACGGTGACCCTTGCCGGTGCCGAGGGCGCCAACGACCAACTCCTCGTCAACGGCGGTGCTGGCAACGACGTCATCAATGCGGCCGGCCTTACGGCCGGAAACGTGCAGCTGACCATCGACGGCGGTGCCGGCAACGACACCATCACCGGCAGCCAGGGCGACGACGTCCTGATCGGCGGCGACGGCAATGACACCGTCATCGGCGGTCGTGGCAACGACCAAGCCTTTCTCGGCAACGGCAACGACACCTTCACCTGGAATCCGGGTGACGGCAGCGACACGGTCGACGGCGGCGACGGCACCGATACGCTGGTCTTTAACGGCTCCAACGCCAACGAGAACATCGACATCTCCACCGATGGCTCGCGGGTGAGGATGTCCCGTGACGTCGGCAACGTCGTCATGGACCTCAGTGGCATCGAGCACATCCAGCTCGCCGCGCTCGGCGGCGCCGACACTATCACGGTCAACGACCTCACTGGGACCGGCGTGAGCCAGGTCGCCATCGACCTGGCGGGGGCGCTGGGCGGCACCGTCGGCGACGGCGCGCCGGACACTGTGGTGGTCAACGGCACCGCCGGCGACGACCGCATCAGCGTCGCCAGCAGCGGCTCGTCGATTACCGTCAACGGACTGGCCACGCAAGTGTCGATCAACGACGCGGAGCCCGCCAACGACTCGCTTGTGATTAACGGAGGCACCGGCAACGATACTATCGACGCTTCCAGGTTGCATGCCGGCCAGGTCAACCTCACCATCAACGGCGGTGACGGGAATGACACGATCATTGGCAGCGCCGGCAATGACACTGTTATTGGCGGACGCGGCAATGATGTGGCCTCGCTCGGTGCAGGCAACGATACCTTCGTCTGGAGCCCCGGCGACGGCAGCGACACAGTCGACGGCGGTGCGGGCAACGACACGCTCGTGTTCAACGGCTCGAATCTCGACGAGAAAATCGAGATCTCGGCCAACGGCAAGGGGGTGACGCTTACCCGCGACGTCGGCGTCGTCACGATGAACCTCGCCAACATCGAGAACATCGATGTCAACGCCTTGGGCGGCGCGGACACCATCACGGTGAACGACTTGTCCAAGACCAGCGTCAAGGACGTCGCCATCGACCTGGAATCGGCGCCGGGCAGCGGCGTCGGCGACGGCAAGGTGGATACAATCGTCATCAACGCGACCAACGGTAACGACACGATCAACGTCACTAACAATAACGGCGTAGTCACGGTGTCGGGTCTTTCCACGGACGTGACGATCACCGGCTTCGAGGCGGACGATCGTATCGTCATCAATGGTCTTGGCGGCGACGATGTCATCAATTCGTTCGGGCTTGGCGGAGCGATGCTATTCACCGCCAATGGGGGTGATGGCAATGACATCCTGATCGGCAGCCGCGGCAACGACACTCTGAGCGGCGGCGCAGGCGATGACATCCTGATCGGCAATGGCGGGCAGGACACCCTCGACGGCGGAACCGGCAGCAACTTCGTCAGCAACGCGCCCGTGGTCGCTGCCAATGTCGCGACGCCGGCCAGCGGCTCGCAAGCCGGGGGTGCGGCGCTGCTGGGCCAGTTCATGGCGTCGAGTTTTGTCTCGGCCGGCGAGGGGCACGGTGCGGTGCCGCTTGCCGATCCCTCGGCAAACCAGCATCCGCAACTTGCGCAGCCTCACTCTGCCTGACGCTAACAACCTCGCCCCGGAGAGTATCCATGAGGATCGAAACCAACGGCGCGAGACCGATCGATCCAGGTCTCGAGGTTCTCGTGACGCTGCTGCATTTGCAGGGCGTTGCGGCCGATGGCGCACAGATCGCGCATCGGCTGGGAACGGACAAGATCGGCGCACCGGAGATGCTCCGGTGCGCCAAGGATCTCGGGCTCAAGGCACGTGCCTGCCGAACCGATTGGTCACGGCTTGGCAGCACACCCTTGCCCGCCATCGCGTCCCTGCGCGATAGCGGGTTCCTGTTGGTGGCCAGGGCCGACGAGGAGAAAGTTTTGATTCAGTCACCTCTGGCGCCCAGGCCCGCTTTGATGACGCGGGAAGAGTTCGTCGCAGCTTGGGACGGCCGGCTGATCCTGATGACCCGCCGTGCCGGATTGTCAGACATCACGCGGCGGTTCGACATCACCTGGTTCATGGCGGCGATCCACAAATATCGCTATCTCCTGAGCGAGGTGCTGCTTGCGTCGTTCTTCCTGCAGCTGTTCGGCCTCGTTTCGCCGCTGTTCTTCCAGGTGGTGATCGACAAGGTGCTGGTGCACCGGTCGTTAAGCACCCTCGATGTTCTCGTTCTCGGACTGCTAACAATTTCGGTTTTTGAGACCGTACTGGGAATTCTCCGGACCTATCTGTTTGCGCACACCACCAACCGCATCGATGTCGAGCTTGGGGCGCGCCTGTTTCACCACCTGCTGGCTTTGCCTATGGCCTATTTCCAGGCGCGGCGCGTCGGCGACTCGGTGGCGCGGGTTAGGGAGCTGGAGAACATCCGCAATTTCCTCACCAGCTCTGCCCTGACGCTGCTCATCGACTTGCTCTTCACCTTCGTCTTCCTGGGCGTGATGTTCTTCTACTCGCCGCCCTTGAGCTGGATCGTGCTTGGCTCCTTCCCGTTCTATATCGCGATATCGGCCGGGGTGACCCCCTTGTTCCGGCAGCGGCTGGACGAGAAATTCCGCCGCGGCGCCGAGAACCAGGCTTTTTTGGTCGAGAGTGTGACGGGGATCGAGACGCTGAAGGCCATGGCGGTCGAACCGCAGATGCAGCGCCGGTGGGAAGAGCAGCTTGCCGGCTATGTGGCCGCGAGCTTCCGCGTCCTGAGTCTTGGCAACAGCGCGAGCCAGACGGTGCAACTCGTCAGCAAGATAGTCACGGCAAGCATCCTCTACTGCGGCGCCAGGCTCGTGATCGACGGCAGCCTGTCGGTCGGCGAGCTCGTTGCCTTCAATATCCTGGCCGGCAGGGTGAGCACCCCGGTGCTGCGCCTCGCGCAGATATGGCAGGACTTTCACCAGGCGCGTCTGTCGATCGCGCGGCTCGGCGATATCCTCAACACCACCGCCGAGTCGACCTACTCGGCCGGCCGAGCGCGGCTGCCGGCAATCCGCGGCGATATCAAATTCGACCACGTCTCGTTTCGCTACCGTATCGACGGACAGGAAGTCCTGCACGATGTGAGCTTCGAGGTGCCGGCCGGCCAGACCGTGGGCATCGTCGGGCCCTCCGGGTCGGGCAAAAGCACGTTCGCCAAACTCGTCCAGCGCCTCTACGTCCCCGAGCGCGGCCGTGTGCTGGTGGATGGAATGGACATCGCCATGGCCGATCCCGCCTGGCTGCGCCGCCAGATCGGTGTCGTCATGCAGGAGAACATACTGTTCAATCGTTCAGTGCGCGACAATATCGCGCTCGCCGATCCGGCGATGCCGATGGAGCGCGTTATCGCGGCGGCCCGCCTTGCGGGAGCTCACGAGTTCATCCTCGAGCTTGCCGAAGGTTACGACACCTTGGTCGGCGAGCGCGGCTCGACGCTTTCCGGTGGCCAGCGGCAGCGCTTAGCCATTGCCCGCGCGCTCGTCACTAACCCGCGCATTCTGATCTTCGATGAAGCGACGAGTGCACTCGACTATGAGAGCGAACGCATCATCCAGCAGAACATGAAGGATATCGCCAAGGGTCGGACGGTACTGGTGATCGCGCACCGGCTCTCAACCGTGCGGGCTGCGGATCGCATTGTCACGCTCGAGCGTGGCTGCATGGTCGAGGATGGCACGCATGACGCGCTGATCAAGACCGACGGCCGCTACGCCGCGTTGCACCGCATCCAGGGAGGGATCCATGTCAACTAAAGCCGCCATGTCCAAGAGGCAGGCCCGGGCTGTCGTCCCGTTCCGCCGTTCACCAGAGAGGCGCGGTGAAGAACTGGCGTTCCTCCCCGCGGCGCTGGAGATCGTGGAAACGCCGCCCTCGCCAGCCGGCCGCAGGATCGTGGCCACGATCATCGTGCTGTTCTGTGCGGCGCTGGTGTGGGCCTGGTGGGGCACGATCGACATCGTGGCATCGGCAACCGGCAAGATCGTGCCAAGCGGACGCACCAAGGTGATCCAGCCGTTCGAGACCGGGGTAGTTCGCTCTATCAGGGTGCAGGACGGGCAGGCCGTCAAGGCCGGCGACGTCCTGATCGAACTTGATCCGACCGTTAACGCTGCAGAGCGTGATCATCTGCACAACGACGTTCTCGCCGAGCGGCTCAACATCGCCCGCTTGCGCGCAGCGCTTGCTGGCGGGGACGATCGTGTAGCCGGGTTCACGCCACCCAATGATGCCGACCCGATACTCATCGCCACCCAGCGTCAGCTCTTACTCAACCAGGTGGCCGAGCACCGCGCCAAGATCGCTGCACTTACCCGCCAGCAGGCACAGAAGGAAGCCGAGCGGGCCACGATCGCGGCCACTATCCATAAGCTTGAGGAATTGATCCCCGTGGTGCAACAGCGCGTCGACATCCGAAAGACACTGATGGAAAGGGAGCTTAGCTCAAAGCTCGGATATTTCGAGATCCTCCAGCAACTTGTCGAGCAACAGGAGGAGCTCAGTGTTCAGAAAAGCCATCTGCAGGAAGCGGAGGCGGCCGTGGCAGCGATTCGCGAGACGCGCGGACAAGCGATCGCCGAATACAGCCATGCAATTTCCGACGAACTTGCTAAATCCGAGCAAAAGGCCAGCGGGTTAGCCCAGGACCTGATTAAGGCCGAGCAGAGGACCAGGCTTCAGCAGCTAAGCGCGCCAGTGGACGGCGTAGTGCAACAGCTTGCGATCCATACGGTCGGCGGCGTCGTCACGCCTGCGCAGTCCCTGCTGGTCATCGTGCCGAGCGAAAGCCGGCTGGAAATCGAGGCCATGGTATCGAACCGCGACATCGGCTTTGTCCATCCCGGTCAGGAGGCCGAGATCAAGATCGACACTTTTAACTTCACCCGCTACGGACTGCTGCACGGCCAGGTACTCAGCGTCTCGCAGGACGCTATCATACGCGACCAGCAACAAGAGCGCGCAAACGACCGACGATTGGGACTGCAGAACGAAAGCAGCGAACCCAGGGGCCAGGAGCTGAACTACAGCGCGCGGGTTTCGCTCGACCGCACTCAAATGCGAATTGACGATCGGATGGTCAACCTGTCGCCGGGCATGGCGGTGACGGCAGAAATCAAGACCGGATCGCGGAAGATCATGAGTTATCTCCTGTCGCCGTTGCTGCGCTACCGGCAAGAGATGTTGCGCGAGCGATAGATAAATCGTCGCTCCAAACTCCAACGAGCCCCTTAAAGATTGAACCCACGAAGTCGCGAGGACCAATGAAATTCTTTTCGAAAGTTCTGCTCAACGTTGCCGTGCGCACGACCATCTTGTTGACCACTCAGGCAACAGCGCAAATGCCGCTGGCCATTGCGGGGAGTAACGGGACTCCAATCGCCACACTCCACGCTGAGGGCGCGCAGGTCTACGAGTGCAAACCTGATTCTGGCAAATCTCAATCAGAGGTGAGCGCGCTGACCTGGCAATTTCGGGAGCCGATTGCGACGCTCATGTTAGACGGAAAGTCCATCGGACGGCATTACGCTGGCCCAAATTGGGAGCACATCGACGGTAGTGCAGCGAAGGGTAAGGTAATCGCCAGCGCGCCCGGCGCTACTTCAGGCGATATTCCCTGGCTCGAACTGGAATTGGTAGAGCGTCGCAACGGCGGCATCTTCTCTACTGCAACAATCGTCCGGCGCATCAACACGAAGGGTGGGGTTGCGCAAGGACCTTGCGAAAGGGCGGGCGACTACCTCAGTGTCCCGTATTCCGCGGATTACGTGTTTCTGAACAGGGGCACGTGATGAGCCCCTTGGACGAGCGATGACGAGAGCGGACGACCAATCGTCAGCGTCAGAATAGCCGGCTATACCGAGCGGCGGTCGATCGAGAATTCTCTTGCAGTTGCGCTTCCTCTCGAGACCAATATTCGCCGCTGCGCCCTTGATTTTATCCCGACCAAGAGCGGCAAGGGCGTTGGTGTTCGCCTGCGAAAGGGGTAATATTTACCTTTTTTGGAGCGCGTTTCTTATGAAAGGTGATAAATCAAAAGAAGCAGTCGCAGAAATCAAATGCCCTGCCTGCGAGGGGACGGGATTTTCCAAGGTGAAGCAACCGGCAGAACCAGGCCATAGGGTTTATCCCGCGCCGTGTAAGGAATGCGCGGGCAAAGGGCGAATTAGGTTGGCGCGTTCGTGAACCCGAAGGCGAAACGTGTCCGATCTCACACGCTCCGGTACGATGGAGTAGGTGGAGAAGGTTCGATTCCAGTTCCTCTCCCTCCAGCGACTAGCTTCGAAAAATTGATAGCAGCCACCGCGCGTCTTCCCCACCCTGCGGGTGACAGCTTGCAGGACCAGTCGCCGATCACGTAAAAAAGTCCGTCGACACCCTTTCCGCAGATCACGATCCCCACGCCGTCGCCATCGTCGGCGCCGGACGTTCCGGGAGGGTCCACCGCCACGACGATCCGCTCCATATCGGGAGTTATCTCTTTGAACGCTGAACCTTCGAGCATGGCGCGCGTCCACAGGGCGCCGGGTGTGTCTTCGAGCAGTTCGGCATTCAGCTCCTGACGGCCGAGACGTGCGCCGCCGTAGCGT
>Ga0207665_10000380_pt1 | contig 30569 bp, 25 predicted proteins | sample LARL112metaG_FD_184351 | JGI IMG/M metagenome (GOLD analysis project Ga0207665, IMG submission 184351) | Corn, switchgrass and miscanthus rhizosphere microbial communities from Kellogg Biological Station, Michigan, USA - LAR L11-2 metaG... | ecosystem: Host-associated > Plants > Roots >... | reverse complement strand
CGATCAGGCGGTCGAGGAGATCGGGGTCGCGGCGCTGCAGGCCGCGGGCGATGGACTTTGCTTCATCGCCCATCAGCGTGGAGAAGAAAAGCGTGGGACCGGCCATGGCCGAAGTCCCAAAGAAGCTGGACCGTTGTACCGTCAAGCATGAAGTTGTGGCGCTCATTCTAATGGGTATACGAGGAAGTATGGAAAAAGACTCAACCCGCTGGTAAAGAGGCTAGATAGCCCCACCCCGGCAATTTGTATGAATATCAAAAGAAAGGGCTTACCGAATTTGCAATTCGTAAGTTGCTGATTCTAAAGGAAACGATTTTGGTTGATTTGGGTTGGCAACGGCCCAAGAATGCCGTTCTGAAAAGAAAAAGCGGGAGCAAGCTCCCGCAGTCCAAATGCAGTTTCTGCGGGAGGAAGTGTACCACAAATTACTGGAAATTCAAAGGAAAACTTTTAGAGCTATCAACGTCTGCGGATGCCGAACGGAATGCGGAAGCATTGGGAGAAGTAGTAAACTCAGCGTGCCGCGCACAGGAGGAAATCATGTCATCGAATCCGATGCCGCAAGGTTCGCTGGTGCTGCTGTGGGCTGGGGAGGATCCGGCGGTACACGCCGCGTTGCTGGAGGAGTTGGAAGCGGCAGAGATTCCGTTTTCGGACAAGAGTCTTGGGGATGACGAAGTAGCGCCGACGGCTGATCCGCTGCCGATTGATTGGAAGCCGCGATTTGGATTTGAAGTGGCGGTGCTTTCCACGGACCTTGCGGCAGGGCAAGAGGTTCTCGAAAAGCTGCTGGAGGAAGAGCCCGCGGATTTGGAAATTCCCGAGCGGGACGGCGTGGCTAGCTCAGAGCCGCCGCTGGTGGTGGCCACTGAAACGAATCCGACGGTGGAGATTTGGAAGGGAAGCGATGACCGGATCGCGCAATTTCTTACCGCCGCGATGCAGGAAAACGAAATTCCCATCCACCTGGAGAATCCCGGGGAGCAGACGCGAATTTCTGTTTCAGCAGCGAATGAGAAGAGGGCGCGGGAGATTGTGCGGGAGGTGGTGGAGGGCGCGCCGCCGGAATAGCTTTTCGCAGTGGCTCAATCGAAACAAGCGGCGGTGGGGTTTCGCGTGCACTCGGGGTGGAGCGCAGTTGTTGCGTTGTGTCTCGAAAAGGGGGCGCCGGTGGTGCTGGCGCGGCAGCGCGTTCACCTGGTTGAAACCTTCACCTATGAGTTCAGGCAGCCTTATCACACGGCAGAGAAAATGCTGGGGGGACAGGCGCGTGAATTCATTTTGCGGATGCGGCTAGAGGCGAGAGGGCTTGCTTACAACGCGATCCGGGAGCTTGAATCCAGAACGCAAGAACAAGGGGCGAAACTTACGCGATGCGGGTTACTGCTTGCTTCTGGCAGACCGCTTCCCGAACTGGACAAGATTCTTGCTTCGCACGCGCTGATACACACAGCAGATGGAGAACTTTTCCGAGAGGCGCTTCTCCATGCTTGCGCTCGCTGCGACCTCCGGGATTTCAGAATCAAGGAGAAAGAACTTTTGGAACGCTCAGGAGTAGCCTTTCTCTGCAAACCAAGTGTGCTGATGCGCCGAGTCACCGAGCTTGGGCGCCCACTTGGGTCGCCATGGTCGCAGGACGAGAAGTTTGCCACGCTGGCGGCGTGGATGGCGCTGGCGTCAAAAATTCCTTCGCATAAAACAACGGGAAGCCAGTCGTAGTAAACTCCGCACGAAATGTTTTGTCCTTTGTGCAACGCTGAATACAGAGCGGGATTCACGCGATGCAGCGATTGTGACGTAGATCTCGTCGAAGCCGTGACGGAAATACCGGCCAACGCTCTCCCTAAGGGCAATCTGGTTCTACTGTGGGCTGGAGACGACCTCTCACTTCATGCTGCACTTCTCGAAGAACTGAAAGCGGCGGGGTTTCCATATTTCGACAGACCCATTAGCGCTTATTCCCGGAGAGCATTTCCTAACCGATTTCCTAGTTCAGGCACGCCACTGTTTGGATTTGAAGTTGCCGTGCTCTCGTCCGATTTGGAGATGGCGAAGGCAATTCTGGAAAAGCTTGAGAACGACTCCTGAGCTAGAGTTGGGAAAGTGGATCGAACGTGTGATGTGGGAATGTCTGGGAGAGAACAGGTATGAGTGTAGATGCGATCAAGACGGTGGCCGTGCTGGGGGCGGGGACGATGGGGAATGGGATCGCGCATGTGTTTGCGCGGTCGGGGTTCAAGGTGATTCTGCGAGACGTCGAGCAGAAATTCCTTGATCGCGGGATGGAGACGATTGGGAAGAATCTTGACCGGGAAATCAAGAAGGGAAAGATTCCGGAGGCGGAGAAGGGAACCGTATTTGGCAGGCTGCAGCCGGTGACGGACATGCGTGCCATTGCCGCCGCGGATTTTGTCGTGGAAGCGGTGCCGGAAAAGTTGGAGATCAAGCGGGTGGTGCTTGGGGAGGCGGACAGGATTTTGCGGCCCGAGGCGATTATTGCGAGCAATACTTCTTCGATTTCCATGACGGCGCTGGCGGCGTTGGCGAAGCGGCCGGACCGGTTTGTAGGGATGCACTTCATGAATCCAGTGCCGGTGATGGCGCTGGTGGAAGTGATTCGCGCGCTGCAGACCAGCGATACCACGTTTGAAACGACGATGAAGCTGGCGGAGAAACTGGAGAAGAAGCCGGTGGCGGTGAATGATGCGCCCGGGTTCGTTTCGAACCGCGTGCTGATGCCGCTGATCAACGAAGCGGCGTACTGCGTGATGGAAGGCGTGGCGACAGCGGAAGCTGTGGACGCAGTGATGAAGCTGGGGATGAATCATCCGATGGGGCCGCTGGAGTTGGCGGATTTCATTGGGCTGGATGTTTGCGTGGACATTATGCATGTCTTGCAGGAAGGCTTGGGCGATCCGAAGTATCGCGCGTGCCCGCTGCTGAAGAAGTATGTTGCGGCGGGCTGGCTGGGAAGGAAGTCGGGGAGGGGGTTCTACTCCTACGCTGCTTAGGTTGGTCCGGATTGGCCAGGTGGGCGGTGGCCAAAGGAAAAGCGACGGCAAGCCGCCGCACGCCAATGGCGAACATAAAGCGAAAAATAATGTTTGCTTTTTGTTCGCCATGGTGGTACTTTGCTCCTCGCTGTTTTCAACAGGTGCACCATGCGCGGTTTTTCAAGCAGTGTTTTAAGCTGTCTGGAGCGGCAGAGACTCGAAGAAGAGCTTTCCGATGCTCGCATCCGGGGCCGGAACCTTTCCCGGCTGCGGCAACTGACCCAACGGGAGCGGATGTTGTTGGATGAACGTGAGCAGACGGCGCAGGCGCGGCTGAGAGACCATGACGCGGAGCACGGTTGTCAACGGTGATGCGGCATTAGACAGTACGGGGTCGGCACCAGTTGCCCAAGTGTGGTGCAGCCATAAAAAGGGATGGCGCGAGGATAAATCGAGTGGTAAACTCCATACTTCGTTACGTCCATGGGCGCGGGCGATGCGCTTTCCCGGCGCGGAACCCAGGCCACCGGCCCCGCAGGCCAAGTTTCCTACTTTCCTCCACCGAGGTGTGAAATGGCAGATGACAGAGAAAGATTGCTGGCAGCGGCGATATCGCAGATTGAAAAGGACCACGGCAAGGGCGCGATCATGCGCCTGGGCAGCCGGGACATTCTGGTGCCCGTCAGTGTAATCCCCAGCGGATGCCTCTCGATTGACGCGGCGCTGGGTGTCGGCGGCTTCCCGCGCGGGCGGGTGATTGAGATTTATGGGCCGGAATCCGGCGGCAAGACCACCATGACGCTGCACGTGATCGCCGAAGCGCAGAAGCTCGGCGGGCAGGCGGCGTTCATTGATGCGGAGCACGCCCTCGATCCAGTTTATGCGCGGAAGCTCGGCGTGGATGTGGACAACCTGCTGGTATCGCAGCCGGACAACGGCGAGCAGGCTCTGGAAATCGCGGAGACGCTGATCCGTTCCGGCGGCGTGGACATCGTCGTGGTGGACTCCGTCGCGGCGCTGGTTCCCAAGGCTGAACTCGAAGGCGATATGGGCGACCCGCAGATGGGCTTGCAGGCGCGGCTGATGTCGCAGGCGCTGCGCAAGCTGACGGGCATTGTTTCGAAGTCGCGGACCTGCCTGATTTTTATCAACCAGATTCGCGAAAAAATTGGCGTGATGTTTGGGAATCCGGAGACGACGACAGGCGGGCGCGCGCTGAAGTTCTATGCGTCGATGCGCGTGGATATCCGGCGCATCCAGGCGATCAAGGAAGGCGATAAGGTGGTTGGCTCACGAACGCGCGCGAAAGTGGTGAAAAACAAAGTGGCTGCGCCGTTCCGCGAAGCGGAGTTCGACATCGTTTACGGGGAAGGCATTTCACGCGAAGGCGACCTGATCGATCTGGGAGTAGATAAGGGCGTGCTGGAGAAGAGCGGCACGTGGATCAGCTTCGGCGGAGAGCGCATGGGTCAGGGCCGCGAAAATGCGCGGGTCTTCCTGAAGGAAAACAAGGACATTCGCGACAAGCTGGAAAACGTGCTGAGGAAAAAGCTCGAAATCCCAGTGCCGGGTAATTCGAACGCGGCTGCGACTGGGCCGAATGGGCACGCTTCGGCTGCGCAGACGGAGAAGCCGCCGGTTAAGACGTCGGCGGCGACCGCGGGCGCGGATGCGTCTAAGGCGCGCCCAACGCGATAGAAATGAACTTGTGATGATTTAAGACCGGCCACCTGGTAACAAGCAGACGGGCCGCGTCTTTCTCAAGGCGAGCGCGAAGCCTGCAATTCCGCGCGCAAACTAGCACCTTGAACGAAGGTTCAGGGTCCTGTCCTGACGGTCAGCTATTCAAAATAAAGCACATAGCTCGTACTAGCGCTGGAAGTCTATTGTGTGGACTGGCGGCAAACTCTAAAATATGTCTCATTCTGAGAGAAAGTGTTTCTCTTGGATACAGAGACTCGTGGACGCTGGGGGCCTAAGTCGCATCAAATCAATGGTGCGCTTGAATGGCCGACGGGGTGCAATGAGTCTCAACAGCGTGTCCAACGGCAGTAGCGAGCCGGTAGCACCAACGAACATTTTTGTGAATGTTTGTTGACCGTGCGGACTGCGTAAGGTAAAACTCTGACCCCAGTGATTTTTAGCGTGGGCAGAGCGGGGCGAGTTGACCGGTTCGCGGTCATCCGGAAGAGGCGGGAACGGTGAAGCAGTTGGGAAAAGCAACGATTGCAATGTTAATGGCGGCAGTCACTGCCATGCCTTTGCCGGCAGCGCCGGGTGCGGGAACGCCCGTGAGGCGCGCACGCAAATCCGTAGCGCGATATCGAGGAGTTCCTACGTTTGCGGATTCCACCAAGACGGACGACGCCGCATACGATGATCCCATCGTTCGCGAGGCCGCGGTTTCCGCGCTCGGCCGGTACAACGGCGCGGTTGTCGCCGTCGATCCGAATACCGGGCGGATCCTCACGGTAGTGAATCAGAAGATTGCATTCGGAGACGGCTACATTCCCTGCTCGACGATCAAGCCGACTATCGCGCTGGCTGCCCTGGAAGAAAATGTCATCACCCGCGACACGATGCTCAAAGTGGGGCGCCGCAAGTACATGAATTTGACGGAAGCGATGGCGCACTCGAACAACGTGTTTTTCGAACAGCTTGGATCGCGCATGGGCTTTGAGACGGTTTCCAAGTATGGCCGCCTGCTCGGCTTGGGAGAACTCGCCGGGTACAACCTGCCTGATGAGCATCCGGGTTCTTTTCCGACGACGCCGCCCGCCTACGGCGGAGTCGCGCGAATGTCCAGCTTTGGCGAAGGAATCCAAGTGACACCGCTGCAGCTCGCGGCGCTCTCCGCGGCGTTTGCGAACGGCGGAACGCTCTATTATTTGCAGTATCCGCACAGCCAGGAAGAAGTTGAGAATTTCGCCCCGCGCGTGAAGAGGGAATTAAACATCGGTCCGATTCTGCCGGAGATCCGCGAGGGCCTGCTAGCCGCTGTCTTGTATGGCACGGGCAAATCGAGTTTTGACCGGGGCGGAGACGAGATGCCGCTGGGCAAAACGGGCACTTGCGATGACCATACGACGCCTTCGAAAATCGGCTGGTTCCTTACATACGCGGACGACGCGCACCCGAAAATCGCGCTTGCCGTTCTGCTGCGGGGAAACACGCGCCGCGTAAAGGGCCCCACGGCCGCTGTTGTGGCAGGGCGAATCTACCGCAGGCTTCGTGAACAGAATTATTTCGCGGACTCCGCGCACGCCGTGGCCATCAATACCGGCAATTAAAGCCAACTTAGGATTCCTCAGGAAGAGTTCTCACGCCGCGGAAGACCTCCGCGGCGTTTCATTTGCTTCCATCAATAAATAATCGGGAGTTTGGAGAAGTCCGAAGCCGTTTCATCCGTCACCCGGAGGACGACGAGGGTGCGATCGTCGTGGGGAGCGATATCAGCGCCGCTGTGATTGTCGGTCTCCGCGAGAATTCGATCGGTGATAACACGCGCGGAATCTTCCGCGGAAATTCCGGAGAGGAGGGCAGACAGGCGCTGCAACCCGAACTCCTCATCCGTGGCGTTTGCTGATTCGAGGATGCCGTCGGAAGCAAAAATGATCACGTCGCCGGGCTGCAGATCGATGGTGGATTCATCATATTGGGTGCCAGGAAGCAGACCGAGCGGCACGCCTTCCAGTCGAATCGAAACCACATGCCCATCGCGGACGAGGAGCGGATACGGTCCGCCGGCGTTGGAGAGTGTAAGCCTTCGCGTCGACGCGTCGTAAACGGCAAACAGCATGGCAATAAACCGCGAATCCAGCCGCGCGCTGTGTAGCCTTTGGTTTAGAAGGGCGAGCATGCAGGCCGGCTCACAAGAGCGTTCGACGACGATTTCGCGAACAGTGCCGATGGCCAGGGAGCCATACAACGCCGCAGCCGTGCCTTTGCCGGAGACATCCCCCAGCGCCAGGGCCAAACGGCCTTCGCCATAGGGAAGGAAATCATAGAAGTCTCCGCCCAACTCCCGCGCGGGAACATATCCAGCGGCCAAATCGAGGCCGGGAACTTCGCGCGCGCCGGTGGGGAGGAGTTGCCGCTGGATTTCCCTCGCGGTATCCAGTTCGCTGCGCAGCCGGCGCTCGCTTTCCCTGGCCTCCTGGTAGAGTCGGGCGTTCTCCAGCGCAACCGCGACGTACGAACCCAGCGTTGTAAGCATGCGCTCGTGTTCCAGGGTGAACGCATGTGGCTCCGAGCTTTCGAGGTCGAGAACCCCGATAAGACGCTCGCACAGCATCAGCGGCACGACGAGTTCGGAACGCGCCGTGACAGCGCTATCGCAGCGAAGATAACGCGGATCTTCCGTGACGTCATTCACCCGGAGGACGCGGCGTTCGCCCGCCGCTGACCCGGTGAGCCCTTTGTGCAGAGGGACGCGCAGGCGAGCGGGAATGGAATCCCCGCAGCACATGGCGAAAACGCTTTCCAGGTGCTGGGACTGCTCATTCCAAAGCATGACGCTAAAAACGTCATATTTCACGATTTTCTTGATGCGCTCGGCGACGCGGCGGAGAAGTTCCTCGCGGTCGAGGATGGAAGTCACTTCACGGCTTACTTCGTAGAGCAAAGAGAGGGTATTGGCCTGCTCCGGATGAGAGAGGAACAGGCTCTGCGGAACGGGGTCTGCTTCACCCAACAACGCAAAAGAGCCGATTTTTGAAAGGTCTTCCATCGGGCGCTCGAAGGCTAGCCTTTATTTGATGTAACAAATCCCTCGAGGTTTCACAATTGAATTCTTAGGAATGGCCTCAAAGAAAGTCGGGCCGTTAGTGAACTTGCTCTGGAGGATGGTCTGGCAGGGAGTGTTCACGCCGTTTGAACACTTGGCCGGCGCCAGTTGCGTGCACTTCAAATCCTGGTTCCAGCTTCCTTATGAAACAGCGCCGTGCTGCAGCCGCGCAGGGACAAGAGCTCGGATTCGTCCAATCCGTAGCGATCGATCGCCGCGTGATAGCCCTCCCAATTGAACGGACGATGCCGTCTGGCTAAGGTTCGAAAGAAACGGTCAAACAAATGGAAGCCGATGCCGAAATTGGCGTCCAGAAAGCCTTTGCTGTTGACGCTGCGGTGATGAATGTCGTGTAGCCTCCGGGCATTCAGGAACCATGACCTGAGCAGAGGAATCCGCGTCATCCAGAAGTTGTCGACGTGCATTCTGTCGTGCAGGTAGTTGAACATCAGGAGAGGCCAACCGAGCAAGATGCAAAGTGCGAGCGCCTGGTATACGGGGGATACGCCGAGCAACGCCATCACACCCCAGCAAAACAGCAGAATAATTGCAGATGGCGCCAGCCATTCGATCCCCACATTGCCGAGGGCGAATCGGTTGTCCGTCGCGTCTTGGTAGTCTCTGGCACGCATGGGTTGGCGCGGGCCGTAAACCAGGAAGTGATGGATCAGATGACCCCTGCTGAGGGCAGGGAACTTGTCGCTGTGAAGAAGCCGGTGCAGCCAGTAACCGGCAAATTCCGCGACAACGACAGAATCCACCAGAGTCGCGATGACTCCAACGAATGTAACGTGCAGGCGTTCGTAAAACATGGCGCTTCTCCTGCCATTCCACCTGCGGTTCCCTGGAGGAGTGCCGCCGGTAGACTGACACTAAGGAGCGTGGAGACAACGTTCAAGCGACAAGGCGCGTCAAGCCGGTGGCGAGGAGAGATGTCGCACGATGTCGCGCGACGCCGGATTGCTGACGGATTGAAAGCAAAGGACTTACAAGAGTAAACGCCGGGATGAATACAGTAAAATAGACGGCGAATTCACGGGCTCGGGTGTCATGCCGAGCATCACAAGAAAAACAGAGCGCCATAGCCACAATTGGCCGGGCGCTCTTGGTATATCAGGAAAAGGCGGCCTTCGCAGCGAACCAACGACTACTTTACTTCCCAGGTGTCGCCAGCGCGCAAAAGCTTCCCGAGGTCGCCGGGGCCGCGCTTGGCGATAACGTCCTTAATCTGCTGGTTCATCACGTCTTCATACCGGGGAAGATCGTCCCAGGCACGGAAAACGCCGATGGGCGTGGGAAAGCCTGGCCGGTGTTCCATGTGCGAGAGCAGGAAGGCGTAGGACGGGCGCGGGTGGTGCGCATCGTGGACTACGAGATCGCCTTCCGTAACGCCGCTACCGAGCTGCACGACCTCGATGTCGCCATCCGGCTTCCGGCGGATGCCCTTATCACGGTTCTTGCCGAAAACGAGGGGCTTGCCATGCTCGAGCTGGATGACGTGCTCGCTGCGGGCGTCGCGCTCGGTCAGGGAGAACCACGCCCCATCATTGAAAATATTGCAATTCTGAAGAATCTCCACGAACGCCGAGCCCTTGTGCGCCGCGGCGTGCTTTAAGGTTTCTTTCAGATGCCCTTGGAAAACGTCGACAGAGCGCGCCACGAAAGTCGCCTCGGAACCTATCGCCAGCGACATCGGATTGAAGGGCCGGTCCACGGACCCGAACGGCGTCGATTTCGTCTTCTTGTTGAACTCCGAAGTCGGCGAGTACTGGCCCTTCGTCAACCCGTAAATCTTATTGTTGAAGAGCAGGACCTTAATGCCGACATTGCGCCGGAGCATATGAATCGTGTGATTCCCGCCGATGGACAACGCGTCGCCGTCGCCAGTGGCTACCCAAACTTCCAAGTCCGGACGAATGGCCTTAATGCCGGTGGCTACCGCAGGGGCGCGGCCATGAATCGTGTGGAAGCCAAAGGTGTTCATATAATACGGGAAACGGCTAGAGCAGCCGATACCAGAAACGACCACAAAGTTTTCGCGCTTGATGCCCAGCTCCGGAAAAACGGACTGCACTGCGGAGAGAATCGCGTAATCTCCGCAGCCCGGGCACCAGCGCACTTCCTGGTCGGTTTGAAAGTCTTTTTTCGTGAGAGGCGGCGGTAAGGTCGCTGTTCCCATAATCGATTCTCCTAGAGTCCCAACATTTCTTCGATTTTCTGTTCCAGCTCTGCTTGTTTGAACGGGCGCCCCTGAATCTTGTTGAGGCCGACGGCGTCCACTAGATACTTCGCGCGCAGAACCCACAAGAGCTGGCCCATGTTCAATTCGGGCACAAGCACTTTCTTGTAGCGCTTGAGAATGTCGCCTAAATTTGACGGCAGCGGATTAAGGTGCCGCAGATGGAGATGGCCGATCCTGCGTCCCCTGGCCCGCTGCGCTTTCAAGGCCGCAGTAATCGAGCCACAAGTCGAGCCCCAGGCGACGATCAACAAATCACCTTCTGGATCGCCCGCGGGAAGCACATTGGGAATGTCCTGAGCGACCGCAGCAACCTTGGCTGCCCGGATGCGAACCATATTCTCGTGGTTCAGCGGTTCGTAGTTGATGTTTCCTGTGGGGTCCTGCTTCTCAAGACCGCCGATTCGATGCTCGAGGCCAGGAGTTCCGGGCACGGCCCACGGGCGAGCCAAAGTGTGCGGGTCGCGCTTGTAAGGCAGGAAGCTGACTGGGTCCGTCGCAAATGTTACCGGGAAATCCGGAATATCTTTCAGCTCCGGTATCCGCCATGGCTCCGCGCCGTTAGCCAGGTAGCCGTCCGAGAGGATAATTACCGGCACCATGTACTTAACGGCGATGCGGCAAGCCTCGATAGCCACCCAGAAGCAATCCGCAGGAGTCGCCGCGGCCAGAACTGGAATCGGCGCCTCCGAGTTGCGGCCGAAGAGCGCCTGCAGCAGGTCGGCTTGCTCAGTCTTGGTCGGAAGGCCGGTTGAGGGCCCGCCGCGCTGGATGTCACAAATAACCAGCGGGATCTCGACAGCGACGGCGAGGCCCAACGCTTCCGTCTTGAGAGCCATTCCGGGGCCAGATGTCGTGGTGATGGCCAGGGCCCCGGCGTACGCCGCGCCGATCGCCGACGTGATGGCCGCGATCTCGTCTTCCGCCTGAAAGGTCATGACGCCAAAGTCTTTGTACTGAGAGAGCTCGTGCAGAATGTCGGAAGCCGGCGTAATCGGATAACTGCCTTGAAATAGCCTCAGCCCGGACTTCTGCGCCGCAGTCACAAAGCCCAGTGCCAACGCCTGATTGCCGCTCATGCTCCGGTAGAGTCCCGGGGTGAGCTGGGCCGGAGGAATCTCATAACTGATCTGGAACGCTTCCGTGGCCTCGCAGTACGAATAGCCGCCCTTCAGTGCGAGCTTGTTCGCTTCCACAAGCAGCGGCTTATTCTTGAACTTGTCTTCGATCCATCGGACTGTGGGATCCATCGAGCGGTTGTAAAGCCAATAGCACATGCCCAGCGCAAAGAAGTTCTTGCAACGGTCCATGGACTTGGCGTCGAGTCCCAGATGCTCGAGGGAACGCCGCGTCAGGCGTTCGAGTTCGACTGAAAAAAGCCGGAACTTGTCGAGGGAATGGTCTTCCAGCGGATTCGAGGTCATTTGCGCTTTACGCAGGTCGCCCTCTTTGAAACTATCGCTGTTGACGATCAGAATCCCGTTGGCCTTGAGGTCGGCAATGTTCACCTTTAGCGCGGCCGGATTCATGGCGATCAGCACGTCGATGGCGTCGCCTGGCGTGTAAACTTCATTCGAGGAAAAGTGCAACTGAAAACCGCTGACACCGGGGATTGTTCCCGCAGGGGCACGAATTTCAGCCGGGTAGTCCGGAAAAGTGGCAATATCATTGCCGTAAAGCGCGGCGGTATTGGTGAACTGGCTGCCGGTGATCTGCATGCCGTCACCGGAATCTCCCGCGAAGCGGATTACCGCCTGATCGAGCACTTCGCGCTTGCTTTTTACTGGTGGAACTTCCGCGAGTGTAGACATTCTAGTCCGAACCTCCGCACTACGATGAACTCCCTGTCCCCCTGGGAGTGTGGCTCAATCATAAGGATGAGGCGGTGCGGTGAAAGGATGGTTTCTAAGGCAGCCCGCCGGGAGCCGACACTCAAAGGATATCACACCGGGTCCCATACGGCAGGGAGAGTGCACTGCTCAGTTGTCGATCTGGGTGATGAGTGTCTTAGCTTCTTCCAGGCCGCTCTGCAAATCGGCAGTGGTTTTGATGGTGAGTAACTCGGCGCCAATTCCGACCAAAGTATCCGCGATACCCAGCGAAATGCCGGCAAGGATGACGAACGCCCCGAGGAGGCGGACGGCCTCGACCGTGCGCAGTAAACCATCGGCGGTTTCGGGATCGATCTTAGGGACTCCCGTCAGGTCAATCACGACGGCCTTGGCGCGTTGCGCGCGAATGTCATTGAGCAGTTGGTTGCGCAATTGCGTCGCGCGCCGTGCGTCCACCAGACCGATGAGGGGCACGACGAGCAGTCCTTCCTGCGCTTGCAGGACCGGCGTAGACAATTCCTCGACGGCCGCTTCTAGCCTGCGGCTCTCCGTAATATCCATGATCGTTGCAAATAGGCAAGGATTGCCGGCGAACTCGATTAAGTCAGCGGAGAGCTGTCCGGTCCGCATCTCGCCCGACTTGGTCCGCAACACACTCTCCATCTCACGGACTGGGCGCCCAGCGGATAATTCGGAGACGATGCGCGTACGTACGTCCGGTTCCACCCAAATCCCCAGATCGATTGATCTTTGACCGATTAATTCTTTGGCGCTGTAGCCGGTCAGTTTGCAAAACGATTCGTTTACTTCCACATGGCGCCCATCTTCCAGCGTGCTGAGCTTGATAGGGTAAGGATTGGCGCGAAATAACTTCTCGAACGTGGCTCCCATGGCCCATTTGCGCTCCGTCAAATCGCGCGTGACTTTCCCAAAGCCATACAGTTGTCCTCGTTCATCTTTAACCGCAGTGATGATCACATTGGCCCAAAAGCGTGTTCCGCCCTTCCGCACACGCCAGCCTTCGGCTTCGAACCGGCCCTCGGCAGAGGCGATTCGCAAATCATTCGCGGGCTTTCCTTGCTCCATTTCCTCGGGAGTGTAGAAAATCGAGAAGTGCCGGCCAAGAACCTCGTCGGCCTTGTACCCTTTAATGAGTTCCGCTCCTTGATTCCATGTCGCAACATTCCCCTCGACATCAAGCATGAATATTGCGTAGTCCTTCACACTCCCCACCAGCAATTGGAGCTGGTCTTCGATTTTCCACGAACGTTGAGCTCCCTGTTTCACGTTATCTGTAACCTCGGTCGCAGAATGAAAAAAATTTTTTGACAACGGCGGCCGATCGATTGGCCTCCGGGCATTTCCCAGGGGAAACTCTCAATCGAGAGCCAGCAAATGAGTTCGAACCGCGACGATGCGTGACTAGGGGTAATTATAAGAGATAAGCGGCTCCGTATTCGATCAGGCCTTTGGTCGCGCCCTTGCGCGTGCTAACGATCCTGGCGGGCGCGTAGACATTCGGAGCCCTGGAAGTGTAGGGTACTGCTATTTCCACAAGCGATCCCTCCACGTAATTACTGGCGCTATAGAAGCTGAGGCCTCCGCGCGCCAAATCCCTGACGAGCACAACCTCGTTTCCAATAGCGGAATGCCGAACGCAGCCAACGGCATCTACTTGCACGCGATCGTGGGACCGCTGATCTTGCGTTCCAGGAGCAAGTAGGTGGCGTGAGGCCGGGTGAAGGCTGTCCCGATCATCCGCCACACCATGCTCTGGCGTATGACTGTAAGGCCGGGTCCAGGTAGTCCATCCACCACAGAGCCGGCAGATGCGAGAGACACAATGATGATGGAGGAAAAGATCGGCCTCAAATTCGCTGAGATAAGATACCGCCAGTTGACCGCACGCGATACACCGGAGCAAGGCCCGGAGCACAGCTTTCCCGGCATCAGCCAAAGAGGGAAATGCGATGTCCCACAGATTTGTTTCCGGGTCGAGGAAAACCAATCCGAACAAGTTTCCCGCAGACCTGCCCGGAATGCGGCCTACGACGCGGGCCATCGCCTCCTTGCCAACTCCAACTCGCTGGACCTTTACGGCCTGGCCGATGGAAAGCTCTCCTTCCACCATGACCGCGGCGCCGTGGCGGCTAATGTCTACTGTCTGGCCTTCCTCATGGAAATCAGCGCCTTTTCCAGCGCCGGAGACGCGAATCGGCAGATTCAGAAAAACACGTTCGCTAAGACGCTGATTCTTGTCCAGTGAAGGAAAATGGGCGCGATTCTTTGCAACAGCGCTAGTGCCGGATTCGTTGCCGAGATGGTTCGCCATGTGGCACCACTGCCGATGGAAGAACTCGACACGCTTCTTGATCTCCGCGGAACTTCAGTCGCTTCCAAGGACGCGGAGCATAGCAACGTAGGCTGGGCTTCCGGTTACAGTTTCTTCAGCAAGCATACAAATGACAATCAGGTGAAAGAAGGATTTCGGAGAGGGTAATTCCACTCATACAAGAGGAATGCCAGTCCTATCGACGAATGCGAATTTTTGACTTGACGTTCGCTTTCCTTTCGCCTAAAGTGCCTGTGGAAAACATTTGCAATCGGAGGCGCGCACATGGCTCTGACCAAACGGCAAAAAGAAGTTCTCGACTACCTCGTGGCCTTTGAGACCAAGCATGGCTACGCGCCCAGCTTCGAGGAAATCGGCAAGGGCTTGAAGCTCACTTCACTGGCCACCGTGCACAAGCACATCACTACGCTCGAGAAAAAAGGTTTCATTCGCCGCGGTTACAATCAGAGCCGCTCCATTGAAATCGTTCAATTGCCGAAGTCGGTCAAGGAACAGGTCATCGACCGAAAGATGCAGGAGCTTCCGCTCGTGGGAAGAATCGCCGCGGGGCGTCCGCTGGAGGCTGTGGAAGAGCGCGAAACCATTTCGCTGGGCGATTTCGCGCGCGGCGGCAACTCCTTTGTCTTACAGGTCAAAGGTACGTCTATGATCGAGGACCACATCATGGACGGAGACTTTGTCGTTTGTGAGCAAACCCAGGTTGCCAATGCCGGTGATATCGTTGTGGCGCTGATCGGCGGCGAAGAAGCGACTCTCAAGCGGTTCTATCGCGAAGGTCCTGGCAAAATTCGCCTTCAGCCGGCAAATTCCGAAATGTCTCCCATTATGGTTGCGGCCAACGACGTCAAGATTCAGGGCCGCGTGATAGGCGTTCTTCGCAAATACTAGTTCTTAAGCACTCGCAGTACACGCCAACTGTAGCCAACCCGCCTTCGGGAATCTTGGCCCCCCATGACCAACCTTCGTCGCCACCCCTCCCTGTTGGTAAATTGTTTGTGTCAGAATCCTGCTGCGTGCATCAGAAGAGTGTTACCGGTTATCCTCATGGAGCCCCTTCCAGCCAACATGGCGGGGAAGATCAGGCTGCACGAAGATTCGCCGAGAGATCCTAAACTTTTAAGGTTGCAAACTTGTCCTCGAACCGCCAGAGCATTTTGATTGTTGACCCCGATGCGGCCTCACGCCGATCGCTTGAGGAGTTGGTTCGTTCGGCTGGCTATGACGTGGCCGTATCCTCCTCCCAGTCCGAAGGATTCAAGTTTGTTCAAGATGCCAGCATCGACCTTTTGATACTATCCGCCGACCTTGCCGACATCCAATGCTGCGATGCACTCGCCGAAGTTAAAGGCAATGCCACTACCTCCGGGACCCGCGTCATCCTCCTCACAATGGGAGGCGGCGCGGAACGGGCCCGGGGGCTCGATCTCGGCGCGGATGAAGTGCTCACTTCACCGTGGGAGGCGGCGGAATTGCTTGCGCGTGTTCGTGTTCAGTTGCGCGATAAACATGCGTTCGACGCACTGCGGGAAAAGACGCGTATCGCCGACGAAAGCCGGGAGGTGGCGCAGACCGCTTTCCAGGCTCTCGCTGTCACGGAAAAGATGACCCGCGATGCATTCTCGCTCGACCGGGCGTTGAAGATTGGCGTCTCTGCTTTGTTTGCCATCGCCCTGGTGATCGCCGGAATTTTCGTTCTTTTCTCCAGACGTGCCAGCAAGGAAGCCAACCGTGCCTATGCCGTGGTCGCCCAACTGGAGCGCGGCGCTCACCGCCAGGAACAATTGATGGCGGATGCCCGCAGTGCGCGGGCCGATCTGAAGCACTCCGATGTTCTGGAGCAAAAGCAGCAGCTCAAGCAGCAAACGGAAAGCTTGCGGCAGAAAATCTCGGACGCCGAACCTGGCGACGTGTCCGCGCTTCGCAAGGAACTCGAGGAAACCACTTCCCGCCTAAAACGCGTGGAGACCGAGTCGCAATCCGCAGAAGAAGTGATTCGTGCCTACGCGCCGAGCGTGTGCCTCATCCATGTGTCCGTGGCTTTCGTGGACCGGGCGTCCGGCCGCCCCTTGCGATACGGCGGGATCAATCCGGACGGCGAGCCCCTTCACGACAGTGACGGCAACCCCGTGTATACATTGGAAGGGCGCGCGCCGGAAGTTCGCGCTGATTTCTTTGGCACCGGATTCATGGCCGGAGAAGGCCGCATTCTCACCAACCATCACGTGGCGCAGCCCTGGTGGAAAAATGACGACCTCACTGCCGTCACCAGCCAGGGGCTTAACCCCACCATTGCGGACTTGACTGCTTATTTTCCCGATACGACTGCCGGCGTTCCCGTCAGCGTTTCGGAAATTTCCGAGGTGGCGGACCTGGCGGTGCTGAAAGGCGATTTGTCCGGCTTGAAGAAACCCGTCCTGAAAATGGACGCGCGCAAGGAAGCTGCGGTCAGCGGTCAACCACTGCTTTCGCTCGGCTACGCTACCGGCATCAGCGCCATTCTTGCCCGGGCGGGAGAGGACGTTGTGGACGAAATCGCCAAGAGCACCGGCGGCAAGCCGAAAGAGGTTGTCAACGAACTGCTTCGCCGCAAGCTTATCCGCCCGCTGGTTACTCAGGGCCATATCGGCGATGTTCTTCCGGACAAAATTGTCTACGATGCGCAGACCACTTCCGGCGGCTCGGGCGGGCCGCTCATCAATCGCGATGGAGAAGTGATTGGCGTGACGTTCGCGGTGGTCAAAGGCTTTGGCGGGTCAAATTTTGGCGTTCCCATTCGCTTCGCTCAGCCACTCCTCAAGCCATAACGGAGCGTTTTGTTTTATTCTTTAGGCGTGGAGCGGAGACGACATCAACCTTTGCCAACTCGAAGCATGAAGCGGTCGCCTAATCGCATTCGTTTACCCCTCGTTTTCCTAATCGCCGTTCTTCTGGTGGTGCCGGCTCCCGTTTATGCCTACGCCGTTCTGTCTCATGAAGCCATTATTGATGCGGCTTGGGAAACTTACATCAAGCCTCTACTCCTGAAGAAATTTCCGCAGGCAACCGAGGAAGATCTGAGCAGGGCGCAAGCCTACGCTTACGGCGGCGCCATCATTCAAGATATGGGTTACTACCCGTACGGCAGCCCGTTCTTCAGCGACCTCACGCATTACGTCCGCAGCGGCGATTTTATCCAGGCTTTGCTGCGCGATGCGAGGGACCTTAACGGGTACGCTTTCGCGATTGGCGCTCTTGCGCACTATGCCGCGGACAACGACGGGCACCGCCTCGGCACCAACCGGGCTGTTCCGATTCTCTATCCAGGCCTCCGTAAGAAATTCGGCGACAGCGTTGCATTTGAGGACAACCGGCTGGCGCACGTGAAAACCGAATTTGGTTTTGACGTTCTCGAAATCGCTCGGGAACGCTACGCTCCCGACAGCTACCACGACTTCATCGGTTTCGAAGTTTCGCGCCCGGTTCTCGAACAAGCCTTTCGAGAAACCTATGGCCTCGAGCTGAAAGATGTCCTTGTGAGCGAGGAAAAGGTCCTCAACTCCTACCGCCGCGACGTGAGCAAGCTGATTCCCAAAGCCACTCGAATCGCCTGGCACCTTAAGAAGGACGAAATCAAGGATGATATTCCGGACGCCACGAAGAAAAAATTTCTGTTCAACCTGTCCCGCGCAAATTACGAACGCGAATGGGGCAAGGATTATCGCAAGCCCAGTCCTGGCGAGCGTTTTTTGGCTTTTCTCTACAAGCTGATTCCCAAGTTCGGTCCCCTCAAGATCCTGCAGTTCCGGACGCCTACGCCGCAGACCGAGCAGATGTTTGAAGCCAGTTTCAATGCCACCCTCGACCGTTACCGAGTGCTATTGACGGAAGTTCGCGAAGGCAGGCTGGACTTGCCCAATAATAATTTCGACGTTGGCGAAAAAACCGGCCCAGGGAAATACCGTTTGAACGATGAAGCCCACGCGGAGCTCCTGGATAAACTGGCGGAAAACAGGTTTGCGGGTGCCACTTCGGAAGTCAAGGCGGAGCTTCTGCGCTTTTTTGCGGAGCCGGATGCTCCGTACGCGACGAAACGCAACGCCAAAGCGTGGACAAAAGTGCAAAGCCAGCTGCAACAGTTGAAATCAACACAGGTCATGGCCACTCCCGCCAATTCTGCTCAACTGGTGTCGCCCGAGGCTCGAGTCAATCCTTAGGTCAGGCCGGATCTTTCGGCCTCCATTCTCGGCATACAAAAATAATTGCTTCTCCAAATCGAAAAAACTGCTCCTTAGTCGCGTCGCCAGCATGAAACAATGTAGAATTTCGCGCGACGCTTTGATCGCCTCTTAGATGAAGAAGACCAAACCCATCCGCAAACTCCTCGCCGCCAATCGCAGCGAAATCGCCATACGCATCTTCCGCGCGGCCAACGAACTAGGCCTGCGCACTGTGGCCATCTATTCGGAGGAAGACCGGCTTTCGCTCCATCGCTTTAAGGCCGATGAAGCCTATCAGGTTGGCGCGGGCAAGGGCCCCGTGGAAGCTTACCTAGACATCGCGGGAATCGTCGCGGTGGCGAAAGAGAAAGGCGTCGACGCCATCCACCCGGGTTACGGCTTTCTTTCCGAAAACCCGGCGTTCGCGCGCGCCTGCGAGAAGGCCGGCATCACTTTTGTTGGCCCTCCTCCGAAGCTGCTGGAGTTGCTTGGGGACAAGACCGCCGCTCGAAGGCTGGCTATATCAGCTGGCGTTCACGTGCTCCCGGGAACCGAGAATCCCGTCAAGTCGGTAGCCGAGGCGCAAAAAGTTGCTCGCGAGATCGGCTATCCCGTCATCGTGAAAGCAGCGATGGGCGGCGGCGGCCGCGGCATGCGCGTCGTTCATGACCCCGCGCAGCTCGGCGCCCTTCTCGAAGAAGCTCAGGGTGAGGCGCGCTCCGCTTTTGGCGACGCATCCGTTTTCCTGGAAAAGTATTTGCCCCGCGCGCGCCACCTCGAAGTCCAAATCCTCGCCGACCATCATGGCAATTTGCTGCATCTTTATGAACGGGACTGCTCTGTCCAGCGCCGCCACCAAAAAGTCGTCGAGGTCGCTCCTGCCGCGAATCTCCCGGCGAGTATTCGCGCCGAACTCTGCGACGCCGCAGCGCAGTTGGCGCGCAAGGCCAATTATCGCAACGCAGGAACAGTCGAGTTTCTCTACGACGTGGATTCGCAAAAATGGCATTTCATCGAAGTCAATCCCCGCATTCAAGTGGAACACACCGTGACCGAAATGGTCACCGGCATCGACCTGGTCCGCGCTCAGATTCTCATCGCGCAGGGTCATCAGCTCCACGCGCCGCCGATGTCCTTGCCAAATCAGGAGAACATTCCGCTCAATGGCGCAGCTCTCCAGTGCCGCGTCACGACGGAGGATCCGGAGAATAACTTCGCCCCCGACTATGGAAAACTTTCCACCTATCGCTCTCCTGCGGGTTTTGGCATTCGTCTCGATGGCGGCACCGCCTACGCCGGAGCGACGCTTGCTGCGTATTACGATTCGCTCCTCGTCAAAGTGACGGCCTGGGGCGCAAATCTTCCCGAGGCTTGCCAGCGAATGGACCGCGCTCTCCGCGAATTCCGCATCCGCGGCGTGAAAACGAATATTCCCTTCGTCGAAAACGTCGTCAATCACCCGAAGTTCCGCGCCGGCGAAGTCACGACGTCTTTCCTCGACGACTCGCCAGAACTTTTCCGCTTCCCCAGCCGTGGCGACCGTGCCACCAAACTGCTTTCCTACCTCGGCGAGGTCATCCTCAACGGCAATCCCGAAGTGAAGGGCAAGCCGATCCCCAAAGAAATCGAAGCCGCTGTAATTCCGGCGTCACCTCTGGGCAAACCGCCTGCCGGCACGCGCCAGCTCCTGCAAAAGCTTGGGCCGGCAAAATTTGCCGCCTGGGCGCGAAAAGAAAAACGCTTGCTCATTACCGATACGACTTTCCGTGACGCTCATCAGTCTTTGATGGCTACGCGTGTCCGCACATTCGACCTGCTCGCCACTGCCGGAGCCGTCGCGCATCGTCTGCCGAATCTTTTCAGCCTCGAGATTTGGGGTGGCGCGACCTTTGATACTTCCATGCGCTTTCTGCACGAAGATCCCTGGCAGCGATTGCGCGGGCTGCGCGAGCGCATCCCCAATATCTGTTTCCAGATGCTCCTTCGCGGCGCCAACGCCGTCGGCTACGCTTCCTATCCGGACAATCTCATCGCTGAATTCGTTCGCGAGGCGCACGCCCAGGGCATCGACATCTTTCGCATCTTCGATTCGCTCAATTCCATCGACAACATGCGCGTCTCGATCGACGCCGCGCTCGAAGCCGGCGCCGTCTGCGAAGCCGCCATTTGCTACACCGGCGATATTCTCGACAAAAGCCGCCCCAAATATTCGCTCAAGTATTACGTCACGATGGCCAAGCAACTGGAAAAACTTGGCACCCATTTCCTGGCCATCAAGGATATGGCCGGACTTTGCAAGCCTTATGCGGCATTCGAATTGGTGAAAGCGCTCCGCCACGAAGTTGGCGTTCCAATCCACTTTCACACCCACGACACCAGCGGCATCAACTCTGCCTCCGTGCTGAAAGCCGCCGACGCCGGAGTCGACGTCGCCGACGGCGCCATCGCCTCCATGAGCGGCGGCACCAGCCAGCCCAATCTCAATTCCATCGTCGCGGCGCTCCGCAACACGTCACGCGACACGCAGCTCGACGTCGACGCGCTCAACGAGTGCTCCGACTATTGGGAAAACGTTCGCACCTACTATCTTCCGTTCGACTCCGGCCCCAAGGCCGGCTCGGCGCGCCTGTATCAGCATGAAATTCCCGGCGGCCAGTTCACCAACTTGCGCGAACAGGCTGCCGCCATGGGCCTCGGCCATCGTTGGCGCGAAGTCGAAAAAATGTACGCCGAGGTCAACCAGCTTTTCGGCGACATTGTAAAGGTCACGCCTTCCAGCAAAGTCGTCGGCGACATGACTCTTTTTCTGATGGCCAAGGAGATGCTCCCGTCTGACGTTCTTAGCCTCGACGAAAAACACGACGTGTCATTTCCAAATTCCGTTGTCGAAATGTTTTCCGGAGTCCTCGGCGTGCCTCCCGGCGGTTGGCCGAAGAAGCTGCAAAAAATTATCCTTCGCGGCCAGGCTCCTCTTCGTGGTCGTCCAAGCGCAAGCCTGGAGGCAGTGAAATGGGATGACGAGCACCAAACCCTCGTGAAAAAACTCGGTCACCCCATCCGCCGTGACGCCCTGCTCAGCTATCTGCTCTATCCGGACGTTTTCGCCAAATACGATAAATTTCGCCAGACTTATTCCGACGTCAGTGTTCTCCCCACGCCCGCTTTTTTCTTTGGCCTGAAATCCGGCGAAGAAATCACCGTCGAAATCGAATCCGGAAAGTCCCTCATTATCAAGTTTCTGACCATCAGCGAGCCGCATCCCGATGGCACGCGCACGCTCTTCTTTGAACTGAACGGCCAGCCTCGCGAAGTCAATATCCGCGATCGCGCGCTGCGCGTCGTCGAGCGTGCTCATCCCAAGGCCGATCCTGCCGATCCCGGCCACGTCGCCGCGCCAACCGCCGGAGTTATCAGCGGCATCGCCGTGCAAGCCAATCACGTGGTGGAACGCGGCGCAAAACTTCTCACCCTCGAAGCCATGAAAATGCAGTCCAATATCTATGCGCCTATTTCCGGACGCATTATGAAAATTCTTGTGACCTCCGGGCAGCATGTCGAAGCGAAAGATCTCCTCGTGATGATCGCGCCGTGAGTTCCGGTCAGCTCCGCAAGCACGAGAAATTCCGTTCGCGCTTCCTCCGCAACCAGCGCGACCTTATTGTTTACACTCCGCCCGGTTACGCCGATCAGCCCGCGCGCCGTTTCCCGGTCCTTTATCTTCACGACGGCCAGAATCTTTTCGACGGCGCCACTTCCTTCATCCCCGGTCAGGATTGGCACGTCGGCCAGACCGCGGATCATGGCATTCAATCCGGCTCGGTCGCTCCGCTCATCATCGTCGGCATGTACAACACCAAGGCGCGCATTCGCGAATACACCCCCACTTACGTTCCCAAGCTCGGCGGCGGCCGCGCCGACCGCTACGCAAAATTTCTCATCGAAGAAGTGAAGCCCTTCGTCGATCGCGAATACCGCACGCTCTCAGGCTCGCAAGATACCGGCATCGGCGGCTCCTCGCTCGGCGGCTTGGTCTCCCTCTATTTGGGACTCCAGCATTCGCGCATTTTTGGGAAAATCGCCGCGCTCTCGCCGTCCGTCTGGTGGAACCAGCTCGTAATCCACCGTTTTGCCCTGACAGCAACCATCAAGCCCCGCCCGCGCATCTGGCTGGATATCGGCACGCGCGAAGGCCCGCGCATCGTCCACGACGTCGAAAAATTCCGCGACGTGCTTCTTGAAAAAGGTTGGCGGCCGGAACGAGACCTGCATTACGAACGAGTCGAAGGCGCGGAGCACAACGAAGCCGCCTGGGCGCAGCGCGTCGGCCCGTTCTTGCGATTTCTGTATCCCGCGCGCGAAGCCGCTGTATAATCCGCCCTCGATTCACTCGCGCACCTGGGGGCGTCGCATGTCGGAAGGTCGGCCTCTCACCATCCTCTGCGTCAGTTCCTACGAAAAGGGCCAGGAATTCATCCGCACCTGCAAAGCGCTCGGCTGCCGCGTCTTTCTCCTGACCGTCGAAAAACTTCGCCACGCATCTTGGCCGTTCGAATGCATCGATGAAGTCTTCACCATGCCCGAAGAGCTCCCGCTGCAAGGGCTGATTTACGCCGTCAGCTTTGCGGCCCGGTCGCGCGACTTCGATCGCATCGTCGCGCTTGATGAATTCGACATGGAAAACGTTTCCGCCCTCCGCGAACATCTCCGTATTCCTGGCATGGGTCTCAGCACCGTCCGCTACTTTCGCGACAAGCTGGCCATGCGCTCCCGCGCCCGCGAAGCCGGCATCCTCGTCCCCGAATTCGTCCACGTCCTCAACTACGACCATCTCGGTGAATTCATGTCCCGCATTCCCAATCCCTGGCTGCTCAAGCCCCGCTCGCAAGCCTCCGGCATCGGCATGAAGAAGATCAATTACCCCGACCAGCTGTGGCACTGGCTCGACCAGCTCGGCGATCAGCAATCGTTTTATTTGCTGGAGCAGTTCGTTCCCGGCTCCGTCTATCATGTGGACAGCGTGGTTTCCGAACGCACTGTTGTCTTCGCCGAAGCTCACGCCTATGGCACGCCGCCACTCGATACTTCGCATCAAGGTGGCGTATTTACCACGCGTACTCTTCCCCGCGAAGCGGAGGAAACGAAATCACTTCTCGAACTCAATCGCAATCTGCTGGATGGCCTCGGCCTCCTGCGCGGAGTCACTCATGCCGAATTCCTCCGCTCCCACGCCGATGGCAAATTTTATTTCATTGAAGTTGCCGCTCGCGTCGGCGGCGCCTACATCTCCGATGTCATCGAGACCGCCACTGGAATCAACCTCTGGCGCGAGTGGGCGCGCCTGGAAGTCGGGGCAGGGAATCAGCCCTACAAGCTTCCGCCGTCACGCCGCGATTACGCCGCGGTCATTCTTTCTCTCGCCCGCCAGGAGCGTCCCGATACGGGCGCCTACACCGATCCGGAAATCGCCACCCGCATCACGAAATATCACCATGTCGGCTTTATTCTGAAGTCCCAGAGCCCCGAACGCATTCAGCAGTTGCTCGATTCCTACGCCGCCCGTTTTCAAACCGATTTCGTCGCCACCCAGCCGGTCCCAGACAAGCCCACCTCGTAGTGCTATTCCGGACAGCTCTCGTTGGCCATTGTCCGATTGGCCATTGTCCCTCCGCTTTACATTCCCGTCCGTTTCCTTCACTATTCCCCCCGGGTCGCCCACCAGCCGTGGCACACCCTGTCCCAAAGTCTAGTTACTGTCTGGAACAGCAGCTTCACACATTGTTTGCCGCGCACTCTTCGGGGGAATACAGTTTGCAGTACCCCGGACGGAATTCTGCGTTGGGGTGGTGCTGTCTTTTTTGGAGGTTCGATGTGGGGAAATAAGAAACCGGATGCAGCGCAAGCAGGGCAACCGGAACAAAAAAATTTACAAACGAATCAGTCGTCGAAGCCTGCTTCGCCGGCTTGGGAGGATAAACCCGCGATGAGTACAGATGCGATGCGTCCATTGGGTGCAACCACGGACCGTGCCACGGCGCGGCTCGGGGCCAGCCTGCAAGTGAAAGGGGAGATCTCCGGCAACGAAGATCTGTTGATCGACGGATCGGTCGAAGGACTGATCACTCTCGATGAGCGGAAACTGACTGTCGGGCCCTCAGCTAAAGTAACCGCTGATATCATTGCCCGCGAGGTAGTGGTGTACGGCAACGTGAAGGGCAACCTTCGCGCGAAGGATCGAATTGAAATCAAGAAGGATGGTTCGGTCAACGGTGACCTGACCACTTCCCGAATCATGATCGAAGACGGCGCCTACTTCAAAGGTTCCATCGAGATCGACAAGAGCCCCGAAAAGGAATCTGGTTCGAACGCGTTCGCCCGCTCCTCTTCACATGCGGCCGCGCCGGCAGCCAAGACCATTTAACTTTTTTCTCCCTCAACTCCCTGTTTCAACCACGGCGTCCCGGTGTCCCGGGGCGCCGTTCTTTTTTGTAGGGGCGGACTTTAGTCCGTCCCCTTCGACTTGTCATTCCGGCCGGAGGGGCGGCGTGTTTGCCGTCCTGCAGTGGAGACCGCTTACTCTCCAGAACGGCACCACCGTCACCATCAGCGGAAAATCCGCCAGCGTCACCTCTAAGGACGCCAACACTCTCGTCGTCACAACTCCCAGTTTTGCACGCGGCCCTCAGCAAATCACGATCAGCAATCCCGACGGCGAATCGGTTTCGCTCGACGCCGCATTCACCGCCAACTAGTAGGACAGATATTCCTCTCTGTCTGCTTTGTCTTGTCTGTCTCTCTTCTCCGCATCCCCCTAACCTTTTCGAGATATCCTCATCCAACTTAAAGAAGATAAAATAGTCCAGATTTGTCGCCAGGGAATTTGTCCCGCGCGAATTGTGGAGAGGATTCGAATGGAAACACGAAAACTGGGAAATTCCGACATCCAAATTACGCGCGTCGGCTTTGGCGCCTGGGCTCTTGGCGGCGGCGGCTGGGAATTTGCCTGGGGCCCGCAGGACGACGCCGATTCCATCGCTGCGATTCACCGTGCGCTGGAGCTCGGCGTCAACTGGATCGACACCGCCGCCGTTTACGGCCTGGGCCACTCCGAAGAGACTGTCGCTCGCGCATTGAAGGAATGGCGCGGCCCGCGCCCCTGCGTTTTTACGAAATGCGTTTTGCGCTGGAACGAGAAAGGCAAAATCTGGAAAGAATTCAGTCCCGTTTCCATTCGCCGTGAATGCGAAGACAGTCTTCGGCGCCTGCAAGTCGACACCATCGATCTCTACCAAATGCACTGGCCTCCGGACGACGACAAACCGGGCATCGAAGAGGCGTGGCAAACTCTCGCTACGCTGAAGGCCGAAGGCAAAGTCCGCTGGATCGGCGTGTCCAATTTCAACGTGGACCAAATCAAGCGCGCCGAGAAAATCGCTCCGGTCACTTCCTTGCAGCCGCCGTACTCCATCATTCGAAGGCAAATTGAAGGGGAGATTCTTCCGTATTGCCAACAGCAGGGAATCGGCGTGATCAACTACGCCCCCATGGCTTCAGGACTGCTCACCGGAGCCATGACGCGGGAACGCGCTGCCGCACTGCCTGCGGATGATTTTCGCAGCCGCAATCCGGAATTTCGCGAGCCGCGCCTTTCGAAAAATCTCGAACTTGTCGAACGCCTTCGCCAGGTTGGCACGCGTCACGGGCGCACTCCGGGAGAAGTTGCGATCGCCTGGACTCTTCGCCATTCGGCCATCACGGCTGCCATCGTTGGCGCGCGCAATGCCAAGCAAGCGGAAGGCATCATGCGCGCCGGTGAACTGAAACTCACTGCCGATGAGATCGCGGAAATCGAAGGCGCTGCCGCCGTCGCTACGGCGCGCTGAAATCAAATCAAGCAGGCTAGAATCGAGACGAAGACATCAAACGCCGCGCCACGCGTGCGATCTTTGAGAACTGTGACGAGCTATGCGCGCTGATAGTCCGGCCTCCAGCATTTGATCAGTTTCTTGATGGCCTTGCGCTCGGTCATTTTTTCGTCCAGAACTTTTCGCGCCAGCGCGGGCAACTCCGCGTCGCCCGCGAAGCGCAGCGCAACGACCTGGTCGATCGTCAACTCGGCGCTCCTCGTCTGCAAATCCGCGGGCAGCACTTGGGCGTACCGCAGCCGCTCTTCCAAACGAATGACGCGGTCCTGCACCGCCAGCGCAAACAGCCGCGCCTGAAACGCCAGGATAACCAAAGCCGCAGCCAGAATCACAGGGAAGATTCCCCTGAAAGAAAAGCCTATCTTCCACAACCAGTACAGCGACCAAAAAAAGTTAATCACAAAAACCGGCACGGCAAAAAAATGATACGTGGGAACAAACCTCCCGTGATTCGAAAAATTCTGCTCCACCATCGGTCTACCTCCCTTGTCCTTTGCGCCGCCTGATTGTAGCAAATTGCCGTTGGCTATTTGGAAGACTCGCTGCCATAGGCTGTCTGTTTCGCTATCCATTTCTCTTCGCCGATTCCCTGAACCCATCCCGCTGCCCTGTGCATCCAACCGTTTGGACGAATTCTCTGGTGCGGACGATATCCTTCATCGAAGGAGTCCACTGCGCGGGAGGCGCAGAAAATGGCCAAAGCATTGTGGGGCGGAAAAATAATTGCCGAGAGCAACGCAACCGTGGTTGTGGAAGGCAATCAATATTTCCCTCCCCAAGCCGTCAAAAAAGAGAATTTAAAGCCCAGCAATCACACTTCGGTTTGCCCGTGGAAGGGGATTGCTCACTACTACCACGTCGAAGTGAACGGCATGCGCAACGACAATGCCGCCTGGTATTACCCCGACCCGAAGCCCGCGGCCGCTGAAATCAAAGATCGCATCGCGTTCTGGAAGGGCGTGCGAGTCGAAATCTGACTCTGGGCTCTGTTTCCGCAAGTGGAATCCATCCCACTCACAAATGGACTAGCAAGTTGTTCTTTGCTCCTCAGGAGCTAAAGCTCCATTCTTAAGGCTTTCTGATGTCGGAGCTGAAGCTCAGGCCCACAAAGACTATTTACGAGATGACTCACCGCTACTTTGCCAGCTCGTTCTTGAAGACTGTGCCGTTGTGCATCACAAAGCGAACGTGCTCCAATTCTTCGATGCTCTTCAGCGGATCCCCTGAAACCGCGATTACTTCCGCGAAGGCGCCGGGTGCGAGCACTCCGATTTCGCCTTTCATGTCCAGCATCTCTGACGCTCGCGACGTGGCCGATTGGATCGCGTCCATGGGCGCCATTCCCAGCCCAACCATGCGCTTGAATTCCTGCGCGATCGGTTCTGTCCACGGTATTCCACCCATGTCCGTTCCAAAAACAATTTTCAAATGGGCCTGCAATGCTTTCTTGAAAGTGATTTCGTGGACCGCGGCGCGTGCGCGGTCGCGCTTTCCCGCCGGAGTGTCCGGCTGCGCCCAGTCGTCGTAGTACGGCGAAAGTGTCGGGCAGTACCACGTCCCTTGACGCAGCATCTGCGCGATCTGCGCGTCGGTCATTTCCAAACCATGCTCGATGGAATCGCAGCCACCATCGAGCGCCCGCTGCAAACCGATGCCATTGTAGGCATGGCACGCTACTTTCTTCTGCCAGCCGTGCGCTTCATCCACGATAGCTTTCAATTCTTCGACAGTCAGCGTGGGCTGCGAAACCAGCTTGCCCTCTTTGTCCACCCACGAGCGGTGCGTCATGTACACCTTGATCCAGTCGGCACCGTGCTCGAGTTGCTGCCGCGCGGCCTTGCGCGCTTCCACGGGCCCATCGACGAGTTGCGCGCCTTTGGGCATTTCCAGTTCGGGCGCGTAGCCTTCCAGGTTGTATCCGCCGGTCGTGGAAATCGCCCGCGTCGCGCAAAACAGTCTCGGCCCAGGAATCGTGCCTTCCTCAATAGCCTGCTTGATTTCGACGTCGCCGTAGCCCGCGCCTTCCGTCTCCACATCTCGAAGCGTCGTAAAACCCTGCTCCAGCGCGCGCCGCGCCGCGTATGTGGCTCGCGCCGCGCGCAACGCGATTCCGGCCTTCAAAATATTTTCGTCGTAGCCACCCTTTTTTGGATCTTCTCCCCACAGGAAAATATGCGTATGCGAATCGATCAGCCCGGGCAGCACCGTGGCGCCGGAAAGATCAATCAGCTTTGCGCCATCGGGGGTCTTTGTGGAAGCATCCGCTACTCTTTCAATGCGGTCTGCGCGCACAAAAATGAGCTGGTTCTTCCGCGGTGATTCGCTGACGCCGTCAATCAGCGTCCCCGCGCGAATGACCGTGAGCGGCGCTGGCACATGGGATGCGGACTGACCGCGTGCGGAAACAGCGCACAAAGTCAGAGCGAGTGCGAAACAAGAAAGAGATAGACGCATACGCATACGGGACTCCTCAACAGCGTCCGGTAGCTTGCCGCAAAGCGACAGGCGATTGCAACCATTCCACACAGAGCGCTCGTTCGCGGATCGTGGTGGACTACTTTGCCGGGAAAAACGGGAACAGCCAGCGAATCTCTTCTTCCGTAGGCTGACGACCGTATTCCGTGATTTCAAAGGCTTCGGCGTGTTGAATTCTGGAGGCTTCAGCGACAAAGAATTTTTCCAGTGCGTTCCTCCACTCGGGCTTCACGTTGCTGTTGTTAACCACTATGCGCTCCATCGCCAGCCACCTCTTCCGCGCACTATTATCCTTAGGAACCTCCTCGAGTTTACCGTCAGTCCATGGGAGGAACTCGTAGAATTGCGAAACGTGTGCATCAAGCATCTCGATCTTTTTCTGAAAGACGTCGTCGATTGAAACCACGATGTCTGGCCGGAACGGCTGGGGTCGCGTGAATCGGTCGCTGTAATACAGGAACACAGGGTTACGGCGCAATGCAGGCGTATCCGTCGCGATATTCGGCACGATGACCATGTACGACGCGTCCTGCACGAGCACTCCCGTGTAGCGGTGATCGGGGTGATAGTCGTTGGGGCGAGGACCGATTACGATGTCAGCTTTCCACTGCCGGATCTCGCGGATGACTTGCTCGCGGACATCCAAGGTAGGCAAGAGCCGACCGTCATGGTTGTCGAGCACTTCGTACTCGATGCCGATGCGCCGCGCGGCTTCTTGCGCCTCGGCACGGCGTCGCATGGCGAGCTGGCCTCCACCCTGAGATTGATGGCCTGCATCGCCATTGGTCAGCGAAACGAACTTTACCTTATGGCCTAGTGCGGTGAATTTAGCAGCAAGGCCGCCTGCTTTGAGGTCGCAGTCGTCGGGGTGCGCGCCAAAAGCGATGACACGCACGGGCTCGCTCTGGGCCTTGGCCGCTGACGCGACGAACATTAGCACCGCTACCGTGCACAGAATCCGTTTCCTCATCATTCTTCACTCCCACAAAAGCCCGGGTAGCTTGCCGCAAAGCGACAGGCGATTGCAACCATTGCGCACGAGCGCCAACTCAAGACGGTTTCTTAGTTGCGTCGGGCTCGGGTGGATTAGGGATGTAGGAGATTCCAGCCTTTCTATCCGCGGCCATGAGGGGCAATGAGCGCAGAAGCAAGCTGCAGATGTAGGCGAGAGCATTGGCACGACGAGAAGAGATGCGGTTCTTGCCGGCGAGCCAGTAGAGGCAGCGCAAGGAATAGTTGATGCCCTGAGCAGTTTGGAAGTCCTGGGCATCGCGGAAGAGGATGTCGGCCACGTCGGCCCGTTCGTTTTGCTTTTGGTCGGCATGGTGATTGGCTCAGAGTCCGGACTGGGGGGTCGAAAATGGCGAGACGGCATTGGCGGCCGGAGGCACTGCGATAAGTACAACGAGCAGGGAGTACATCTGGGTTAACGGTTTGGAGTTTCATTTTGGTCCTCGCTTGGAGAGATGCGGATTCTGACGTCTGTCGGCAACCCTTTGTTTTTGTGAAAGAGTGCGGAAGTGCATGAAAAGAAAAGGATTGAGTTTTCAGGGAATGCAAAAAAGAGCAAAAGAGCGCGCAAGCTATGGGAAATAAAGGAGATAGATGAGGTAAGGAAAACAAAGGAGCGGACGGCGGCAAGGGTGTACGATCGCGAATTCACATGACACACTACTAAGGTTATTTCAGTCTTCGCGGTAGCGGATGCGGTCGGGTTCGACGATCCATAATTGCCGTTCAGGAGACCGCTGGGTGAGTACGAGCATCGGCTTG
>Ga0207665_10000376_pt1 | contig 30843 bp, 26 predicted proteins | sample LARL112metaG_FD_184351 | JGI IMG/M metagenome (GOLD analysis project Ga0207665, IMG submission 184351) | Corn, switchgrass and miscanthus rhizosphere microbial communities from Kellogg Biological Station, Michigan, USA - LAR L11-2 metaG... | ecosystem: Host-associated > Plants > Roots >... | reverse complement strand
TATCCTGTGCGATGACCTTGCCTTCGAAATACAGCAACCCCAGCTTGTACTCCGCAGGAGAATATTTCTGCGCGACTGCCTTCTGATACCACGCCACGGCCTCGCTTCCATTCAACGGTACGCCCCGCCCCGTGGAGTACATGAACGCCAGATTCGCCTGTGCCGGCGCGTACCCCCTTTCTGCCGCCCGCCGGTACCAGCGCACGGCATCTCCGTCATCCGCCTGCGCGCCACGTCCCGCAGCCTTCATGAACCCCACATTGTTCTGCGCCGGCAGATAACCTTCCCCGGCCGCGCGCGAATACCACCGCAGGGCCTCGCGGTCGTCCTGCGCTACGCCGAGCCCGCGCAGATACATCCCGCCAAGATTATTTTGCGCAGCCGCGCTTCCGAGGTCGGCCGCCCGCCGATACCACTTCACGGCTGCCGCATAGTCCTGTGGCGTTCCCTCGCCAGTTTCAAATGCAACCGCAGCTTGAAACTGCGCGTTCGGATCGCCGTCCTCGGCGCGCGCAAGAATTTGTTCGAAATGATTGGTGCGCTTGGGCGCGTGTTGGAAGACGACATCTACCTTGCACCCGGCTGCAGCCGAGCCAGCGACCGCGCACAACAGACATACCCGCAGAAGTGAAGCCCCGAACATTCGCATGGACACCCCGACCACTGCGAAACGTTCCGCAATTGCGCGCAACAATATCGCAGTGCGTGGTCGCGGTCAAAGAAAAATGCGCGTACGGAACTTCCCATTTCTCGTGCTCAGTCTCTGCATCGACAGCTCGCGAACCTCCCGGCCCGATGGTGCCCCAGGTTCGCGTCCGCTCTTTGGACGCTAACCTGGGAGTTCCGCCTGGCCCCGCAAGTTCAGGCCTTCCGAATCGTCACCAGCGGCTGTATCCTTAAAGGAGCAGGAGGGCCCGAACATGCATATCCGAGATTTCTGGAAGCATCTCAAAACGCCGGAACTTCGCCTGGCCTGGATCATCGCCATGGCCGCCGACGCCCTCCAGATCGCCGTGATGCCCATGTTCGTGGCTGGCGGCGTCTCTCCAGCCGACACGGTACTCGACGTGGTCGTCGCCGCTCTCCTGATCCGCTTGCTTGGCTGGCATTGGGCCTTCTTGCCAACTTTCGCCGCCGAACTCCTCCCCGGCTTCGACCTGTTTCCCACCTGGACGGCCGCCGTCTTCTTCGTAACCCGCCGCGAAGTCACCAGCAGCGAGCCCGAGATCCTCCCGCCCGGTCCAGCTCCAGCCGCGCGGCGCTAGCACTTCGCCCGAAAAACGCCCCTCCGGTTGACAAAGATCTCCGGTCCGCGTCCACTCAGTTCCGCGCTTTTGCGATGGGACTCTCAATGACAACCTTCTTTCGATGGCCAAGGTACGCGCGCAAGTGCGTGTCACCTGTGTTGGCCCTTTGCTGTCTTCTGAATCTGGCTCACGCGCAGACACAAACTGAAAAACTAACCTCCGCACAACTTCAAACCATCCGCGCCCTGATCGACAAAACAATGGCTGCGCACAAGGTTCCGGGCGCAACCTTCGCCATCGGCCTCAACGGCCAGATTGCCTGGTCGCAAGGCTTCGGATTCGCCGACATCGAGAATCACGTCAAAGCCTCACCGGACACCGCCTACCGTACAGCCTCCATCGGCAAGGCAATGACGGCCACGGCAGCGCTCCAACTGGCCGAGCAACACAAGCTCGATCTCGACGTCCCCATCCAGAAGTACTGTCCTCGCTATCCCGAGAAAAAATATCCCGTAACAGCCCGCGACCTGATCTCGCACACCAGCGGCGTTCGCCATTACGAAGGGCCCAACGTAGATGCCGAGCTGTTTAATACGCACCACTACGATCACGTCTCCGACTCCATCGACCTCATCAAAGACGATCCCCTCAAGCAACAACCGGGCGAAGACATGCTCTACACCACCTGGGGATACGTTGTTCTCGGCTGTGTTCTGGAAGGTGCATCGCAGCAGGAGTATCGCCCACTGATGCGCCAGGCCATCTTCGATCCCGCAGGCATGTCAAGCACTCGCGACGATGACCCACGGGCCATCATCCCGAATCGTGCTCGCGGCTACATATTCGAAAACGACGAACTAAAAAATTCGCGTTGGTCCGACATGAGCAGCAAGATGGCGGCAGGCGGTTGGGTGAGCACAGCGCCCGACCTGGTGCGCTTCGTGAACGCATGGATGGAAGGTCGCCTCGTCTCGCAATCTACCATGCAGCAAATGCTCGAGCCTTACAAATTGCGGAAGGGAACGATCGACAACTTTGGCCTCGGCCTGTTCATCGACGACTATCACGGAATGAAGTCCGGCCTTTATGGAGGCGGCACCGCGCAGGTTTCCGCGCTTATCTTCTTTGTGCCAGAAAAGCGCTTGGCAGTCGCCGGCATGTTCAACCTAGAGGGCATCCCGGGACCCGAACGCATCGCCTTGGGCGAGGCCATCGCCGACGCCATCCTCGGCGAAACCACGCCAAACCCAGATCACTTCAGCCCGCCGAAAAAGTAGATGCCTTCATGTGGAGTGCCCCTGCGCGCGGGTGCCCCATCCTAGCGCGCTCTTCGCGCTAGGGTGGGATTCCACCGAGGCATGGATCGAAGGATTCTAGCTTCCGGTCGAACTGATGCGGATGTTAGTCTTCCACGTGGATTGAGAATCAGAATTCTGTCGCTCAAGCCCTCAACATGCCTCCGTCACCCATAGTCAACATCTCCGACTTCCGCCCCGTGGCCCAGCGCCGTCTCCCGAAAGCGGTCTTCGATTACCTCGACGGCGGGGCCGACGCCGAAATCACGCTTCGCGAAAACTGCCGCGCGTTCGACGACATCACGTTCCGCCCGCGTTGCGCCGTTGCCTTCTCCGACTGCGGACTAAAAACGTCAATCCTGGGACACGAGCTCTCATTTCCCGCGATGCTCGCGCCCATCGGTTACAGCCGTCTCATGCATCCGGGCGGGGAAGTAGCGGCAGCCAGCGCCGCCGGCAAAGCTGGCACTGCGTACATTCTCTCTACCATCTCTGCGCACCCACTGGAGAAGGTCAAAGCAGCCACTGCTGGCCCTGCGTTCTACCAGCTCTACCTGCTCGGCGGCAGGTCCGCTGCTGAAGCCGCCATCGATCGAGCTCGTAACGCTGGCTTCTCTGGGCTGGTCGTCACCATCGATACTCCGGTCGCGGGACTGCGCGAACGTGACCTGCGTAACGGCATCAAGGAATTGCTCGGCCTCAATCCCGTCGCGATGGTCCCGTTTCTTCCCAACATCCTCGCCCATCCTCGCTGGCTGGTTCAGTTCCTGCTCGACGGCGGAGTGCCGACACTTGCGAACGTAGTTGTTTCCGGCAAACGCCCCATGCAAATGCTCGACGTCGGTGCCGCGCTGGCCGCGGCGGCTGTCACCTGGAACGACCTAGGCTGGATTCGCGAACACTGGCGCGGCCCCATCGTGGTGAAAGGCGTTCTAACAGCAGAAGACGCGAAGCGCGCAGTCGACGAGGGCGCCGCTGCAATAAGCGTCTCGAATCACGGCGGCCGTCAGCTCGACGGTGTGCGTCCATCGATCCGTGCCCTGCCGGAAGTCGTCGCGGCAGTGAAGGGACAGGCCGAAGTCTGGATGGACGGCGGCATCCGCCGCGGCTCCGACATCGTGAAAGCCCTCTGCCTGGGAGCCCGCGCCGTCCTCTGCGGACGAGCCTACGCCTACGCCCTCTCCGCTGCCGGCGAAGCAGGCGTAACCCAAGCCCTAAAAATCCTCCGTGCCGAGGTAGAACGCACAGTTCGATTGCTGGGCTGCGAGTCTGTCCAGCAGTTAGACGAGTCGTTCGTAGAAGTTCCAGCAGCTTGGAAACGGTAACTTCTGACTGTCACTTCACATTGTCATCCTGAGCGCAGTGAGGCGCCAGCCGAACGAAGTCGATGGACCCTGCACACCCATGCAGCACCACCGGCGCCGCAAATGTTTTCTAAACGAATCCAGGAAGTCGCATGCACAAAAAATAAACCGCCGGGAACACCGTGCGCTGCGGAGATAAGCTTTGTACTCTCGGCGCGCTTGGCGATCTCAGCGGTTAAGCCTTGCCTTCTCTGCGTCTCGCTGACTCTGTGAGGAAGGAACTAAGCGAACAAAAATTCCTTAGTCCGCAATTCCTTAATCGTATCCCTCAACTTCGCTGCCTTCTCAAACTCAAACTTCTTAGCCGCCTCCCGCATATCGCTCTCCAGCTTTCCAATGAATGTATCCAGCTCTTCCTGCGACTTGAAATCAGGCACGCCACTCTCTTCCACCGAAGTAAGATCGGCATAATCGGCCGCCACAATCGATGCCAGCGACATGTCCAACGGCCGCACGATCGACTCCGGCGTGATCCCGTGCTCCTCGTTGTAAGCCGTCTGGATCGCCCGCCTCCGGTTCGTCTCATCCATGGCGTGCTTCATCGAATCGGTCATGCGGTCGGCATACAAAAGCGCCCGCCCGTTCAGATTGCGAGCGCACCGCCCGATCGTCTGGATCAGCGAACCTGCTGAGCGCAAAAATCCTTCCTTATCCGCATCCAGAATCGCGACCAGCGACACTTCCGGCAGATCCAGCCCTTCGCGCAGCAAGTTGATGCCGATCAGCACGTCGAACTCGCCCTTCCGCAGATCGCGCAGAATCTTCACCCGCTCCAAAGTCTCGATCTCGGAATGCATGTAGCGGCAGCGCACGCCGACCTCGCTGTAATATTCGGCCAGATCCTCGGACATGCGCTTGGTCAGAGTCGTCACCAGCACGCGCTCGTGCTTCGCAACGCGCTCGCGAATTTCATGCAGCAGGTCGTCGATCTGTCCTTTCACAGGACGCACTTCCACCGGCGGATCGATCAACCCGGTCGGCCGGATAATCTGCTCCACCACCACGCCCGCCGATTTCGTCAGCTCATAAGGCCCGGGCGTCGCCGAAACATAAACCAGCTGGTTCATCCGGTGCTCAAATTCCTGGAACGTCAGCGGCCGGTTGTCCAGCGCCGATGGTAGGCGGAATCCGTATTCGACCAGGACCTCTTTCCGCGACCGGTCACCGGCATACATACCGCGCAATTGCGGAACTGTCTGATGTGATTCGTCGATGAACATCAAAAAGTCGCGCGGGAAATAGTCGAGCAAGGTCGGCGGCGGCTCGCCCGGTAGCCGACCTGTGAAATGTCGGGAGTAATTCTCGATCCCGTGGCAGTAGCCCATCGACTTGATCATCTCGAGATCGAACATGGTGCGCTGGTGCACGCGTTGCGCCTCCACCTGTCGCCCCTGCTTCTCGAGTTCGACTTCCCACCACGCCAGTTCCTGCTTGATCGATTCAACCGCCGACGCCTTGGTCTCTTCCTTCATGACGTAGTGTGTCTTGGGATAAATCGGCAGCCGTGCGTATTTCTGCTTTACCGTGCCGAACAGCGGATCGACCTGCGACAGCGCTGAGATCTCGTCCCCCCACAACTCGACCCGGTAGGCCATGTCATCATAGGTCGGATAGATCTCGATCACATCGCCGCGCACCCGAAACGTTCCGCGCCGGAAGTCGCCATCTGTGCGTTCGTAAAGGATCTCGACCAGCTTGCGCGTGATGTCCTGCCGCTTGATCTTCTGTCCCTTCTCCAGAAACAGCAGCATGCCGTAGTACGCTTCCGGCGATCCCAGGCCGTAGATGCAGCTCACTGACGCAACGATCAGCGCATCACGCCTCTCGAACAGTGATTTGGTTGCCGACAGCCGCAGCTTGTCGAGTTCGTCGTTGATCGTGGCTTCTTTCTCAATGTAAAGATCGGCCGCCGGAACGTACGCCTCGGGCTGGTAGTAGTCGTAGTAGGAAACGAAGTATTCCACCGCGTTGTGCGGGAAAAAGCTCTTGAACTCGTGATAAAGCTGCGCAGCGAGTGTTTTGTTGTGCGCCATCACGATCGCCGGCCGGTTGCACTCCTCGATCACCTTGGCCATGGTGTAAGTCTTGCCCGAGCCCGTAACGCCCAACAGCACCTGGTGCTGCTCCCGATCGAACACTCCCCGGAGCAGCGACTTGATCGCAGCCCCCTGGTCCCCCTGCGGCTTGTAATCACTGACAAGTTTGAAATCCATAAATGCGGTCGTTGGTCCTTAGTCGTTGGTCAAAGCCTCAGCTCGGGCGAGCCGACCAGATGGTTGAGATTGTCCAGGCGCCCCACAGAGCGCGATTTCCACGATAGAGAATCTTTTTATTATAACGCGACTCGCCCGCACACACGCGCAATGGAGCGACGGGCGTTCTCGCCCGTCGTGCACCAATTCACCTCAGCGTGACACTCGATTCTCCTGCGCATTCACGGCCTGCCACCGCCCATCCCGGTAGACAAAAACATCCGTAAACACGCTCCGATCGACTTCCTTGCCCGACGCGTCATTGGCGATCACCATCCCATTCACCACCGCCGTATCTCCATAGATGCGCACCCGAACCTGATCGAATCGCGTCTTGCGCTCGAGAGGCGGAAGATGCTTCACATACCACTCGATATGCTCCGCCTTGCTAAGAAAAACCCCCTGCGCCACCGGGTGAACGAAATCGTCCGCCAGAATCCGCTCTAGAGTTGCGGAATCGCGCGCGTGCAGCCACTCATCCTCAATCGATAAAAGAGCCTTCCGGTCACTTTCTGGTGACCGCGCAGTCTGAAATGCGTCGGAGGGCTGACCAGCCATCAGCGAGGCAAGCACAAGCAAGAACCTGAACCAGCGCACAGGAATACCTCGGACGGAAGATCTGCCCAGATTCTAGAAGAGCAAACAAAACTTCGCAGACTCAACGAGACCTGTCATCCGGGAGCGCCGGGAGCCGGCGACTGACGGACAAAAGCCCAGAGCCCAGAGCCCAAAGCCAAAACCTGCCCCTTACTTCACTTCCTCCATCCCCGTAATCCGCGAAGCGGCATGAAACTTCCTGTAATCCTTATAAACAATGTCCTCTTCCACGTTAAAGTTCTTCAAAAGAGCCACCCGCACATCCACATGTACGGCCACGTGCCGGGGAAGCCACACCTCATCGTTCACCCGGGTCGTGTCGATCACGATGCGCGACCCCTTGTGAATTCTCGCCAGGAACAAGCCGAACGACACCGTGTCGATACACTGCGCGTCCAGCTTCACCCACTGATTCTCAGCCCGGTCGATCCACACCCGAAACCGGAACTTCGGTAAGACTTTGGCCTCTTTCCGCTTCGGCTCGAACCCCGGACGAGGCTCCCCATCAATCGCGTACGTCTCCCGCCCATCCAGTGTCTCAATACCGGCCAGCTTGAAATCGTAGGCGTCAGCAATCTCCTTTACGAATTCCCGGTCTTCCTGCCGCTGTTTCTCCTCTTCTTTCAGCCGCTTTTCGCGCTGCGAGTCCGACTCGTTCTTGCGCTTGTCGATGATCTTCTGGATCTTTTCCTCTTCCTTGGCAGCGTCTTTCGCCGAAAGCGGCTTATCGTCCTTGGCCGTCAATCTCCGGACCTGCTCGTTGTAGATCTGCATGACCTCGTAGGTGTGCGTCTCGGTCGACGACACTTCGCCCTTCCCGTTCAGCTTATGTTGTTCTTCGCGCTCGACATAGGTGTAGTCGCGCTGACGCTTGTCGTTCTCCATGTCCTTCTCCGCCGACAGCCGGATCATCTCCTGGATCTGTTCACGCGAAAGCGTCGTAGGCGAAGGGGAAGGCGAGGGATTTGTACGATCGGGTACAGGGTCGGCGGTGTCGGTCTGTCCAAATACCCCGGCACTTAGAAGCAGAATGAGAGCGAGACTAAGACGTCGCATTACCATGATCTACGTTGTCGGCCACCCTCTGGTTCGAAAAAAACCCGCCCGCCCGTCGAATGTTTCGAACCATCGCCCGAAATCCCGCGCGGAGCACGATTTCCGGCGAGGCAAAGGAAACAACACATTTTTGATCCTCAAGCATCTAACTTGAGGATTCTTTACAAGGTTTTAACAAAGAAATGAGTAAGTTGTTCTAAGCTGTGCATTCCAGAAGGGGCCTTCCACCGGAAGGAGTGTATCTCCATGACCCACCCGGCACACCGCATTCTGTGCGTCGACAGTTCGCCCCGGCGCCTGCACGATCTCACACACACGCTGCAAAAGGCGGGGTTCGACGTGTGGACGGCGCGTGGTGCAAGCGACGCTGTTTGTCTGGCCTCGTCGCTGGACTTTGATGTGATGGTGCTCGACCAGGCCTCATCGCTCGCGCGTCCCGAAGTCTGGAATTGCTTGTCCGACTCAAAGCCGACCTTGCCGATTCTGGTGCACTCCGGCGCAGCCCGGGGAACTGAACTCTGTCGCCACCTGCGGCTGGTGCCTTCTGCGGAACCCCCGCAGAATCCGGAAGTCGTTCTTGCCCTGCTCTTGCTTTTGCTCGGCGACGGAACCGGATCCAAGCCAAAGCCCCGCGAATGGGCCGCCGCCTGATTTAAATCGAAGCTGCGGAGCTTTGATACATCCTGCGTGCCGTGCGCCCACCAAGTGTGCACCCAACAGAGTAGCCCAGCAATCGCTCGAACTCGAACCCCAGCCGAACAATACACCTCGGCACAAGGCGCGATGCAATGTTCGAACGAAACCGGACCCAGTCGCACGGCGCGATCCAATGTTGGGGTGAAACCGGACGCAGCGAACGACGCGATCCAAGTGTTCGGACGCAACCGGACGCAGCGTGCGGCACGATCCAAGCCGCGACAGCGGCGACATGAGTTAGCCCAGCGCATAAGCGCTGGGTAAGCATCGAAAACTGAGCGAGCCCCGCAGGGACGGCACCCCCACGATGCGGGCCTAAGCCCGCGAGTCTCAACGAGACTTCTTGTAAGCCTTTCCCAACGTCTCCGCCCGGAACACCCGCTCATCCACCCGATGCAACCGCCGCACCACGCGCCGGGGAAACAAACTGGTGTGCGGAATCTCCAACAAGTAATACACAATGAACCAGATCGGCTTCTCCGTCGTCATCCACTCCAACCGGTCAAACCGCGCCAAATTCACCGGACGCGAAAACCGCCGCAACGTCCGCTCCCGCCGCAAATTGAAATAAATGTTGAAATAACTCAACGCCAATTCGCGCAACGTACGGTACACCGGCTCGCGATACCGGCACCCGGTGTAGTTCGACTTCGCCACCGATCCCCACAACCCATCTACCTGATACACCGCGATCACGTGATCCGTATCGTGTTCCGCTTCCAGATCAATAATCAGCGGGGGAAATCCGTTGGCCCGCAACGCCGCCGCCCCAAAAATCGCTCCCTCCAAACAATGCGACGTATTCTCCGCCAGAACCCTGCGTGGAGACCAAGCCGTGTCCGCCAGGTGATACGGCATCGCATCAAGATGTTTCTGAATTCCGTGTGGATCTTTCAGGCTGCGCAGCTTGCGCAACTCCTTAGGAGAGAAGCCAAAGTGGTCGCTATTCATCAATCCTTCGAGTGTAGCCCAGCAACCGCAGAGTCACGATTAGCGGCCAAGGTGCCAACCCGAAGGCAACTCCAATTGGCGACGGGGGAACAACAAACGACGGTGCCCTACGTTCGCGCGTTCTTTGCGCTAACGTGGGTTTGCCGCGACCCGCTACCGAAACGCCTCTTCCAATTCCCCAGGCGTATCCACCACCACATCCGGCGGCGCCAACTCCAAGGTCTGCGGAGCAAATCCATAGGTCACTCCACAAGTCCACAACCCGGCGTTCCGCCCGGTAAGCACATCATTCGACGAATCCCCCACAATCGCCGTCTCCTTCGGCCCACACCCGGCCTCCCTAAGCAATGCCTGCGCCCCGAGCGGATCCGGCTTCTTGGTCGAAAAACTGTTCCCCCCATACACCTGTGAAAAAAACTCCCCCAGCCCAAGCGCCTCCACAATTGCCCGCGAAGGCCCAACCGGCTTGTTCGACAGCACAGCCATCTTCCGCGGATACCTATTTCCGCCATCTCGAATTGAAGCTAACGCCCGGTGGATCCCCGCATACACATGCGTGTGATCGAGTTTGTGCTCCCGATAATAGGAGAGAAAAAACTCCAGCGCCCGCTGCACGAACACTTCATCCTCCGGATCGCCCAGCGCCCGCCGCACCAGCATCGGCGCCCCATCCCCGACATAGTTGGCGATCACATCTCCGGGCAGTTCAGTCCGCCCGCAATGCCGAAGCATGGCATTAATCGAATGAATCAGGTCCAGCCGCGAATCAATGAGGGTTCCATCCAGATCGAAAATCAGGAACTTGATGGCTCGCGGGTCAAAGTGCCGGTTCGTGCGGATCATGGGTCGAGTTCAAGAATAAATGATGGGACGACAGCATTTGGCCTTTAGCACTTGGCATCTAGCATCAGCGGCTTTCGTCGGAATCGACAAGGCCAATTGGCCAAATGCCAACTGCTAATCGCCAAGTGCCGTCCGACAATGCCGAGTGCCGACTGCTGAATGCCAAGCCCTTCCCGACCAGTCGGTCCCTCCCCTCCAGAATCCCGTATTCCCGATCTCCCCGTCTGCATTTACAATGCACCAAGCATATCCCCCAGCCCATAGGGTACTGAATGGCGACGACGAAAACTGACCCCAAGCTGCATGCCGCCGAAGACAAGAAGTCCAAAACCTATTCGGGCCTGACCCGCCAGCAACTCATTGATGCGTATAGGACGATGTACACGTCCCGCCGCGTCGACGACCGCGAAATCCTGCTCAAACGCCAGCAGAAGATCTTCTTCCAGATCTCCGGAGCCGGTCACGAAGCCATCGGCGTCGCTGCCGCCCTCTGCCTCAAGCCGGCATACGACTGGTTCTATCCTTATTATCGCGACCGCGCCCTGGTTCTCGCCTTAGGCGCCACTCCTTATGAAATGCTGCTGCAGGCCGTGGGCGCCGCCGACGATCCGAGTTCCGGCGGCCGACAGATGCCGTCTCACTGGGCCTACAACCGGCTGAACATCGTCACGCAATCCTCACCCACCGGCACGCAGATCTTGCAGGCAGTCGGTTGCGCCGAGGCTGGAGTGTATCTGCGCAACCATCCGAACTCGACCAAGAAAGCCCAAGGCGACTACCGCGAATTCAAAGATGTCACGTTCCGGGGCGACGAGGTCACCTACGTTTCTCTCGGCGATGGCACCACCAGCGAAGGCGAATTCTGGGAAGCCCTCAACACCGCCGCCAACAAGAAACTGCCCATCGTCTTCGTGATCGAAGACAACGAGTACGCCATCTCGGTTCCCATCGAAGTCCAAACTGCGGGCGGAAATATCTCGCGCCTGGTTTCAGGATTCCCCAATTTTCATTTCGAAGAAGTCGACGGCACCGATCCGGTCGTCAGCTACGCCGCCATGAAGCGTGCAGTCGACTATTGCCGCGCCGGCAAGGGCCCCGCATTCGTGCACGCGCACGTCATTCGTCCCTACTCGCACTCGCTGTCCGACGACGAACGCCTCTATCGTCCCGACGCCGAGCGTCAGCGCGATGCAGCCCGCGATCCCATCACGCGCATGCAGATGTTCCTCATCCGCGAGGGCATTCTCGACGAGAACGGCATCAACAAGCTCGAGAAGCAGGTCGAGGACGAGATGCAGATAGCGGTTGACCGCGCCCTCGAAGCCAAGTTCCCGACACCCGACTCGATTACTGACTTTATTTATTCGCCGAACCTCGACCCGACCTCGGCGCATTTCGATAGTCCCGCGGTGTTCCCGCAGCCCGTCGAGCAGCCTACTGGCGCGGACGGCAGGAAGCCCGCGGCGCCCCTGCCCAAGACCATGGCCGAGCTGATTAATACGACGCTGCGCGACGAGATGAAGCGCGACGAGCGCATCGTCATCTTCGGCGAAGACGTTGCCGACTGCAGCCGCGAAGAATATCTCAGCAAGAAAATGGTGAAAGGGAAGGGCGGGGTCTTCAAGCTGACTGCCGGATTGCAGACCGCTTACGGATCCGATCGCGTGTTCAACTCGCCCATCGCGGAAGCAAATATCGTCGGGCGCGCCACCGGCATGGCCACGCGCGGAATCAAGCCCGTAGTGGAGATCCAGTTCTTCGACTACATCTGGCCCGCGATGATGCAGCTGCGCGACGAACTCCCGGTCATTCGCTGGCGCTCAAACAACGCATTCTCATCGCCGTTAGTGATCCGCGTCGCGATTGGTGGCTATCTCACAGGCGGCGCGCTCTATCACTCGCAGTGCGGCGAAAGCATCTTCACGCATATCCCCGGTCTGCGCGTGGTGTTCCCATCGAATGCCCTCGACGCTGCTGGCTTGCTGCGCACGGCCATCCGCTGCGACGACCCTGTACTCTTTCTCGAGCACAAGCGCCTCTATCGCGAAACATACGGCCGCTCGCACTACCCCGGCTCGAATTTCTCGATTCCATTCGGCAAAGCACGCATCGTGCAGCCCGGCACAGACCTCACCGTGATCACGTATGGCGCGGTAGTTCCACGCGCACTACAAGCCGCGCAGAAACTCGAGCGCGAGCAGGGAGTGAAGGTCGAGTTGATCGACCTGCGCACTCTGAATCCATTCGATTGGGACACGATCGCGTCTTCGGTACAAAAAACAAATCGCGCGCTAGTGGCCTATGAAGATTCGCTGAGCTGGGGCTACGGCGCGGAAATCGCCGCGCGCATCGCCGATAAACTCTTCCCGCACCTCGACGCCCCAGTTCGCCGAGTAGCCGCCATGGACGTCTACGTGGCTTATCAGCCAATTCTCGAAGACGCCATCCTGCCGCAAGCAAACGATTTGTATCGCGGGATGAAGGAACTAGCCGAGTACTAGGGCGACTCGTTGGCCGGGTTCATTGCCTCCACATCTGCCATGTCTGCCGCGAGCCTATCGCGACCCGGTGGCTGCCGATTTTTACTCTGGACTCGGAGCCTCTTCGGCGTCCTATGTCCAAATAGGGTTCACACTCTGTCGCACTTTCAACAAAAAGCCGATTGAATTCCCGTGGGTTTCGTTGTTGATGACACAACAAAAAGCATTCTGTAGCGGTTATGAGAATTTGCAATTTGTTGCAAATGTTGCAAAAGTTTTCCTCCTGCCGCGATTCGCCCCAGAAATCCACAGCCTCCAAAACCCGCGCCCAGTAGGCCTTTTCCCCAGTATCGTTTTCGTCACAAAGACAAAACTATCCTTGACAGCACTATCCCACTAGTAGGACCATTCCCTCCGCCTTCCCCAAGGTCTATTCCCGGGGCCTTAATTTCATTTTGACGTTGGAGATGCTGGATGAGCAGACTGAAGAATGCGCGGACAAGTGTGTGGGTACCGATGGTCGGCATCGCGATTCTGATGCTGGCCGCTGCAGCAACTATCACATTCGTTCCCGTCGGGAACTCGCGAATCGATCGCGCCCGGACGGATGCTTTACTTGCCCCTAAGGGAGACTTCGACGAACCCAAGATTGGACAAAAAAAGGTTAGCGAGAACGTAGAAGAGCGGATCGGCGCCAATGAAGTGCGCAATCCGAACTTGACGCCCGACGTGCAGGCTTATCTGCTGCGAGCCTATCCAGAAAAAAATATTCCCACCGACGCTTCGTTTGCGGCACAAACCGGATGGGCCGCGCTCAACAGCGAATCTCATTCAGGTGGAAACTGGCACCTGATTGGTCCTAGCAAGGCCACCTTCCCCGGAGTTCTGAACGCACTCGGCGACGGTGCGCAAGTCGTGGTCGCAGGCCGCGTGACGGCGATGGCCATCGCGCCCTCCTGCTCCGAGCGGAATTGCACGATCTATGTCGCCGCCGCGGGTGGCGGTGTTTGGCGCACCAGGAATGCCTTGTCGGGTCAACCGAACTGGACCTTCGTGTCGGGCAGCTTCGGTACCAACGCCATGGGATCTCTGCTCGTCGACCCAAGCGATTCGAGTGGAAACACTATTTACGCGGGAACGGGTGAGCCGAACGCTTCCGCTGATTCTGAAGCCGGTGTCGGCATCTATAAATCCACCAACGGTGGTGATAGCTGGGCGCTGGTTCCGGGCAGCGACATGTTCTTCCAGCGCTCGATCGGGCAGATGGCCATCGATAACGATGGCAACCTGCTGGTCCCCATAGCCAGCGGCGTGCGCGGAGTCGACTCGACCGACGGCGGCCCACTGTCGAGCGGATCAACCGATCATCCATTAGTCACCCGGGGCCTCTATCGCCAAACCGGCAGCACATTCACGCGTATCTTTACGGCGCCTGCTCCAACCCGCGGCTCAACCGCTGTCAGGGTGGATCCGACTCATGCCGGATACATCTATGTGAACTCTTTCCAAAATGGCATCTGGCGCTCCGTCGATAACGGTGCAACCTTTTCGCAGATCTTTGTCTCGCAGGATCCAACGGTTGCGGCAAGCGTGCTGGACCGATCTGAGTTCACCATCACCACACTCCATAGTGGCGCGACCCGGATGTACGTAGCTGAGGGCCAGGGAGGGGGCACCGGTCACCACTCGAACTTCTTCCGCAGCGACAACGCCGACAGCGCGGCGACCTTCACTTCGCTGGGCGGAATTCAAGTGGATAACTACTGCGGTGGCCAGTGCTGGTATGACAACTTAGTGGTCACCCCGGTGCACCACCCAGATGTCGTCTATCTCATGGGCTCGTTTGACTACGGCCTGTTCGGATTCAATAACGGTCGCGCGGTGCTGCTCTCGACCGATGGCGGCAACACCTGGAGCGATTTGACCCAGGACAGCAAGCCCAACCAGGCCAATGCTACTCACCCCGACCAGCACGCGATGGTCATCAATCCGAACAACCCCTACCAGTACTGGGAAGGTTCGGACGGTGGCGTGGTGCGTACAGATGGTCGGTTTGCGGATGTCTCTTACAAATGCGACAACCGCGGTCTGACCGGTGCCGCGAATGCGTATTGCAAGAGCCTGCTCTGGCGAGTGCCGAGATCGCTAGGCAGCGTAAACAACGGTTTTTCAACTCTGCAGTTCGAGAGCCTTTCGGTTAGCCGGCAGAATCCGCTGACCAACCTGCAGGGCGGAACTCAGGACAACGGTACCTGGCAATACAGCGGTTCGTCCGTGGTCTGGAATGGAGAGATGTACGGAGACGGTGGCCAGTCGGGATTCGGTCCAGCCAACGACCATCTCCGTTTCAACACCTTCACCGGGCAGGCCAACGACGTGAACTTCCAGAATGGCGATCCCACCAAGTGGGTCATTGGCTCGGGACCGATCATCACCAGCCCTGAAGGTTCCTACTTCTATCCGCCCGTTGTTGCGGATCCGAATCCAAAGAACTGGGGAACGATTTTCCAGGGCTCGTTCAGTATCTGGCGCACCCAGGACTGGGCCGGCAACCAGGCGTTCCTGGAGGCGAATTGTCCGGAATTCACGACCGCGGCGGCGACACCGACTTGCGGTGACTTCGTCGTAATCGGGCCGCCCGGACAGACGGATCTGGTCGACTCTGGTACCTATGGACCTCCGGTGTACGGCACGGACCGCATCGGCGGAGCAGTCTCGGTGATTCAGCGTTCCACCAACTCGAAGGATACGAGCACGCTCTGGGCTGCCACGGGCGCCGGGCGCATCTTTATTACAAAGAATGCGGACGATGCTGCGAGTTCGGTTTCATGGACCCGCATCGACGGCACCTCGGCAATTTCGCCAAGCCGCTTCCCAAGCGGGATCTATGTCGATCCCAGAAACAAGAATCACGCATGGGTCTCGTACTCCGGATACAACGTCAATACGCCAGCCACACCCGGCCACGTTTTTGATGTGAGCTGGAATGGCGCGGTAGCAACCTTCACCGACATCAGCTACAACTTGCCTGACTTCCCGATCACCAGCGTCGTGCAGGATGACGCGACAGGCGATCTGTATGCTTCGTCGGATTTCGGCGTCATGCGCCTGGGCCGGCATTCGACGACTTGGTCGGTTGCCGGAGGCGGCCTGCCCATGGTGGAAGTGACCAAGCTGTCGATCGTGCCCAGCGAGCGCATACTCTACGCCTCGACCCACGGACGCAGCGCCTGGGTACTGCACCTGCGAGAAGGAGACTAGTCCGCAGCTGTTGTTGACGAAATAACTTGAGGGCCGTCCACGCGACGGCCCTCTCTCTTTTGCAAGCTACGCTCTTTTGTTTCGCAAAACTTCAGCAGCGAAACGTTCCGCTAATACAGGAGCACCAACCAATCCCGCCGCAGGGAACTCGCATATATAGAGGAGGCGACATGACGCGTGCATGGATCTTTCTGGTGTTAATGCTGGGTATGCCGCTGGTAATGCAACCCCAGGGAAAGCATGCGGGCGCGTGCGACCATGCCGCGCCCCCGCCCGGCATGCGCTGGGTATGCGCCGATAACAACGCCTGCGACTGCCGCCTCGTAGCAAGCGGATCCGGCGGGGAAGAGGACTCAGGCAAGACTGTAACAAAGCCAGGATCCTCCTCGACTCAATCGTGCCTCGCATGCCGCGTGCGTTTCTTCTCAATCCCCGCTTATCCGGAAGCAGCTCGCGTAGCGAAGAAGCAGGGCATGGTTTCAGCCACGTTGGTGCTGACGCCCGAGGGCGAAGTGAAGAACGTGCGCATCGAATCAGGCGACACCCAATTAGCCCCCGCCGTGACCGCCGCGCTCAGCACCTGGCGATTCACGGGTGCCAACAGGGAAGAGAGCATCCCGGTGTCGGTAGAGTTCGTTCTCTCAGAGAATACCGATGTAGGAGTAAGTGGCGCCTCATTGTTGAATGTCATAGTGGTGGCGCGTCCCTAGGCGTTATCTGTGCCTGTCACCTCTAATTCGCCGAACTAGATACACAGTAGGGTGCCCCATTCAATCGCGCACGTTGCGATTGAGTGGGGTCAAGACGCTGCCGACCGCTCCCAAAACAACGACCCCAGGCCTGGTCAACGGCACTCTGTCGCAGGCACGATTCAACTCGCCCACCACGATAGCGATATATAGCGGGTTCATGTTTGTCAGCGATACGCTTAACAACTGCATTCGCCGCATTGACATGGCAAACGGAGTCGTGTCCACGTACATCAACTAGTCCGGCAAAGAGGAGTGAATTTATGAGAACCGTAGCGATTAAGTTGAGTATGCTAGTCGTGGCAGCCAGCCTAATGGCCTCAATGCTTTCTTGTGGTGGTAATCAGCTTCCTCCTTTTCAGGGTGGAATTGAGATAACGGCGGTGATTGTAGATCCCGTTACGGGCGTGACCACTCCTCAGAATTGTGTGGGAGTACAAGGCAACCTATCCTCAAGCGATGGAGGGTCCTGCAGTCCTAATGGGAGTATCGCGAATTTCGGGTCAACGACCGAGAAGCACGGGGACTTTCGATGCCCTCAGTGCCAGGTAAATGCGAAATGGGATCTGACGATCAACTACAATCTCGTGATCGGCGGTTGTATGCCTAATCTTCAACCATATAGCATTGACTTCGCGTGTGGTGGCGCGGTGCTACCAACTCAATGCATTTTGTGAGCAGTCGAATCCGTTTCGTTCAGATCGTGCAAGTTGTTGTGGCGACCCAGCTATTCGTGAGCTGTAGTTCATCGAAATTCCCAAGTGGTGAGCTGGTTATGTTCACGGCAGTTGGGCCGCACGCTTTGCAGGGGAAGGTAGTTGTTGTGCGACCTGATGGTTCCGGTGTCGCCACGGTGCTTAAGCCCAAAGCCATCCGTTGGATATCTAAGTGCCTATGGTAATTCCTTAAAAAGTTTCATTTTGGTAGCAGCTGATCAATCAACCGGCAGTAGCACTGACGTAGCAAACATTACGCAATACACGCCTCGCACGGGAGAGGTTTTGCAGTTACAGCAATACCTGCCTGCCGGAGAGGAAGGCAACGGGGTTCCATCGCCAGACGATTCAGAATTTGTGGCGGAAGTGGGTCCTCCTGGACCACAATTAAATCTTTGGGTTTCTGACTTCCGAACCATGCAATTCCGTCAACTGACAACAGGGACCTCGCAAGATTTCAATGCTGTATGGCGTCCGGACGGCCAACAGATAGTTTTCACTCGACTTCTCCCCCCGTTCCCCTCAATTACGAGCCAACTGATGACTGTGTCTTCCCAGGGTGGGATGCCGGCGACAATCTTGGGAACTGGCGACCACGTTGTAGAGGCCGCTTATTCTTCGGACGGCAACAGATTGGTGTTTAATTCCATCAATGGTCTAGAAACGATTGATCTCGGCAGCATGCAGCGCAAGGTACTCTTAACGCTTGATCAACTAAACGGCAATCCCCGCGAGCGAAGTCTCGTCGGACGTGGTCTTGCTTGGGCAACGACCCAAGACACCATCGTCCTCATCATGCATGACCTATCGGCAAACAGGGACCAACTCTGGACTGTTTCGAGCGACGGTAGCAACTTCAAGAGCATTTATACTGCCGATTCTGGAGTTAGCATCCAGTCGGTCGACTTTGTGGAGAATTAGATCCGGGGAAACCGGGGGGCGGTCCCGGACGCGATGCTGGAGATGGAGCGCTGGAGAAAGCGGGTGGCCCAGACAACTCGAGGGTGCCCCATTCAATCGTGTTGTGTGCGATTGAGTGGGGTCACGATGCTGCCGATCCCTCAACACTCCCAACAAAAAACCCCGCTCACCCGAGCGGGGCTTCCGAGCTAACAGCTAAGAGCCAACAGCTAACGCTGTTCTTAGTACATATCTCCCATGCCACCGCCGTGTCCGCCGCCGCCGGCCGGAGCTTTCTTCTCTTCTGGTATCTCGGCCACCAGCGCTTCCGTGGTCAGCATCAGCGACGCGATCGAGCCCGCGTTGGTCAGCGCCGTCCGCACCACTTTCGTCGGATCCAGCACGCCCGCCTTCACGAGATCTTCATAGTCGCCGCTCAGCGCGTTGTACCCGAAATTGTTGTCCTTCGAGTCGTTGATCTTGCCCAGCACAATCGCGCCTTCTTCGCCGGCATTCTCGGCGATCATGCGCAGCGGCTCGGTGATCGCCTTCTTCACGATGTTCACGCCGATCTGCTCGTCGCCGTCCACCTTCAGCTTCTCCAGAGCCGGCACGCAGCGCGCCAGCGCCACGCCTCCGCCCGGGACGATGCCTTCTTCCACCGCTGCCCGCGTCGCGTGCATGGCGTCTTCCACCCGAGCCTTCTTCTCTTTCATCTCGGTTTCGGTCGCCGCGCCCACCTTGATCACGGCTACGCCGCCCACCAGCTTGGCCAGCCGCTCCTGCAGCTTCTCGCGATCGTAGTCCGACGTGGTCTTGTCCACCTGGCCGCGGATTTCCTTTACCCGGCCTTCGATCTCGGCATGCTTGCCCTTGCCCTCGACGATGGTGGTGTTGTCCTTGTCGACGGTGATCTTCTTGGCCTGGCCCAGGTCGCCCACCTGCACGTTCTCGAGCTTGATGCCGAGATCTTCGGTGATGGCCTTGCCGCCAGTCAGAATGGCGATGTCCTGCAGCATGGCCTTGCGGCGATCGCCGAAGCCCGGCGCCTTCACCGCGCACACCTGCAGAGTACCGCGCAGCTTGTTGACGACGAGGGTGGCGAGCGCTTCGCCTTCCACGTCCTCAGCAATGATGATGAGCGGCTTGCCGCTCTTCGCGATCTGCTCGAGCAGCGGGAGCAGGTCCTTCATCGAGCTGATCTTCTTTTCGTGGATCAGGATGTAAGCATTCTCCAGCGCCGCTTCCATCCGCTCCGGATCGGTCACGAAGTACGGAGACAGATAGCCGCGGTCGAACTGCATACCTTCGACCACTTCCAGCTGCGTCTCGAGCGTCTTCGACTCTTCCACCGTGATGACGCCGTCCTTGCCAACCTTCTTCATCGCTTCCGCAATGATCTTGCCGATGGTCTCGTCGTTGTTCGCCGAGATCGTTCCCACCTGCGCAATCATGTCGCCAGTGACGGGCTTCGAGAACTTGTCGAGCTCGCCCTTCTCGCGATTGCCTTCTTTGTCGAACTTGCCGCAAATGACCGAAACGGCCCGCTCGATGCCGCGCTTCATCGCCATCGGGTTCGCACCGGCAGCCACGGTCTTGACGCCTTCGCGATAAATCGCCTGCGCCAGAACGGTAGCGGTGGTGGTGCCGTCGCCCGCGACGTCCGACGTCTTGGAGGCGACTTCGCGCACCATCTGCGCGCCCATGTTCTCGAGCGCGTCCTTCAACTCGATTTCTTTCGCCACGGTGACGCCGTCCTTGGTAATGGTCGGCGAACCGAACTTCTTCTCAATTACGACGTTGCGCCCCTTGGGACCCAGCGTCACCTTCACAGCGTCCGCGAGTAAGTTAACGCCGCGCAGGATCGCCTGCCGCGACTCCTCGCCATGCACAATCTGCTTTGCCATTGCTTCGTCTCCTGAATTTGTAAGTGATTCGAATTCTGAAATTAGGTCTCAGGTGTCAGGTCTCATAAAACTCCGCCGACCTGATCCACCATTAGCCGAAGTCGCTAAGCCATCAGCCAACGACCATCAGCCATCAGCCAAGAACTACTTGCGCGAGCTGGCCAATTCCTTCTTGCTCGCACCTGAAGTCGCACCCGACAGAATGCCGAGCACTTCCTCTTCGCGCATGATGATGAAGTCCTCTCCATCAATCTTGATCTCGGTCCCCGAATACTTCCCGAACAGGATCCGGTCTCCCTCTTTCACCGCCAGAGGAAACACCTTGCCTTCATCGTTGCTCTTGCCCCGCCCGACGGCGATGATTTCGCCCTCCTGCGGCTTATCCTTAGCCGAATCCGGAATAATGATGCCACCCCGGGTGGTGTCGGCCTCTTCTACCCGACGGACCAGAATTCGGTCGTGCAGGGGAGTAAATTTCGTAGCCATTCGCTGACTCCTTTCGTCTATGTACTGTTAATTGTGTGGTTTAGATAGCTGGCAGAGGGCTGTTAGCACTCTTCCCTCGCGAGTGCTAATTCTAGGGTTTCGGGCTATGCCTTGTCAAGTCGGGGGTGCAGGGCGCTTTTCCTTATTATGGATGGCTTCCCCTCGGCGCGGGAGTGACAGGTTTCGGCGGTCTTGCTTAGAATGGCGACACGATGAATCGATTCTTTCGGGTTGCTGCGACGGCGGTCTTCGTTTCGGGCGTTCTTTTTACGGGCGTGGTCGGGGCTTGGGCGAGCGAGCCCACGGCTGCGCTGAGCTTTATCATTCTGAAGGACGACAGCGGCAAGCCCGTGCGGAACGCGGCCGTCGTGCTGCATCCCGTGAACACCAAAGGCAAGCAGGGACGCGGCGGGTTCGAACTGAAAACGGACAACGACGGCAAGACGCACTTCGAAGGCGTGCCTTATGGGAAGCTCCGGGTGCAGGTGCTCGCGCCCGGCTTCCAGACTTTCGGGGAAGATTACGAAATTGGCGAGGCCGAGAAGGAAATCACCGTGCGCCTGAAGCGTCCGCAGAAGCAGTATTCGATTTACGACGAGCACTCCGAGCAGAAGAAAGATGCGCCCGCGCCGGAGGACAAGCCCAGTACTCCGCCACAGTGATTTTTCCTTGAGGAACCATGAACTATCTTTTGAAGACGGAGCCGTCGGTTTATTCGTTTGAGAATCTGGTGCGCGACAAATCCACGATCTGGGACGGCGTCACGAATCCCGTCGCCGTGAAGAATCTGCGCGGGATGAAGCCTGGCGATCGGCTCATCATCTATCACACGGGCGACGACAAGAGCGCAGTCGGGACGGCCGAGGTCGTTTCAATTGACGCTTCTGATCCCAAGACGCCGCTGGTGAAAATCAAAGCAGGCAAGCCGATCGCGACGCCGAAGACCCTCGCCGAGATCAAGACGCAAAAGCTGTTCCCCGACTCGCCGCTCGTGCGGCAAGGACGGTTGTCGGTGGTGCCCTTGACCGACGCGCAGTACGACTACCTGACTCACGCATGATCCCGGTGTCATCCTGTGCGCAGCGAAGGACCTATGCATCTGGCAGCGGCTGGGTGTCCAAGCCTCCTTATATATAAGTCACCTTCTTGAGGCGGTCCCCAATCGGGCTATATCCGGAAAAGGCGCCGCACAGTAGAATATTGCGGTGATGCCAAAAATTCAGACACACTGCGCCAAGCCGTTGCTGCTCGCGATCCTCCTCGCCGGCGGCACTGTACTCAGTTACGGACAAGCCTCCACCGCTGCCCCCGCAGCCAAACCCGCGGCCAAGAAGCCCGCGACCAGCGCCGCCTCGAAAACGGCCGGAACCAAGCCGGCTACGGCTCCTCCCGCGCTGAATACCAAGAAGGAAAAAGTCAGTTACGCGATTGGCGCAGACCTGGGCGGCAAGTTGAAGTCGTCGTCGATCGACGTGGATCCGACGATCCTGACCCGCGCCCTGAAAGATTCGCTGACCGGCGCCAAGTCTGCCATGACCGACGACGAGATTCGCGCGACCTTGCAGGACCTGACCAAAGATTTGCAAGCCAAGCAAGCGACCGTGAACAAGGAAAAGTCGGACAAGAACAAGAAGGATGGCGAAGCCTTCCTGGCCGCGAACAAAACCAAAGAGGGCGTGGTCACTCTGCCCAGCGGCTTGCAGTACAAGATCGTCAAGGCGGGAACCGGCCCGAAGCCGACGGCCGCCGACACGGTAGTCTGCAACTACAAGGGCACGCTGATCGACGGCAAAGAATTCGACAGCTCCTACAAGCGCGGCCAGCCAGCGACGTTCCCGGTGGGCGGAGTCATCAAGGGCTGGACGGAAGCTCTGCAGCTGATGCCGGCCGGATCGACTTGGCAGCTTTTCATTCCTCCCGACCTGGCCTACGGCGACCGGCAAGCCGGTCCGGACATCACGCCGGGCTCAACGCTGGTTTTTGAAGTGGAGCTAGTATCCATCCAGCCCAAGGCCGACACCAAGACAGACGCCCCAGCCGACAAGCCAGCCGATCAGGGTGACAAGAGCAAGCCGGCCGATCAGGGTGACAAGAGCGCCACGCCGCCACCTTCGGAGAAGAAGAATTAGGAAGCTGTCAGCTCTCAGCCGTCAGCTCTCAGTTAGCAACAGGCCCCGCTGGATAAGCGGGGCTTTTTGTTTCAGGCAGCTCCGAGCCGCCAAGGAAAATCCACATCGACCAGATACCCCCTCCCCCCCGGTCTTGTGGAATGAGAAACTTACAAGCGCAAGAAGACCAAAATCTTTGCTTTCAAAGAACTTATCGACAAAATATTCCGGACAAACGACTTAGCGCGCGGAAACTCTGTCACCGAGGGATACGCCCCGCGAGTTAGCTTTATCGGAAGAGTTGAGAACAAAGATAGGACGGTGGTCACGCGCCAGACGTGACAGCTGAACATCAGCTCTCAGCTTTCAGCTATCAGTTCGGTGCCCCAGGTTCGCGTCCGTTCTCTGGACGCTAACCTAGGCCGGCAACTAGCTTCCGTCACTATGCCCTGCGGGAAGTGGTTGAGATCGATCCCAGTGGACAGCGTCCGATCGCGAAACGAAGACCAGTGCTGGACGCCGCGCCTGTTCCTAAGCCCAGGTTAGCGTCCAAAAGTCAGACGCGAACCTGGGCACCGAGCGCGTGGGGTGACGACTTTGACGGATTTGCGTTGCCGGCACTAAAGTAACTCCCGTTCTACCGGCCCACCCAGGGAATCCACCATAAAAATTTAAGGAGGAGCGCATGCGTGCCCTGAGAATTTTGTATGTGCTGTTGCTGCTCTCCGCAGTTGCCCTTGCTGCGGACAGTCCGTTCACCGGCACGTGGAAGCTGAACCTTCAAAAGTCGAAGCCAAGTGCCGGAGACCCTACTAAGAGCGACCTTCATCGCGTCGTGGTGAACAACCAGGACCTCAGCGACCAGCAGGATTGGTCCGACGGCAAGGAAAATAACCACATCAAAGTGGAAGCGAAGATTGATGGGAAAGATTATCCCGTAAGTGGAGACCCGGGGAACCGATACGCTGTCCTATGAGCAAAAGGGGCGCGTGAACTCACGTACACGGCGAAGAAGTCGGGCAAGATTGTGTCGAGGGGGACCATCGAGGTTTCCGAGGATGGACGCATTACGACCGTGAATTACACGTACACAAGCCCCGAAGGCAAGGACGACACCGGCACAGTGATCTACGAGAAACAGTAGAAGCAACGGAGTTAGACGACGGGTGGGCTCGCCTGACCCCGCCCCGATCCTCGAGGGTGCCCCGTCCAAGCTCCGCTTGGGCGGGGATTTTCCTCGGGAACGACATCTCCATTCTTCTGCGCGATTGAATGGGGCGCCCGCAATTTGTATGCCCCACCCGCCCACACGACGTAATACTCACCCTCTGCGCGCCCCGGCGCCGCGATGCTTCAAAAGCTGTTCGCACCGGTCGGCGTAAACGCCAGGAACGAGCACTCGTCCGCGATCTCCTCGCCAAACAATGCATTATTCAATTGATTCCACCAGGCGTCGCCGAGCGGGTCGGTGATGGTTTCGACCACCTCGGCCGGAGGATCGGAACTTGAGCGGGCTGATCCAAAAGTACTGGACGAACTTTGCGCGCAGTGGCGATCCGAACGGGCCGGGACTGCCGAAGTGGCCAGAGTATCGCGCAGACGACGCGTGGAGAGTGATGTATCTGGATGGACGCTCGGAGGTGCGGCAGGATGCATTACGGAAGAGATATGCATGGCTGGATTCGGTTTGGGGTCAATGAGGTTGCCCCCCGGTGCCGACAAGGCAAGAACGCCATCGTCGTCGACTTCGAATCGCGGCCACCAAAGTAGGTGCCCCAGGTTCGCGTCCGCTCTTTGGACGCTAACCTGGGTTCCGGCAGGTAGAATTTCTCCAAGCGTCCGTGAGGAGGAGTTCATGCTGGAGCGAATTGCGGAAGGGCGTACCGACCTGGTGTTCGAATATGTTGCCCAGGGACATCCGGCGAGTGCGAGAACGAGCGATGGCGGGTCTCTGCTGCAATGGTGCGCCTACTACGGCGATGTTTCGGCGATACGATTCTTGCTGGCCAAGGGCGAGAATCTGCAAACGCTCGGCGACGATTTGGGGCTGAATGCCGCGGCGTTTCATGGGCACTGGCGTGTTTGTGAGTTTCTCCTCGAGAACGGCGCCGACGTTAATTTCCGCGAGCGCGAGACCGGCGAGACGGCATTGCATGCGGCCCTGTCGTCGCATCGGGCAAGTCAGCATCTGGTGGTGAAGGTTTTGCTGGACGCGGGAGCGGACCCGAGTGTAGCGACGAACGCGGGAGTGGAAACCGGCGCGTTCATGCGCGATTCCCGGACGCGGCAAGAGACGCCGCTGCATCGCGCAGCGGCGTTTGCGAGCGAAGAGACCATCCAGTTGCTGCTGGATGCCGGGGCGCGGATTGATGCCAAAGACGCGAACGGCGATTCGCCTTTGAGTTGGGCGAGTTGGCACCTACGTCCGGATGCGATTTTGAGAAGGCTTTGTTATGACGGTTTCTCGGTTCGTCCGGACCGGCCGACGATGGAGGACTGTCTGATGGGGACGCCGTTGCGGGACCGCGGGGCGGCGTAGCGGGGGCGGCAACGACTAACGCTCGTGTCGGATGTTTTGGTACCCTCTCGCAAATGATGACATTCCGAGAATCCTTGATGTTTGTGGTGATGCTGTGTGCAGGCCTGCCGTGTGCCGGACAAGATGCCGGGCGGCGCATGGAGCTGCAGGAGAGCCTGGAGTCGCGCTACCACCTGACCGTTCTCGGCGGGGGCGCGATGGGCATCCATGGGGACAACGCCATCCGCAAGGCCGGGGGCACGGTGGTGGTGATGCGCGACGGCCTGTTCGGAGCGCTGGATCGCAAGCGCATCACGGCCAACGCGGTGCAAGATTCGAAGGTCACAGTCGTGTCCGGTGACAAAGATGTCGAGCTAGGGCGCGGTGAGAAATTCTATGTGACGGCGGTTTACGTTGGCTCCGACGTCGTGACGCTCGGATTGTTGAGCACGCGCAATCTTTCAGGCAAGTCGAAGGCCGCGCAGGCATGGTGCACGGTCAACTTCTTTCTTCCCGCGGAAGCGTTGGCACAAGGTGACATCGGCAAGATCGACGCCGTGCTGGATCAGTGGATTCTGCCGGAAGGCGCGCCTTCGGCTCCAGCGCCCGCCCGGGCCGTTGCGCCACCTCCGGCGAGTGCAGCGCCCTCGACGAAGGCGGCGGATCTGAATGCGGGGATGACCCGGGAAGAAGTAGTAGCCGCGCTGGGAGCGCCAGTGCAGGAAGCCGCGTTCGGCGAGCAGCGATGGCTAACGTATCCGGGAATGACCGTGGTTTTGCAACAGGGCAAGGTGACGTCAGTGGACAGGAATGCGCAGGCGCTGGCAGCGGTGTCGGTTTCGTCGGAGCCGGCGGGGGCGGACGTTTTTTTGGACGGCAGCTTTGTCAGTTCAACGCCCGCAGTGCTGCGCTTGCAGGGCGGGACTTTTAAAGTGGTCGTGAAGATGTCGGGGTATACGGATTGGGAGCGAGAGGTAAAGATCCTGCCCGGCGCAGACGTTCGCCTGGACGCGAAGTTGAGTAAGTAGCGCCCGCGGGCTCCCGCCCGCGTCCGGGTGCCGTCCCCACGGGACTGGCTCGGTTTTTCGGCTTTCCCCGGACTTACGTCCGGGGCTTTCCTATGCCGCCGCTTTGCGGCTTTTGATCGAATCGCTCGCCTCATCACTGTTTCTCTCGACAAGCGTCTAAGGTCGTGTGGAGGCACTCGATCGTGATCCAACGGACTCGTCTTCTCGTTGCCGTAGTGAGCGTGTTGTGTGTGTTCTGCTGCGGGCTCTTTGCGCAGTCGCCGACCAGCATTTCGCTGCAGGAGCGGGTGATGATGGCGTCGCGGATTTATCACGTCATCAGCACGTTCTTTCCAGGGCTGTCTCAGGAAAAGTTCGATGTCGCTTACGAGCAATATCTCTCCACCATTTTGCGCACGGAAGATCGACGGGCGTTCGATCTTGCCAGCATGGAGTTTGTCGCGGACCTGCATGACGGCCACACCTGGTTCTATGACAAGTGGCTGGACCAGAACTACGGTGCGCCGATCGGGATTCTGGCGTATCCAGTAGCAGGGGAGTGGACGGTGGTGCGCAGCCAACTGCCTTCGATTCACGTGGGAGATGTAATTGCTGCGGTGGACGACGCTAGCGCGGATGACTTCTTTGCACGCAACCGCCGCTACCTTTCGGCTTCGAGCGATCGCGATGCGGGCGTGAGTTTCTTTGACACTCGGGCGCTGTTCCCGGAGACGTTCACCATCACGCTCGGAGATGGGCGCAAGGTTGCGATTGATCGCAAGAATGACAAGAAGCAACCGCTGCTGGAGGCGAAGACGGAAGGGCGATGGCTGGTTCGGAATTCCGTGGCGTATGTGAAGGTGCCGACGTTTCACGGCATCGAGACGCAGGCGCAGGCGTTAGGGTTTCTGAAGGAGTTTCACGACGCGAAAGCTTTGATCCTCGATGTGAGGGGAAATCCGGGGACCGGAGCTCCCGGTGTGTTGCAGCGGGCATTGATGGTGAAGCCTTATCAGGACTGGAACGAGGCGAGTTCCGAGCATGGCGGAGCGCTTCTGCGTAATTACTCGCCGGCGTATCCCGGGCACTCGACGCTTGTGATTACCGATACGATCATTGAGCCGCGCGAGACGGCGTACTCGGGGCGGTTGATCCTGCTGACCGATCGGGTGTGCTCGTGCGCTTGCGAAGACTTCGTGATGCCGTTCAAATTCGCGAAGCGGGCTACGCTGGTGGGTGAGACTACGGCCGGGACTTATTCAATGACGCGGCATCTGGATCTGGAGAATGGAATGATGCTGAACATTTCCGCGGTGCGACACACATTTCCGGATGGGTCGCAGTTTGAAGGCGTGGGAATCGCGCCGGATGTGCCTGTGGAGAATAGCGCGGAGGATTTGCGGGCTGGGCGCGATGTCGTGTTGAAGAAGGCGCTGGAGATTGCGGAGGGGCCTTGATCGTTCGGGAGAACATGGCTTCCGCGGGAGTCAGCTGTCCGCGGAGACTTAAGTCTTCAGCACGCGCTGTGTGCAGCCGGGTTCGGTGCAGCCGTAGGTGATGCGATTGTGCTGGCGGTCGAGGCTTAGGATGAACATGGGGCGGCCGTGCATGTCGCAACGCGGCTGGTCGGGAGTGATCTCGGGAGCGATGTCGCGTTTGGGGTTGACGTAGCCGACGCGTTCGCCGAAGCAGCGTCCGCAGAATTTGTCGGTGCAGCGGAAAAAGTCGATGGAGTAGTCGGCGTTATAGGGGGCGATGCAGGCTTCCATGGTGCGGAAATGTTTGTCACAGAGAGGGAGAATGTCCGTCCGCATGCCTGAGGGAGTTTAGCATTTGCCGCCGGTCACAGGTGACGGGTGACAGGTCACGGGTCACAGGAAAAGCATTTAACCGCAAAGGGCGCTAAGAAACTTGCGCTTGTTACTACCAACATCCGCAATCGCCCCTATGAGCGGCAGAGAACCGCCACTGCACCATTTCAGATGAAGTTCTTGCGCAGTTCGCGGCGGAGAATTTTGCCTGACGGCGTTCGGGGGACCGTGTCGACGAAATGGATTTCGCGCGGCTGCTTGTAGTGGGTGAGGCGGTCGGCTACGAATCCGCATAGAGACTTCTTCATTGCGTCGTCGGAGAGTTCGCCCTCGCGGAGGACCACGAAGGCGCATGGAATTTCACCGGCGTCGGGGTTCGGGCGAGCCACAACGCCGCAATCGCGCACGGCCGGGTGCTCCATCAGAACGGCTTCGACCTCGGCAGGCGCGACCGGGAAACCTTTGTACTTGATCATTTCTTTGCGGCGGTCGAGGACGTAGAAGAAGTTGTCGTCGTCGCGATTGACGATGTCGCCCGACCAATACCATCCGTCGCGCAGGACGGCCGTGGTGGCTTGTGGCTCCTTCCAATAGCCCAGCATGAACTGCGGTCCGCGCATGACAAGTTCTCCGGGTTCGGAGAGCGCGACTTCGCGATCGTTGGCGTCGAGGACGCGGCATTCGGTTTGCGCGAGCGGCTGGCCGATCGACGTCGGGCGATTCATTGAGGGCGGAGCGACGTAGCCGAGGTGCGTGACCGGGGAAGCTTCGGTCATCCCGTATCCCTGATTCACGATGATGCTGGTGAGTTCGGTAAAGCGACGCGCGAGTTCTGGCGCAAGCGGCGCGGCTCCGGACTTCACCCAGGCAACGTCGTGGCTAGCGGGAAATTGTCCGGCTTCGGCAGCCTGATTGAGCGCGTTGAGAGCGGGCGGGACGACCGGCATCATAGTCACGCGCTCGGAAGTGAGCAGGCCGAGAAGTTGTGGGACGTTGAAGCGCGGCATCAGGACTAGCGTTGCACCGAGTGCCAGCATCGGATTGAGGGCCACGTTGAGTCCGTAGATGTGATAGAGCGGTAGGAAACAGAGCATCGTGTCCGCCGCTGAGAGCGCAGTAGCGTTCGGCGCGAGGAGTTGGTAGATGTTGGCGATCAGGTTGTAGTGCGAGAGCATCACGCCTTTGGGGAGCCCGGTGGTGCCGCTGGAGTAGGGAAGGGCGGCGATAGTTTCTCTAGAAGATTGGGCCGGGGTTGGGAGTGTGGCCGTGATTGCTGTCAACAGGTCGGAGAAGCTTTCTGTTCCGGGGGACTGCTGGCGCGTACTGTAGACGCGGCGCAGGTTGGGGAGGCCGGCTAAATTGATGTTGCCGAGCGTGGCGCCGTCAGTGATCAGGATTGCGGCGCCGGAATTTTCAAGTTGGTAGCGTACCTCGCGCTCGCGGTATGTCGGATTCAGGAGCGTGGGGAATCCACCAGCGAGCGTGGTGGCGTGGTAGGCGGAGGCGAATTCCCAGGAGTTGGGGAGAAAGATAGCCACTATTTCTCCGGGTTTGAGTCCGGCAGCGATGAGGCCGCACGCGAGGCGCTCGATGGTTTCACCGTATTCGGCATAGGTGAAACGGCGATTGATGGAGGCGTCGAGCAAGGCGGTTTTGTTGGGGAATTTGCGGCAGGAGTCGAGGACGAGGTCGTGGAGGAAGAGGTTGTCGGGATCGGCGTAGAGCTGGGTGCGCAGCATGGGCCGGGGAGATTGTAGGGCATTCGCGTGCGGGGTGGCGAGTAGGATGAGATTTCAAGACAAGGGAAAAATCTTCTAGGTGCTGGGGAGCGGGCGGGGACGCCCCCTCAACTGCCGGCGGGACGCCAGCGCTACTGTCCGAGCGTTTTCGGCGGTCGGTGAGTCGTTGCTGATCTTAGTGGCAGTTAGCTGGCTAGCTTGCGGAGGAATTCGCGTTCGTCCATGCGGTACTTGAAGGCTTTGCGGCCGTCGATGAAGACGACCGGGACCTCGTCGGTGAATTGGCGGCGGAGTTGTTCGTCGGTGTCGACGTCGACTTCCTGCCAGCGGAACAGGCCTCGGCGTTCGAGTTTGACCAGGCTTTCCTTGACGATCTCGCAGAGATGGCAGCCTTTGCGGGTGTAAACGAGGACTTGGCGAGCGTCAGCCATGGGCGGAGTTTAGCATTTTCGGGGTCAATTTCAATTGGCTGGAGTGTAAAGAAGTCTATACATCGGGAGGAGTCATTTGGAGTTTGTACTAAATGGATTTAGTTTTGGGATTTTGTAATGCTGAGTCATTAAGTGAGTGATGGGAGGAAGGTAACTCTCTAGCAAGTCCGATGGGCACGCGATCTAGATCCGTCGGATGCGCTTTGATTGCGGTGAATTGGTGACTCGCTCGAAAGGCTCGTGGGCTACGCCCGCTTCGCCGTGTGCCGCCTCTACGGGGCTCGCTAGTTCGTCGATGCTTACGCAGCACTTACGTGCTGGGCTATCCTGTGCCGCCGCTCTGCGGCTTGAGGGTGGAGTTCGCGAGCCGCTTCTCGACTTGGAGTCTTGTGTGGAGTTGGCGAGCTGCATTGGACCTAGACTCTGGTG
>Ga0207665_10000375_pt1 | contig 30844 bp, 35 predicted proteins | sample LARL112metaG_FD_184351 | JGI IMG/M metagenome (GOLD analysis project Ga0207665, IMG submission 184351) | Corn, switchgrass and miscanthus rhizosphere microbial communities from Kellogg Biological Station, Michigan, USA - LAR L11-2 metaG... | ecosystem: Host-associated > Plants > Roots >... | reverse complement strand
GAGAAACTCGCGGCGTGAGCCCGGCGGCTGACGACCAGGATCGCGCCGGCGAGACAGATCTCCTTGGCTCGCTTTCGCGCGTGTCGCCTTCGAGCGAAGCACGTGCGACGACGGTCTGGATCGCCTTCGGCGCCAATGTCGTCGTCGCCGTAGCGAAGTCCATTGCGGCCGTGGTGACCGGGTCGGCGTCGCTGTTGGCCGAGGCCGCACACTCCTGGGCGGATACCGGTAACGAGGTGTTCCTGGTCGTGGCCAATCGGCGCTCATCCCGACCGCCCGACAGTTCGCATCATCTCGGCTACGGACGCGAGGCATACGTCTGGGCGCTGCTCGCCGCGCTCGGTCTATTCGTGGCCGGCGCCGCTGTTGCGGTCACCCACGGGATCCAGGAGCTGATCAAGCCCGAGCCGGCGACCAACTTCGTCCTCGGCTACGTGGTGTTGGCGTTTTCCTTCGTGCTCGAGGGGATCTCCTTTCTCCGGTCGGTCCGTCAAGCCAGGCCCGTGGCCGAATTGTTCGGCCGTGACGTGATCGAGGAAGTGATGGCCACCTCCGATCCGACCCTCCGAGCGGTCTTCTTCGAGGACTCCGCCGCCCTCGTGGGCCTCGTCATCGCTGCCATCGGCCTGGCGGCGCACCAGGCGACGGGCTCCTCGGTGCCCGACGCCGTAGGTTCCATCCTCGTCGGCGTGCTCCTGGCCGTAGTCGCGGTCGTCCTGATCGACAGGAACCGTCAGTTCCTCGTCGGCGAGGAGGCAGACCCCCGGGTTCGCGCTGCCGCGATTCGGGAGCTGCTCGAGATGCCGGAGATCGCGCGGGTGACCTATCTCCAGCTGGGGATCGTCGGGCCGCGCAAGGTGATCATCATCGGCTACGTCGATCTCGCCGGAGACGCCACCGAGCCGCACGTCGCGGTGCAGCTGCGGACTCTCGAGGAGCGGATCAGCGCTTCTCCAGCCGTGGCGGGCGCCGTATTGAGCCTGTCGGCACCCGACGAACCGTCACTCTCGCCCTGAACACTCGTCACGCCGGCGCCTTCCCCGGACTAGTCAGCCCGCGGTGCCTGCGGGCGTCAGGACGAGGGCCGACGACCCGTCGCTGGGCAAGGTCTGGTAGTTGGACGTGTAGACCCGCGCCGAGGTCAGCGCGCCGACGTGCCCGCCGTCGGGGAGGCCGCCACCCAGGACGACCTGCTGCGGCTTCAGCGTCCGCTTGAGCGGAAGGTCGAGGTTCGCCTTGACGTCCTTCCGCGAGATGAGAATCGCCTTCGCCGCCACCCCCGGGTTGCCGGGCGGCGGCAGGTAGGCGATCACAGCGTCCGTGTTCGGAACGTATTTCAAGGTGTAGAGCGCGAGCTCGAGCGCCTCCCGACGCAGCAGGCCCTCCGGGCTCCCTCCCGTCGTGTTCGCGACGCCGCAGTTCTGCCGGGAGTCGCCGATGCCGCACATCGCGTACCCGACCGTCGAGTGGGGGTCGAAGAAGGAGTAGTCGCCCTCCTCGTGCTTGCCCTTCGAGGCGTCGGCCAGGACAGCGACCACCGAGATCGGGACCTGGACGCTCTGCGTGCCCGAGTTCCCCTGCACGAACTGCGTCGCCTGGAGCGGGCCGGGAAAGACGCTGACGAGCCGAGCTTCGGTCGAGTCCTTGTATTCGGAGGAGACCTGCGTCGCGATCTGCCGCTCCATCGCGAGTGTCGAGCCCTTGGGCTTGAACGTCGACCACGGCGGCGCCTTCGTCCCGCTCGGATTGATCAGCACGAAGACGAGGGCACCGACGCCGGCCAGGCCGAGCACGATGAGCAGCGTGAACGCGAGCGAGAAGCGCGTGTAGTAGGCAGAGGCGTGCGCACGCTCGGCGCGAGTCTGGGCGGGCCGTTCGGCCGCAGGCCGTTCGGGCGCCGGCTGCGCGGCCGGGCCTGCGACTACATCTTCGGCCACGTCTCCTCCTTCGTGTAGTCCAGCGTCGGCGCCACGAGCCCTTGCGCGTCGAGGAGCTCGACCAGCTCGTCACCGTACAGCTCGCGCTTCTCCGCGAGATGAACTGCGATCGCGTCGACGGCGTCTCTGTTCGTGACCACGAGATTCAAGGCGATCACGTAGGCCTGTCCGAGGATCTGGGCGGCGACGGCGTTCTTGAAGGGGTCGTGGAGGATCGACGCGATCGGGTCCGCGTGGAAGTCGGCGCTCCCGCGGGTGCGGTTCATCAGCGTGCGGCCGATCTTCTCGAAGCGCTTCATGATCTGCTCGCGCACCTCGTCGGGATCCTCTCCCTCGGGCACGTTGCCGTTGAGCTCGACGCGGAGCGGGCGCATGCCGGCGGTGCCGACCATCCACGCTGCGCTGTCGGTCGCGGTCTGTAGGTCGCCGCCGACCCCGCCGCTGTTCTCGCCGTAGAACACGTTCTCGGCCGCCATCGCGCCGAGCACGTGGATGAGCGTCCCCAACTCCTCGTGCTGCCAGCGGCTGAAGCGCTCCTCGCGCTCGAACATCTGGTGATGGCCGAGCGACCCGCCGCGCATGCGGGTCGAGAGCCGGCTCGATTCCAGGTCGGGGCGGTAGACGTGCCCGGTGACGGCATGACCTGCTTCGTGAATCGCGACGGCTCGGAGCTCGTGCTCGGGGTAGGTGACGTTGACCGCCGTACCGGATTCGAGCGTCGTCATCGCCTGGACGAGCTCGTCCCAGCCGAACGAGATCTTGCCCTCGTGCTGGGCGTTCGTCAGCGCCATCGAGCAGACCTGGTCGATCATCGCGGGCGAGTAGCCGTTCGTGATCCGTGCGATCTCGTCGCGGCGCTTCGGCGCGTCGAGCTCGTCGTCGTGCGCCACCTTGGCGAGGTACAGGTCGAAGACGTCCTTGCGGTCTTCCTTCGTCGGCGTCCGGAACTGGACGTGACGGCCCATGCGGCCCGGACGCGTCAGCGCCGGATCGAGCCGGTCGATCGGCACGTTGGTCGCGCCGATGAAGTAGATCTGCTCGCCACGTGGACGCGCCCGAGGAATCCGCAGGGAGTACTTCCCCAGCCGGCGCGGGACGATGTAGAAGGCGTCGAGCAGCGTGTTGATGCGGTTCGTCAGCACCCGGCGCATGAACGGCGGGTTGTCGATGCCGTCCATGACGACGAGCAGCTGGTTCAGCGCCAGCTGTCCCTGGCCCATGCCCCCCATCATCCCGCCGGGGAACTGATTGACGATGCGGTCGACGATCGGGTTCGTCCAGCGCGACGGCGAGCGCTGCTCGAACAGCCGCTCACGCCAGCGGCGGGTCTCGACGATCAGGTCGCCGGTTGGGTTCTGCGCTCCCCAGGGGCCGTAAAACGAGAAGTCGCTGACGTCCCGCCAGGCGTACGCGTCGAGGGCGGTCATCTGCCCCTGCACGGCCTGGCGCCGCATGCCGACGGCGTCGATCTCGTCGATGAAGACGATGCACTGGCCGCCCCACTTGCGCGCGAGCTTCTTCGCCCGCCGCGCGAGCACGCGCACCACGATCGCGTCGATGCCGATGAAGGTCGCGGCGAAGCCCGACCCGGGCATCGAGACGAACGGCGAGTTGAAGCCGGTCGCGAGCGCCTTGGCGAGCATCGTCTTCCCCGTGCCGGGGGACCCGAGGAAGAGGAGCCCGCGCTCGCGCTTGCCGCCGGCGCGCTCGAACGCCTCGCCCGACTGCCAGATCGTGACGACGCGCCGCACCTCCTCCTTCGCCTCCGCCTGGCCGCGGACGTCGTCGAGCTTGACGCCCCACTCCGCGTCGCCGGGCTCGAACGCCTGCATTTGCGCGAGGTTCATGAGCAGCAACGGGCCCATCAGGATCGCGAAGTTGGCGAAGAACAGGAAGAAGACGAAGACGGCCTGGATCCAGAGCTGCGGCGAGCTGAGGACGTGCCCGATGCCGTGAAAGATCGACTGGAGCGCTTCGACCCACGTGCCGCCCTGGAAGATCCAGACGACGGTCACGATCGTCACGAAGACAAAGCCGAGACGGAACCAGAAGCTCCAGAACCAGGCGCGCCTTCGCGCGAGCACGTCCTCCTCGCGGTGCTGCTGGCTCTCGAGCCCGAAGAGGCTCGGCCAGGGGATGAACCGCCGGAACAGCAGGTCGAGGAGCCCGCGGAACGCGCCGACGATGACGAGCGTGACGATCAGGGCTTTCCAGAGCGGCCAGTGGTTCTGCCGCATGAAGAACGCGACGAGCGCGGGGCTCGTGAGGAGCGCCACGAAGGTGGCGGCGCGGGTCAGCCTCCGCCAGCTCGACGCGAGCTCGCGCGAGATCTCGACGTCTCCCCCGCTGTCGAACTGGAACGGGCCAGGCGCGAGGGTCGGGTCGAGGCCGGTCACTGACCCGCTCTACGTTGTGTGGTCTGCCGTGGTTCTCGGCGGAGGGGTATCCGCATCTCATCCCTTTCGACGGGTCGGAGGCCAATAAGGTTTGTCAGTGCTACGCTCGGTAGACCAACTGAGCGAGTACCGGAGGCGCACGGTGCGCCTCCTCTGCCCGTTCCTGCGTCGCAGAGGAGGTGTTTCATCTATGGCAACCGGAACCGTGAAATGGTTCAACGCCGACAAGGGGTATGGCTTCATCACTCCCGACGACGGCGGCGAGGATCTGTTCGTCCACCACAGCGCGATCGCTGGCGAGGGCTACAAGACGCTCGCCGAGAACGCGAAGGTGCAGTTCGAGCCCGAGCAGGGCGAGAAGGGGCCGCAGGCGACGAACGTCGCGCCTGTGTCCGCCTAGCAACGGGTCGGCAGCTGCGGCGGCCTCGGCCGGCCTCGCGGCTGCGACTCGACAATCGACCGAAAGGAGCAGGCGGATGGCCAGGACGGCACAAACGCAGGCGAAGCGAGCCCGCGAGCTCGCGTTGAAGGAGAAGCGCGAGCGCAAGCAGGCCAAGAAGGCAGCGCGCGCGGCCGGCGAGCCTTGGCCCGCCAACGGGAACGACGACGGCTCGCCGGAGACCGAAGATCAAGCCGAGACCGAGGCTGGGCCCGCGGAAACGGAAACCGAGACCCAGGTCGCGCCTGAGGCATCGGAGTGAGTCCCGCTCGGCGCGACGAGGACGGCATCCCCCACTCGCGCCAGGTCGTGGTCGTGCCGCCCGGCGGCAGGTCGTCGGAGGAGGACTGGCGTGGAGCCAACGACGCCAAGGCCGGGAAACTCAAGCGGAAGAGCCTGGAGCGCCGGGCCCGCGCGCGGGGGGTCGAGCTCCGGCACTCGGACTCCGGGTACGCCCTGATCGACGCGGCGCGCAATCCCGTCGACGATCGACACGACATGACTCTCGACGAGGTCGAGTCGTGGCTCGATCGCGACTGAGCTACGTCGCGGACTGTGGGGAGATGACCCGTTCCAGCCAGCTCGCGGCCCGCTGAATCGCAGCCGGGTCGATCGTGTGGCCGGCGTCCGACTCGAAGTAGTCGACCTTCATCCCGCCGCCTTCGAGCAGGAGCCTCGCTGTCCGTGCGAACTCGACCTCCATGATCGGGTCGGTGCGACCGTGCGCGATGAAGACAGCCGTGTCCCGTGGGATCTGCGGCGTCCACCCCTCCACGGTGGGGATGAAGCCGGAGAAGGCGAGGATGCCGGCGGGTGCAGGCCGGTCGGGGCCCAACCCAAGCGAGTAGCTCATCACCGATCCCATCGAGAATCCGCCTAGCACGGTCTGCTCGGGAGCGAGCCCGAAGCGCTGCCAGAGCTCGTCGTGGAAGCGCGCGAGGTCGTCGTACGCAGCCCGGAAGGTCTCGGGATCCGGGTGGCCGACCCTCGGCACGAGATACCAGTGGTAGCCCGTGCCGCCGGAAAGGGTGAGGGGCGCGCGAGGCGTCACGACGTGCAGGCGCTGTTTCGGGTCGAGCACGTCCGCGAGTGGGAGCAGGTCGAGCTCGTCGGCGCCGCGGCCATGGTGGAGGACGAGCAGGCCGGCTGCGTCACCGTGGGCGAGGCGCTCGCGATAGAGGAGCTCTGTCATTCGCTGGACGGCGGGATGCCCGCGCGGCTCAGCATACGACGAAGGTCGACGAGCATCTGCGCGTCGACGTCCTTGCCGTGAGGCGGCATCAGCACCTCGGTCTCGCCGCCGAGCGAGACTCGGAGCTTGCCATTGTCCTCTTCGGTCACCGTCGCGACCGCGTCGAGCAGTGACCGGACTCGCCGCCACTCGACATTGCGGCTCGAACGCCGCGCGAAGATCTGCTCGACGGTGTCCCGATGCTCGGCGTCGAGGTCAACCATCACCGAGAGGACCTCTTGCGACGACCGGCCCGCAGTTGACGCGCTACGTCACGCACCAACCGCGCCAGCCGTAGCGGATTGATCACCATCGGCGCCTCGCGCCCGAGTTCCTCCCGCTTCTTCATTCAGCGCTCGCCGCGAGGCGGTCGCCGCCGCGCAGCCTCAGGGCGACGGCCAGCGTGGCCACTCCGCACGCCAGCCCGACGGAGTCGACGAGGATGATCGGCGCGTTCCTCAGGCTCACCCCGTAGAGCAGCCAGATCGCATAACCGCCCACGTACGCACCGAGGAAGCCCCTCGAGACATCGCCCGAGCTGCCTCGGGCCAGCATCTTCCGGGCCTCGAGGAGCACGGAAAGGGCGCCGGCGACGCCGTAGCCGATCACCAGACCCACGAGAACCTGCGAGACGCCGGGAGTCAACGGGTCACGCCGAGTCGTTGGTGCAGGGACAGCGGCCGCGGACCCTTTCCCGGCCGCACGCCGCACAGCGGATGGGCGACTTCGCCCTGAGCACGCCTTTGGCGGTGCCGGCGCGGACGATCGCCCACGCGCCTCCCAGGGTCGCAATCCAGGCGATCGCCTGTGCAAGTGTGAGCTGCATCAGATTCGTCCTCCGTTCATGAAGCGATCGTGACGGAATGGGCCGGCACCGGCATCGGCAGCCGAGCCGAACGGTTGCGGCTTTTCGCTCAGTAGTCGACCTCGATGAAGTCGTCGACGCGCGTGACGCCCGGCGCGGCCCACGCGGCCGCGAGAGCCTCGTCGTGCGCGACCCAGGAGCGCACTTCTCCGGTGAGGACGACGGTTCCGCCGTTGGCGTCGACCGAGACGTCACCGGCTTCGATCTTGGCGTTGCGGGCGAAAGCCTTGCGGATCGCCTCGTCGACGCCGCCGACGTACGGTTCCGCGTGCGTGAGGTCGACCTCGTCGTTCACCCCGAACACACCGGGGACGTTGCCGGCGACGTACGAGGCCTCGTCGCGCTGGTACTGCCATTCCGCGGTCCCGGTCAGCGTGACCCAGCCGTCGTCCACGGCGGCGTCGATCGTGTCCGGGATCAGGCTGTCGTAGTGGAGCGCGCGCAGGACCGCGCCCCGTAGATCGGCGTCGCTGCGGCCGTGACGGGTGAGCGGCCGCACGTTGAGCTGGTTGGCCACGCTCCTCACTCCGTGCACTCGCCGGGCCGCAGTGCCGGCGTCCCGCTTCTCGCGAAAGCTTCCGACCGTGCCGCGCAGAGTCACCTCGCCGTAGTACGAGGAGACGGCGATCGCCTTGCTGTCGAGCTTGGGGTCCCACTGCAGCTCTTCCGTGATCGACCGCTCGAGGTCGTAATCGGACATGTCGTCGCTCCTCTCGATCTCGCTCAGGCGGCCTCGGGCAGCACGACCGGCTCCGGCCGTCGGGTGCGGAACTCGAGGCCTCTCTCGGCGGCGTGCGCAAATGGGTGGTGGAAGACCTCGAGCGCGGACGCGTCCTCGTCGAGGACGAGCTCGAAGTAGTCGCCGCTCGCGGCGTCATCGACGGCGATCGTCACGAGATTCGTCGCGCGGCTCCACAGCATCCTCACCGTGATGCCGCTGCTCTCCCGCGACATCAACTCGGTCCTCCAGACTTCTTCGGTCGACTCGGACATGGCGCGATCCCTTCACTGGACTTCGTTACGCCACCAATCCTGCGCTCGGGAGACGGGCTGCGACAGCCCACCAGCGCCCCTTCTCGCGCCCGGATGACCCCGTCCATGCGGGAGGGCTAGCAGGTGGTCCTGCGTGCGGCTTCGTCCTCTCCGCAGCGGTTCAGCGGCAACCCGGATGCGGCGACACGGCCCCGCGGCGGACGATCCAGGAGTCCAATGACCCACCGAAAGGAGTACGCAATGTCCTCGGACACCGACCTCGTCGCGGACGTCAGCGACGAGCTCTTCTGGGACCCGAAGGTCGACAACACCGCGATCGCCGTGTCGGCAGACGACGGGACGATCACGCTGCGCGGAACCGTCGGCAGCCTGCGGGAGAAGCTCGAGGCGAAGAAGGCCGCCGAGCGCGTCTACGGCGTGATCTCGGTCGACAACGACCTACAGGTGAGACTGATGAACGACGCGAAGCGCGGCGACGCCGAGGTTCGCGGCGACGTCCTCCAGGCGCTGATGCTGGACAGCCTCGTCCCGAGCACCGTCGACGCGAAGGTCGACGACGGCCTCGTCACGCTCACCGGCACTGCCAACTGGCAATACCAGCGCGACGAGGCGGAGTTCGTCGCCTCGAACATCGTCGGCACGCTCGACGTCGTCGACGAGATCGACCTCCAGTACCCGACGCCGGACCGCAGCGACGTGAAGGAGTCGATCAAGAAGGCGTTCAAGCGGAATGCCGCGCTCGACGCCAAGGACCTCGACATCTCGACCAGCAACGGCTCCGTGACCCTCCAGGGCACGGTCAGCTCCTGGGCCGAGCACGACGAGGCGATCGGCGCCGCCTGGGCGGCACCGGGCGTCACCTCAGTGCAGGACGACCTGACGGTCGCGTACTGAGCCTCCCTCCAAGCGGGGCGAGCGGCACCTCCCCTCCGGCCGCCCGCCCCGCTTGGCGCTCTCGCCGGCGCAGCGACCGAGCAGCGCGGCGCTCGAGCTGATGTCTTGGGAAGCGATCCTGGCCGGTCGAGCTACCGCTCGTTATGCGGGGGCGGCACGACCAGCACCGGCCGCCCGGCGTGGGCGGTGACCTGGTGCGACAGGCTCCCCTCGAAGGCCTCGTGCAGCTGGTCCAGCCCGCGGGAGCCGATCACGATCGCGGCCGCGTCCACCTCGTTCGCCACGTCGACCACTGCCTGCCAGGTCGGAGTCTCGAGGATGGTCCGAGCCTCGGCCTGGAAGCCGGAGGCCCGGGCGAGCTCGGCGCCCCGAGCCGCCACCGTGTCGGCCTCGTCCGTATTGACCTGTTCGAACGCCGCAGCGGGGGCGACCGGCGAGACGACCGCCACGCTCTCGGCGGCAGTCAGCGGCACGGCGACGTTGAGAACGACGGCGCGCCCCGCACCGAACAGCGCGGCGGCGGCCTCGATCCCCCTGGCCGCGTCGGCGGAGCCGTCGTAGCAGATGAGAATCGGCGGGCCGTCCACTTTTCGGATCATTCCTGATCGGCGGCTGACGAGGCGTCGGTGGATCCGCGGAGCGTCTGCGCCGAACCCGCAGCCTCACTTGACCGTGGACCCGCCCCGGTCTGCCGTTCCGCCGTTCTTGCCGGGAACCATCGATGCGTGGACGGCCTTCGTCAAGTCGAGGATCTGGTGCGAGAGATGGAGCAGCTCGTCGTTCTGCTTGTCCTCGTCCTGCACCGTCTCCCACTGCTGGTTCGCCAGCACCTCGCGTTTCTCGTCCGCGCGGTTCTGGCTGATCATCACGAAGGTCGAGAGGAAGATCGCCTCGAGCGAGACGATCATCGTCAACAGCCCGTACGGATAGGACTCGACTCCGAACCCGATCCAGGATGCGAACCAGATGATGTGGAGATACACGAATTGCATCGAGCCGCTGAAGGCTGTGATGCGGTCGGCGATGCGATTCTCGATGCTGGCTTGACGCCGCTTCGCATGCTCGATCAGCGCCGGGTTCACGAGCACGGGCATGGCGTTCTTCTTCCACCGCATGCTCAGGCACCACCACTGCGCGCTTCTCGAAGGACGGAGCCGACGAGCAGGAGCACAACCGCAATCGGAAGCAGCCACCAGGCGTTGACCCCGTGGTGGGTGAGCGTCCACGTGCCGGCGAACGCGACCGCCAACCCGGCGGCAACCCGCCAGTCGTCGCCGACGATGAAGTTCCACCAGAAGCGGCCGAATGCCACGACGTATTTCACGCCCGCACCTCCGCAGGACTCGCTGCCTGCCGCCTACGCCGAAGGGCTTGCGTGAGAGCGACAGAGAGAATTCCCACCAGGGCGACAGCGGCAAGGATCGCGGCGTCCGAGCCGGGCCACTCGACACCGGCGCCCTCGCCGCCCCAGAAGATGCCGAAGCTCGTCAGCAGCACGCCGACGACGAACTTCAGCGTGTTCTCCGGCACGCGCTCGAGCGGCCCGCGCACGACGAGCCCGACCGCGACGACGACGACAACGGCAGCTGCAGCGGCTCCGATCGCGAGACCGAGCTTGCCCTGCGCGCTCCCGAAGCCGATGACGATGAACGCAACCTCGAGGCCTTCGAGCAGGACGCCCTTGAAGGCGACGGTGAACGAATACCAATCCGTCCGTCCGGCCGGGGTAGCCGCCGAACCCGCCTCTGCGCGACCGCTGGCAAACGCGGCCGCCTCGTCGTGGAGCGGCTTGTAGCCGCCCGCTCGGAGAATTGCCTTGCGCAGCCACTGCAGACCGAAGGTCAGGAGCAGCGCTCCGACGACGAGCCGGAGTGTCGAGATCGGGATCCGTTGCAGCGCCGGGCCGAGTGCAGCGATGATCGCCGCGAGCACGACCGACGCGGCCGCCACCCCCAGAAGCGTGGAGCGCCAGCCGCGAACGACCCCTACGGCCAGCACGATCGTCAGGGCCTCGACCGCCTCGACGGCGCTCGCGAGAAAGGTGCCGAGAAAGAGGAGGATGTTCGAGCTCATGGCACCGGCAGTGCTCGCTCGAGATCGTCGGCGGAACGCATGAGCCGGGCCTGGTTGAGCGTGAAGACGCTCGCGCCGAGCACGTCGAGCCCGTCGACGACGACGAGAGGCGCCCGCGCCTCGTAGGCGGGGAGCCCCCGCAACGCCTGGGCGAACCGGGCCACGACGTCGAAGCCGCTCTCGGCGAACCGACGCGCGGCGAAGAGGGGCTCGACGACCGTGAAGACCCAGCGGCCGGCGACCGCATAGCCCGCAGTTTCCCGGGCCGCCCCCGACGGGCTGATCACGACAAGGTCGGGATCGAGCGGCGACGCGAGCACCGCACGGCGTGCCGCGTCCGGATCGAAAGACGAGACGAAGAGGAACGAACGCACATCTGGATGATGTACCTGCCGGCGAAGCGGGGCGTCGGCGATGCCACCGAGCCCTTGCGCGAAACCGCTACTCACTCCACGCGGGCCCGGCGCTCGTAGAAGCGGGGAAGGATGCAAAGGCGCCCCTTCCCCGCTCCCGTGGATGTCAGTGAGACGGCTGCGGCTTCGCCGGAGCAAACATCCGCTTGAGGTCGTACTCGGCCAATCGCTTGCCGCCGATTGCGACGATCAGCTCGGTGATGCCGGTGACGAGCGCGAACGCCGCGATCAGGGCGAGCGTGACGAGCGCACCGTCCCCAGGCTTGGCGAACATCACGACCCCGAACGCGATCGAGACGAGCCCGCTGAGGATCAGCAGAGCAGTGTCGCCACCGTCGATCGGCAGCCAGAACGCTCCGACGACGGCGACGATCCCGAGCACGATCGCGTACGCGCCGATCACATAGAGCAGCGCGAGCTCCGAGATGTTTGGCCAGACGAGCACCATGATCCCGACGGCGATCCCAAGCAGGCCGGAAAAGACAAGCCAGCCGCGTTCGCCGTTCGCCTCGGCGGTGAACGAGTAGTACAGCCCGACGACCCCGGTTGCCAGCGCGTACACGCCGAAGAGGATCGTGAGGGCGAAGAGACTGATACCGGGCCAGACGAGGATCACTACGCCGACCGCGACCGCGAGCAGGCCGTTCAGGCCGAGCGCCCATCTCATCTTGGTCAGCTGCGTGCCCGCCGTTTTCTCGACCCGGTCGAACATGGACTCCATCGAATTACCTCCCGGTTCGGGCATTGGACGATGCAACTGTGGCGGCGTCGCCCTCGTGGCGAATCGGAGAGCCTGCGGATCGCATGCGTGAACTCCGCAACCCGCCGCCGTAGCGCATTCGGAAGAGGACATACGCGATGCCGCCGGCGGGCAGCGGCAGCCAGTAGGCGACGAGCCGGTAGAGCAGCGTCGCCGTCACCGCGTCGTGCGCCGGCACGCCGGCGAGCGTCAGCGTCCCGATCAGCCCCGCCTCGACGAAGCCGAGCCCGCCGGGCGTGAACGGGATCAGCGCGAGCAGCTCGGCGGCCGTATAGGCGAGGACGACGAGCGAAGGGCGCGGCGCGGCGCCGACCGCGTGGAGAGCGGCCAGAAGCGCGAGATAGTCGAAGCCCGTGTTGCCGGCGGCGGCCAGCGTGGCAGCACGCCACCGCTCGCCGACCGTCGAGCGGATGAAGTCACGGTCGGCGATGAACTGCTGTGGGACCCCGCTGACCGGGTTCCTGCGGCGGAAGGTGTGATTGAGGAGCCACTGAACGGCCTGGCCGGCGAGCTCGAGCGGCCGGTCGTAGACGAAGGCCGCCGCCGCGGCCGCGAGCAGCCCTGCCAGCACCGCGATCCCGAGGTAGGCCGCAGTGGCGAGGCTGTGGTTCACCGGCGCGCCGACCAGGATCGCCGGCAGGGCGAGGACCGGCAGGGCGAGCGTCGTGGCGATCTGCAGGAGCGTCGACGTCCCGAACGCCGCGGTCGCCTCACCGGTGTCGACGCCGGCGCGGCGAAGCAGCGAGACGCTGAAGGCGGTCGCGGTCGCCCCGCCCCCGGGCAGAATCCGTCCTGCGACGTTCCCCGCCAGCTGCGCCGTGGCGACTGGAAACCACTCGCGGGTCCGAAGCGCGATCCGGTCGAGCTCCCAGAGGCAGACCGAGCTCGCCGCCTCGCACGCGAGCACGAGAACTGCGAACACCCAGTCGACGCGCTCCAGCGCGCGCCACGACGAGGCGACCGCCATCAAGCTCGGCAGGAACACGTACAGCGAGATCCCGCTGATCGCCAGCAGCACCGCCGTGCGGGCAGGCTTCCAGTTCGCAGGCTTCTGCACGCCGGTGAGTCTCCGGCCTCGCCCGCCCGGCAACATCGGTGCGGACGCGGACGCGTTGCCGTTTTGACGCAGTGCCTCAGCGATCTCGCCGATGCACGCTCACACCGGCCGTCGCATACTCCCGCCATGCTTCCGCTCTCGGACGGCCTGAAGGCACGCCACTTCCCGTTCGTCAACACCGCGCTGATCGTCGCGAACTTTGCGGTCTGGCTCTTCTACGAGCTGCCGCACCTGAACTCGTCCGTCTTCCACGCCTCGTTCTACGCCTGCACCGTCAACGGCTCGTGCCACGGCCCCGAGCCCTGGGGGATCAGCTGGATCACCTCGATGTTCCTGCACGGGAGCTGGGACCACATCCTCGGGAACATGCTGTTCCTGGCGATCTTCGGCAAGAACGTCGAGGACGCGTTCGGGCCGCTGCGCTACCTCGCCTTCTACTTCGCCGGGGGCTTCGTCGCGACGTTGACCCAGGCGGGGATGACGCTCCTGTTCGGCACGGTGGCCGACGCGCGCGTCCCCAACCTCGGCGCGAGCGGCGCGATCGCGGCCGTCCTCGGCGCCTACTTCATCCTCTACCCCACGTCGCGCGTGCTCGGCCTCGCCGTCATCTGGCCGGTGCGACTCCCCGCCTACGTCTTCCTCGGCTTCTGGTTCCTCTACCAGCTGTTCGAAGCGAACTTCGGGCTGTTCACGTCGAGCGCGAACGGCGGCGGGGTCGCGTTCTTCGCCCACGTCGGCGGCTTCATCTTCGGGCTGCTCGTCGCCAGGCTCCTGGTGAGCGGGGGACGAGTGCAACCGCAGGACTACGACTCGGTCGTCGGCGCCGCGCCCGCCTGACCACCATGCTCTTCGACGACTGCATCCGTTGCGGTGAGGCCCCCGGAATCGACGACGACGGCTACTGCGCCTACTGCCACTGGGCGGTGAAGGCCGAGATCCAGGAAGGCCTCCGCCAGTTGTACAACTACCTCGCGGCGTGGGCGCGCTTCGACGACTGGCGCGCGGACCAGCAATGGCGGTAGCGGCGCCGCAGCGGGAAACGAGCTCCGAGAGCAGCGGTCGCGACGTCACGCGCACGGCTGCGAGAGCGGCGACCGCGGCAATCGCCGTCGCGGCGATCGCGTTCGGCCTCTGGAAGGTGCGCAGCATCGTCATCCTGCTCCTGCTCGCGCTCACCTTCGCCGCCGCCATGCGCCCGGGCGTCGAGTGGCTGCACCGCCGGAAGGTGCCCGAGCCGCTCGCGATCATGTTCTTCTTCGTCCTCGTGCTCGGCATCGTCGGGGCGTTCTTCTGGCTCGCCGTGCCTCCCGCGATCCATCAGATTCAGCAGGCGCTCGCGCAGCCCGATCCCACGGCCGGTATCAAGCACACGACCGGCGTCCGCCATGACGTGCTCGTCTGGGTCGACAAGCACCTGCATTCCTTGCCCTCCGGGAGCGCGATCCTCCATCCCGTCGCGGCCTACGGCCACAAGGCGACGGACGCCGTGGTCGCGGTCTTCTTCACGCTCGCCGCGACCTGGTACTGGGTCTCCGAGCGCGATCGCATGATCGATCTGCTGACCGCGCTCGCCCCCGAGAAGAAGCGTGCGAAGGCGCGGGCGACCTACCTGGAGATCGACCGCCGGCTCGGCTCGTACACGCGGGTCAAGTTCCTGATGGTCGCCGCGATCGGGGTCGTGCTCTCGGCGGGGTTCTACGCCGTCGGCCTCCACTACTGGCTGCTCGTCGGCGGCTTTGTCAGCCTCGTCGAGATCATTCCGGTGATCGGGCCGCTCATCGGTGTGATCGTCGTCGTGGCGGTCGGCCTGCCCCAGTCGCTGCACGTCGTCGCGCTCTCCGTTCTCGTCCTGGTCGTGGTTCGGACGTTCCAGAGCTACGTGATCAACCCGCACGTCATGGGCCACTCGGTAGGCCTCTCACCGCTCGTGACACTCGTCTCCGTGTCCGTCGTCGGGATCCTGTTCGGCGCGTTCGCCGTCATCCTCGCCATTCCGGTCACGTCAGCAGTTGCGACGCTGATCGACGTGCTCGTGCTCGACCACGAGCCTCCACCCGCCGCGCCGCCGCGCAAGCTCGCGAGGTCGCGCGCGTGACGCCGTAGGCGGGGTAGCGTTGCGCCCCAGGGAGGCGACATGGACGTGTCTGCCCACGGAGTCGGAGAGCTTCTCGGCCGCGACGACGAGCTGGCCCGGCTCTATGGCCTGATCGACGGCATCGGGCGCCGCGGCGGCGCGCTCGTCGTGTGCGGCGAGGCCGGCATCGGGAAGTCCACGCTGCTCGAGGCTGCCGCCGCAAGAGCACGCGAGCGCGACGTGACGGTGGTCTCCGCCGCGGGCATCCCGTTCGAGGCGAGATTCGCGTTCGCCGGCCTGCGCGAGCTCCTGCTTCCGTTTCTCGACGCGCGTAGCCGCCTCCCGCCGCCGCAGCGCCGCGCGCTCGAGACGGCGATCGGCCTCGCCGACGGCGATGCCCCCGATCCGTTCCTGGTCGGGCTGGCCGCCCTCGGTCTGCTGACCGAGGCCGAGACGAAGAGGCCGCTGCTCCTCCTCGTCGAGGATGCACAGTGGCTCGACGGGCCGTCCTTGGAGGTGCTCGGCTTCGTCGCACGCAGGCTGGAGCTGGAGCCGGTGATCGTCGTCTTCGCCGTGCGCGAAGGCGTTGCGAGCGTCGTCGACGAGTGGGGCCTGCCGGAGCTCCACCTCGATGGACTGGACGAGACGTCCTCGAGGGCCCTTCTGGCGCTGGCCGCGCCGGACCTGCCGGAGGATCTCGGGGCACGAGTCCTCGCCGAATCGGCCGGCAATCCGCTCGCCCTGATCGAGCTCCCCTCCGGAGCGAGCCTCGACGGTGCTGCGGGGCCCGACGCCCTTCCGCTGCCCACGCGTCTCGAGCATGCGTTTGCGGCGAGGCTCGTCGGTCTCGACTCGGAGACGCGCCGCTTGCTGCTGTTCGCGGCCCTGGAGGACGGCGAGCTTCCAGAGCCCGCGCGTGATCCGGGCTGGGCGCCCGCCGTGGCCGCGGGGCTCGGGACCGTGGACCAGGGCGCGTTCCGTTTCCGGCATCCACTGATCCGGTCCGCGGTGGCACAGGCGGCGACTCCGGAGGAGCGTCGGGAAGCGCATGTTGCACTCGCCGACGCTTTCCCGAACGAGCCCGAGCGCGCCGTCTGGCACCGGGCCGCCGCGGCAGCCGGACCGGACGAGGAGGTCGCCGAGGCGCTGGACGCGGCCGCCGAGCGGGCACGTCTTCGCGGCGGTCGCGACGTTGCGCTGGCGGCGCTCGAGCGGGCGGCGGAACTCTCAGTCGATCGAGGCCTGCAGGCACTGCGGCTGTTCGACGCCGGCGAGCTCGCGTACGAGCTCGGCCGCCCAACCGACACTGTGCGGGTACTGAGCGCCGCGCAGCAGCTCGGCCTTCCTCCGCGAGAGCACGCGCTCGCCTCCTTCCGGATCGAGTCGTTCGAGCGGACCTGGTCCGGAGCGGCCACGATCCGGAGCTTCACCGGCATCGCGCGCGAGCTCGCCGGGGAGGGCCACGACGACCAGGCGCTTCAGACGCTCGACGCGGTCTCTCTTCGCGCTCATTGGGAGCACCTGGACCGGGAGACGCGGCGAGACGTTGCACAGATCGTCGACCAGCTCTCAGCCGCGCCGGACGACCCCGCGCGGTTGGCCACCCTCGCGCTCTTCGACCCGGTGGGTCAGGGCGCGGAGATCGTGCGACGCGTGAAGCAGATGGCTCCGCTCGACCTACCCGACCCGTACGGCCAGCTCCAGGTGGGCCAGGCTGCGGGCGCCGTATGGGCCGACAACCTGGCGCTCCCGTTCCTCCGGGCCGCCTCCGCCGGCTACCGCGCCGACGGACGGCTAGTCCATCTCGTGGGGTCGCTGGTGGCCGAGGCGTGGGCCGAACTACGTGCAGGCGGCGCCCGCGTTGCGATCACCGCCGCAGCCGAGGGCGTGCAGCTGGCGCAGGAGACCCGCCAGGTCCGGTACGTCGCCGTCGGACAGCTCGCAGAGGCGATCGCGGCCGTCGAGATGGGCAGGGACGACCTCGCCGAGCAGCTCATCGGTGCGGCGGAGGCGATGCTCCTGCCGCTCGGGGCGAACCCGCTCCTCGCACTGGTCGCGCTCGCACGCGGCCGGCGGGCGCTCGCGCACGAGCGCTTCGCCGAGGCCTATGTGCAGCTCCGTCGGATCTTCGACCCCAACGACGCTGCGTACCACCAGTTCGTCGGCGGCTGGATGCTGGCCGACGTCGCCGACGCAGCCAAGCAAGGCGACGGCGACCGCGAGGTCGTCGACGAGTTCCTGCACGAATGGGAAGCGGTGGCGTCGGCAACCGGGGCACCGCATCTGGACGTCCAGCTCAGGTATGCGAAGGCGGTCCTCGCCGAGGAGGGGAACGCGGAGCCGCTCTTCGAGAGCGCGATGGGCGCCGGGGCAGACGGCTGGCCCTTCTATGCCGCCCGGGCACAGCTGGCCTACGGCGCGTGGCTGCGGCGCCAGCACCGGATGGCCGATTCGCGGGCTCCGCTGCGTGAGGCGGCGCAGTCGTTCGAGGCGCTCGGCCTCCTTCGGCTCGCCGAGCGTGCGCTTCGCGAGCTGCGCGCGTCGGGAGAGACCCCGCGCCGCCGCGTCCCCGAGGCGTGGGCGCAGCTAACGCCGCAGGAGCTGCAGATCGCCGAGCTGGCGGCGGAGGGTCTCTCGAACCGCGAGATCGGCGAGCGCCTGTATCTCTCCCACCGCACGGTCGGCTCGCACCTTTATCGGCTCTTTCCCAAGCTCGGAGTCACGTCGCGCACGCAGCTCCGCGGCGCGCTCTCACCGTCCTCGTCCGACTGAGCGCAACTGCAGTCGTCTGACATAGGCGATGGGAGGCGGCCAGGGCTAGCGTCGACTGCAATGAACGCGCGTCCGAACATCGTCCTCGTGCACGGAGCGTGGGCCGACGGGTCCTGCTGGAGCGGCGTCATCAAACGCATGCAGGCTCGGGACTTTCACGTCCAGGCGCCGCAGTTTCCGCTCAGCTCGCTCGCCGACGACGTCGCGCGGCTCCGCCAGGTGCTCGAGTTCCAGGACGGGCCGACCATCGTGGTCGGTCATTCGTACGGCGGCCAGATCATGACCGCGCTCGGTGACGAGGCCCCGAACGTCACCGGGCTCGTCTACGTCGCCGCCTTCGGCCTCGATCAGGGCGAGTCGCTCGATGCGCTTCTCTCGGAAGCCCCGCCCACGCCGGCGCTCTCACATCTCTTTACGGACTCCCGAGGCTACGGGTGGCTCCTCGAGGACGACTTCGTCGATCACTTCGCTGCCGGCGTCGACCCGGTCCAGGCGCGGGTGATGTGCGCGGTGCAACAGCCGCTGGCACTGGCCGCGTTCGACGACGTGATGGCCGTCCCCGCCTGGAAGTCCCTGCCGTCCTGGTATCTCGTCGCCCAGAACGACGAGGCGATCCCACCCGACGCCGAGCGCCGGTTCGCAGAGCGGATGGGAGCGACGGCGGTCGAGATTCCGTCTGGCCACCTCGCAATGGTCTCGCACCCCGCCGAGGTGGTAGACGTGATCGAGCAGGCAGCCGCGTCGGTCGGCTCGGCGCCCCAGGAAGCGTGATGTTGGGCATCGGGCGCGGGGGTGTCGCGCAACGGCGCAGCGAGAGCGAACAGACCGCGCTCCGCCGTATCGCCGAAGTCGTCGCCAAAGCCGCGGAGCCCCGCGAGCTCTTCACGGTCGTGGCAGAAGAGGTCGCGCGCGTCGTCGACGCCCCGTACGTCGCCGCCGTTCGCTACGAGCCTGACGGCACCGCGACAATCTGCGGCACGTTCCCCACCCAGGGGCCGCTCTACGCAATGGGCAGCCGCGTGTCGCTCGAGGGTGTCAGCGTCCTCGGCCGAATGCAGGTCAGCGGGGAGCCGGAGCGCATCGACGACTACACGCGCCTCGATGGCGAGATCGCGCAGCGAGCCCGGACGGTCGGCATACGATCGGGCGTCGGAGTGCCGATCACGGTCGCAGGGCACGTGTGGGGAGCGATCGTCGCCTGGAGCCCGGAGCGGCTACCCGACGACTTCGAGGCCCGGCTCGGCGAGTTCACGGAGCTGCTCGCAGCCGCGATCTCGAACGCAGAAGCGACCGAAGCGGCCACACGGCTCGCCGGCGAGCAGGCCGCACTCCGGCGCGTGGCCACGCTCGTCGCGGAGGGCGCGGGGCCCGAGGGAGTCTTTCGTGCCGTGGCCGGCGAGGTCGGAGCGATGTTCGGCTCCGACATCTCTGCGATCGTCAGGTTCGCAGAGGACGGGCAGGCGATCGTGCTCGGCGACATCGGCGGTCCTCACGAGTCGGGGAAGCGTGTCTCGCTCGATCCCGGCTACGTCGTCGACCAGGTTCGCCGGACGCGTCGCTCGGCACGGTTCGACACGGATGACCCCTCCGCGGCGGACATGCCCTCGCTCGTGCGCTCGATGGGGATCCGATCGGCGGTGGCAAGCCCGATCGTCGTCGTGGGCAAGCTCTGGGGCGCGATCACCGCCGCGTCCGTCCGCGGCTCGCTGGCAGCAGGTGCCGAGCGACATCTGACGGAGTTCACCGAGTTGGTCGCCACCGCCGTGTCGAACACCCAGGCACGCGACGCGCTCGCCGCCCTTGTCGACGAGCAGGCTGCGCTGCGGCGCGTCGCGACCCTCGTCGCACACGACGCACCGTCGGCAGCGGTGTTCGAGGCCGTGGCGGCCGAGGTCGGCGAGCTCCTGGATGCCAGCCTCACCGTGCTCGGCCGGTACGACAGCGACGGCGCGGCGACCGCGATCGGCAGTTGGAGCTCGTCACCGCAGATCATTCCGGTGGGGACGCGAGCCGCCATCGGCGGCCGCAATGTCCTCAGCATCGTCGCCGAGACGGGTAGACCCGCGCGGCTCGACGACTACGACGACGCAACCGGCGAGGCCGCCGAGATCGCGCGCGCCTTCGGCTGGCGTTCGTCGATCGCCGCTCCGATCACCGTCGAGGGACGGGTATGGGGCGTCATGCTCGTTGCCACGCAGCGCGAGCAGCCGTTCCCGGACGGCGACGAGGAGCGCCTCGCCCAGTTCACCGACCTCGTCGCGACTGCAGCCGCAAACGCACAGTCACACGACGCCGCGCGCCGGTTCGGTGAGGAGCAGGCAGCTCTCGGGCGAGTCGCGACGCTCGTGGCAACCGGAGCGGCACCGAAGCAGGTCTTCACCGCGGTCGTCGACGAGGTCTCGAGCCTTCTTGGGTTGGAGCGGATCGAGCTCCTGCGGTACGACGGAGACGAGAAGGGCACCGTGATCGCCGCGTCCGGTGAGCACCCGTTCCCCGCCGGTAGCACCTGGTCGCTCGACGACCCGAGCGTGATGGCGACGGTCGCGCGCACGAAGCGCCCGGCGCGGATCGACGACTACACCACGTTGGACGGCGAGATCGCACGGGTTGCCCGCGGGGCTGGGTTCCAGTCGGCAATCGGCGCCCCGATGACCGTTCAAGGCCGTCTCTGGGGAGCCATCATCGCGATCTCGACCGCCCCCGAGCCGATCCCCGAACGGTCGATGAGCCGTCTCGGCCAATTCACGGAGCTCGTCGCGACCGCGGTCGCCAATGCCGAGTCGCGCGACGCTCTCGCGCGGCTGGCGGACGAGCAGGCTGCGCTGCGGCGGGTCGCGACGCTGGTCGCGGAGGGCGTGGAGCCCGCGGCGGTCTTCTCGGCGGTCGGCGAGGAGATCAGTCGCATGTTGGGCTCTTCCATGTCCGCCGTGGGACGGTTCGAGCCTGGCGCCGACGGAACGGCGATGGTCATCGTGGGCGTCGGAGCCGGCGACGCGATCGAGACCGGATCTCGCTGGAGGCCCGACGACCTTCCTCCGGTGGCCCGCGTCCTCGGCACTGAGTGCTCCGTCCGCATGGACGAGATCGACTGGTCCGCCGGAGGGCCGGTCGCCGAAGTGGCGCAGCAAGTCGGGGTCGTCTCGATCGTCGCAAGCCCGATCTTCGTTGAGGGCCGGCTTTGGGGCGTGATGACCGCCTGCGACACCAAGCGACTTCCACCCGAGGCCGAAGAACGCCTCGAGAAGTTCAGCGAGCTGATCGCAACCGCAATCGGAAACGCAGAGACCTCGGCAGAGCTCGCGGCCTCGCGCCGGAGAATCGTGACCGCGGCCGACGAGGCGCGGCGCCGGATCGAGCGAGATCTCCACGACGGGATCCAGCAGCGGCTGATCGCGCTGACCTTCCGCGTACGCGGGATCGCCCGGAGGTCGCCGGACGAGTTGCCGGTCATTGCCGCAGAGCTCTCGGAGGATCTCAAAGACGTGACCGACGAGCTACGTGAGGTCTCGCGCGGCATTCATCCCACGATCCTCACGGAGGCCGGTCTGGGCCCCGCGCTGAGAGCGCTTGCGCGTCGATCCAACGTTCCGACCCAGCTCGAAGTGGAGCTCGGCCGGCGGCTGCCGGCAGCTGTCGAGGCGGCCGCGTACTACGTGGCCTCGGAGGCGCTCACGAACGTCGAAAGGCATGCGCAGGCGAGCGTCGTCCGACTCGCGGCCTCGAGCGACGACGCGGCACTGACGCTGGAGGTCCGCGACGACGGAGTCGGCGGCGTCGATGCCGGCCGGGGCTCCGGGATCCTCGGCCTCACGGACCGGGTCGAGGCGCTCGGCGGAACGATCTCGATCGAGAGCCCACCGCACGCGGGTACGACGCTCTCCGCCCGGCTACCTGTTACGGCCTAGAGGAATAACATCCAGGGGCCATGCCGTCGCAGTGGCTGGCTGTCGGCGCGGAGACGGATCCCCGGACTCGCGCCCGCGAGCTCCAGGAAAGCTGGGAGCATCTGCTTGCCGACGGCGCACTCGGGCTCGAGCTCCCACCCGAAGCGGTCGCCGGGTTGCGAACGACGATCGTCGACTCGTGGCGACGCTCGCTGGCCACGGGCCTCGATCCGATGGGATCGCTCGCCCCGATCGAGGCCGACGAGTCCGAGGTGCTCGAGCGTTGGTTCGAGCATCCGCTCAGCTCGCTCACCGAAGGCCTCCTCGACCGCCTCCGACAAGTGGCCGACGAGTCGCGAAGCGTGGTCGTCGTGACCGATGCATCGGGGCTCGTCCTGCACAGAACGGGTGATGAGTGGCTCAAAGAGCGAGCCGCCGAGATGAACCTCGTCGAGGGCGCGCGGTGGCACGAGGCGGCCGCGGGCACGAACGGGATCGGAAGTGCCCTCTCCGCAGACCACGCCTTCCAGGTCTTCGCCTTCGAGCACTTCAACGACGCCTATCACGAGTGGATCTGCTCCGGCGCTCCGGTCCACGACCCGGTGTCCGGCGAGGTCGTCGGGCTGATCGACCTCTCGAACCTCTGGAAGGACGCGCGTCCGAGGAGCTTCGAACTGGCGAAGACCGCTGCCAGGGCGATCGAGCGATGCCTCTCGGACGTGCAGCAGGATCAGGAGGCTCGGCTGAGACGCCGCTACGGCGATCTCATGACGCGGAGCACCGATCTGCTCGTGAGCCGCGACGGCTACGTCCTCTCGGGCGCCAAGACCGCCGGTTGGAAGCCGCTCGACATCCCCGACGGCGGAGGCGAGGTCGTTCTCGGCGACGGGTCGGTCGCCGAGGCTGCGTCGCTGGGGCAGGGCGAGGCCTACCTTCTCCGCCGGGTCGCCGCCCGCCTGCCCAAGTCCGCACCGGTCGCGGTGCTCGAGCGTGCCGAAAGGCACGTTCGCGAGCTCGTCGCCGAGCAGTCCGCCCTGCGGCAGGTCGCGACCCTCGTTGCACGCGAGTCCGCCCCCGATCAGCTGTTTGCCGCGGTCGCCGAGCAGGTCGCGCGCGTCTTCGCCGTCCAGCACGTGAGGGTGGTCCGCTTCGACCCGGACGCCTCGGAGATAGTCGGCGGCTTCAGCGAGGGAGACCACGATCCGTTCCCGTTCGGATCGCGCTGGCCGGTGGAGATCCCAGGTGCGATGGCGATTGTTCGGAAGACCGGCCGCCCCGCCCGCGTCGAGGACTACGCGCACGTGACCGGCGACGTCGCCGCTGCCGCTCATGCCGCAGGCTTGCGGTCGGCGGTCGCCAGCCCGATCGTGGTCGAGAGACGTTTGTGGGGTGCGATGGTGGTTTTCTCGCTGCGGGACGAGCGTTTCCCGAAAGACACGGAGGCCCGGCTCACAGACTTCACGGAGCTCGTCGCGACAGCGATCGCCAACGCAGAGTCGCGAGGGGCCCTGGCGACACTTGCAGACGAGCAGGCCGCACTGAGCCGCGTGGCGACACTGGTCGCAAGCGGGACCGGGCCGGACCAGCTGTTTGCTGCAGTGGCGGACGAGGTACAGGCGCTTCTCGGCGCCGAAACCTCGGCGGTAGTCAGGTTCGAGGACGACGGGACCGTGTCCATCGTCGGAACGCATGCGGCCGCGCACGCAACGGGCGAACGCTCCGAGATCCACCCCCACTGGCTCGTCGCTTCCGTTCGCGAGACGCGGAGCGCCGCCCGGTTCGACACCGATGATCCGGCCGCGGCAGACATGCCGGAGAACGTGCGGAAGGCGGGCATCCGATCGGCCGTTGCCAACCCGATCGTCGTCGAGGGCGAGCTGTGGGGCGTGGTCGTCGTCGCATCTCGTCGTTCGCTTCCACCGACGACCGAGGCGCGCCTCGCTTCATTCACGGAGCTCGTCGCGATTGCGATCGCGAATGCCGAGTCGCGCGACGCGCTCGCACAGCTGGCGGACGAGCAGGCTGCGCTGCGGAGAGTGGCGACGCTCGTCGCACAGGGGGCATCGCCCCGAGATCTCGTCGATGCCGTTGCCGAGGAGGTTGGTCGCCTGTTCCCGGTGGGAACCGCCACGATCGGCCGCTTCGAGCCCGACGACACAGTGACCACGGTGTCTTCGTGGAGTTCGACCGAGGTCGCCTTCCCTCGAGGCAAACGTTGGCCGACCGAGGGCACGAACGTGGCGTGGATCGTGCTCAAAACAGGCAGGGCCGGTCGGATCGACGATTTTTCGACGGCCACCGATCCGATCGGCGTCGCCGCACGCGAGGCCGGCTACAAGTCGGCGGTCGGGAGCCCGATCGTCGTCGGGGGCCATCTCTACGGCCTGATTACCGCCACGTCGACCGAAGGGCCCCTGCCGGCCGGCACCGAGGCACGCCTTGCCTCTTTCACGGAGCTCGTCGCGACGGCGATTGCCAACGCGAAGAGCTCGGCGGAGCTCGCCGCGTCGCGCAGGAGGATCGTTGCCGCCGCCGACGAGGCGCGGCGCAGGATCGAGCGGGATCTCCATGACGGGATCCAGCAGCGGCTCATCGCGCTCACCTTCCGCGCGCGCGCGATGGCGCGGCGGGCTCCGGACGAGCTGCCCGGGCTCGCGACAGAGCTTGCCGAGGGCCTGAAGGACACCTCGGACGAGCTCCGCGAGGTCTCCCGCGGCATTCACCCCACCATCCTCACCGAGGCCGGGCTCGGACCGGCGCTCAGGGCACTCGCGCGTCGATCCGAGATCCCGATCGAGGTCGACGTGAGGCTCGACGAACGGCTCCCGACGGAGGTCGAGGCGGCCGCATACTACATCGCCTCCGAGGCGCTCACGAACGTCGCCAAACACGCGCGCGCGAGCACCGTCGAGTTGAGCGCGACGCACGACGATCGGCTCCTGTCGCTCGAGGTCCGCGACGACGGCGTCGGGGGCGTCGACTCCGCACGTGGCTCGGGCATCCTCGGCCTGACCGACCGGGTCGAGGCCCTCGACGGAACGATCTCGATCGGCAGCCCGTTGCAGGGCGGCACGAGACTCCGGGTGCAATTCCCGATCGCGCGCTAGACAGCTATTTCGAGCCGAGAAACGTGATCACGGCCAGAACGCGGCGGTGATCGTCCGGGGCGTCCGGCAGTCGCAGCTTCTGGAAGATGTGCTTCACGTGCTTCTCGACGGTGCTCTCTGCGAGCCAGATGCTTCGGGCGATTCCGGCGTTCGAGCGGCCCTCGGCCATGAGCGTGAGGACGTCACGCTCACGCGGGGTCAATTCCTCGAGCGGGTCCCGCGCCCGCCGGGCCCGCACGAGCTCTTCCACGAGCGTTGGGTCGACCACGGATCCTCCCGCGCGGATCCGCTCGAGCGTGTCCGTGAGCTCGTCGATGTCTCCGACCCGCGCCTTCAGGACATAGCCGATCCCAGTGCCGGCGCCGAGCAGGTCCATCGCGTGCTCGACCTCGATATGCGCCGAGAGGACGAGGATCGCGCAGTCAGGCAGCTCCTCGCGGATCGTTCGTGCCGCCTCGAGGCCCTCGGTCGTGTGCGTGGGCGGCATCCGGATGTCGACGATGGCCACGTCCGGCCGCTCCTTCCGGACGAGCTCGATCAGCCCTTCGGCGTCGCCCGCCTCGCCCACCACGTCGTAGCCCGCTTCCCGCAGCAGAGCGGCCAGACCCTGCCGCAAGAGCACGTCGTCGTCGGCGATGGCCACCCGCGGTGCGCTTTCCCCTTCGGACATACCTGCGTTGTCTACGCCCTCTCGGCGCCGTTGGCAACCAGCGGTGTCGGGCTTTCTACCGGCTAGCCGGTAGCCGCGCGTACCGCGATAGCGGGCGGCAACTCGACCGTTCTCCGTCTGGCGCGCAGGTGGGCCGGCGTCGATCATTGGACAGTGGAGATCGAACCGGTTCCCCGTACACCAATCACCTGCCTGATCGTGGACGACAGCCCGGAGTTCCTCGAAGCCGCTGTACAGCTCCTCGCCGACGACGGCGTCACGGTCGTCGGCTCAGCTGCCACGGCGGACCGGGCCGTCGCCCAGACGGAGAGGCTCGATCCCGATGTCGTGCTGGTCGACGTCGATCTGGGCGCCGAGCGCGGCGTCGACGTCGCGCGGAGGCTCGCCGGCCTCCCGAACGGCGGACCGCCGGTCGTATTGATCTCGGCGGAGTCGTGGTCAGAGCTGGCCGAGCTCGTCGAGGAGGGCGGCGGAGTCGGCTTCGTGTCGAAGACGGACCTCTCCGGTGACGCAATCCGAGCCCTGCTTGCCCGCGCCGGCTCAAAGGAGTAACCGCCATGCAGACCGCATTGCCCACAACGGGGTCGATGGAAGAGCAACTCACCGAGCACGTCGTGCGACTTGCCCGCAAGACGGAGGCGCTCGACGACTTCGCCGGGCTGGTCGCGCACGACGTGCGATCGGCGCTGATCACCGCTCTACGCGACGACGATCCGCATGCCGGACTCGCACGCGCGCTCGAGCTCGTGGACTCGATCCTCGAGGCGGTGCGCGCAGACCCGGCTGCCGCCGGCGTGGCTCGACTGGCGGAATGCCTCGAGCGCGCGATCGCGGACCTCGGAGACGTCGAAGTCGAGATCGTCGCGAGCGCGACCGGAGAGTTCCCGATCCCGCCTGACGCGCTGCGCCTCGTCCTCCGCAACCTGCTTGCGAACGCGATCGCGGCCGGCGCGGAACACATCCACGTCTCGGCCGTCGCGCGCGGCGATCGCCAGGTGCTCGTCGTCGACGACGACGGCGTCGGGATCGCGTCCGGTGACGGCTACGCCACCGGAACCCAGCTCGGGCTGCGGTTGTGCCGCCGCCTCGTCGAACGGTGCGGCTGCGTCCTGGAGCTCAGGCCGCGGGCCATCGGCGGGACTCGTGCCGTCATCGCGACGACCGGAGCCGGAGCATGATCCGCGTCCTCCTCGTCGACGACCACGCGGTCTTCCGCTCCTCGCTTCGGCTGCGGCTCGAGCAGGAGGACGGGATCGTTCCGGTCGGCGAGGCCGAGACCGCCGAGCAGGCAGTCACGAGAGCACGCGTCCTCCAGCCAGACGTCGTTCTGATCGACCTGCTGCTTCCACGCAAGAGCGGCTACCAGGCGATCCCCGAGATCCTCAGCGCCTCGCCCGAGAGCCGGATTCTCGTCGTGTCGTCGCAGACCGGGCCGACGCCGGTGCGGCAGGCGATCTCGGCGGGCGCGCACGGCTACGTCCCCAAGCGAGCGTCCGACAACGAGGTGGTCGAGGCGGTCCGCCGGGTCGCTGCGGGCGAGCGCTACGTCGATCCCGACCTCGGCGCCCAGCTCGTCATTGCCGACGGCGTGCCCGCGCTCGAGCCGTTGTCGGATCGTGAGCAGGACGTGCTGCACCTGCTCGCGCTCGGACACACGAACCAGGAGATCGGCAAGAAGCTCTTCATCTCGGTGCGGACCGTGGACACGCACCGCGCGCACATCATGCGCAAGTTGCAGCTCAGGACGCGCGCCGAGCTCGTGCTCTTTGCACTTGCGCACGGCCTGATCGGTGCCACCTGACGCACCGGGAATAACCGGGTCCCGCAGGAGTCCTTCCGGTCAACAGCAGCTATCGCAAAGGCGATGGCGAAACGCATCCGGAAGGAGCACCAAATGAAGGGCTTGATTCTCACGATCGGCGTCGCCGCCGCCGCGTTGTCGCTCACGTTCGGGCTCAACGCCGCCTCGGCGTCGACCTCAGCGAACGCCGGCACGAAGGTCGGCGTCGCCAGCTCGAACCTCGGGCGGATCCTCGTCGACGCGCGCGGCCGCACGCTGTATCTCTTCGCCAGGGACCGGAACGGCAAGAGCTCCTGCTCGGGCTCGTGCGCGGTCTACTGGCCGCCGCTGATCGCCTCGGGCAAGCCGAAGGCGATCGCCGGGGCGAAGCAGTCGCTGCTCGGCACGACCCGCCGGGCCGACGGCCGCCTCCAGGTCACGTACCGCCATCACCCGCTCTACAGGTACGCAGCCGACTCGGGGAAGGGCCAGACCACCGGTCAGGGCCTCGACCTCTCCGGCGGCAAGTGGTGGGTGCTCTCGCCCGCCGGCAACAAGATCGTCAGCGCCTCCTCCATGGGAGGCGGCTACTAGGCGACCGCTCGGGGCCGTCTGAACGCGGGCGGCCCCAACCGATCTCCCTACGCGAAATGAGAGGAATGGTCATGAAAGAGCAAGAGCTGGTCGTTCAGCCCCGTCGCGAGCTCGCGAGCCGGGTCAGCGGCGGGATCGAGGTGACGCTCTACTGGAGCCCACTCGACAACGGCACCACGGTGGAGGTCTGGGACTCCGCGTACGACGAGACGATCGTCTTCGACGTCCCGCCGGAGCGTGCCCTCGAGGCCTTCTATCACCCGTTCGCACAGCTCTCGGCGTCGCTCGACGAGCTCGTCCCTGTCGCCGACGCGTGAGCGTGCGAGCGTGCTCGTTGCAAGCAGGCCGCCACGTATTCCCGCCAGACGGGGAAAAATTCTCCCTGGATCAGCGGGGTGGCGGCCTGCGACAATCGCTGCATGAGCAACGAGCTGGGTGAATTCCTCAGATCACGCCGGGCCCAGATCCAGCCCGAGGACGTCGGGTTCAGGGCGGGCCGCGGCCGGCGGGTCGAGGGCCTGAGACGCGAAGAGGTGGCCGCGCTGGCCTCCGTAAGCGTCGACTACATCAAGCGGCTCGAGGCCGGCAGGATCACGCCGTCCGAGCCCGTGCTCGACTCTCTGGCTCGCGCTCTCCAGCTCGACGCGGTCGAGCGGAAGCATCTCTACGCCCTGGCCGGCCGCGCCTCGGTATACGACGTCGACCCCTTCGAGGACGTCCGCCCGGGCCTCCTCCGCCTGCTCGCCGCCGTTGAGCCTTTGCCCGCCTTCATCGTCGGGCCCTGGCTCGACCTGCTCGCGTGGAACCCGACCGCATCGGCTCTCTTCTGCGGCTTCGAGCGGCGGCCGCCCGCGGAGCGGAACATGGCGCGCCTCATCTTCCTCGACCCCGAGATCCGTGACCTCTTCTTCGCCGGCGGGTGGGACGGGTCCGGCCTCGTCGCGTCGCTACGGGTTCGGTACACGCAGGGACAGCCTGACCAGCGGGTCCAGGCGCTGATCTCCGAGCTCATCGAGCGCTCGCCTGTTTTCCGGCAGCTCTGGGAGGAGCACGGCGCCGTGAAGAGGATGAAAGGCCGCAAGACCTTCAACCACCCTGAGATCGGCGAGATCGAGCTTGACTGGGACCGGCTGACCGTTCCCGGCGCGAGCGGACAGGTGCTGATGGTCTATAGCGCCGCGCCCGGCACGCCCGGCGCGACGGCGCTGACCTTGCTGTCAACCCTCGCGGCCACGGCGGCCCAACCCGGCTGAACCCGGTTCGCGTAGTTGAGAAGACATGGAACAGGCCATCGTCAGCCGGATCACGTCCTCCGCCGCCCGAACGCGGCTCGATCCGCAGCATGCGAGCGCCCACATCGACCGCCTGTTCCGGGCGGCCTGGGCGTTGTGCGGGTCGCGACAGGACGCCGAGGACCTCGTACAGGAGACGTACGCCAGGGTGCTGGCCAAGCCCCGTTTCCTCCGCAACGAAGACGACCTCGGGTACCTCCTGAGAACGCTCCGCAACACGTTCCTGAATCAGAAGCGCACCCAGAGCCGCCGACTCCGCACTGCGCCGCTGCCCGACGAGCAGCTTGACATGGTCGCCGACCCGCACGCGACCGATCCGGCGGCTGCCGTAGAGGCGGGCGAGGTCTACGCGGCCGTGGCAGCCCTTCCCGCCGACTATCGCGACGTGCTCGTCGCAGTCGACGTCACGGGGCTCTCCTACAAGGAGACGGCGCGTGCCTTGCGGATTCCCGAGGGGACCGTGATGAGCCGGCTCTACCGCGCCCGCCAGCAGGTCGTGCGGCAGGTCGAGGGCGAGCCCGAGTGAGGCCGATCAGCGGGTGCGGACCGGGCCGGCGAGGACCTTCTCGCCCGACGAGGCCTGGTTGCCGTCCGCACGCTCACGCGTGACGGTCAGCACTGTGAAGCTCGCCGGCGAGACTCCGGCCCAGAGTGTCACGTCCCGGCCCTCGTTGAACGTCCCGATCGGGACGAGCGCGCCGCCCGAGTTCCGCAACCAGGCTTCGTAGAAGCGGCCGTCAGCGAGGCGCGGAAGTCCTACTGCATCCAGGTGGATCCGCCATCCGGAGGACGTCCTCGTCAGCGTCGCGTCGCCTCGAGCTCCGGGCGCGACCGCGGTCGGCGCGAGCGCCGCCTGGAACCTCGCGCCGTGCGAGCCGGAGTTGACGGCCACGGAGACACCGACCACAGCCGCTGCCACTACAGCCGCCGCGAGCCCGCCGACGGCAAGGCGTCGTGGGACACGTGCGGGGCGTGCCGGTCGTCGTTGCGCTTCGACACGCGCCTTCAACCCCGCCGGCGCATCGACCTCTTCGCCGGCGCCGCGTAGGAGGGCGACCGCCCGTTCCTGTTCCGCGAGCTGATCGGCAAGGGCCGGAGACGCGGCGACTTGCGCCTCGAGGTCGGCGCGATGTTCGGGCTCGAGCGAACCGTCTGCGAGCGCCGCGAGCTCGGCGATCCCGCCGGCTTCGGCCTCTTCGTCGCGACCCTGTCTCATCCGCATAACGACCTCCAAGGTACCTCGGTGACATCTGTAAAGACACCGCGGCTCGTTCCGTATTCCCGACGCACGCCCGGGAATAGACCCGCGCCTTCGGGGTCTCTAGGCGGCGGAGGGGTCAACAACTCGGAAAGGAACGAGCATGATGAACCTTCGCCCCACGAAGGTCAACGTACGGCCAGAGCGAGTCCTGCCGGCCGCAGCCGTGGTAGCTGCGGCCGCAGCGATCGCACTCGTCCTGGCGCAGGGGGCCGCGGCTCGGCCGACGCACCACCCCGAGCCCGGGCAGGTGAGGCTCGAGCACAACACCCTGCACGTGAAGGGGACCGAAGCGAACGATGCGATCGCGCTTCGGCTCGCGGCCGGCGACTCCACCGTGGTCCATGTGGATCTC
>Ga0207665_10000374_pt1 | contig 30940 bp, 25 predicted proteins | sample LARL112metaG_FD_184351 | JGI IMG/M metagenome (GOLD analysis project Ga0207665, IMG submission 184351) | Corn, switchgrass and miscanthus rhizosphere microbial communities from Kellogg Biological Station, Michigan, USA - LAR L11-2 metaG... | ecosystem: Host-associated > Plants > Roots >... | reverse complement strand
AGAAATGCGTGAGCTCCTCGGCGTCGAGACCCTCGGAGATCGTGGTGAAGTCGCGAATGTCGCTGAACAAGAGCGTCATGTCGCGGGTCTCTCCGCCGAGCTTGAGCCGTGACGGATCGGCGGCAAGCCGCTCGACCAAAGCCGGCGCCATATAGTGCGAGAAAGCGTGGCGCACTCGGTTTCGCTCGCGCTCTGTGCGCAGGAAAACGAACAGCGTGCCGGCGAGGTAAATCGCAGTGAGCGCAATCGCGGGATAGATCGGATCAACCAGCCAGCCAAAAGCGTCAAAGGCATACCAGGAGACGCCGATCACCGTGGCCACGGCGAGGCCGCCAAGCACGGCGCTGCCCGCGGCGCCGAGGCGATAAATGAGGAACGCGATAAGAGTGCCGAGGACGAGGATGTAGAAGAGCTCTGCCGGTGTGGCGAAATCGGGCCGCTGCAGGAAGGCGCCTTCAAGGATCTGCTCAATTGCCTGCGCATGCAGCTCGACGCCAGGCACCGAAGGTTCAAGCGGCGTAGCGCGGAGATCGAGCAGGCCTGCCGCGCTCGTGCCGATCAGGAGAATGCGGCCTTCGATTTCGTCCTTGCCGATCGCGCCGTTCAGCACCTTATAGGCCGGGAGGTAGCGTTCCTTGGCCTGGTGTGTGAACCTGATCCACATCTCGCCATTGGCCTCGGTTGGGATCTCGAAATCACCGACCTTGATGCCAACGATCCCGGTCTTCGCCCCGAAGGATTTCTCGCCGCTTGCGCCCGAGCTCTTCACGAAATAGCTGCTTGCCCCTTGCGCGAGCCGAAGCAGATCGGCGGGCAAGGACGGATAAAGCTTGTCGCCGATCCGCACCAACATGGGCACGTGGCGGATGATCTGATCGTGTTCGGGGATCCAATTGAGGGAGCCCGCGCCTTTGGCCTTGTCTTGCAGCTCTTTGAGGCTTGCTGCGGCGCCGGGGTAATACGGCACGAAGAGCTTGGGATCGTCGCCGCCAAAACTGATGCCTGCCTTAGTCTCGGGAATGGATGTGGCCTGCGGGGAGGCGATAAAGCCGAGCGCGATGGGGGCTTTGCCGATCGCCTCGGCGAACACTTGATCGTTGGAGGGAAGCTTCTCGACTTCCTTTCTGAGGCTCGCCAACGCATCCGACTGCGGCCAGAAGTGAAGCGCATTCGCAGGCGACATGCGGTCGGGCTCCGGGAACACCATGTCGACGCCGATCGCCGCCGCGCCATTGGCGGCAAGCTTATCAATGAGGTCGGCGAGAATTGTGCGCGGCCAAGGCCATTGCCCAATCTCTTTCAACGATTCCTCATCGATGTCGATAATGCGAACGGGCAGATCGGGATTGAACGCGCGTGGGCTCACCCCCTGATAGGCGTCGAATACGAGCGAGCGCAACCGCGCGACTGGGCTCGGATCCCAAACGCGCAAAGAGAGCGAGGCAACGATGACCGCCCCCACAATCAGGGCGTAGAGTAGGCGTGGGCCCATCCCGTGCTTATCTTGGCGTATTCACAAGGAAGGTGCGCCGGCCGGCGCCAGACGGCAGAACCTAGCTAATGGCGTTGACCCGCTCCAGTGTCATTTTGTTCCGGCCACTTAAAGTTTCCCCGGGGTTTGCGCATTGAACGGCGCAGCGGAATGAACTAGGAAGCTCCGACCCCGGGCACTCAGCTTCTTCAAGGGCACGTTTCGTGAACATCTGCATGATTGGAGCGGGCTATGTCGGGCTCGTCTCCGCTGCTTGTTTCTCCGAGTTCGGTTGGAAGGTTGCTTGCACCGACAACGATGCCGACCGGATCGAGCAGCTACGGCGTGGGTCGGTCCCGATCTACGAGCCGCGTCTCGAAGAGTTGCTCGAGCGCAATCTGTGCAATGGGCGCATCAGCTTCTCGACCGAGCTTGCGCCGGCGGTCGGCGAAGCGGACCTCGTCTTCCTTGCCGTGGGCACGCCGATGCGAAGAGGCGACGGCCATGCCGATCTCTCCTTCGTGTTCCGGGCTGTCGAGGAGCTTGCCCCACACCTCGATGGCTTTACCGTAATCGCAACGAAGTCGACCGTGCCGGTGGGGACCAGCCGGGAGATCGAGCGGCGCCTCAAGCAGCTTCGCCCCGACGCTGATTTCGCCGTGTGCTCCAATCCTGAATTTCTGCGCGAAGGCTCGGCGATCTACGATTTCACTCATCCCGACCGCGTGCTCGTGGGCTGCGATGAGGAACGCGCCAAAGTTCTGATGGAGCGCTTGTACAAGCCGCTCGCTTTGCGCAACGCACCGGTGATGTTCGTGAGCCGTGAATCGGCCGAGCTCGCCAAATATACCGCCAACGCCTTCCTGGCCATGAAGATCAGCTTCATCAACGAGATCGCCGATTTGTGCGAGGCGGTCGGCGCCGACGTCCAAGAAGTCGCTACCGCGATCGGCGCTGACGGACGCATCGGCAACAAGTTCTTGCATCCAGGTCCCGGCTATGGGGGCTCGTGTTTTCCCAAGGACGTGGCGGCGCTGATCCGCACCGCACGCGAGGCGCGCTCGCCGTTGTCGCTTGTCGAGCAGGTTCAGACGGTCAACTCCGAGCGCAAGATCGCCATGGCAGGGCGGGTCGAACGCGCCGCAGGCGGCTCGCTCAAGGGCAAGACCGTCGCCGTGCTTGGCCTTGCGTTCAAGCCCGACACCGATGACGTGCGCGAGGCGCCGAGCCTCACGCTGATCCCGATGCTGCAGGAGCGCGGCGCAGCGGTCAGAGCCTACGATCCGCACGCCCGGGAGAATGCCGAATCGCTTCTGCCCGGTGCCATGTGGTGCGAGAGCGCGCTCGAGGCCGTCGAAGCCGCCGATGTCACTGTCATCGTTACCGAATGGAATGAGCTTCGCGCGCTTGACCTAGACAGAGTCAAGGCGGCGATGCGCGGCGACGTGCTTGTCGACCTGCGCAACATCTATCTGCCGGCACAAGCGCGCGCCGCTGGTTTTACCTATGCCGGGATTGGCCGATAGCGAGCGGCTAGCGACTGCCAGGCCAGTTAGTTGATGGGAATGCCCGCTGCAGCTCGCGCTGCTCGTCGCCCACGCCGTCGCCGCCGCGATGACCCCTCGGTCCGGGAACGGGGCGCGCCGCGGCTTTCGGCCGATAAGGATGACGCGGCGTCACGGTCTTTTTATAGGTTTTAGCGGGCGGCTTTACTGCCTGATATTTGGGCTCCTTCTCCCTGCGGGGCACGGTCGCTTGGATCGTGCAGTGCGGGCCCTTCCAATCTTTGAGTGCGGCAAGCGTCCCTTCCTCAGGATCGTCGACCGGCAAGTCGAGCTTGGCAAGAGAGTTGAAACGCTCCAGAGCGTCTTGCGCCGACCGTCCCCACGATCCGTTGACGGGCCCACGATAACAATCGAGGTCCTTGAGCTCTGAAACGATGTCTTCGGCAAGCTCCGCACGCGTCACGCCCACTGGCAGAGGCGGACCAGAGGGGGGCACCACTTCAGGTGCTTGGCCTGGCTCAGCGCTCGTCTCGGCGGTTGCGACCTTTGTGTCGGCAGCTGCGACATCAGGCTCAGGCTTGGCGTCGCTGGCCGGCTCAACCGCAATAACGCGATTAGAGGCGGTGGCCGGCGCCTCATCCGTGGTCTTGGCGGCGAGTTGGCTGGCGGTCTTGGTTTCGGACTCGAGCTTCTGCTGGAGGATCTCGAGCTGCTCCTGTTGAGCGGCAAGGCGGGCACCTTGGTCCGCTTGGAGCTTATCGATCTCCTTGCGAAGCGCGGCGATCTGCGCGGCGGCTGCGGCGGTCTTGTCTGCGACGGTCGGCCGGGCCGCGGGTTTGAAGAAGAATTGCCCGGTCAACGAGGAATTCTCCCACGAACCTGCTTGCCGTCGGTCGCCTTGAGCACGTCGTTTCGAACATCGATCATGACATCGTTGATGCTCAACCCTTCAGTCCCAATATGGCGCAGCAGCGCGCCGGTGAAGGGGCTGTTACGGCCCTCGCCATCCAGCGCCACGTTGCCCGGTTGGGTCGAGAACGCGATCATCATGCCGATTGCCTTGTCGATTCGCGCAAGGCCGCGTCCGATCTCGACCGAGCGGCTTGTCGCGGCGAGGGTGCTGGCAAGCGGATTGTCGCGGCAAGCGTCGAGGAACACCACCGAGATCCGGCTGTTGCGCTCGAGCTGCTTCAGCACGAGGTTGAGCTCGACTGCCTCGAAGTCGAGGTCGGTATCGGATTGAAGCTTGGCGTCCACGGGCGCGAGGAAGTTCTTTCCGTCGACCTGGAGGCCGTGGCCGGCATAGAAGAAGAGGCCTACATCGGCGCCAGCGAGCTTCGCAGCAAACGCCCTGATGCGCTGCTCCATCTCCTCCTTGGTGAGGTCATTGCCGTCGATCACGTCGAAGCCGAGTTGCTGGAGCGTGGCCGCCATATCGGTCGCATCGTTGCTGGGATTTTTCAGCGCCGCGGTGTGCTGGTAAGCCGAATTCCCGATGACGAGAGCGACGCGCTTCTCGGCAGCGGCAGGTCCGAGGGCACCGAAGAGCAAAAGAGCAGCGGTGAAACCGGCAGCGAAATACTTGAGCATGGAGGGTCCTCCATCAACTCGGGACCTTACCTCCCGCCTAGCGAGAGCGGGATGAACCCCGGCTGAACGGCCCGCCTCGGAAGCCGAGGGCTCGAACCTTGATTTCCATACAAGAAGCGTTGAATGAGCCGCAAATAGCCTCAATAGGGGCAGGTATTGAGGCGATCCCGAATCTATCCTGCCATGGCCCACTCAACAACAGGCTAGGCCTCGGCGGATACCCGCTCACTGCGGCGCGAGGGCGCTGCCACCAGTCGTCCCGATTTCAACGTTGCCGTGGCCATGGGCCCGAAGCGTCGCAAGTGGCGCTTAAGCTTCCGTCGATAAGCGTAATAATTGGCCTCGAGCCGGTGCCGGTCGCTTTTCACGTAAGAGCCTTCGACCATGCTCGCATGGCCCTGGCGCTTGAGCGTCTTAAACCAGTCTGCACGCTCGTGCCGCTCGGCCATGGCGATGAGGTAACTCGCCACAAGCTTCGATTGGTCGTCGGCAAGCCGCCAGATGGAGCCGTTGGCCTGGATGAGGCCGACAGCGAAGAGGTCATCAAGCTCGGGATGAAAGACGTTGAGATAGAACAGCGGCCGCTTGTCAGGCCCGAACAGGAGACTGTTGTCGAGGAACGGAATTGCAATCTCGTAGCCGGTGGCGAACACGACGAGGTCGGCCTCGACTTCGCTCCCGTCGCCGAAGCGCACTTTGTTGCCGGCAAATTCGGTGATGTCGGGCTTGACTCCAATGCGGCCGTGACCGACGAGCTGCGGCAGCACCGTGGTCATGGTCGGGTGGGTGTCCATGATGCGATGCTCGGGCTCGGGCAGGCCATAGCGCTCGTTCTTGCCGACCATCAGCCTGTGCCAATGCGTGTAGAGGCGATTGCGCAGGCTGCGCGGCATCGGGAATTTCTCGCAGAAATTGATGATGCCATCCATCGGCCGGCCGAACATGAATTTCGGCACGAAATAGGTGCCACGCCGCATGCTGAGATAGACCCTGCGCGCCACGCTTGTGGCATCGACCGCAATATCGCAGCCCGAATTGCCTGAGCCCACCACCACGACGCGCTTGTCGGCGAGCTGCTTGACGCTGCGATAGTCGCGCGAATGCATGACTTCGCCAGTGAAGGTGCCCGGGATCTTCGGCATGCGCGGGACGTGATGGTGGCCGTTGGCGATGACGAGTGCACGGTAGAAGCGCGGGCGCGCTTCGCCCGCAACCTTGACGCGCCATCCCTCTTTCACGCGCTCAGCGTGCTCAACGGTCGCATTAAGCTCGATCCTGTCGAGGATGCCAAAATTCATCGCATAGGCGCGGAGATAGGAGAGCGTCTCGCGATGCGACGGATAGGTCGGATATTCCTCGGGGAAGGGGTAATCCTCGAAGCCAGTATATCTGCGCGAGGAGACGAGATATGTCGTGTCGTAGACGACGCCGGTGTTGGTCGCCTCGTTCCACAAACCGCCAATATCCCCCTCGCGCTCGAGGCAGTCGAAGGGGATTCCCCGCTCGCTGAAGGTCTTGGCGGCGGCAAGCCCGGACGATCCGGCGCCGATAATGCAGAACTTATCCGTGTTGCTCTTCAAATCCATGCGTCGGCTATCCTTCTACCAGGCTTGCCCTTAGCTTCGCCAAGCTAGGGTCTTGGTCTCATTGCCACAGTATTAATCCCCGCCTCGAACGCCGTGACATAATATGGCGTTCATGGTTGCGACACACAAAGTGCTTTGGTCCCGGCCGCGATGAGCATAGTCTTTCAGCGGAAGGCGACTCATGGCGGACAGTTGGTTATGCGTCCAGGGGTCCTAGCAGCGGCAGCTATAACAGGTCTCGGGCTCATTTGCGGCGGTGCGCAAGCGACCAGATTAACCTACCCGACGGCCGACAATCCCTATTGCGATGTCACCACCTACGCTCTGCGCGACGTGCCAGAGCAGGCGATGTCGACGCTCGACTCGAACGGCACACCGGTGATCGTTGTGAGCAGTATCGCGCTGCGCGACAAGCCGGCCTATGGCCGGTTCCTCATGGCGCATGAATGCTGCCATCACTCGCTCGGCCATGTCCGGCTGTACCACGAGGAATTCGGTCATCTCGGGCCGCAGCCCTTCTTCTACATCGCGCCGCAGCTGAAGAAGATGGAACTCGATGCCGACTGCTGCGCGGTGAAGATGCTGAAGGCCAAGAGCGAGACCGACGCCATCGAGGCTGCGCATCAGACCATGACAGATTTCGGCACTCAGCCGACCGGGGCCTACTACCCGACAGGGATCGAGCGGGCCGAGAACATCGAGAAGTGCGCGCAAGAGTGAGCGCATTTGGCCGATCGCCGGACTGGCGCCGCTGAACTGTGATGTCCATATTTTCCAGCGTCGGGCCCGCGCCGCTTCAGGCAATTCGATGTGCTATGATAAGGCCTTCCCCATGGCGCCGGAGAGATGAGGCTTGAGCGGCCGCGGAATCATAACGAATTTGGCCAGGACCCAATGAGACTACTTCTGTTGGGCGCTGCTTGCGCCCTCCTTGCCATCGCTCTCAGCCTGCCGGGCCGTGACGGCGCCAGGGCGGAGGGCGTTCTGCGTGTTTGCGCCGACCCGGACAACATGCCCTTCTCCAATGAGAAAGGCGAGGGGTTCGAAAACAAGCTCGCAACGCTTATTGCCGATAAGCTCGGTGATCGAGTGGCTTATAGTTGGTTCTCGGAGGCGACAGGCTACGTTCCCAACACCATGGGGAGCGATGCTTGCGATCTCGTCATGGGCTATGCCCAAGGCACCGGCCTGATCGACGATACCAATCCCTATTATTACACCTCGTACGTTCTCATTTACCGCCAAGGCGATCAGTCGCTCGCGGGCGTTGAGCGTCTTTCCGATCCCCGTCTCAAGGGAAAGAAGATCGGTCTCTTCGCGCGAACCCCGCCAGCGAGCCTCATTGCCATGTATGGGCTTGCGGGTAACGCCAAGCCGTTCGAGGTCAATGCTGACGAAAGTTTGTCGAAGGCGGCCCAAAAGATGCTGGCGGAGATAGGCTCAGGGAAGCTCGACGTCGGGATCTTGTGGGGCCCGGTCGGAGGCTATTACGCGGAGCAATCCCCCGTGCCGCTCAAGCTCGTGCCGCTCGCCAAGGAAAGTGTGGGGCCGTCTACGGTCTATCCCATCACGATGGGCGTGCGTCCGAACGAGCCGCAATGGAAGCACACGATCAACAAGGTGCTGGCCGAGAACCAGGCCGGCATCTACGCGATCCTTGAGGGATATAACGTCCCTGTGCTGGACGAGAACGGCAATCCGGTCGCCGCGGCCGCGGCCGAGCGCTGAGCTCCGTTACATCTTGCACTGGCTCTCGGGCTGATCGATGCCGAGCGTATCCATCTCGATCTCGGGGTGACTCGCGTGCGGAAAGCCCCGCTGAGGTGACATCGACACCGGAACCTTGTCGGTTGCGATCAGAATCGGCTGCCTGAACTGGCCGTCCCAGGGGCGGTATTGCTGCTTGATGCCTTTGAATGGAGCAAGTTGCAGCTCGGGCCCGTGGATGAAGGAGGCGATCGTGGCGAAGTCGGATCCGCTGTTACGGGTCACGGCCTCGCCTATGGTGCGTGCCGCCACATAGGCTTGATAGTCGATCGGCAACATCAGCCGCTTGTAGTCTTTCTGGAAGTGATTATTGGCCTGGGTTGCACCCCATTTCTCATGGCCGGGGCTCCAGGTCGTGGCGGTCAGCCCGGTCGTGCCGGCAACCGGTCGCGGGTCCGCTCCGCCGCGATAGGGCATGTAGGGACCGAACAGCTGGTCCTCGTCGGCGACGATGATGACCTGATAGTCGGGGTTGGCGGCGAACGCCGCATCGATGCTTGCCTGCTTTCCCGGCGGAATGGTGCCGACATCGTCGCGCCTGCCGCCCGAGATATCCTTGTATTCGCGGTCGTCGACCATCGTAGCGCCAAAGCGGCCAGCGGCCCGCCTGATGGCGTCGGCATAGGCGAGGTCGCCCGGTGTCGAGCCGTGCACCAGGAGCCAGTTCGTCCACTTCTGCACCACGAGATATTGGGCAAGCGCATCGGCCAGCATGTAGCGGTCGGGAACGACGTGCATGATGTTGACGCGGCAATTTTCTTGCCTCAGCGACACGTCTTCGGCGCGGACGTTAAACAGAAGGATGTCCTTGCCCTTGGCGAAATCCGAAAGCTTGAGCAGCGTTTCGGCGGAGCCATCGACGATGATGAAATGATGGCCGCTGTCGTAGAGCTTTTGTAGCGCCTCGACGGCCTTGTCAGGAGACGTGACGGTGCTGACGTCGAGGTTATAGACCTCGCCGGTGAACTGGCCTCCGGCATTGTTCTCGTCGATCGCCATCTTGGCGCCGGAAACACCGGCGTCGAGCGGCTCGACGTCCATCCGTGAGGCTGGCCGGGGACTATCCCCCACCTCACGGATATAGCCGATCGGCAAAGGGTTTCGCGGTGGAGGGGACTGCGGAACCTCTATGTTGAAACCGCCGGGGCGCTTTGACTCGGCCGGAGGCGCTTCAGCGGGAGCCGGGGCGGCAGGGGTGGCGCCTTGGGCTGGAGGCTCGTCCCCGGCCTGGGCTCCGGGGATCGCAACCAGGAGGGTGCCAAACAGCGATAAAAGACCCGCTGCGCAGACACAGGCAAGGGACTGCCTCAAAATGCGGCAGAGATTCATCGAGCAAAGCGGCATGGTGACGGGACCGTGGCGCGGTTCCTCGCGCGCGTTAGCAGTTATTCGAACCCGAATTGGTGCGCTGGCGGGGTTCGCGAAAAACCTGCAGGGGCGTTTCCAAGGCCATGGTAGCGATAAAGAAATAAGCATTGCAAGGTGGAAACTAGGTTGGGAAATCTTGGCAACCGGTTCGCCGCGGCGGGTGACTGCAAGCGCCAACATGCAAAAGAAGCCCCAGGCCCTGCCTGCCGCCCAACGCTTTCTGATTGTGGAAATCCTCACCGCGAGCTTATGCAATGCGGCCTGCTGTGATTAGGCTGGCTGCATGGGATTCTCGGCAGGCGCGGCCTTACGCTTCGCGTGGGAGACATTTAAACGCCGGCCGTGGTTCTTCATCGGATCGACTTTCCTCATCATGCTGGTTTCGGGTTTGATCGATGCCTTTGCGCGAGGTGTCGATGCGGCGATTTCGGGCTCGGCAGACGAGCCTTCGCTGCTCGGCAGCGTGATCAGCTTGGTAGGCGGCACGCTCATCAACATGGGTGCCACGGCATTCTATCTCGCCGCGTACGATAATCCCGATGCGGTCGATCTTTCTGCCCTGTGGCATCCGCGCCCATTCTTGAAATTTCTCGGCGCCTCCATTCTGCTGATGCTCGCGATCGTTGCCGGCGTCATCCTGCTGATCGTGCCCGGCATCATTTTCGCGCTTATGTTCATGTTCACGACCTTCATCGTGATCGACCGCGAGTTCGGTCCCATCGACGCGATGAAGGAGAGCCGGTGCATTACGCACGGCCATAAATGGAAGCTTCTCGGATTTACGCTGCTGCTGGTGCTGATAAACCTGCTGGGATTGGCGGCGCTGGTCGTCGGGCTGCTCGTCTCGATCCCGGTGTCATCGCTCGCCTTTGTTTATGCCTATCGCCTGCTGGGCGGAAAAGCGGAACCGCGCCCGGTGGATGCGGCCCTCGCCGCTTAAGCGTGATGCCGGAGTGGGCGCGAGGGGGGCGCCGCCCGCCGTCATGGCGGCTAAAGGGACGCCGGTTTCCTGACCGCCGCGCCAGGCTTATTTCACACTAGGCACGTTGGCGACGACGAAATCGCGGACGTGATTTCCAAAGCCGGGGTTAGCTTCTGGCCCGACGATGGCGTTCGTGCCTTTGTATCCAAGGCGACTGATGCCCTTATTGCCGACGGTAAAAGATATGCGCCGCCGGTACCCCGCTGGCGAGAAAGGCGTCGGCGACCACATCGGAGTCGACATATCCATAACTGGGCACTAGGGCATACTGCTCCTTCACGCCCTCGACCATTGAACGAAACAAGTCAGTACCGTGGTCGCCCATCCACTCCGCCATCGCCGTGCCTCTGTCCTTGGCGTCGACTACGGCTTGCGAACCATCTCTCAGCAAAAGCAGCGTGTCGCCTGGGTCGGTCGGAAACCCGTTCGCCTCGAGCCAGTCAAGCGTCGCCCGGCACATACTTTTGCCCAGCACGTCCATTTGGCGCGGGCGTCCCGCCATGTAGACGATCAAATATCCGCGACGGAGGTAGATGTTCATCATCAAGGCGGCATCCTCGCGTGGATAGCCGACACCCATGTCGAGAAATGCGGCATTGGTCGGCCCGTAGTCCAGTAGGACATACTGGCTGAGGACGCCATCGATGTCGGCCAGGACAGCGGCCCGGTTCTGTAGTTTTGCTGCGTCTGTCTCGGAGATCTCCCCGCAGGTGTCGCCGTGCCCGGCAGCGATCGACGGGGCGGTAGCTGCCAGTGCCAATGCAAGACTGGCTGCCACTGTTATGAGCATGCCTCCTAGACGACTCCCTGAATGTATTCGTAAGAGCGGGGCGGCCGCGCTCATCTCGTCATCTTCTCCATGCAGCCGTCTTAGGCCCTTACCACTCGGGAGGGAGTGGACGCTTATTCCGCAGGCACCAGCGGGCGCGCCTCGGCCTTCGCGACCTCGGTGGCGTTGCGCGGATTGCGATAGATAAACGGCTTCGGCGGCTTGGCAGCCTCCTCGCGGGCAAGCCGCACCATCTCGCCATGATAGGGCGAAAGCGCGCAAGCTGGGTCGGTGTTGCACGGATCTCCAGTGATCGCCATGGCCTGGCAGCGGCAGCCGCCGAAGTCGATCTCGCGAAAGGCGCAAGAGCGGCAGGGCTCCTTCATCCATGACGTGCCGCGGAAGGCGTTGAAGGCATCAGAGTTCAGCCAGATATCGAGCAGCGGCCGATCCTGCACATTATCGAAGTGCAGGCTCTTGATGGTCTCGGCGGCATGGCAGGGCAGCACTTTGCCGGCCGGCGTGATGTTCATGAAGCCTTTGGCCCATCCGCCCATGCAGGGCTTAGGGCGCTTCGCGTAATAGTCGGGCACGACCATGTCGATGGTGAGAATGCCTTTGAGGCGCTCGCGCTCGCGCTCGACAAGCTCGATCGACTGAATGGTCTGGTCGTAGGTCGGAATCAGCGCGGCACGATTGAGATAGGCCCAGCCGTAATACTGCACATGCGCGATTTCGAGGCGCTGCGCGCCAAGCTTGACGGCAAACTCGATATAGCGGCCGACGTTGTGGATGTTCTGCCGGTGGATCGGAGCATTGATGGTGAGCGGCAGCCCGAGTTCGGTGACCCAACGAGCGACATCGAGCTTCTTCTGCGTGGCGCCGGGATAGGCGCCGATCCGCTCGGCGTTCTCGGCATCGACGTCCTGGAACGAGATCTGCACGTGGTCGAGCCCGCGGGCCTTGAGGTCTTCGAGCCGCGGGCGATTGAGCGTAACGGCGGCGGTGATCAGATTCGAGTAGAGGCCCGACTCCGATGCCGCCGATACGATCTGCTCGAGGTCCTTACGCGCCGTGGGCTCGCCGCCTGACAGATGCACCTGCAAGATGCCCATCTCTCCAGCCTGGCGCATTACCGAGACCCACATCTCGGTGGAAAGCTCCTTGTTGACACGCTCCAGCTCGATCGGGTTCGAGCAGTAGGAGCATTGTAGCGGACAGCGATGAGTGAGCTCCGCGAGCAGGCCGACAGGAGCGCGAGCGCACAGCGCCGCGGTCGCGTCTTTCCCGCCGACCACGCCCTCCGTCGGCTCATCGTCGACTGCAAGCGTGTGGCAATGGCCGGTTCCCTTAAGTTCCTCGCTCATCCCTTTACATACCCCTTGTCGGCAAGGCCTTGGAGCAGATCGATCACATCGGCTCGGATCACATCCTTCGGTGCCGAATATTCCTGGGCCAGAGCCTCGACAATCTCCTCCACGGTTTTTTTGCCATCGCAGAGCTTGAGCACCGCGACGGCCGTTTGGTCGGGCGTCAAAACACGTTCCGGCGCCAGTAAAATCCAACGGCCTCGCCCAGCATCGTGGCGGAGCTTGAGATAGGCCGGCAATTTTGGCCGCGTCTCCGGACTGACCACAAGCCGTCCGGGCGACGGGGTTTCATCGCTCATGCCTTGCCCGGCACGAAGGCGCCGGGCGGGATCAGCCCGGGCTCGACATAGGCATAATGCAGCGCATCGAGCTGCGCCCACAGCACATTACATTTGAACCGCAGCGCATCGAGCGCGGCCATCTGCGCCTCGGGCGTGCGCGCGTTGCGTTTCACATATTCCAAAGCAAAATTCGCATCGTCCGGCGCTTGCGTCAGCCGGCGCTTGAAATAGGCCATCACCTTGTCGCTGATGAAATCGTAGTTCTCGAGCATGCCGGAGATGCGCTCCTTGTGAATCTTGGGCGCGAACAGCTCGGTGAGCGAGGAAGCGACCGCCTCGACCAGCGTCTTCTCCCGCACGAAGTTGACGTAAGCCTCGACGGCGAAAATCGTCTCGGGAAGGGCGCCTTTTCGGGAGATGACATACTCGCGGTCGAGCCCAAGGCCATCGGTGAGCACGAGCCAGCGCTCGATCCCGCCTTCCTCCTCACCGTAACCGTCATGGTCCATGATGCGATGAATCCAGTCGCGCCTGAGCTGGCGATCATGGCAGCGGCTCATCAAGGCCGCGTCCTTGCGCGGAACGGCGGACTGGTAGCAGTAGCGGTTGAGCGCCCAGGTCTGCACCTGGCCCTTATTCAGCTTTCCGCCATGCAGCAACTTATGGAAGGGATGCTTGTCGTGGTAGCGCTCGGCGCCGATGGCGCGAAGCTCCTGCTCAAGCTCCTCGGGACTCATGATCTTGGTCACGGCATTGCCTCCCACGTTGCCCAGTGCTTGGCGAGAAATCCGCGTCGCGGTTACTCGAAGCGACCGCCTCGTTGTACCTCGATGGCCTGGCAATAACTCCAAATTGCCAGCCACTTATTCGCACGGAACCTACTTCCTCTTTCGTAATGTAGGTAGGCCCAATGAGCAGTGCATGATGCGTTTATGAACGCTGCATGGATACCACATTAAGGGAATCTGAATGAGAACGTCCGGCATACCGAATTGTTCAGGCGCCCCCAAAAACGAAGCGGCGACCAGGCGTAGCGCCTGATCGCCGCTGTCTGTTTCCGAGATGAGAAGTGCGGATTAAGCGCGATCCAGTTCTGCCGGCAGGTAGCTCGTAACTTCCATGCCGGACTCCGTCTCCTCGATCGTCGGCTTGTGCCACTCACGCATTTGAAGATCTCCCTTCCGCGAGTTGGAGCCAAGCATGGCCGGAGCAGCTGAACGTGTTTTGCGAACCCGGAATTCGGCTGCCCGGCTCCACAATTTCACTATCCTTTCCCGCCATAATAACTTCCAATCGTATTTCCTTATAGAAAGCATAAGCCCCCCTTATCGCCATGGTGTCCCTCAGGCAGTTGCGCTACTTGGAGTCTTTGGCGGAAACACGCCATTTCGGCCACGCTGCTGAAGCCTGCGCCGTCAGCCAGCCAGCCCTCAGCATGCAGATCAAGGAGCTCGAGGACGAGCTCAAGATCAGCCTCGTCGAGCGGCGGAAGACGGGAATAGAGCTGACCGAGCAGGGCGAGGAAATCGCCCGGCGCGCGCGACTCATCCTCGCTTCGGTGCGCGACCTCGTCGACTATGCCAAGCACCAGGAGGGCGTGCTGTCGGGCGTTCTCAAACTCGGGGCGATCCCTTCGATCGCGCCCTACCTCTTGCCCGCCGCCTTGCCAGAGCTGCAACGGCGCTTCCCGGCGCTCAATCTGCAGCTCCGCGAGACGCTGACCGCGAATCTCGTCCGCGAGCTCGTGACCGGCGACCTCGACCTTATTCTAATCGCCTTGCCCATAGAGGATCCCGAGGTCGAGACGATTCATTTGTTCGACGACAGGTTCATCCTCGCTACCAAAGCGACGAGGAGGAACCAGCGGCCGCGTCGGGCGAGCGCCGAGATGCTCACGCACGACCGGCTACTGCTGCTGGAGGAGGGCCATTGCTTGCGCGACCAGGCACTCTCGTATTGTCACATGCTGACGCCGGAGGCTCGCGACAGCTTCGGCGCCTCGAGTCTCGCTACCATCGTGCAGATGGTCGCAAATGGATACGGCATCACGCTCTTGCCGGAGATGGCAATTGCGAGCGAGATTCATACGGGCGGCGACATCCGGCTGTTGCGTTTTCGCGCACCAGAGCCCAAGCGCGAGATTGGGCTCGCCTGGCGCAAGACTTCTCCACGCAAAGCTGATTTCATCCAATTCGCGGAGCTGCTACGCGAGGTCGCCCCGCGCTCCGGAACTCAAGCTCTCAAGTAGCGCCGCGCGGTGTAGCGCATTAATGATGACCTCGCGTAACGGAAAACGCGCTGGCGCGTTAAAGAGCGCATCGAACAGCGCGGGAGGGAAATAGAGGGTCTAATGACGCTCGCGATTCAAATCGTCGTCCTGGTCGTCTTGGCGATCTACGCCAAGGCAGGGGCCGTAGCCTTGAAGCGGCCGATCTCCGACTTCTACGCAGGGGGCGGCGCCATCCCTGGCGTGCTCAACGGCATGGCGATTGCCGCAAGTTTCATAGCGGTCCTCACCTTTGCAAGCCTCGCGGGCGGACTCGCCGAAGATTTAGAGGGACGGACGGCAGTCCTCATCGGCAGCACGGTGGGGTTCGTGCTGATCGCGTTTCTGCTTGCTCCGTATCTGCGCAAGTTCGGGGGCTACACAGTTCCCGATTTCCTCGGGGAGCGGTTCGGCGGGACGGGCGTACGTCCACTCGCGGTGATCGCGGTGCTCTTATGCTCCTTCCCGGCGCTTGCACTTGCAGTCTTGGGCATCGCCATTCTTGCTGAGCGGATCTTTGGCATCGACGCCGCTACTGGCCTTGCAGTCAGTGGGGCAATGATCTTGTTGTGCACGATTGTGGGCGGCATGCGATCGGCGACTTTCAGCCAGGCCGCGCAATACGCCGTGCTGCTGATCTCCTCTCTCGCCGCGCTCGCATTGCTGTTGTGGAAGCAGGGAACGTGGCTTCCTGATCCCGGCTTGGTCGATGCCGTTGTCGGGCGCTTCAAACGCGAGACCTTCACGGCGGCTGATCCGGTCAATCGCTTTGCCCTTGGCTTTTGCCTTGCTGCCGGCTTGGCCTCGCTGCCGCACCTCCTGATGCGAAGCTTTGTTTCGCGCTCAGTCGCTGAAGCGCGGACATCGTTCCTGCTCGGCTTGCCCTTCGTCGCCGTGCTCTGTATTGCCGCGCCGGCCTATCTTCCGCTGTTCAGCCACGCGCCGATCAACCCATCCGACGTCGCTGCAGTTAGTTGGTTCGTGCTGATCGCGATCGGAGGCATCTCGGCCTGCCTCGCACTTGCGAGTGGGCTCGCGCTCGCGATCGCGAACGCGCTCTCCTACGACGTCTATTTCAAGGGCATCGATCTCACCGCCCCAACCGCGCGGCGGCTTTTCGTGGCCAGGGCTGCGATCTTGCTTGTGGCGGGACTGGCCGCGGCTGCCGCCATGGCGAGGCCAGGAATGTTGGTAACGATGGCTGGCGCAGCCTTCTCGCTTGCGGCGAGCGCCTTTCTGCCTGCGCTCCTGCTCGGCATCTGGTGGAAGCGGGCAACAGGCGAGGGGGCGCTTGCCGGCATGCTCGCAGGCCTTGCCGTGTGTCTCTATTACATGTTCGCACCGCGTTACTTTCCGTTTGCCTTCTACGAGACGTCGAGCTTCCTCTCCAATGCCACCCAGGACCAAGCGGCAAACTACGCGACACTCAGACAGAGCTACTATCTCGCCGATCCGGGAACGAGAGACGCCATTTTGGCCAACTGGGAGCAGACAGCGAGGGCAGTCGCCAATTGGTGGGGCGTGGCCCGAGCGTTTGCTGCACTATTCGCGGTGCCGGTCGGCTTTCTGGTGACGATTGGCGTAAGCCTGTTCACCACGGCGCCATCGCGAGACGTACAAAGCTTTGTCGAGGAGCTGCGCAGACCCGGCTCGACTTGACCCTATTGTGCAGGGGCGGGGGCGGTGCCGGCAGATTGCGATTGGGTTTCTTCGCCGAGCAGGCGGAACGAGTCGCGGAAGCGCTCCGCGTCATCGCCGGTAGCGTGGTTTCTCGGCCCTGCCGTCGCGAGGATGTAGATGCGATTTCCAGCGGGCACGATATCGACGAGATGATTGAGCTTGCCCTTGCCGTCGTCGGCGATCGCCTCGAAACCTGAGCGGCCCGCCACAGTGACCGGTCCGCGTTTGCGCAGCCTCGCCTCGCTGCCCTTGGCATATGCGTTCACGAGCCTGACGTAATAGTCATTGTCGATGCGGCTCGGCGCCTTGCCGGCAGGATATTCGAACACCGTGACGCTATAGACGGTATTGTCGCCCACGCTCACTTGGAAATCATATTGCAGCAGCGGATTTTGCCCCTCGACTGGCACGCTGGTCATTTTGGGTGTGCCCGGGAAGGAAACAGCGAAGCCCCGCTCAGGCGATTGAAACTCCGCCCATTGCATCCCTTGAGGTGCCGCGGCGGGGGCGGACTGGTCCTGAGCGGCAGCGATTGAGGGAGGTGCGAGGAGCAAGAGTGCAGCGAGCGTGGCGCTTCGCATTGCCATGGCGGAATCCCTCATCGGCCGTGCCGCGAATCGATATCTTAGCCGATCCACGAGGATCACCAACCCCTCATCCCTGGGGCGAGGATTTCAGCGCCTTTTCGTACATCGCCTCGACGTCCTGCTTCAGTGCGCGGCGTGAATCGGGGCGGAGGAAGAGCATGTGCCCGCCTGCGTAGTCCTCGACTGTGATTGGGCTTGCACCTTCGAGGGGCGGAAGCTGGTTTACGAGATAGGCCGGCGCAAGATAAGGCGTGATCAAGTCGGTGTAGCCCGCGGCAATCAGCACTTGCAGCGATTTGTTGCTGGCGCGCGCCTCCTGGAGATCATCAATTACGCCGGCATAGCCCTGCCGGGTCGGGCTCGTGCCAAAATCCCATTTCGAGCGGACCTCGCGATTGAGGAGCCGGTAGTCAGCGTCCGTCTTATAGCCAAGCTCGCTTTGCGCATATTGGACGAAGGCTCCAGTCCATAACGGGACGGTGGAATCGAGCACCGGATCGGGCCCGTGTGGCCAAGCGCTCGCCGGGTTAGGATCCGGACCGCTGATGCTTCCGTCATAGCGGCTCAGCACTTGGCCGTGCTCGCGGTCGAACTCCTTGATAAAGCGGCCTGACGAGATGCGCGCGAGGTTCTCCTTGACGAAATCGAGACGAAGGCCGGTGAGCTGCGCCACCCTCTCGCTCGCCGTATCGGTCCCTTGCCGCGCGCCTGAAGCAAGCGCCACGAGATAGTCCGAAAGGGCATAGTGCTCGGTCTCTTTGAGAGCGGCGCCCAGCGCTTCACGGCCGGTCACGCCTTTGCTCTCGAGATTGACCGCTGCATAGGAGGGAAGAGCGAGCGCCCAGTGGAGCGGGTCGTAATCCTCGCCGTTCAGTAGAGCGAACTCCAGAGCCGGCGAGATGAGCACGAGGCCACTCGGCGAGACGCTACCTGTCTTCTGCAAGGCACGCGTAATGGTGGCTGCGCGAAATCCGCCATAGCTTTCGCCGGTCAAAAAGACCGGCGACGACATGCGTCCGGCATTGATGAGATAGAGCCGTAGGAAATCGGCGAGCGAGTCGGTGTCGTGCTCTACACCCCAGAACTTGTCCTCGTCCTCGCCTGAACTCGCGCGGCTGTAGCCGGTGCCGACCGGATCGACGAACACGAGGTCGGTGAAATCGAGCCAGCTCGAATCGTTGTCGACGAGGCGAGGGGGCGGCCCCATAACCTCGCCTTTTGCGTTAACATCGATGGCTCTTGGCCCGATGGCGCCGAGGTGCAGATAGGCCGACGCGGCACCCGGCCCGCCATTGAAGACGAACGTCACGGGGCGCTTGGCGTCTTGCGGTTCGCGCGTGTAAGCCACGTAGAAGACATTTGCGAGCGTCTTTCCTTGAGCATTGTGAAGGGGGATCGTGCCAGCGGTCGAGGTGTAGGGAAAAGTTGTGCCCGCAAGCGTGATGGTATGGTTCGTCGTCGATGGCGACGGTAGCCGGTCGGCCTGGGCGGACGCGTCGGGACTCTTGGCTTGGTCGTGCTTCTCCGGAGAAGGCTGCTGCTCCGTCACTGCAGGATGTGGCGGGTGCGCCTCGTCCTCCGAGAAGCCGTTCTGAGGAGAGAGGAGAAGGGCAAGAACCGCGCCGATCGCAAGCGCACGGCAGAGGGAAAGTGAGGACTCCGTCACCTATAGGACTCCAATGTAAGCTTTGCAGAAGGCCGCAGGAAAAGTGGGGGTGCCCACGGCCGGAAACCAGGGGTGGCTCTCTTCGGACAAGGGCGCCACGAAGCTCGCCGTTTGGCACAGAAAAGGATAAAATGTTAGTCAGTCATCGAGTTTGGCCGTTAGCGTAGAGGCGAGCGGGGAGCTGGCGGCCGACTAAGCTCGCCTGATTTGAGGGCAGTGTTTCCAGCCCAAGGGCTTGCGGAAGGCGTCCGGCGGCGACGGTCGGAGCGGTCCCTGGAGGCGGCAACGGCATGAGTCTTATGCGGCATGAGGCTCGCCATGGGCGCGGTTCTTAGCGGAGCGTTCCGCGATGGGCAGCCCGATGCGTGAGAAGCGCGCATGGCCTCCACAGGATAAGGAGGATCGCGCTGAAACCATTGCCTTTGAACAGACTGTTGCCGTCGTCAAAGAGACGGTGGCGCGGTCGGGCCAGGTCCTGAGCTCGGCGAAAGAGGACCTCAGCGACCACCAGCGCTGGCTGCAACATCAAGCTGCCGCCATCGAAGCGGACCGGGCAAGGCATGATCGCTGGTTGCAACGCCAACGCGAGCGCCAAGAGGCCTTTGACCGGAAGGAGCAGGCAAAGCTCAGGCGCCGGCAGATGCGCCAGCGCGCCATCCAAGCCGTCAAGGATGCTATCTCCGGCGTGGCTCTGTCGATTAGCTCGGCGGTCTTGCTGGGCGTTGGCAAGATCGTCGGAGGGCTGAACTATATCGATACGCTTGCGGCGAACGGCATTAAATGGGTCGGCAGGCAGATTCGCGACAGTGCCCTTTATGTGGCGAGACAGGTTCGTGGTGCCGGCCTCTCTGTGGCAACGCTTGTTGTGCGCGGGGCTTCGTGGATCGGAAAGAAGACCGGGGAGGTCGGACGCGCAACCGGCGGCGCGATTGCGGCGGGCTTCTCTTTCGTCACGGGCAACATCAGCGTCTCGGCACAAGCGACAGGCCGAGGACTCTCGTCCGGCCTTTCCTTTGTTGGAAACAAGACTTCGGCGTTGGCACGCTCCACCGGCAGGGTGGTCTCAGCAGGATCCTCGTCTGCCGCAGTGAAGGGCGCAGCCTTCGCGCGCTCGACGGGAAGGGCGCTATCGGCGGGCTCGTCCTTTGTCGCCACAAACAGCGCAACTCTTGCGCGCTCGACCGCAAGCGCTCTCTCGAAGAGCACCTCGTTCGCGGTCACAAACAGCGCCATGCTTGCGCGCGAGACGGGTCGGATAACCTTGACGAGTTTCTCCTGGACGTCTGCCAAGCTCCACGAGATCGCGCCGCCGGTCGCGCGATTTCTTTCCGTATGCTTCTCAGGAGTCAGCGCGCGAGCGACAGATTTTTCCCGCGCGGCGGGCAGAGGGCTCGGCGCCGCCTCATCGATAATCGGGGACGCGACTGCCCAATTCGCGAGATCGACTGGCGTAGCGCTCGCGCCCGCCTTCGCCTGGATGCGGACCAATGCCTATGCCGTCGCGCCGTCGCTTGCTGAGAGGGTCGGGAAGGCCGGGGTTGTTACCCGCGAGTTTGCGAGGGAAGGCACCGCTCGCGTCAAGACTGCTCTTGCTTCCGCTCTCCCCAAACGCGTCCCGCTCACTGTTGCCGGCGAAATGCGGACCGCGGAGCCTGATGCCGAGGGCATTCCCGCCGTTGCTCCTCAAGGCACGGCACCATTCGCAGCGGTGTCTACGAGGGGTGAAAAAGCGCTATCCTTGCCGCGGCATGTCGGGGGATTTGAGCTCAGCCAGATGCTGATCGTCGCGGGAACCCTGCTACTCGTGTTGGGAGGCCTCATGCTCGGAGGAGGTCTCATCTTGCGCGCGGGCACGCCCTCGCAAGTTGCGCCGGCGGCTCCAGACTCGCTCGTGTGGTCCTTCGAGCAGAAAGACCTGCCACTCGCTGAGCGGTCGATTTTCATCTTTGCCAGCACACCCGAAGGCGTGCGCATCAAGGGCTTCTCGATCAGCGTTGAAAACAAATCCGACCAGCCGCTGACCAGAGTGGAAGGCGCCCTCAAGCCAGATGTCGAAGGGCCCGAGATGCCACTCTCGGTCACTATCGACATGCCTAAGGGCGAAGCGACCCTGCATCCAACCGAGGTGAGCGCTGCCGAGGCAAGCGGGGTCGTGCCCGCGCACAGCGTATTCAGGTTGATCTTTCCCTTTCCCGAGGAGCCTGGAGCGGGCGCCGACCAGCAGAGCGTGACTGCCGCGGAGGTAGTGGAGACCTTTGGCGGACTGATGCTCAAGGTCCATTACAATGTCGCGGGGAAACAGAAATCCTTCATGAACTATCTATCGCTGGCGATGCTCAGGGATCAGCTCGCGGAGATCGAGGCGAGCGGCAAAGGATCCTGATCGTCCGGCTTAGAAGCAATTCACATTGCTTACGGAGCAGCCTCTCATGCTGAGACCTTGAACTGGCTGCAGCAGCGCGTGCTGCAGCCCGCGACATCGGCATTCGAGCGCCGTGGCGGTGGATACGCTGCTGCAGGACTGAAAGTCGTTGCTGCAGATGCGCAAACTTTGGCTTCCGGGGCTGCACGCCGACGGCGTGGGCTGGAGCGATTGAGCGGGCGGAATAGGATTTCCGGGTGAGGGAACCCGGACACCCCGTTGCACTTGGGTCTGCTGTGCCATGACCGCCACGGGAGCCAGGGCGAACACAAGCGCTAAAGCGAAGATCGCAAACTTACTCATGGCCCCGATACATCCGAAGCGTTCGAATGACGTCAAAGGCAGCGTTCTCTAGATGGCCTTGCGCGTCAGATGGCCTTGCGCGTCAAGTCCAACCGGGCAACACCAAACGGCCAAAATCGCGCGTAAGAATTTGAGCCCCAGGAGAGAAACCGTGCGACTCTTTCGCATTTTTCTGATCGTGGCGGCAGGGGCTTTAACCGGTCAATTTTGTATTGGCCTGATCGCCCGTGCCGACGAGCAGCCGCCGGTGACCAGCGAGGACGATGCCGCGTGCCGGCGTCAGGGAGCACCGGGCACGCCCGCCTATGTCGATTGCCGCAGAGCGCTCGTGGAAGCACGCGAGCAGCAGAAGGCGATCATCCTGGAACAGAAGCGTCGGGATTTCGATCGGATCCTCGGCCAGGGAACCGGCGGCTTCGACGAGAGCTTCTGAAGCTCTCGGCCCATTGCGCGCCGCCATTGCCGGTACCTGCGCCGGCCCATCGCTGAACGGTGCGCCTCGCGCGGTGGGGCAAGGTCTTGTACCATCAGCCATCCCCCGATCCAGCAATGGTTCTCATGCGTAAACATGGAACGAACGCGGCGCCGAGGGCCGCGCCGGTGTTCATGTGGTTGGGTCCGCTCGCCGGATTTCTTAAGTTCGGCACCGACGGCTATCCTCGGGCCGTGCAGCGGCGCCTTAGGATCGTCAACGCGATGGCGCTCCTCATCGCCGTCTTTTCGGTGATCTATGCGGCCGGTTTTCGCCTATTACGACGCGTAGCACTATCGCCATCTGATCGTCGTCAATCTCCTTTTGGCCGTGATCGTCCTCCTCGTGCCGCTCGCCCACCGCATCAATGACATCGCTGCGGCTGTGTTGATTGCCATCGTCGAGTATGTAGCGTTGTTCTTCTTCGTGCGCGTGTTCGGTCACGAGTCGGGGATTCAGATCAACTACATCATTGCCGCGGCGGTCGCGTTTGCAATTTACGGCTTGTCGCATTTCCGCATAGCGGTCGCAGTGATAGCGGCAGGTCTAGTGCTACATCTCGCGGCCTGGTTCCTATTTCCGCCGGAACGCGCGCTGTTCAATGCCGATCCAAGCCTGCTCGCAAATCTCTATATTTCCTCGGCGGCAACCACGTTCGGCATCATCGCGCTCATCGTGGGCTACGCCTTCACCGTTGCAGACCGCGCTCGGGCCGAGGCCGACGCCCCTCTCACCAATATTTTGCCCGAGGCGATCGCCGAGCGTCTCAAAGAGAGGCCGGGCGAGACTGTCGCCGACAGCGTCGCCGAAGCCTCAGTGATGTTCAGCGATCTCGTGGGCTTCACCGAACTCGCGCAGCGGCTCGGCGCGGAGCGCACAGTGGCCCTGCTCGACCAGATCGTCACCGAGTTCGATCGGCTCGCAGCGGCCCATGGCGTGGAGAAGATCAAGACGACCGGCGATGGCTACATGGCCGTCGCCGGCGTGAGCCGGCCTCAGGACGACCATCTTGTGCGGCTCGCACGCATGGCGCTGAGGTTGCCGGATCTCGTCGAACGGCTCTCGGCGACTCATGGCGTAAATCTGAAGATCCGCGTGGGCCTTGCCAGCGGCCCAGTCATGGCCGGCGTCATCGGCGCCGACAAATTCTCGTACGACGTCTGGGGCGAGACGGTGAATTTAGCGTCGTGGCTGGATCGCACGCGCTGCCGGGCGAGGTTCAGATCTCGGATAAGGTCAAGGGGCGCTCGGCAACGGCTTCGTCTGTGTGCCGCGCGGACCGATCGAGGTAAAAGGAGTCGGAACGCTCGAGACTTGGCTGCTCAAAGAGTGTGCGGTTTCCTAGCCGGCCCCGAGCTCGGAATCTTCTCCGGCTTCCTTTTAGGAACTCGCGCAAGCTTGCCGAGGTTACCACTACGCGGTGTCCGCGCGGTTTCCTGCTGAGCTTCCGCGCCGTCAAACCGCGGAGAAGTCCGGACCATTCCCGGGCTTCTTCTTTTGGTGCAGGGCGGGGTCCCCTGCAATCCCTCCGTAGGTCCCGTCGCGCGAGGCGGTCAGTGGCCTAGGCAGACACCCTGGAGGCCTGAACCCTTGATGCAACGGGAACCTTGGCTGCAATCGCTGTCGTCGTCGCAGGTCTTCCAGGTCTTCCCAGTCGCTCGCTTCATGGGACATTGTCGTTAGCGTCACTCGAAGGCAGGTCGTCATGGTCGTTACCCGCAGTTCGTCGCTGCACACACCATCCACACATGTGGAGCCGGGCTTGCAGTCCTTGTGAAACACACAGGCGAAGGTCGGAGTTGAGATGAGGCAGAGAATAGTCATTATGATCAGACTGCGCATCGTGGCCCCCTTTGGAATCCTCTTAAAATCGAGGCATTGAATGCCAGAATTTGGACGGGCCAAAGCCCATCGTAAGCGCTCGCCCTGCGACTCTTTTCCGTGTCTGGATGCAGGCGCTTCGCGATCGAACCAGTCAGCGGCGCCGCCGAAGGATTGGTGTCGAAGGCGCCAACCAACTTTTGCGACCTCAGCATTTCCGAAATAGCAACGAAAGTTCACGGGAGCGAAGCGCCTGCTACGAATTGAGAGGACCCAGAGCTTCTCGAAGAGGTTCGCTTTTAGTCGCCATAACGCCAGAGAATGGCTGATCAAGCTCCAATAAGAGGAAGATTGCAGCTGAGACGGAGAGCGCACACAGAGTGAGTGCGACTAACGTCGTGGCATTTGGTCGCGCCAAAAGCGCAAAGCCCCCGAACAGGACTGTGAGCCAGAACAATAGCACGGCCAAAAAAGGGGGTTGGGATCGAGCTTCCCAGGTGCGAAAAAAGAAGGAATCGCGCCTTGGGGTATCGACTGTCACCTGCAGCAATCGGGCCTTGATGTCGCGTTGCGCATCAGTCGCAGGCTGCAGGTCCTGGATTTGGCGATAGAACGCTTCGCCCTCCGAGGCAACCTTGAAGGGGGCTGCTTGAAGAGATGTCGATTGCCCTTCTCTCCAGATTCGATCAGCAACACGTGGCACAACGTTACGTAGAGATACACGCACACTCTCGGCATCTTTCCCATATTGGTCCAGCAGGTGATCGAGCAGGATCACATCAGCGGTAAGCTGCTTAATTTCCGTTTCACGCGCGGCATACGAACTTTGCGCGCTCGCCACGAGCAGACCAAGCACAAGCGCAGCAAGCGTGCCCATGATGCCCAAGCTTAGCTTTACGACCTCTTTGGAGTCCGAGCTCTGGTGGCCTTCGGGTAATTTTCCTTGTACCCATCCGCCGACCAATATGCCGAGCAGCACGAGGACAAAGGCAAGTAACGAAAGAAGGATAGGACTCACAGCACATCGCTCCTACAGAAGCGAGAGACCAAGATTCATCACACCGGCTACGATCAGGTGGTGCAGATTAGCGCAATCCCAAGAAGTAGCGCGAGGAGGATAGCTATTCCTTTCCAAGGAGTGTCTGATTTCGTCGTCATCAAAGGTGGCCCAGTCGCGGCGGGGTCTTTTTCCACTCAGTGCCGCTTTTTCCAAGTCTGAAGCCGAGATCGAACAACTGCGACATGTATTTGGGATCGAATGCTTCCGTGCTTGTGTCGGGAAAATCGCCCGGAATATACGCAACGTTGTAATCGACGCGGTTGCGCTGGGCCAATTCGTACATTTGATAGAGGTCCCCGATCCCTTGCGTCTTGATCAGGGTCGAGATGGAGCGCCCGGCTATCGCAAGCGTGCTCGCTTTGACCGCCTTGAACTCGGGAGCTACGCGGCCGTTTCGAATGATGTAGAGCCGTCGGATCGGCATGAGGTCGTGCATAGCCACCTCACCCTGAAAGAGCGAGAAGCCTAAACCCCGTGCACAACGCGAGGAGCCATCCGACAGCCAGGGTAGCCGCAGCCCGCTGGTTCCATCTAGCGATTGAGCGTCGCCGTGTTGGTTCCATTTTATGAATTGGATTTTTTTGGAGATTTGAATTGGACGCTGGCACAATGATATTCGGGGCGGTGCTGTCTGTCGGCAGAGCTTCCGACCGATGCGAGAAGCCCAACTCTATTGCAGCTTTAAGATGCAGAACCTAGCCAAGGTGAGGCGCCATAGAAGCGGTTACACGGCTCGGCCCGACGAAGCGGTTACATGCCGTCCCGCCGCCTCTAGACGGCCCACAGAGACTCCCACGCCCTATTTTAATCCTCACGGCCCTACGCCGGGAGCCCTGCACGGCGACGACTATCCTCTGACCTATGATGCCGATGGCTATCCAGAGCTGCCGGCGTGTTTAGACCGCAGGCCAAAGCTTCTTATCTCGGAAGCCCCTAGAAAGAAGGTTCAAGATCCGGGGCGAATACGTGAGGAGGAGCGGTGCGTCATCTAGCCCGGATAATGATCGTCGAAGTGGCGCAGCGTGCCGAGCGCATTTTCGAACTCATTAGACTCTGTCCGAGTGGCGCGTAACAGCTTCACCAGCCGCTGCAATAGCTTCCAGCCAACTGCACCATTACTCTCCACGAGCGACCGGAAATCGCGGGAAGTAAGCTCATGACACACGAGTTCGGTGGAGGCGATGATCGACGCCATGCGTGTGCCCCCGTCGATCAGGGCGATCTCACCGAAATAGTCGCCGGGCTTTAGAGTGGTGCGCCCCTTGCCGCCAATGAAAACCCCTGCCTCACCTGAGTCGATCAGAAAGAATGAGTCGCCGAACGAGCCCTCCTCGACGACGGTTTCTCCTTTCGAGAAATGATGCTCATTGAACAGGCGGGCGATTTCCTGAACCTCGTGCTTGTTCCAATCGACGAAAAGCGGCACATGCTGAACGGCTTCAAGGGAAAGGTTGGTCATTGGTCTGCTCCGGGAACTTGCGGCCAAGATAACCCTGCAATACTTGCGTCGGTTCGGGTTGACCGGAAGAAGGGTTCAAGAATGGTCTTGTAAGGACGGCAAGAGCGGTGCGTCGTAACGCAAAGAGAAAGCCCCGGCCGGGTCGGAAGTTCGAGACCGAGGCTTCCTGGCTTAGCTGCTCGAAACAGGGACGGCGGTGTGCGCCATCTCAAAGCGATCCTAGCGCATTCAACGGAGCACCAATGAGGGGGCGATAAAATGCCGCGTCTTCAAACGAGAAGCCCCGGCGGTTCGCTTACCGGGGCTCTCGCGGCTCCGAGTTTGCTCTTGCCTTTTGGGAGGAAAACCAAGCCGGAAGCCTAACCGGGAATCGATCCTTACCCTGGCTGCGCGTCAAACTCACCGTGTGTTGCGGTGTTCCAAACTAGAAGCCCGGCGCATGCTCTACACCGGGCTTCAGGGGAGTCCTTTCCATACCGCGCGGCAGGGCTCTGGGAAGGGGCGGGGGTTTGGAGTCCTCTGCCGCGCTGATCTAACAAGCAAGCTCAAAGCGATTGGTTCCGAGACCCTCAGAGGAAGAAGGTTTAATTCGAAGCCTATGCGGGAGGGGCGGAGCGTCAGCTGCTATCGGCAGACAAGCGCGATTAACAAGAACGTGGCGAGCAGCGCAAGAAACGGGACGAGAAAGGCCACGGCAGTTCCATGTTGCTCAACAAAGGCATCCAAATTCTTTATCGGTCCCATATACCGCTTCCCTCAAAGCCGCGCCCATCGTAGCGAGAGTCCTCGAATGAGGCTGTGGCTGCGTGGCAACAGCACCAGTTTGTTTGGTGTTCATCGCAACTGAAAGTGGCCCGACAAGTTAGCGGTTGGAATTGGTGCCCGGCAAAACGAGGGAAACACAATGCGCATCTTTATGGCTTTAGCCATCACCATGGCAGCGGCCATTGGTCTTGGAGGCTGTTTCTGGCACCATCAGGCGGCCGTGGTCACACAGCCTGCGCCGCCCCTCAAATAGTCAGCGGCTTTATTCCCTGCGGCAGCGGCCTGCTCCCCTGCGGCAGTAGCCAGCCGCGGTCGGATCTAGTCCGGCCGGGGCTCCTAGAGCTTGCTGACCAACCGATGCCGACTACACAATCCACCCGAGCTCCCTCGCCTTGTCATTGGCGACCCGCCATGCGCGGGGCTGTTCCGGGCAGCGTGACGACAATGCCGTCACCCCTCAACGTCAACTCGGGGTCTGATTATTTGCGCAGCCATGCGATCCATTTTTCTCTGTTCTTCGAGGCCGTCTTATTCCTGCTACTTGTCGTTTGGATAAGGACTAATCGGGCCGGGCGGAATGCGCCCCGCAGCCTTCCCTGCTACCCTTTTGGGCGCCGGCACTGGCTCGCTCTGTAGAAGTACCCAAAGCAATTTCGTCATCTTCCACTACACATATGATGCTTGCATGCCTTTGGGCAGCAACAACTACTTCGAGTCGGCGACCTGCCGGCTTCAGCTAAGCCGAGATCTCGGTCTTCCCACGGCGTTCAGCCACTGCCGGGGAACGATCACAAGCGGCAAGCCAGGTGAGGTCGGTAAAGTCGACAATTTCTATTACACGGACGACTTGGTCATCAGTTCCTGCGACAGCAACGACATCAAGTTTCGCGTGCCTGATGGCGAGATATCAGAATGCAGAGGGTTCGGATTGAGGCTCCAAAACTCTAACCAACTTAGCTCAACACCTGATCAGCCGAAGACTGGCCCTGAACAGCGATGACGCAATAAGACGCCGGTGCGCACAAAAAAAGAAGCCCGGTGTACCGGCATGACCGGGCTTCCACGTCTTGTAGACGCTGCGCAGACCCTGTGATCCGCGCTGCTCCCTTAACGCGAAGGTGCGATGCCGGTTTCAAGCCGCCCGAAGAATGGGCAGGATTTTGATATGAATGGTACGATTTTGATAAGCAAAGAAAAAGCCCCGACGAGGGGAGACCAGGGCGGGGCTAGTTGCTCACGATGAGGAAACGACCCTGAATGAGGGGCCGTAAACTCATTATATCAGAAGGCGAACCTAGGGGTGTAGCGCCTTCGCAATACACGAAAAAAGAAACGGCCCCAAGGACGGGAATCCTGAGGCCGTTAGGGTCTCCTGGACAATAGTGCCGTCTCCTAAAAGGCGGCTCTCCAGAGACTAGTTGCTGACCGTTTCCGACTCCTTACCACGGTCACAGGGGCCGCCGGCCTAAGCCCAGCCACAGCCCCCGTCCGGTTTGGTTCGCCTCAAAACAGAACGCAGAAAGGCCGGAGCGAGTAGGCTCCGGCCTTCATACTGTGCGGCGTATGCGGGGGGCGCAGGGTTGCCGCCACCTGCAGGCGACTATCGCAGCTCGGGGACCTCGACCCGCCTGCATTAAGCTAAAATTTACCACAAATCGGCAGCGGCAGTTTTGGAAGATGCGAAGTTGGTTAACCGAGGAAGCGGCCCCAGGAGTTCCCCCGCCTGAGACCGCTTCACCCGTTCACCTGTCCCGTTGGCAAGGGATGACAGGCCCGAGAATTCTAAGTCCAAACCTACTTCATAGCCGTTAAGGGGCGCGCCGGCCGAAGCCGACGCCCCTGCCTGGGTCCGCGTATGAAAAAGAAGCCCCAGTCTGGGAGGCCGGGGCTGGCAACTGCGAAATGGAAAGATTGAGGCTATTCGCTATTTGAGAGGTTGCGTCTGAACCGCCTGCTGGTGATGCCAGAAGCACCCTCCAAGTCCGACCGCCGCCATGGTGACGACGATGGCAATGGTGAAAAAGGCGCGCATCGTTAAGTCCCCCCTTTCTTCCTGCGATAGATCATACGCCTTCGCACACGCGTTAGATGTAGCGCCGAGGCAACAGCAGAAAAGAAACGGTCCCAGGCCGACACCTCCCCCTTTTATTTCCGTGAGGGAGAGTCCATTCCGGAGGAGATTGCGCCTGAGCGAGTGATCTTCATCAAGCCAGTCTGATTGATCCGCCTGAGCGTGAGGAGGAAGAACTGCCAGAGATGCAAGCGGAGTCCAATGTCGAGAATACTCCGCCAGCGAATTTTGATCGTCCGCTGCGCTATCCAAACGTGGTGGTCGTCTGACTAGTAATCAGAGGTTTTCAGAAGGATATTTGGCTGAGTTCTGCGCTTTGTTCTGATCGCTGCCCGCGATTAGGTAACGGGTAGGTAGCAAGCTGCTCAACAATGGCCTGTTTTTAGCTGTTCGACCCGAGTCCCTGAAAACCAACTTACCGCAGCAAGTTCACAAGTCCCCTGAAGTAGGAAGCCCCGGCCACCCCGGGCGGGAAGACCGAGGCTTCCTGTCAATCGAGAGAGGGATGATCCGGAAAACCACCCCACAGCGAGGTTAGCTCATCTAACTGAAAACAAGAAGCCCCGACCGGTGAGTGCGAACCCGACGACCGAGGCTTCCGCGGCCCGGCGTTTTCATCTGCCAAAAGGGAGGCGTCGGGCCTAACCAGGGCGTCAGACCCAGCCCCGGCTGCGCGTCAACTCACTCTAGATTGCGGTGTTCCAAAAGAAGAAGCCCGGCGGGGTAACGAAACCGGGCTTCGAGGGAAATCACTCAACTGACGCGGCAAGTCACGGGAATGGGATGCCGCGCACCTAATCAATGTTCATCAACCCAGTTGGTTCCGGCCCTTTCGAGGGCCTTTTCTTTTGGAGGGTTTATTGGACGCAGTAGTCGAGACGTGCTTGCACTGTGGCAAGCCCATTACCAGGACCGCACGGGGTCGCCCGCAGAGGTTCTGCACGGATGCCCACCGCAAGGCCCATGGCCGACTAAACGGACACAAAAAGGGTCGCCCTGGCCTACCACACAGGATAGGGGAAAAATCGCCAAAATCGGTTTTGCAAGCCCTCGAAACTCAAGGCGAGTTTTGTCCGGAAATTCCTATCTCGAAAGCTTGCCTTCCGTTTTTTGAGGAGGCCAACGACGTCACTTGGAAGCTGACCAATGGAGAGAGAACCAACGTCCCGGCCTCCCATGGTCAGTGGCCAGGCTTCCGAACCACTAAGGCTATCGCGTCGGTCATCAACATTGGTTGGATCAACAACTCAAGCGCATGGGTAGCGCGCTGTGGCGATCAGGCTTGCGGACCTATGTCACTGGCGGAGGCCAAAGCCACAGCCAAAGCGATGGTTCAAGGTGCAGTCGGCGACTACACGATCGCTCATCCGATCAGGCACCTCAACGGACTAACCGCGCGGTTAGTCGATCAACGAGAAACGGCCCCGAGGTTCGCGTGACGGGGCCGCTTCCCAATCGCCGTCTACGCAGCACTAGAATGACGGCGGCCCGTTCGAGGGCGTCGTTAAGTTTCGACCTAAATCCTTGCGGAGATATTGATGCTAACGATTGATACGGCTCGCGTCTTCGAGCCTCTACTCCGCATGGGGCGGCAGAGGCTCAGGCAAATCCCACTACATGGCAGGCGCTGTAGTCGAGTACTGCCTGCTTAATCCAAGCTCTCGCATCGTCTGCATCCG
>Ga0207665_10000372_pt1 | contig 31054 bp, 54 predicted proteins | sample LARL112metaG_FD_184351 | JGI IMG/M metagenome (GOLD analysis project Ga0207665, IMG submission 184351) | Corn, switchgrass and miscanthus rhizosphere microbial communities from Kellogg Biological Station, Michigan, USA - LAR L11-2 metaG... | ecosystem: Host-associated > Plants > Roots >... | reverse complement strand
ACCTCAACGACATCTGCCTCGCTTGCTGGCGAAAGCTTGAACTCCACCACCCAAACCTGTCGCTTGCTCATCGCCCCTCCTGTGGTGGCTGCGGCTCGGGTGGTGCGTACTTGGTGCGGAGCATCTTGTAGATGCCGGTCAGCATTTCGCGGTCGTCATTCCAGCGCATCTCGCCAGCTACCCGCGCTAGCTCGTCGAGCACCTCGTTCGCGCCCTCCAGCTTTGCAGCAAGCCTAGTGGCGTTGCGGTCGGCTTCGATCATCGGAACCAGGTCTAGCGTCTCGATGTACGGGATTCGGATGCCACCAGCCCCACGCACAATGTCAGCCATGTCTGATATCTCACGAGCTAACTCTTCTGCCGATTGCATCACCCACCACATTTCGCTCGGGAGGCCAGGAGCGCATCAAGTGCGCGCTCCGTAACCGTCATCGCGGCTTCTGCTTTGAAGTTGCCATCCCAGAATTCCTGAGACGGAAACATGCCTTCGAATTTCGGTATTGCATCACGTGCCGAACGCTCGGCTACAAGCGCCTCCACCACCGCCCTCTCCTCTGCTGTAAGGGCTACCAGGGAGATGGTCACTTCTGCTCGCAGCTCCGCTTCAGCACCGGGGACGCGCTTGTCGAATTCATCGCCGCACGGGCCGTCGTGACCGGAAGGAAGCCCGCACAGGTAGTTCGTGTGGCCTTCGAACAGGTAGACCCGCTGGCATGTGGTAACCACTGCTTTGTCAGCCATCACGTGCCCTCCAGCGGCGGACAAGCCCGGTAAACCATCTGGCAGCTCTCGCAGTGCCAGCCCGAAACATAGCCTTGCCGCGGAGGCCCACCAATCAGACCATCGTCCGGGTAGTCAATCTCGGCGACCACGTTGCCCTTGCAGACGCGGCACACCCCCGTTGCTGGAGCGTGCTTGCCCCGCAGACAGCGCCTATCCTTGGCGTCGTCTTGCTGCTGGCGAATGATGCCCTTGATGTCCACGCCCTCCACGGCGTCGGCAATGAGCTCTGCTGGCGACTTGCTCACGCGCCCTCCGGAGGAGCGGGGAGCGGCTCGACGAAGCGGGGTTTCCACCAAGCAACCTCATGCTTGCGCCAGCAGTGCAGCGAGTCGTTCACGAAGTCGTCAGCGCCCATCTGCCCCTTGTGGACGATGGTCGGCTTACCGTGCGCTACGAACCAGACGGGCTCCAGTTTCGTCGGCAGCCTGTCCTCCGTCGCTACCCACCCACCAGCAGGCGCGAGGCTTGAGGGGGGCTGGCGGAGGGCTTCGAGTTCGGTGATGAGGGTGAGGAGCAAATCAGCGTCGACTGGGCGCGGCTGCATGTGCACGTGCTTGTAGCGAAGCGCTTCCTGTTTCAGCTCATCCCAGGATTGGGGCTGTTGGGGGTTGGGGGCGGTCACGGCTCACCTATCGCGATTGTGATCTTCACGTTTCGGTAGAGGAAAGGCGCAAGCAGCCGCCCTATCGCTCCGATGTCCAATGCCTCTAGCGCCAACCGAAGCAACCCATCTTCACTGCTCGCATCCAGCTCCAGCAGCTTGGCCTCGATCGTTACCGGCATCGGAAACTTTCCCCGCTTGCTCATAAGTCCTCACCTTCGTTACTCGGCCAACAAACCGGATGGCCTCGGTCCAGCATGGTTCGCGTAGCGGTCACCCTCGGCCTCTCACGCTGCTCGATGGCGGCGAGGCGCTTGCGGGGCTCGACCATGCGGCGGTCTTCGTCGGTCAGAGCGGCAATGCGCGCGTCGCAGAGCTTGCGCTTGTCGCAGTACTCGCACTTGAAACTAGCCAGCAGAGGCGCCACCGCCCCGCACTCGGAGCATGTTGGCTTGACCTCGCCCGATGCCACCGACGGAGCATTACCGGTCCCAGTGGCACCGGACGAGCTTGTTTCTGGATGCGGGCCATCGACGCGCTTGAAGCGGGAGGCGAGCCAAAAGAACTCGACCCCAACGAATGCCACCTTCCATTCGCCGCCGATGTCGAAAGCAGCCCCCACCTGGCGCCGCTGGCCAACCGTGAGACCCGCACCGCTGCCAGTGGCCCGCACACACTCCACCCAATCCCCAGCCCGAATCGGGCGAGCCTCCACTGGGGTAGCGAGCTGTGGAGCTGTTACGCTGGACCAGTCGACTAAGCGGGCTTGTGCTTTGCCGTCGCGCGATCCGCCTCCGTTCGCAGTGACTTTGCCCCAATAGAAGAGGCCCGCCTCATCGAGAGCCATCGTTTCTTGTGCGACCCAGGTGGCATCATAGTAGACGAAGAGCGTCCCAGCCGGCAGCGAGCTCGGCAGAGTGGATGGGGGCGTGTTGTCTTTCACAGGTGGTCTCCAATCTTCCGCCGATGCTCGGCATACGGGTCCAGTTTCACCGCCTCCTGCTGTGCCCGCCGATACCGCACAGCAGTAGCAAAGACGAGCAGGTACAGCGGGCGAGCGTCGCACTCGGCGCACATGTACAGGCCAGCAACGTCGGCGAATTCGGGGTTAGTGTCGCCTAGGGCTGGGTGAATGCGGCGCTTACTGGGGGCGTCGCAGGCGGCGCAGGGGGGTTTGGGTTTGGTCATCGTGGTCCTTTCGATTCATTCGCGATCTCCGTCGGGTGCAACGGGCACGGCTTGCCCGTGGCCGCCTCGAACTGGCAGCCGCTACAGGGCCCGGCCGCGGGTGTGCTGAACGTGTAGCCGTCCTTTTCGACGACCACCGCGTCGGTGTCCTTGCACTCGCAGTCGACGCGCTTGGTCGGGTCCACTGGTCGCCAAAAGTGGCGAGCGTTGCCCGGGTGGTGGTTGTCTTCCTCGGCGCCAGCGAGGTCGAACGCTCGCAGCGCGCGCCGCACGTCGGTCGGATGCGGGCGCCGAGCCTTGCGGGTGAGCGAGATGTGCCACTGCTCGCCCACGCCGGAACCGTCGGGCAGGTCGGCGTTGACGAGCGTGGAGATCACCCGCAGCGGGCCGCTAACCCAAGTGCTCACGGCGAGCGGCTTGAGTTGCTGAATCAGGATCGCGGGCGTCTGGACTTCGACCCACCCGGAGCGCGGCGGCGGTTGGCGTTCGTGGTTCACACCGACCCCGCAAGCTTCGCCAGCACGTCCGCCGGCACGCGCCAGAACCCCAACGCGCCTTTGCACTCAACGAACGGCACGGCGCACGCGTTCTCGACGATGATCCCGTGCGCGCCCGCCATGTGCCACCGGTCGCCCTTGCGCGGATGCGGGCGGAAGGCGGCCTGCGTGCTGGGATACACGCGCGAGCTCGTCATGCCATCGGGGCGCATCACGTCCACGATGGTCCAGCGTCCGACGATGCCGCCGCGCTTCAGACCGTCGAAGCTCGGGAGCAGGTCACGAGGGACACCCGCGCGAAGCGCGAACTCGCACGCCTCGTAGAACTCGAGCTTCGTCAGGCCCTTGCTGGCATGCACCCACACGTCCCCGCGGAAGCTCGTGTTCCAGTCGCGATTCTCCAGCGTTTTGCGGAATTCTGGAGGGAGATCGAGCATGAAGACACACCACGGCTGCTTCAGACTCAATGCCATCTGCGGAAGCGCGGGCGGCAGCGGTGCGCCCCTGGGCGGTGGAACCCACCCACACTTCAGGCAGCACTTCGAATCGACGAACTTGTGGTCGCATCCAATAGGCATCAGCCGGTCCTCTCGTTGGTTCCCCACGCCGCTGCCAGCGCCCGCTCCAAGTCAGCAACCTTCAGCAGCAGCGCGTTCCGCTCGGTGACCACGCGCCTGGCGGCGTCGATCGCGCGCTCCGTCGTCGAGCAGCCGAGCACGACGCGCAGGTTCTCCTCGGCGCGCGCCTTGTCGTGGGGGCGGCCCGCGGCCATCACTTGATCCCCGGAAGACTGCTTGCCGCTTTACGCGATTGTCGCGTGGCTCGCGCGCTCGCCATGTGCTGGTCCTTGTCGTGCTGCAGGTGGCACTTCTGGCAAAGCGCGCGCAGATTGTCGGCCGCGTTGTTGCCTGGGTTCTGATCGAGGTGGGCGACGGTGAGCACAATCCGGACGTAGCGATCGACCTCGTATTCGGACCCGCGAACCGTGCCGCGATACGTGCCGTCGTTTTCGTCGAAAACCTGGCCGTCTTCGAGCATGTACGTGCCCGCGTCGTCCGCTCCGCCGCGTGCGACAGTCTTGGTGTTCGGCACTTTGCACCGCTCGCAGCGGTTGCCGGCTGCCGCCCGTACCCGTAGCGAGATCTCGCCCCAGTCGGTGGGGTAGAGAGCGCGCTTCTCTTTGGAGATCGGCATGCTAAGCCGTTCGCCTTTCCTCGTCCTCAAACCCGAGCGCCCGCTTCGCGATGTCGGTCGCCTTCCAGATCGCCAGCTTCTGACCAGCGATCGGGCCGACGATGCGCGATGTGATCCAGCCAATGTGGATCAGGTGATAGCCGTTCGGCTGAATGCCGAGGAAGCTTGCGACGGCGGCGCGCGTCGGGCTCTCGCCAAAGGCGGACTCGTGAGACAGGACTGCCAGAATTACGCGAAGGTCAGCCGGGGAGATACCGAGTTGGCGGCGGGTCTCGCTCGCGCCCCAGCAGGTGTCGTGGGTATTGCGGTAGATGGTCATGCGGCCTCCAGGACGGCTCGGATTAAGTCGCGAGCAACAGGCGGCGAGACGGCGTTGCCGATGCCGCGCACCAAGTGAACGTGTGCCGCGTCGGGCAGCTCGTACGAGTCGGCGAAGCCCATTCCCCGCAGTAACTCGCGCGGCGTCAGGTCGCGGTAGGCGTCTCCGTGCGCGAGCACCCAATGCGCCTTGGTCGTTATCGTGCGGATCGCCTGGTCGAGCGGCACGCCGGGGTGACCGGTGACGTGCTGCACGAGACATCGGATACCCGATCGTGCCTGCGCGGCACGGATGCGCGCTCGTGCGCCTGGCTTGGCCATTGCGATCGGTCGCCAGCCGCCCGGGTCCGGATCTTCGAGGCAGCTTTCGAACGCTGTCTCGGCTCGTAGCGGTGACGCAAACGTGAGCGACTTGCGGCCGCGCAGCCCGACAATGAACAGTCGGCGGCGGCGCTGCGGGACGCCGTGCCGAGCGGCATCGACCAGAAGCTCTGTGAGCCGGTAGCCGAGTGTTTCGAGGGCAGCGCGCCACGTCGGATAGAGTCGCCAACGGCGGAAGGCCAGCACGTTTTCGACCACAATGGCCCGGGGCTGGGTTACGTCGGCGCAGTCCACGATCGACCAGGCCGTTGCGCGCATGGCGTCGTGGTGCGGGCGGCGCTTCGGCTGCGACGCGCTTGAGTGCCCCTGGCAGGCCGGGGAGCCCAGCAGGAGCTCGAAGTTCGGGAGAGCCGCCCAGTTCGCCTGGCGCAAGTCCTGGCATTCGTGGCGGGCTGTGGGGTGGTTCAGTGCGTGCGTTTCGACTGCAAGCGGCCAGTGGTTGGCGGCGTACACCACGCGGACGCCGGCCATTTCGGCGCCCGCGGTAAAGCCGCCAAAACCAGCGAAGAGATCGACGGCTCTCATCATTCAACGCCCCGGCAAAACGACGCCACTACGCGCGGCACGCATCTGCAGCATGCCGGCGCGCACGTTTTTGACCATCTCGAACCAGTCGCGCTTCTCGCTCGCCGGCAGTGTTTCCAGGTCGATTATCGCGGCACTCCGATCCACCCCAAGCGCGATGTCGACGGAGATCAGCAAGACCGGCATGAGCTGGCGCACGACCGCGGTCTGCCCATTCGCTTGCTGCACGGGCGTCAGCGCGACGTCGTACACGGGCGAGAGGCGGTAGCCCGTCTCGTCCTGCCCGATCAGCTTGCCAAGGTGCTTCCCGGCCGCGCTGATAGCGATCACCCACTTGCCCTCGTAGATTGCTGATTCTGTTGCTGCTGATTCTGCTGACATGATCATCCCTTTCACGCCGCTCTGCGACGCTTCACTTCCAACACCGGCACACTGACCAAGATCTCCCCCACCGCCCCGCGTTTGCTGGCGTTCGAATTGATGTTGCGGCGTGCCCCAACGACCTCGACGGTGTTGCCGGGCACGCCGTAGATTCTTCTCGATTCGATGGTGTCGGAGTTCGAGAGCAGCACCCGCGCCCCTTGGGCAGCGCAGGTGCGCAGCACATGGGCCAGGCGCTCTTGGTCCTCAACCCCGAAGCCGTCCTTGTGGAAGGCGCGGAAAGACGCGACCTTCGACGCGGGCAAATAGGGCGGGTCGAAGAAACAGAAGTCGCCCTTGCCCGCGCGAGCAACGACCGCGCCGAAGTCATCGCTCACGAGCTCGACACCCTGGAGCAGCCGAGATGCCGCGATCAGTCCTTCCACGTCGCAGATGCGCGGCTTGGCGAGCTTGCCCCAAGGCATGTTCGGCGCCCCGCTCTTGCTCACGCGCCACAGCCCGTTGTAGCAAGTGCGGTTCAGATAGATGAAGCGAGCCGCACCATCGGCGTCGAGTGCGCCCTGGACTTTCTTGCGCTCCGCGTAGAAGTGGCCCTCGCAGTTGTGTCGCTGGTGCTGCCGAAGATGCAGCAGGACGGTGTCCACGCGATCGCGCAGCTGAATGTAGACGTTCATCAGCTCCGCGTTGGTGTCGCTGAGCACCGCGCGTTCGAAGCGGGCCGCGCGCGCGAGCGCAAAGAACACGGCGGCCCCGCCCGCGAAGGGCTCGTAGTAGGTGCGAATCCGGGGGGGCAGCCGCGTCAGGATCACCGGCAAGAGCTGGCGTTTGCCGCCGACCCAGCGGAGTGGTTGAGAGAGTGGCTTCATAACTCGCGCACCGCGACCTGCCGTGTGTCCTCGGCCGTGAGCCAAGCGGCCACATCCGCCGAGTACTGCTCGAGAGCATCCTCGTTCGGCCCATCGCTGATATCGAGTTCGACACCGAGCTTCAACAGGCGCGCGGCTTCTCGAAGGTGGCGCAGCTCTTCTCGCTGCCCACCCAGATGCGCCTCCTTCAGGTGCTGCTCGATCTCGACCGAGGGAAACAGCCAGCCGCAGCACTGACAATGGGTGCAATGGCACCGCGGGTCACCGTCTCGCCAGGGCTTGACGTAGTTGGTCTGGTCGTTCACTTCGAACCGCCTTCGGGCTTGTTCGCTGCGCGGGCACGCTCTTCCTCGGTGACCTTCAGCGGCTTCGCGCCCTCCCCCGGCTTCTGCTCGGCCTCGGTGGGCGCCGGATCGTCCACGAGCAGCTCGCCCGGCCCGTCGTTGTAGAAGGCGAACATGGCGTCCGCCTCGTCCTTCAGCTGCGCCGCGCGGGCGCTGTAGGGGCGGCGTTTCATTCGAAGTCGACCTTTCCAGCGGAGAACTTCTCGAGCATGCCGGCGGTCATGTCGAGGTCGAACATCGTGCTACCGAGTGCGGCTTTCGCTTCGGTCGACGACACCTCGGGGGCCTTCAGCGCGCGGATGCTCGCCGCGAAGGCCTTCACCTTTTCGAGGTCGGGGCGCAGGGCTTCGAGGCGCGCAGCCTCAGCCGCATCCCGCGCGGCTTTGAGCTTCTCGGCTTCCTCCGCCGCCACCCGCTCGCGCTCGATGCGTTCCCGGGTTTCCCGTTCCGTGCGCTCGCGCGTGGTCCGTTCGAGCTCCGCACGGTCCGCGGCCTCCTTCTGGGCTTGGACGGCTCGGCGCTCCTCCTCCAGCTTCTGGCGCTCAGCAGCGGCCCGATCGCGCTCGGCCTTCTGCTCGTCCTCGAGCTTCCGACGCTCCGCGGCCAGGCGCTCACGCTCGGCGGCCTGTTCCTTTTCGACGCGCGCGCACTCGACCCGGGCCGCTTCGTCGCGCTTGGCCTGCTCGGCTCGCTCGGCGGCTTCTTTGACCTCGCGCGCGACGCGCTCGCGGGCTTCCGCCTCCGCGCGCTCCTTGGCTAGCTTGGCACGCTCGGCCTCAATCTCGGCGCGCTGGCGGGCAATCTCGGCCTGCTCGGCTTCACGCCGCTCGCGTTCGACCTTCTCACGGGCCTCGCGCTCTTCACGCTCCAGGCGCTCGCGTTCGGCCTTTTCCTTGGCCTCTTTCTCGGCTCTGACGCGAGCCTTCTCGTCGTCGATGACCTTGCGCTTGGCGACGAGCTCTTCCTCGACTGGCGTGATCAGCGCCGTGTACTCCTTGGCAACAGCGTCGACTTTGCGACCGAACACGATCGACGGCGCCTTCAGCTCGACGCGCTTTTCCTCGATGCCGGTGCGCGTGCCCACGCACATGGCGATCGCCTTGCGGCCCTTGTCGTAGCCCTCGGGCGTCGAGAAGTCGATCGTGCGGTACTCGCCGAGCTTGGCGATGATCTCCGCCTTCGTGACGTTGAACTTAATGATCTGAGTTTTGGCGGGCCACTCGGCCCCCTCGAGCACTTCCGTCTCGAGTACTTCTGCTGCGTTTCCCATGGTCGTGATCTCCTGGAGTTGAATCGAATAGGGTCGCAACGGGCCGCCCCGAGGGTGCGAGGCGGACCCGTTGTCGTGTCTTGCTAGGCCGCGGACTCGTCGGCGTCGGACCGCTGCGATGTGCCCGTTGCCGGGTAGTCGGCTGGCGGCCCGTCGCCCGCGTCGTCGTCAGCGACTGGGCCCGGATCTTCGGCGGCCTTCGCGGCGAGCGCCGCAGCTTCCTCGAGTGAGGCCTTGCGTGCGGCCGCCAGCTCGATCAGCGCATTGAACTGATTCGGCGGGATCAGCTTCTCGGCCCGAATCTTCTTCATGCGATCGCCGATGATCTTCATCGCGTCTAGGTCGCCCGCGCTCTCGATCGCGGCCTTCACTTCGGAGAACGGGCCAGCGTCGACGGCCACGCCCGCGGCCCATTTGGCAATGAACTCGCCCGCGTCCTCGTCCAGCGGCTTGCCGGCGTCGGCGGCCTGCAGGAGGTAGTCCCGGAACTGCTCGGGGATCTTGGTCATGCGCTTCTCGCCTGGCTCGAGGTTGCTCCAGCTCGGAACACCGTTCGCCCCAGGCAGCAGCAGCGCGTTGATCATCATCTCGAAGACGAACTCCTCGCCCGCGATCGGCATGAATCCCATCTGCTTCGGGTCCTCGCCCTTCTTGATCTTGAGCTTGTCCTTGGCTCGAAAGCAGAAGATGAAGTTGCAGTCGAACTGAAGCACGCTGTTGATCATGCGTCGGCGATCGGCCTTCGGTTTGGCCCACGCGCTCATCTGCGCCGAGTTCTCGCTGACTTTCCACGCGGCCGCCAAGCGCTTGGTCTCCGCGGCGTGGACCTCCAGCATTCCGCCCGGCCCCTCGTGCTCGTGGGATGCGCTGTCGACGATGATCGTCTTGGCGCCCTTGCTCACGCAGTACTCAATCGCCGCCAGGTAGTCGAGCGAGCCGAAGGGCGCTCCGAACACCACGTGACGAAACTGAAAGCGGTCGGCGTAGTGCAGCCCACGGCGGGCCTCAGTGTCGATGAAGTGAATGTCGCCACCGCTCACGCGCTGGAAGCCCTTGGCGAGCCGCAGCGCGCTGTAGGTCTTCCCGCCGCCAGAGGGACCAACCAAGCCAACCAAGAGCGGCACGCGCTCCCGAACTGCAACCTTGTCTTCGAACGTCCTTACCATCTTCGTTTCCTTTCAAAAAAGCCCAGCTTCATCCGCGTATCCGTCGTCGCCGAGCCCCACTGGCGCGGCCGGCACCACGAGCACCTCGCGCGCGCGCATCGCCTCGGCGTAGTCCGTGCCGCAGGCCTGGATATCGAGCTCCCGCTGCATGACGTAGGCGGGCAAATCCAGGTGCTTGATTCGGGCGCTGGCGTACTCGGGCCAGCACGCGTTCTTGGTGCACCAGGCCCACGTGTTGACCGCGCGCCGCCACCGCATCTCGCCGAGTTCGTAGAGGCTGCCCCCGCGCCCCCGCTCGATCACGGTCGTCGCGTAGGGATCTTCAAGCTCACAGAAGCCGAACGACACCTGCACGCGCCCGACCAGCTCGGGGTGAATCTTCGTCGCGGCGCTGTTGTAGGCGGCGGCCTGGATGTCGTAGCCCTCGTCGGCGATGGCGCGAGCAATCTTGCCCGGGTCAGCGCTCCTCGCCGTTTTGAGGTCGTCGATCATCGCCCGCGCGAAAGACCAGTGATCGAGCATTGCCCGGCACGGCACCGGCGTTCCGTCCTCGGCCGTTTCAGTCCAGAGCGCGACGATCTCGGTCTCGCCGTCGAACACCATTCCCGAGGCTGCGAGCTTGTCTCGGAGGATAGCCGCGACCTTGCGCGCCTCGGCCAGGTCTTTGGCCAGGATTGGCACCTTCCCATCGGCAATGGCCTGGTCGCGGTCTTCCTTCGCGGCCTTCGTCAGGAAGTTGTCGTAGTGGCACTCGACCATCCCCTTGCCGCCCTCGAGCAGCAGCGAGTGCATCACGCTTCCGGCGTTCATGGCCTTCGTGGTTTTTTGAACCTTCCCACCAAGACGCGGGTGCGCGGCGTAGGCGTGGCGCGGTGACTCGCCGACGAGCTTGCGGGCGATGCTCGCGCTCAGCGACGGAGTGACGCACGGATCGGCAAAGTACTCGTCGGCGGTGAGGCGGACGAAGCGCGGGGGATCGCAGGAGAGGAGGGTGGTCATGGTTTTTTCGTCTCGGCGAGGGAGGTCTCGAGCTCCGCGAGCAGTGCCTTCTCGGCAGCCGCCCGCAGATCCGTGCTGTTCTGCGGAAAGGGCGCGCGGTAGATGCCAGGCGTCACCACGTACTGAGTGCCGCCAATGGCGCGAACGTCGAGGTACTTGGCGCGTCGGAGCTCGGGCAAATTCACCTGAGCAGGCTGGCGTGTGCGACGCGACATGGCTCAACGAAGCCCGAGGGCGCCCTTCATCGACTCGACGAGTTTGCCTTTCAGCAGCTCGTCAATCTGCGATTTGAACGCCACCTTGGCGCGTTCGAGGTCGGCCTTGAAGTGCGTCTCAAGCGTTTGCCCGAGTACTGTCGACGCAGCCTTTTGCGCCCAGGTCTGGGCATTTTGACCGTACGACCCTTCGACCTTCGCCGTGAGCTGCTCGATGATCAGCGCCTGCGCCGTGATCCGCTGGCCCTTCTTGTTTCCGTAGCGATCGTGCTCCTCGAACCCCTCTTCGAGCACCTTGGAGACCAGCGCCGAGATCTGCTCTTTCGCTGTCTCGACAGTCGTCGTCTGGACTGTCTCGCGCACTTGCTTCTCGACAGCTTCCCGCGCCTGCTCGCGGAGGCCGTAGAAAGACTCGATCGTTTCGCGCACAATGACCTGCACGGATTCTGCGGTCAGACCCACGATCTGAATCGTTGGCGCACGCTTCACGGCTTGCGCTGTTTCGTATGTGTTGATCTCCGCCTCCGTCGGCTCCGGCGGTTCTTCGTATTCGGACATATTCAATCTCCCTTCGCGCGATGCGCGCTTGAGGCAGCCTGACTAGCGGGGGGGGGATGGGGGTGGGGGGACCGCCAGCCAGGCTGCCGCAAACGTGTTTCGCTACTCCGCCGCGATCGACTGCTCTTCGGACTCTTCTTCAGCTTCCCAAAGCACCGCGGCTCTCGTGCTCCCGCAGGAGCAATTGACGAGCAGTAGGTACGCAAAGTCGAACTTCGCCGGACCGACGACCGTCGAAGGCGTGAACGCGACGGGCAAGCCGCACGAGCACCTCACGCGGCACCGATCTCTTCCAGCGCGTGCGCGATGGCGTCAGCGCCACCCTGCCCGCGCGCAGTGGCGATCGCGACGCCGCGCTCGAACAGGATGCACGTGGTGCCGATGCCCGTTTTGCGGACCTTGTACTCGCGCGTGGGGTCGCCGGCTTGCCAGCGGTCCGCAGTGTCGAGGACCTCTTCGACGGTTTCGAGCGAGCTGGTTTTGACGGGGGCGTTCATTCGGCACCCTCCGGCTTCGCGCCCGGGATGTGGCGACCGTAGAACGCGTCCTCGTGGCATCCGCGACATTGACCATCGACGACCGCCGGCTTGCCGCAGGAGCAGCTCGGGATCAGGCGCATCGCGAGCTTCACCCGCGCCTGGCGAGCGGCCATGCAGAGCTCGTTGGCCACGTCGACCACGTTGCGGTGTGGGCTCGGCGCGTTCGGCGGGCCATCTTCATGGGGGGCGATCACAGTGACCCCGCTTCGCGGTTATCCAGTTCGCTCGAGGTGACGGGCTCGGCCCCGATCTGACGCACGCCGCTGATCGTCAGCTGCGTCTCGAGCTCCCGCTGCGCCTCGCGGCACTCGCGGGCGTAGCGGCGAAACTCGTCACGCACGCTACCCATGCGGCTCTTGTCGGCGGCCAGGTCCCACTCGACAGCACGCTCGCGCTGCCGCTCAGCTTCGGCGCGCTTGCCCGCCTGTTGCCGACGCACGAGCTCGAACTCGCTCACCTCTCGGACCTCGAAGTCGCCGAAGTGTGCGAGCCGGACCTCGAAGGCCTTGCCGCCCTCGACCGGGCGGAACAGGCCGCTCACGAACGGGACGCCCGTGATCGTGCGGGTCGGGGATTCCTCGCGGGCCTGGCCGCGGGCGTAGGACTCGGCACCCTCGCGGGTCGTGAAGTAGACCGGGCGCGCTGGGTGCGCGTCGTTGGCAGCGCCGGGGAGTAGCGAGACGGGAACGGTCACTTGCCGGCTCCCAGCGCGCTGATTTGGCGGCGGGTGTCGGCTATCGCCTGCTCAACGCAGAGGCGCATCGCGGCGGTGATGCAGGTGGCGAGCTCGGCGGCCTGGAAGGCCAGGCGGGCGTTCAGGGTGCGGAGGGCTGCGGCGTTCGGCATGCCTCCAGTCTATAGCTATAGCTAACCAACTGCCAAGAGAAAACATCGCTATGGCTATAGATTGTTTTTCTAACGCCTATCGGTGGGGCGCCCGGGTCTCCGAATCCTTTGTTCTGGTGTTGCAAAAAGGTCTGCCAACGGGGCCCCTAGCGCCCGCCCGAGTTCGCAGAGCGTCGAAAAGCTCGGGCTGGCCGTGCCCGCTTCGAACCGCTGCACAGTGCGCACACCCACGTCGATGCGCTCCGCAAGAGCCTCTTGCGTCAGCCCGCGTAGCTCGCGCAGCTCGGCGACGCGTAGGCCGAACCTTCGCATCGTGCGCCGCGTCGCATGTTTCAGCGCCAGGTGATGAAAGCGCGCCCATCAAGTAGTTAACACGGCACATGGTGCCGGGTTACGCGCGCGCAAAGCCGTGTTACGCCCGCCCGCAAATGGGATACCTCACACGAATCGAGGAACGGGACGGGGTGCTATGCATCGAGGTGCACAGCAAGGCAGGGGCGGCGCTCGTGCTCGTAGCGCTATTCAATGTCGCGCTTACGGCTGACATACCGTGTGTGTTGCGGGAACTGACTGTTCTTGCGAGTCGATGCGCGGACGTCGGGGGGACCGGGGAGGAGAGTTGCGGCTGACTGCTTATTTGCGGGCGACGGTCCTACCGTAGAGGAGACGATAGTTCGGATTCGCTCGATTGCTTGTGAGGCGTCGAGCACCTCCGATCCCTCGGTGTCGATCACCTCGCGCCCAGCCAAGATCATCCCGGCTAGTCGCGGATCGTGACGCGCGACGCCGGTGAGCAGTTTCGTTCCGATTCCCTTTTTTCCGGAAAGGAACTCCGAGACCGTTGGCTGCGACACGCCAAGCGCCTTTGCTGCGGCAGAAAAGTCGTCTCCCCACCGATCCTTTATAAGCCTGCGGATTTTAGCGCGTGCGAAACTGTTCTGCTCGGGGGTGGCGGACTTCGACGCGCTCATAGCTATAGCGTATCTAGTTCTTTGATAGCCATAGCGAAGAAATAGATTGCCCATTTCATCGCTATGGCTATAAGTTCCAGGTATGAGCGCATCTCGTCTGTTGGTTGATTGGAGGAAGGAGGCCGGGTTGACCCAGGGTCAATGCGCCGAGCGCCTCGGCATCAGCCAGCCCACATGGTCAAATTATGAGCACGGGCTGAAGGTGCCACGCACGGTGGTGGCGGTGAAGATCGCGACCCTCACCAACGGCGCCGTTCCGGTCGAAGCTTGGGGCAACCAAGAGACGGACGCGGCGTGACCTTGCTTCGCCCGTCCCGCATCGGCTCACCGCCCGAGCACGGGCAGTCGCTCTCGTACCAAGAGAGCCCTTGGTGCGCCTACGACGCTGCGAGTCCGCACCGCGAGGCGCGAGTGATGGCGATCAGCGAATACACCGCGCGCGTCGCTGGCGGGATCGCGCTCGGGCTTCCGGCTTGGCGCATTCGTGTGCGCCCAGCGCTTCGCTCAAGTCTTCAGGCGTAACTGCTCTCTAACTCTTTGGTGCCGTCGCATGTCGTCGAAGTCCTCAAGCCCCCCAGCGTTGGTTCGTCAGTCTTCTGCGCCGTCTTCGGAGCACCAACGCCCTCGCTATCTTCGCGTTAGCCATGCTTCCAATCTACGCGAGACCGAATCTTCGGCCATTGCGCCTACGCAAAACGATGTCCGTGAAAACGCTGACGAATCGGGGCTGCACGACTCGTGCAACCTGCGCGCGGCTGAGTGGCTGACGCGCGAGCGGGAAGAGTCGGGACTCACTGTCGAAGAGGCGGCGGAAGCCGCACGGGTTTCGCCGACGACGATTTGGCGACGAGAGAACGGGCTCGTTGATCTGGGTCCGCTGAAGCAGCTCGTTGCGCTTCGGAAGCGCGCAATCAAGAGGGTGAAGTGAAGACGGACCAGAAAATAGCCTGGGGCGTAATCGCCTTCAGCATCGCAACCTCCTGCGCATTCTCCCGGGCGGCTCATAGCGAAAGCCCCCCCCTAGCTGCCCGCATCGCCATTCTAGTCCCACGCTTCGCCGCCAAGGGGGTCGAAGCCGTGGACGCTGAAGCATTTGGTGCGGCCGTCGACACCGCCTGCAAACACGACCGCGAGTGCGCGGCTCGGCTCGTCACGATGGCGATCGCGGAGTCTGGTTTATCTGCTGCGGTAGCTCGCTCCGAATACAAGCCGCACGAGGGAGACTCGTTCATCGATCGCAACGGCGTTCGACAGCATCGCGCTTGGGGCACGTTCCAGCAGCATAAGTCGCGCAACAACGCCGACGTGTGGGGCAGTGACGACCTGCTTATCCAGGCGCGCTCCGCTCGCTCGATGCAGCTCGGCGCGTTGGCGGAGTGCCGATCGTTTCGCGGCGTGCTGCCCGAAGTTGGCATGTGGCGCATCCTGAGCGGACGCGGCTGCGCTTTCCCATATTCGGGCGAGGACGCGCGGCAACAACTCCTGGCGCGCGTTCGGAGGGCACTGTGATCGTGCAGCTCGTCGTCTCTGCGCTACCGATGCTCGCGATCACCGTCGGGCTACTGCTCGGGGTCCGCCGATGAACCGCGCCACCGGGGCCGCCGCAGCTCGGGCCGTCGACCGCTTGCTGCTCGCCAATAAACCCGCGCCCGATGCGTGCTCGTGCGACCAGGCGCTCGCTCTGCAACGTCGGATTAACGTGGCTGTGCCGTTCGTCGTCGAGGCGATCAGCCATCTCGACCGCGTGCCGTCCACGACGATCGCGCGTGACGCCGATCCCGACGCGGCCACGTTGGCGCTGATCAATGCTCGCAAGGCGCTGAGCGCGCTGGAAAGCGGGGACGAGTGACGAGCAGCCGATTCGAGATCCCCCCGTTCGTGAATGAGGTGATGCTGCTTAACGCATACCTAGACCGCGCTCGCCCGATTCCGGAAATCGCCCAATTCGCTTCGGCGTCGCTGCTTCGAGCGCATGGGTTTCTCCCGCGCGAGCAGGGCTCGGTGGCGGGATGCTTCCGAGAGATCGGGATCGCGATCTGGGAAGACATCTGCGGACCTTCCGACGGAGATCGCGTCTACTTCGTTCAAGCGTCGTCAGATGGCTTGATCAAGATCGGCCACTCGACATCCGTCGCAAGTCGCCTTGCGGTGCTGCAGGCCAGTAGCCCTGTCAAGCTACGCTTGCTGTTGGACGTCCCGGGCGGTGCGCCGCTGGAGATGTTCCTCCATGAAGCATTCGCCGTGTGGCGGCAACATGGCGAATGGTTCTCTCCGTGCCCGGCGCTACTAACGCTCATCGCCCAGTTTGCCCAGGAGACCCGTTGATGTCTGGCACCGTCGAAGAGCTCCCGTCAGGCCGCTGGCGCGCGCGCAAGAAGAACGCCGCCGGTCGCTACAAGTCGCTGCCCGGCACCTTCGAAACTCGCGACCTCGCGCTCGGCGCGCTGGGCGAGCCGCTTCCAAAGGTCGGCACCGCCCAGACCCTGAACGAGTTCGGCGAGCTGTACCTCGAACGCCGAGCCAAGAGCGGTATTCGCGACATTCGCACCGATCGCAATCGCTGGAAGGTAGCTGTCACCAAAGACCCGATCGGCAACATCGCACTCAAGAAACTCAAGGTGAGCGACGTGCGCGACTTACGTGATCGGCTTGTCTCGTCGGGCCTGAAGTCGACGACGGTCTCGAACGTGCTGAACCTGCTCCGCGTGTGCCTCGAAGATGCGGTCGAGCGCGAAGACATCCCGCGCAACCCCGCGCGCGAGGTGCGCCTTCATCGTTCGAGCAAGGCGGTCACGGAAGACACGTGGACCGTACTCGACCCGGACGAGCAGCTGATCGTGCTCCGCACCGTCCTCCAGCATTGCCCCGACGAGTGGCATGCCGTCGCCTTCGCCCTGAGCTCCGGCGTGCGCCCTGGTGAGCAGTGGGCGCTTCGCTGGCAGGACGTCGATCTGCCCGGCCGCGTGGTCGTCATTCGCCAGTCCGCCCGCTGGGGCAAGGTCCGACCGACGAAGACAGGAAAGGGCCGCCGGGTACCCCTTACGACCCTCGCCGTTCAGGCGATCGAGGAGGCGCTCCTCCGCCGCAAGAAGGGCTGCGTTTGGGTTTTTCCGACACCCAAAACGAACCGCCTGCGCGCCACCGATCACCCGCGGCGCTGGCAGAAGTGGCTCGCGCTATCGGGCATCACTCGCCGCGTGCGCTGGTACGACTTGCGCCACACGTGCGCGACCGCGCTGCTCGCCGGCTGGTGGGATCGGCGTTGGTCGCTCGACGAGGTGCGCCAGATGCTCGGTCACTCGACCGTGAAGATCACGGAGCGCTATGCGCATTTGCTCGACGAGACTTTGCTGCGCGCGGGTCACGCCACGGGATTCCACGTCGATCCCGCGTCACTCGCCCCCGGCGGCAAAAAGCCCAACGAAAACGCCGGAGCCGATTTCGAGATTCGAACTCGAGACCTGCGGTTTACGAAAACTCAGCTTGGTAAGTGGTTACGCCAACTTGAAGGCTTAACCTTCGAAGAATTCCACGCGCGTTCCACGGCCGTGGATCTGGAGGTCGTGGACGGCTGGTCAGCCGCGGTCGCGGTCGCCCAAGACCAGTCCCGGCCGGGCGTTCTGCGCAAGGCTGCCCAGGGTCGCCTCGACCAATTCATCGCCACCGAGTACCGGCGGCTGGGGTTGGGTGCCCGCTGATGCCTCGCTGGAAAGGCGTCCTCACACGGCCCACCGGCCAACAGAACTATTACCAGGTCCAGCTCGCCGTCGACCGGGCGCAGCGCGAGCGCACGCTCGAGGCGCTGCTCGACTCGCTCACGGCCAGCGCCGTCCGGCTTCGGGTCGCGCTGGCCAAGATCGATGCGCGTCGCCGCGCCGAGGTCCGCAATGGCTGACGCCAAGGTCTTCTGCTTCGAGGCCGAGCTCTCCAGACGCCTCCCGCCCCTCCGACTCGGCACGCTCGAGGTGGACGGCAATCGGATCGTCCTCAAGGCCGACGTGATGCTCACGCCCGCGGCTGCGCGAACGATCGCGGCGCAGCTCTTGGTGCTCGCCGAATCAATTTCACCGACCAGGGCGGAGTAGCCGATGCGAGCCCATCAGCACTCCGCCCGTTCTGCGTCCGCGAACACTGACCATCCGATACGCGACCACATTCCCGCCACGCACCTACAACGCAACCGAAACGAGGGTCCCCATGCCTAAGGGCGTCTACGCGCGCAAACCGCGGGCGGCTTTCCTGGTTTGCTCGGTCGCTGACTGCAGCAAGCCCATGCGCGCGAAGGGTCTTTGTTTTGACCACTACCGACGCAACAGAACGTATGGGCGACTGGAAAAGCTAGCGACCCACGGCGCGACCGCGGGCGGCAAGCGGCCGACAGAATGGCGCATCTGGTCCGGGATGATCGAGCGATGTACTTCGCCAACTTGCCCAGCCTGGAAGAACTACGGCGGGCGGGGCATTCGCGTGTTCGTCGAGTGGCTGAACGACTTTGCGGCATTCCTTTCATACATGGGGCCGCGCCCGCGCGGGATGAGCATCGATCGGATTGACAACGACGGGCACTACGAACCCGGCAATGTGCGTTGGGCGACCAGCAAAGAGCAGAACTCGAATCGTCGAGACAACATCCTGCTGACGTTCGGTGGCGAAACGCTGACGTGCTGTGAATGGGCCCGACGACTCGGTGTCAACTTCACGACCCTGCGACGACGCCACAAGAAGGGCTGGTCGCACGAAAGAATTCTTACAACGCCGTTCCGATATTCGGGGCCGCGCGTTGCCAAACACAAGACCGAGGGAGTCTCCAATGCGCGCCGATAAAAGTGGGATCGAAGTAAATAAAGAAGAGCTAACCGCCCTGCTGGGCTTCGCTGGCGACGACACCAACTTCGGCGTCGTTCGCTTCCGCGTGAATGCCAGCCGCAAGCTGATCGTCACCGCGTCCGATGGCAAGAGAGCCGTCGAGCACACGGCCAACTCCGATGACGCCGAGCCGGGCGAGTGGGCGTTCGACCGCACGTTCATCGAAGCCCTGCGCCGTCAGACGGACAAGGGCGAGACGGTGGCGGTCATCGTGGCGGACACGAAAAAGGCCAAGGCGATCTTCCGCGGAGTCGAGTCGACCGCCGAGCGCGCCGAGATCAAGTGCCCCGTCACCGCGTTCTCCACGCAGGTCAGCATCGACGCGATCCACGGGCTTGTCGCGGGCAAAGACGCCGACCGCCTCGAAGGCTCTTGGTTCGCGTTCGACCCGGCGTTCATCGACGATCTCAAGAAGGTGACCGCCGCTGCCGCCGGATGCCCGATCAGCATCCTGCCGCCGGAGAACTCCGACGAGCTCGTGCGCTTCCGCGCGAGCAGCGATCGCGGCACCTGGCGTGGCTGCTTCAAGCCCACGCTGGTTTCGGCTCCCGGTGAAGAGGCCGAGACCGAGACGGATGCCGCGGCCCCTGGAAGCACGACGCAGGGCTTGCCCTCGTCGGCGCCCCCTGCCCTCGAGCTGACGAACCAGCTCGGCACCGCCAAGAAGCGCAAAGCGAAGGGCAGCAAGGAGCCGAAGAAGAAAGCGCCGTCCAAGCGCGCTCCCAGGTCGACCGCCGACGCCACCGCCTGAGCAGGAGCCGAATCGGATGCGCGAACCGTCATACCTTGGAATTGACGCCTCGAAGAGCTCGCTCGGGCTCTGCGCGGTCCCTCGCTCGTGGGATGGCGATTGGTCGCGCATCCGCCGGGAGACGCTCGAGATCAAACCGAAGAAGACCGAGCGCGAGAAGATCTTGGCGATGCTCGAGATCTCTCGCGACGTTCGAAGGTTCGCCATCATGTGCAACGTCCAGTGGGCCGTCATCGAGGACGTGCCCACGCAGCGCGCCTTCTCGATCAAGCCGCTCGCCGAGCTTCGGGGCTTCATCCGCTCCGAGCTCGCCCGCGAGTGCCAGATCTTCGTCGAGCCGGTGAACCAGTCCGCGGCGCGCAAAAGCTTTCTCGGCTACCTGCCGACCAGCACCAAGCTCGTGACGGTCGACCGCAAGCAGATCGTGCTCGCCGCCGTCGATGCGCTCACCGACGTCTTTCAATGGGACGACGAGAAAGACGCTTTTGTCACCGTCAACCACCGGATGGCGCGTGACCCCGGCGTGCACGTCATTCAGCTCAACGCGCCGAACCCCAACGCGGCGAAGCCGAGAGCCAGGAGGGCGGCGTGAAGCTTGAGACCGTCCTAGTCGCGCTCTTGATAGCGCTCGCCCTCGCGGTTGGTGTCTCCGTCGCCTTCGAATCGGACGATTGCGATGGGCGCGGCGGCGTCCTCGTGAAGAACGCCTGGGGCGGCCTGACCTGCGTGCGGGTGACACCGTGATCATCGTCACCGCCACGATCGCCCTCAGCCGCGAGACGGTGCTCTCCCTTGCGGCGGCTCACATCGCGCAGTTCTCGACCCGCCTCGAGCTCAAGGGCCCGGGCGTACGAATTGAGGATTGCGAATACTACAAGGCGCTTTGGATCGAGATCCGCACCTGCGTGAACCTCGGCCGTGAGCTCAACAGCGAGCACGTGCAGGAGCTGTACGACGCGGTGACGTGCGGGGACTACGATTGCTACCTCACGGCGGCGGAGTTTGCTGCGGCGCACCGGGCGCCGGCGAGGGCGTCATGAGCGCCTTCAGTCGTCACTTCTGGGAGCGCGTCAACATGCGCGGGCCGACGATGCCGCACATGGCCACCAACTGCCACATTTGGACGGGTGCAACATTCAAGCTGCGTGGCGGGTATGGCGCAGTGGGGCGCGATAGCAAAGTCGAAAAGGCACACCGAGTCGCATTCGAGTTGGTCAACGGGCGAAAGCCTGGGCCCGTTCTGCGCCACCGCTGCGACAACCCTCCGTGTGTTCGCGTTGATCACCTGATCGAGGGCACCCACGCTGACAACGTATTGGACAAGACAACTCGCGATCGGGTTCCTCATGGCGAACGGCACCACGCGGCTCGGTTGACGGAGGAGAAAGTCCTTGAGATGCGCGCGCGGCGTACTGCCGGCGCTTTGCTGTCAGAGCTCTGCGTGGACTACGGCATCTCTATGGCTGCCGCGTCGACCATCTGCCGCGGCAAGGCCTGGAGACGTGTGGCGCACGGGCAGATGAAGAACACGGTGAGCGGGATCGCGGCAGGAGGCTCCAGGTGAATTCCAAGGTCGAAACCAAGTCCACGATCGCCATCCCGCCCGCGCTTGTGCCGGTGCTCGACCACCTGGTCACCGACTACGCGCTGGCGACGAAAGAAGAGCCGGTGGCTTGTCGGCGGGCGGTTGAGATTGCGATCATTCAGCGCGGCGTTGCAGCCGTGAGAGAGGGTTTGAAGAAGTGAGCGGCAGAACTCCGGACGAAGGGCGCTACAGCAAGGTCACGAGAAGAATGTGGAACGACAGCAAGTTCCGTGAGCTCTCGGCGCCAAAGCCCAACGCCCAATCACTTTGGTTCCGGCTGCTGACGGGGCCAGAGTTAGGCATCATCCCTGGCCTCTTCGCCGCTCGTGAAGCGGGGCTCGCTGACGCTTTGGATTGGCCGCTCCCGGCCTTTCGCAAGTGCTGGAAGGAGATCGAGTCCCGTGGCATGGCCTCCGCCGACTGGAAGGCAGGGGTGGTTTGGGTGCCGAACTCGATACGGCACAACGAACCGACCAGCCCCAACTCGGTTGCGAGCTGGCGCAGGGCCGCTAATGAACTACCCGAGTGTCCGCTGCGCACGCAGGCGTTCGAGTCTCTGGCCGCGTACCTAGAAAGCATGGGGGCGCTTTGGATCGGAGCATGGCAGCTCGCCCTTGGCTCTGCCTCGACGCCCGCTAAGATCCGGGAACATGTGCGTGATGCGGTCCGTGAGCGCGACGGCGACAACTGCCGCTACTGCGGAATAATTGCGAATTGGAACGATCGTAAAGGCCCCACCGGGGCGACCTATGATCACGTAGACCCCACTGGCCCGGCCAGCCTCGACAATATCGTCGTCGCATGCCGAGCGTGTAACTCGAAGAAGGGATTCAAAACTCCCACGATGGCCGGTCTAGTTCTGCTTCAGGTCCAATCTGGTGCCGACCTAGATCAGAATCTAGATCCAGATCTGAACCCCTTCGACACTCAGGAGCAGGACTCAGGAGCAGGACTCAAGAAGCAGGAGCAGAAGATCTCGGAGCCTCCTGCGGCTTCTCCGGATTCAGAATTCCAAGACAAATGCCGCATCTGGCTTCGCTCGCCAGCCACCGCGAGCATCGAAGGCGCATCGCAGCATCCAAAGATCCGCCAAATCGCAGAAGCTTGGTGCAGACCGTTCGGCGTTGCCTCGGTCAAAATGACCGACAACCCGTCGAAGAGCAGCGATCTGGCTGCCATCGTGCAAGCATTTGCCGCGGGTTACTCCGAGCAAGAGCTGCTGCATGTAGCGGAACTGGCACCAGGTGACGCTTTTATCCAGGAAATCGCCCGGGGCGGCGGCGGTGGGCCCTCGGTTTTCTCACTGAAAGTGATCGACGGGATTCTGAGACCTGGCACGATCCGAAGGAGAAGACCCAGATCCGACGAAGCTTCAGGACCCGAACCGGTGGATCCGAAACTCGAGGCCGCTGCTCAACAGCGCCTCGCCCGCGAAGCCGAACGCCAGCGTCTGGAAATCGAAGAACAGACGCGCCAAGCCCGCGCCGAACTGATCGCCCGCGGCATCGACCCCGACAGCGGCGTTATGCCCAGCATCGCCGCCCTAACCGCGAGGATCGGTTGATGCCCGACGGCGGCTCAAGCCTGACCCCGCAACCCGGCCGCGTGCCCGCTAGCGACCTCGACGCCGAGGCCGCGGTCATCTCGGCCATGGTGCTCGACCCGGCCTGCATCGACGCCGTGCGCGACTTCCTGAAGCCAGGGCACATGTACGCGGACGCGAACCGCCGGATCGCGGAGGCAATCTTTGATCTCGCCGACCGCGACGTGAACCCCGACCCAGTGGTGATCGCCAATTGGCTGCGCGAGCGTGGCCGGTACGATCAGATCGGCGGCGGTCCTTACCTGTTCCAGATCATCAACGCGACCCCGACCGTTGCCAACGTGGTCGACTACGCCAAGATCGTCGTCGAGAAGGCGCGGACGCGCGCCATGACTGCCACGTGCCAGCGAATCGCTGCCGAGGGCTATGGGCAGATCCCGGACGTCGCTGCATGGCTGTCCGCGGCCGAACAGGCGGTGTTCGACGTGGCCGAGGACGAAGCCGTCGTCGATGCGGTCGAAGCGATCACGGTACTCGTGCCGGTGATTGCTCGTGAGCTCGTGACGCGCAAGGACGAGCGGCCTGCTGGCGCCGGCGGAGTCGCCTGCCTCACGCCCGAGCTTCACCGGTTCCTGAACGGCTACCAGCGCGGGAAGCCCTACCTCGTCGCCGCGCGCCCGGGCATGGGCAAGTCAGCCTTCGCACTCCAACAGTGCATCGAGGTCGCCAAGACGGGAGAGCTCGCCGTGTTCATCAGCGCCGAGATGACCAAAGAAGAACTCGTACAGCGCGCGGTGGCTCAGCTCGCCAAGGTCGACTCGCGTCGGATGGCGAAGGGCGAGCTCCAGCGCGGTGACTATGAGCGGATCATGGCGGCCGCCGATCAACTTGCCAAGCTCCCGCTGTCGCTGTCGTTCAGGCCGGCGGGCACGACGGCTCAGATCCGTGGCGACGTTCGGCGCGCGCACGCGGACCAGCGGAAGCGCTTTGGCTCCGAGCTACGCCTCGGCATGGTGGCAGTCGACTACATCCAGATCCTGGACGGCGGACGCGAGAAGGGTGAAAGCCGCGAAAGCGAGGTCGGGCAACTGAGCAAAGAGCTCATGTGGATGGCTCTGCAGACCGACGCGGTGGTGCTCGTGCTGAGTCAGCTCAATCGCGACGTCGAGAAGCGGCCGAACAAGCGCCCGACGATGGTCGACTTGCGCGACAGCGGCAGCCTCGAACAGGACGCTTTCGGCATCCTGTTCCTGTACCGCGACGACTACTACAACAAGAACAGCAGTGACCGCGGGATCTGCGAAGTGATCGTCGCGAAGCTACGCGAGGGCGCGACGGGCAAGTTGCTGCTCAAGTGGACGCCCGAATACCTGCGCTTCGACGACCTATCGCCGGAGTACGTTTACCACGACGACTCTGCGGATTTGTTCAATGCGTACGACCCCGATCAGCAGTGAGGAGAAACCGATGAGCCACCCCCACGTCGAACACGCCCGAGCCTTCATGACGATGCTGCGTGACTTCTGCCAACCGAACCCCGAGGGCGACCACTACGAGCCCATGCTCGAGTGCGCGGTGCGCGATCTGGCGCAGGGCGCCGCCGCCCTGATCGAAGCGACCGCGAAGTCGCTGCCCCTGCCGGCGGATGACGATCCGGCGCAGCTCCGCGTGCGCATCAGCAATCTCGAGGCGCAGAACGACGGCTTGCGGGTGAACAACGCGGCGCTGCGGGACGCGATCGCGCTGCTGTCGAATCCGGTCCAGGTCGTCACGAACAATCACACCGTACACGTGGCAGCCGAGCCGAAGACGCCGCGCATCCCACCGCCGCCCGTCGAGGTTGGGTCGTGATCTTCACGCTTACGTTCTCCCGCGAGGAGGTCGAGGAACTGATCAACGGGCTCAACTGGGCAGGCAACGAGGGCCAGGACGGTGAGCTCGCGGATCCACTGAAGGCCCGCTTGCGATCGGCGCTCGATGGTCCGCAGTGGGTGCAGTCCACGAGCATCCTTGACGACATCAAGGCCGGCGCCGAACGCATGAAGCAGACCCATCGCGAGACGCCGTACCTGGAGATCCCGGCGGCTGCTCCTCCGGCGCGTCCGACAAATGCGAGTCCTGCGAAGGCGCCTGGTGATCTGAACTTCTACGACGACACGCTACACGTCGACCTCTGGTACCCGAACATCGAGCGCGAACCAAAGGATCCACCGCGGACCTTCGATCACCCTGTTGCCGTCCAGGTCGGCCTGATGCACGTGCGCGCGGCCGACGATATCCGAATTGAGTACGACTTCGAGCGGGATGGCTACGTCGTCAAGCAGGGCTCGATCTTCGAGTGGCCCGCCAGCGATACCGTGTGCGATCGCGATTGGCAGGAGGTCGCTTTCGTCGAGGCGTGGGGACGACAGGTCGAAACCGACGACGCGCCAGAGACGGAGAGAAACACATGAAGCCCATCCGCCTGCGCATCTTTGCGCGGTCCAGCATGGGCCGCCAGGTGATCGACTACATCGTCTATTCGCGCAAGCGACAACGGAGGTACGCCCTCTCGATCATGCTGGTGGGTGACGAGCAGCACGATCGATACTTGGTTGCCGATGCGCTCAAACGCTTGCGGGCAGGTTGGCGCGCCGAACTGCTTGGCGCCGATTGGGGGCGACGTAGCGCAATGCGACGGCAGGCCCTGCGAGAAGCCGAGTTCAAGGCTAAGCACCCGTGGCTATACCAATGAACCGCCGCAACTTTCTGCGCCTCGGCGCCCTCTTCGTGCCGGCGGCCGTCATCGAGCCGCGGCGGGTGTACTCGTTCATTTGGGCGAGGCCTGAGTGGTATGTGTGGGATCCCGTTCCAGACGCTCGGTTTCGCGACGATAACTTAGATGCTCATGCGTACGCCTTGCGAGCCGCGGCGGGCGAAGGCGACTTCTTGTTCGATTCGAACGGCGACCTGCAATTCGTGTCGGTGAACATCGGAGAGCTGATCGCCAAGTCGATTCGGAAGACGATCGACGAGGCATACAGACAGCGACTGCTGTCGCTGGAGCGCATCATGATCAAGGGCACCGTTTCAATCTGAAAGAGGCGAGCGTGAGCGAAGAGAAGAAACCGACAATCGCGGAAGACTTGGATCTGCTGAGTTCGACGATCAACCTCGCCGAAAGCGATCGAGCGACGTCGCCCACCGACTTCGAGCAAGAGCGTCAGGCGTTAGCCAGGGTCCGTGACTTCTGCGAGCGGCACGAGGCTCGCGAAAGGTCGCGCACCCTATCAGGCGTGAGCGTCACGGTTCCGCTGTACACCGAGGAGCATTACAAGGCGCTGCTCGAGATCGGCTTCGATCTGGCGCTGCAGGCGGTAGGTCCACAGCTCAAGACGGTGGTGAGTGCTCGAGGAACGATCGCCTGGACGCCCCCGGAAAACCCGTTTCGGCGGGAGAGCACAGCGGTTGGTGGCAAGCCAAATCCCGAGCACTAACGAAAAAAATACACATCCACAACAACCACGAATCGAGGAACGAATGGCCAAAACCAAGAAACGACCGGTAGCAAAAACGAAGCCGACTGCGCTGCAGCCAATGCAGAAGAGGCATGTACAGGAGCAAGCGTTGGCAGCGCTGTCAAAGATACTCACTCAGCAAACCATCGAAGAAAGAGATGCGGTGATAATCGACTCGCTTTCCCGGCTCGTCGCGACGCTGCGCTAGGAGCGCTGACGAACGAAACCCCGGTCACCACGCCAATGGTGCCGGGGTCCTCGCTGCTCCGAGTCTTCGCCAGACTTCTAAGGAGTAGCCCATGCCGAACAGCCACACAAGCATTGCTGCCACGCTCGCCCCCGCGAGGACGCTCGAGTTGGTGCGCGCAGAACGCGTGCCGCCGGTCTTCGCGTTGCCGGATATCCCAGAGCTGCACCGATCATCACGGCGGATAGATTCCGACGACGAGAGCGAGATCCGGTACTTCTTGCGCAACTGGCGCGTGTCCGACATAGCGGCGTCGAGCGGGTCTTTCGGCAATCAGCTCGAGCAGGCCGAGGCCTTTGGGTTCGGCGCGCTCCCGTGCCGCCGCTGCGGCGGAAAGTGGCGCGCGCGCCGGCTGCCCAAGGATCGGCAGTGCCCCGACTGTCGCACATCATTGCCCGCGGGAACCTACGCCTGCCCGGGGTGCCGGCGCGCCTTCATCTCGAGCTGGCAGGACGGCACGGGTCAAGCCCCGCGGAATCGCTTCGGCAAACGCATCTCGTACGCCACCGCGCTTGCCGAGTACCGATGCAAGATGCAGCGCGAACTCGGGATCGTCCTTTCCTCAAAACCGGTGCCAAAACCGGAACTGGGGGTCGACGCCGAGCAGATTTGGCGGGCGTCCGTCGAGGCTTTCGCGGCCCAGGGTAAGCGCCTCATGACCGACGCAGACCTGCGCGAGCTCTTCCCGCGCCTGCCCGAGAACGAGTGCGAGCAGTGCAAAGAGTGCGGGGGGATCGGTGTCACCCCACGCCGCGCGCCCACCCATGGCGAGATCACGGCTTGGCCAACCGGGAGCAGCAAACAGCTCGGAGGCGCCGAAAGTGACGACGCGGCGGCGATGACCCGGAAGCTTTCTGAGGGACGCACCGCCGTTTCAGACGGAAAGGCCTGCGTGCATCTGGCCGAGCTCGAACGCTACCTGGGCATGCAGACCCTGCTCGCCGACGTCGGGCGGACAGCAATGATCGCCCGGGTCGCCATCGAGGAGTACTACATCGGCGACAACGGGATGGCGGCGCTTGAGGTGGTGTGCGGGATTGTCGGCTTTGGCGACAAGCCCTCGGCGGCAAGAACGCGTGCAGCGAACGAGCTGCGGGACTTCTCGTGCCAGGTGTTCAACCTCTGCGCGTACGGGGCGCAGTGATCACCTGCGACCGACACACGATCTGCCACCACGACACGCCATGCCCTTGGCCGCGGCGGCGGTGTACACATCCGGGCTGCACGGCCGGGTGCCGAAGCGTCAAAGCGGAGCTCTGGGATCAGGTGCGAGAGCTATGGGCCCTAGGCCGCGTGCGGTGGTCCCAAAAGGTGAAGCCTTGAAGCGGGACGGCTTCGAGCAAGAGCTCACCTTCCGGGAGGCAGCCCAGAAGCTCAACCGCCGGCGGGACTCCCGTGGCCGAGCCCTGCGCGCCATGGTGCTCGCCCGCGAAAAGCAGACCGGCAAGAAGATTGCCATCCGACTCGGCGGTGCGGTCGAGCCCAAGATGCGCATCACGATCGGCGCCCTCTACCGAGCCTTCCCCGAGCTGATGCCGGCGCGCGTGGACGACATCGCCCGACTTGTGCGCCCGATGCTGGATCGCGAACGCGCGAGGACGCTTTCGGTCGTCCAACAAGAGATTCGCGAAAAAGTGGATCCGCGCCTCGATCGCCTCGAGAAACAAGGGCGAATCATTCGCAAGGCACTGGCAGATCTCGACAAGGCGTAAGCCGACAACTGCCACGAACTGCCACCCCCCGGCCGTCTCGTTGACAGCTCCCGATTCCGGAGTCCAACCCGATGCCCTGACTCACTCGCGCGCACCGAGCCCAGAAGAGGCTACCGGCAAGCGTGCGTGATTGGGCGAGTCGAAGAGCGCCGCCAGGCGAGCTAACGCGAATCTCGTGGCAGCACGCCACGCAGCGGCGAGAAAGCTGGCCTCACTCGGGCCCGACATCAGGGCGCGCTGCCATCCCCAGTGGCCATGTTTTGCGGTTCGGCGTGCGCGCATGCCGATCTCGAGAGCAAGCGCTGGGCCAACCGAAATTGCTGAGGGGCAATGTCCGCAACCACCCGACGAATCCTCGACATGCGAGGGGTACAGACCGGCCGATTCAGGCCCGAACAGGCTCCCAAATTCGAGCGTGAACGCCTGAGGGCCAGCATCGCTGAGCGCCTGATCGCCAAGCAGATGGCCAGGCTTGAAGCGCAGCGCGGGGTTGAGCAGTGACGGCCAAGAAGGCTCCCAAACGGAAGACGGCTCCCAAGCAGGGTCGTCCACCGAAGAGCGTCCCAGCAGAGGAGGTCGCAGCAATTCTCGCCTTCTGCGCGCTGCATACGGACGAGGCGGCCTCCAAGCAATACGGGGTTTCGCTCAGGACAATTCAGCGGTGGAAGCTGGCGGTGAAGGACGGCAAGCGTCCGGACCTGGCGATCCTAGTCGCGGAAAACAAGGCCCAGGCGCTCGACAAGCACTCCGAACTCCTCGACCAGTTCTTCGCTGACGCTCTCGAGGCAGGCCGCTCAAAGCTCAAAACCTCGAAGGACAACACGCTGCGCAGCATCGTCGGCGCGATCAAGATCGCGGGCGAGCTGCGGATCCAGCGGGACTTGCTGAAGGACAATGACGACGATCCTGGGCTTCATCAGTCGGGCTCGGGGGCTGAAGAAGCAAAGCCGGGAGCTGCGCGAGGAGCGTCGCCGGCGCCGGGCGGAACGGCTGCAGATCCAGCGGGGCCGCGAGTCCACTGAGCAGCTGATCGCCGAGCAGCCGGTTGAGCTGCCGCGCCCGAACCTGATCGACTGGATCGCCCGGCTCTGGCCCCACCTCGACCGATTCGACTACTTCGCGCCGTACGCCAAGGCGATCGAATCTGCGATCGGGAACGCGCTGACCTACTGGTTTGCGGCCCCTCCGCAGCACGGCAAGAGCGAGTTCGCGCTGCGCGGGCTGCTGTGGATCTGCGCCTTTTTCCCGGGCTATCGCCACGCCTATGTCACGTACAACCGCGACAAGGCCAACGAGCAGTCGAAGCTTTTCAGGATTCTAGCGCTCGACGCGGGGTTCGTGGTGCGCGGCAATCTCGCCGTGGTCGAGCTCGTCAGCGCGGACGGCAAGCGCTCTTGGGTGCGATTCACGTCGATCCTGGGCGGACTCACCGGGTCGCCCGTCGATGGCCTTTTCCTGATCGACGACCCTGTTGCCGATCTCGAAGAGGCGAAGTCTCCGAAGATTCGGCGACGGTTTGAGAACTGGTACATCGGCGTGGCTCGAGCTCGCCGCCACAAGGGCACGAGCTTCATCGGGATGGGAACCCGGTGGCACCTCGACGACCCGGGCGGTTTTCTGATCAACAAGCAGGGGTTCACCTACGTGAACCTCAAGGCCATCGCGACACCAGCGAACGCCGGCGACCTCGACAGTGAGGGCCGCGTCGCATCCGATCCCCTCCTCCGCAAGCCTGGCGAATCTCTCTGGGTGGGGAAACCCCCGGAGTTCTTCGCTCGCGAACGCACCAACATCTTTTTTTGGTCCGCCATGTATCAGGGCGAGCCGGTGGCCATGGGCTCGGCCGTATTCGCCGAGCCTGGCACCGTCGCCATTGAGGCTGACGGTGCCCAAATCGCCCGCGGCGCCCGCTACTACCGCGAGCTCCCCAACATCTTCCGCACCGGCGCGTTCGGCCTCGACTTGGCCTACACCGCCAAGACGGCCGCCGACTGGTCGATCGTCATCGAGGGGATCGCGGCAGGCGACGATCTCTACGTCACCAACGTCATCCGAAAGCAGTGCGAGGCCACCGACTTCGCCATGACACTGCACAGCCTCGCGGCCAAACACCGCGGCTGGAAGATGCGGTGGTACGCCTCGGGCACCGAGAAGGGTGCGGCCCAATTCATTCGCAAGCAACTGCGGAAGAACGGCGCCGACCCGTTCAAGGTGATGACGGCCGTGGGCGACAAGTTCGTCCGCGCGATCGGCGTGGCGGCGCGCTGGAACTCCGGCCGCGTACTGCTGCCCGATCCCGAGGTGTTCGATGTGCCGTGGCTCGCTGACTTCCTCGAAGTGATCACGCGCTTTACCGGTGTCGACGACGAGCACGACGATGACGTCGATGCGTTGTCAGCGCTTCACGATCAGCTGTTCCACGCCTCACGCATGACGGAGGCACTCACCGGATAATCAATGAAGCGCAGCAAGAATCGCATGGCGGCAGCGCTGCAGCCGTCGAAGCTGCGCGTAGTCGACGCGGCGATCGACCTGCAATCACCCGCTGCGGCCCGCTTCGACTCCTGGGACGGGCCGATCGGCGGTTGGCAAAACCCCGTCACCGGGTTCGGCACCGCCAGCGATAAGACCTCGTACAATCGCTTCGCCCCGACGGCGTTGATGAACGTCGAGGAGCTGAGCGCGATCTATCACGGGGAAGATCTCGCGGCGCGCATCATCGACATCGTGCCCGACGAGATGCTCCGCGAGGGGTTCTCGGTCGACGTGGGCGATCCGGCGCTGAACGCGCTGGTGTCGGAGAAGTTCGAGGCGCTTGCCATCGACGACAAGCTTGCGGACGGCATTCGTTGGGGTCGCCTCTTCGGTGGTGGCGCGATCCTGCTCGGTGCCGACGACGGACGATCGGCAGCAACGCCGCTCGCAATCGATCGCGTCGAGTCGCTCTTTCTTCAGCGCGCCGACATCCGCGTTCGCACGTGCCGCCGCGAGTTTCGTGATGACGTAACCTTCGATGAAACCGGGGTAGTGGCCAATCGGGATGCCGGATAATTGGAAATTCTCCAGCGCGCGCTGCGTCTGCACGCCGTAGTAGGCGTCCGCCGGGACTTGCTTCTCGCCGAGCAGATCTCTTTCCACCCGTACATCGCCGGTCGTGCTGGTCGTGGTCGTGGCATCAGCGGTCCCCGCAGTGCCCGTGGTCGCCGGTCCG
>Ga0207665_10000365_pt1 | contig 31343 bp, 28 predicted proteins | sample LARL112metaG_FD_184351 | JGI IMG/M metagenome (GOLD analysis project Ga0207665, IMG submission 184351) | Corn, switchgrass and miscanthus rhizosphere microbial communities from Kellogg Biological Station, Michigan, USA - LAR L11-2 metaG... | ecosystem: Host-associated > Plants > Roots >... | reverse complement strand
GACCAGCACATCGCCTGGCGGGCCAGCGACCCGGCCCGCATCGACCTGGACCTGGTCACCGGGCGAGCCCTCAGCAGCTGACCCGGCCCCACCTCCCCCGGGCCGCGTCAGCGGGACGCCTGCGCCTCCGCATAGGCCGCGGGCGTCTGCCCGATTGCCGCGCGGAAGTCGCGGGTCAGGTGCGCCTGGTCGGCGTACCCCAGGCCGGCGGCCACCTCGGCCCAGGACACCCGGTTGCCCTCGCGGACCGACTCAGCCGCCTCCAGCAGCCGGTACCGGCGGATCACCCAGGTCGGCGACACCCCGGCATACTGCAAGAACATCCGCTGCAGGGTGCGCGGCCGGAAGCCGGCCAGCGCACACAGGTCGGCCAGCCGGCGGACCTCCCGGTTGACCTCGGCCAGCCGGGCGGCACCGGCGACCTGGCCGGCCGCTGCCACCCGCTCCGGGTCCACGGCCTGCTCCAGCGCAGCGGCCAGCATCTCCACCCGGACCGCTTCGGCCGGCTCACGGAGCAGCTGCCCGACCAGGGCGGCCTCGTCGACGCCGATGGCCGGGCCCAGCGGGACGACCCGGTCGGTGAAGCCGGCCGCCGGCCCGCTGATGAACGCGCCCAGACCGCCGGGCCGGGTCAGCGCGGCGACCGCCCAGCCCTGCCCGACCAGCACCCGGGTGGCCAGGCCACGGGCCACCCCATTCAGCCGGGCCTCGACCGGCCCGGGCTGCCGGGCCGCGGGCGTGACATTCGCGTTGCCCACGCTCATGTTGGCGCCCGGATGGGTGAGTACCTGCTGCTGGTGCACGGTGCCCGGCGGCAGGTCCCAGCGCACCGCCCAGAACCGGTCCACCAGCCCGGCCAGCGCGCCGGGCGGGGGGTAGCGGGTCAGCTGGACCCGCTGGCGCAGCAGCCACGGGTCGAGGATCCCGCGGCTGTCCCGCTCGACTGGTTCTGGCCCGGATTCGCCCATGTCAGAGACCCTAGCCGGGCCCGCTGACGCAATTATTCAAGCCCTCCGCCCGGCCCGCCCGTAACGTCGGACCATGACTGCATCAACCGGCCAGACCACTGATCTGCTCGCTGCCGTGCTGACCGACCTGGAGGCCGTGGTCGGTAGCATCCGCCCCGAGCAGCTGCACGACCCGACCCCGTGCACCGAGTACGACGTCGCCCAGCTCCGCGAGCACGTGCTGGGCTGGCTGACCACGTTCGCCAGCGGCTTCGCCGACCCGGGCGGCCAGGCGCCGCGGGGCAGCCTCGGCGGGTACCAGGTGCCCGCCGACCCGGCCGCCGAAGTGCAGGCCGCGGCCGGCACCCTCACCGGCGCGCTGCGGGCGGGTGCGGCCGGCCGGCCGCTGCGGCTGGGCAGCAGTGCCATGCCGGGCGAGATGGCGCTGGGCATGATCTTGTGGGAGTACCAGGTCCACGGCTGGGACCTGGCCCGGGCTACCGGCCAGCCCTGGTCGCCGCCGGCCGCCGCGGCCGAGGAATCGCTCGGCTTCGCGCCCGGCATGCTCACCGAGGATTACCAGGGCGACGGCAAGGCCTTCGCGAGGCGGGTCAGCGTCCCGGCCAGCGCCCCGCCGCTGGACCGCCTGCTCGGGCTCTCCGGCCGGGATCCCGGCTGGACGGCCAGATGATGCCCCGTCGGCTAATGTCCAGACCGGCCCCTTCCCACCAGGAGAAACAGTGACGCTGATCGCTCGCTTTCAGGTCGACAGCTTCGAGCCGCGGCAGATCACCGGCCTCGACGCGGACTGGCTCGGCCTGCTGACCTTCGCCAAGACGTTCACGTCCGGGATCACCGGCCACGCCACCACGGTCTTCATGTCAGCCGGCACCGAGGAGGGCTCGCGGTCCTACGTGGCCACCGAACGGATCACCGGACGCACTGACGACGGCCGTGAGGGCTCGGTGGTCGTGCAGCACGGCGGCCTGGAGTCCGAGCCGGACACCTGGTTCGGGCATATCGTCCCAGGTACCGGCACCGGCGGGTTCGCGGGCTGGTCCGGCTCGGCCCGGATCGTACACGACGAGCAGGGCGCCTACTTCGAGATCAAGCTGAGCTGACCACCCGCCCTGGAGGCATACCAGGTATTACCGCAAACTAGGTCTTGACCCGGAGAGTGATCTGCCTTTGTCTAATTAGGCCGGGGCCATTCCGGGCATCGCCGGGCCGGTCAGCGCCCCCCGCGTACTGCGTACAGTTTCTGGCGGTATGACTGGCCGGCCGTGTGGCTGGCCGCCAGCGGGTCGATGAGGGTGCCGTTCATCCGGCGGCGGTTCAACGGCGGGGAGACTGGTATGACCGAGAACACGACCCGTCCCGGGCTGTGGCCGATCCCAGGTGAAGGGGTGCTGGCCCGCCAGGGTGACTTGATCCTGCTGACCAGCACGGCCGACGATGAGCTCACCGACGGCCTGCTGGCCCTGCTGGAGAAGACCGCGGATACCGGCGGTGACGGGCGACAGCTGGCCGACGCCGTCGCAGACCTGCTGGCCGGCCACTCCAGCGGGCCGGCCAGCCTGGATCAGGCCGGCCCGGCGGTGGTGGCATTCGGCCCGGCTGGGCCGGGCCTGGCCCTCACCATCAGCGGCGCCGCCAACGCGGAGATCAGCACCCCCGCGGGTACGCAGCGGCTGGTGCCTGGGCCACCCGGGGTACAGCTGCGGTGCCTGCTGAGCGAGCCGGCTACCGCGGTCCGCAGTGAGCTCAGCACCGGCGACACGGTCACCGGTCAGCCCGATCGCTTCTCCCGTCTGGACCAGGGCACCACCCGGGCGGGCGGCCTGGTGTTCGTGCCCAGCACCCCGGCTGCCGCCGAGCCCAAGCCCGCCCCCGCCGTTGCCACCGAACCAGAGCCAGCCCCGGCCGCCACCCAACCAGAGCCAGAGCCAGAGCCCGCCGCCACCGAGACCAAGCCGACCCCGGCCACCGCCGAACCAGAGCCGGAGCCGGAGGCTGAGCCCGCGCCCGCCGCCACCGAGACCAGGCTCACCACGGCCGACACCGAACCCAAGCCCACCCCGGCCGCCGCCGAACCCGAGCTCACCCCGGCCGCCGCCGAACCCAAACCCACCCCGGTCGGCACCGAGGCCATATCCGCACCAGCGGCCAGTGAGCCCATGTCACCATTCGAGGCCGTGCTGCCCGCAGACCCAGCACCGGACGAGGTAGAGCACCAGCCTCCACTCTCCCGTGACCCCCAGGAACCGGGCAGCCCGGCTCCGCCAGCCGCTGACGCACCCAGCGTGCTCGGTGTGTACTGCAAGAACGGCCACTTCGGCGATCCCGCCGCCCGGTCCTGCGCCGTATGCGGCGTCTCGATGACCCAGAAGACTCTGGTGCCCGAACGCGCCCCGCGCCCCCCGCTCGGCGTGCTCGCGTTCGACGACGGATCCATCGTCCAGCTGGACAGCGACTACGTGATCGGCCGGGAGCCGACGCTGAACGCGTCGGTGGCCGCGGGCCAGGCCCGTCCCCTGAGCGTGGTGGATGACGCCGGGATCGTGTCCCGGGCGCACGCCGCGCTCCAGCTGGACGGCTGGCGGGTGCTGATCACCGACCTGGGCTCGGCCAACGGGACCCACCTTCGCCGCACCGGCGAAGCCCCCGAGCAGCTCACGCCGCACGTGGCCGTGGAACTGCCCCCCGGCAGCCATGTCGACATGGGCGGGTGCGGCTTCCGCTACGAATCACGCCGCCGGCCCTGAGCCCGGCGGGTGGCCCGCCACGCGGGCCGCGGGCTGTACTACCCGATGGGCCCGGGCGCCGGGGACGCGGCGGCGAGCCCATGATCGGGGCTGGCCTCCCCGGCCCGCCCAACCTAGGGTGGCCATCAAGGTCAGGCTGGGTACTCAGGAGGTTCAATGCAGACGAGGGCGGCCGTGCTGCGCGGGACGGGCCAGAATTTTGAGATCACCGAACTCGAGCTGGACCCGCCCAAGGCCGGTGAGGTGCTGATCCGCTACGTGGCGGCTGGCCTGTGCCACTCCGACGAGCATCTGCGGCACGGCGACATCGTGCCCCGCTTCCCGATCGTGGGCGGGCACGAGGGCGCGGGGATCATCGAGGAGGTCGGCGCGGGCGTCACCCGGCTGCAGCCCGGTGACCACGTGATCTGCTCGTTCCTGCCGGTCTGCGGGCACTGCCGGTGGTGCTCGACCGGCAAGTCGAACCTGTGTGACATGGGCGCCACAATCCTGGATGGCTGCCTGCCCGACGGTACGTACCGGTTCCACGCGGGCGGTGAGGACTTCGGTGGCATGTGCATGCTGGGCACGTTCGCCGAGCGCGCGGTCATCTCGGAGCACTCCGCCATCAAGGTCGACCCCGACCTGCCACTGGACAAAGTGGTGCTGATCGGCTGCGGCGTACCGACCGGCTTCGGCTCGGCCGTGCACGCCGCCGAAACCGAGCCCGGCGACACGATCGCCATCTACGGGATCGGCGGCATCGGCATCAACGCCGTCCAGGGCGCGGCGCTGGCCGGCGCGCGGAACGTGGTGGCCATCGACCCGCTGGCCAACAAGCGGGAAGCGGCCGAACAGTTCGGGGCGACGCACAGCTGCGAAACGGCCGAGCAGGCCCAGGAGCTGATCACCCAGCTGACCCGCGGCGTCGGCGCGGACAAGGCCATCGTCACGGTGGGCGTGGTCACCTCCGACGTGGTCACCAGCGCGTTCAACGCGATCCGCAAGGGCGGCACGGTGGTGGTGACCGGGCTGGCCGACCCGACCAAGACCACGATCGAGCTGCCCGGCGCGATCCTGACCCTGTTCGAGAAGCGCGTCCAGGGCAGCCTGTTCGGGTCGGGCGACCCGTTCCACGACATCCCGCGGATGGTGGAGCTTTACCAGGCCGGTGACCTCAAGCTGGACGAGCTGATCACCAGCACCTACACCCTCGACCAGATCAACGACGGCTACCAGGATCTGCTGGACGGCAAGAACATCCGGGGCGTCATCGTGCATGCCAGCTCCTGAGTGGGGGGCTCCGGGGGGTCGTCCCCCCGGGCCAGCACCACCGCGCATCGTCGGGCTGCAGCGCGAACGTGAGGTCCTCACCGTCGCGCTGCAGGCCGGCCGGCACGTGGTCATCGAGGGGCCGCCGGGTACCGGCAAGTCGACCCTGCTGCGCAGCATCGCCCGGCAGGCGGGCAGCGTGGTGGTGTTCGCCGAGGGCAACGCGGAGCTGACCCCGGCCCGGCTGATCGGCCAGTACGACCCGGCGCTGGTACTGGCCGGCGGGTACGTGCCGGACAGCTTCACCGACGGCCCGCTGCTGCGCGCCATGCGCGCCGGGGCCCTGCTCTACCTGGAGGAGTTCAACCGGGTCCCGGAGGAGACGCTCAACGTCCTGATCACCGTGCTGGCCGAGGGCGAGATCGCGGTACCCCGGCTGGGCCTGGTCCAGGCGGATCCCGGCTTCCGGCTGGTCGCCGCCATGAACCCATTCGACGCGATCGGCACCGCGCGGGTCAGTCACGCGATCGCTGACCGGATCTGCCGGGTCGTCCTCGGCTACCAGGACGCGGCCGCGGAACGGGCCATCACCGCCGCGATCACCAGCCAGAATGGGCAGGCGGTGGAGTTCGCGGTGGCGCTGACCCGGGCCACCCGGGAACACCCCGACGTGCGCATGGGCTCGTCGGTACGCGGCGCGATCGACCTGGTCGTGCTGCTGGCCGGGCTGGCCCGGCTGCGCGGCGAGGCCCGCCTGGCCCGGGGCACCGCGCGGGACGCCGCGCACGCCGCGCTGTCCGGGCGGATCCGGCTGGCCGACGGGTGCGACCGGACCCCCGAATCAGTCATCGACGAGCTGCTCGACGCACACTGGCCGGCCAGCTCCCCGGACGGCCCGGGAAAAGCTGACCGCCTGCCGCCCACGGCGGCAGGCACCAGCCCGCCCCGCCCATCGCCCGGCCACACCAGCCGGGGCACCAGCGCACCGCTCCGGGCGTCCGCCTCGGCTCTGCGCCGCGACCGCGGCCGGGGCACCGCCCGGCGGACCACCAGCCGGGCCGAACTGGCCGCCCGCCACCCCGCGTTCCGCTCCCTCTCGCCCGGGGTGGGCCGGCTGGACGAGGACATGTTCGCCCAGTTGCTGGCGGCCGACCCGGACACGGCCGTGACCCTGCTGGCCGACCTGGCCCAGGCCACCGACCGGGAGCTGCGCGCCGCCGCCCGGCAACTGGCGGCGCGGGTCTTCTTCCGGCTGGGCCGGGCCGGGCCGCAGCGGGCCCGGGGCACCCGCCGTCTCGGTCCCGGCCGCGGCGAGGGCGATCTCGACCTGGACCGGACCCTGGACCGGTGGTCCGGCCCGTGGCCGCCGGCCACCGAGGATCTGGTCACCCGGTCCTGGCACGCGCACCGCCGGGCCGTCTGCCTGCTCATCGACAGCAGCGGCTCGATGTCGGGTGCGGCGGTGGCCATCGCGGCGGTCGCCGCGGCCAGCGTGGTGCTGGCGGCCCGCCCGCGGCTGGCCCCGGCCATCATCGCGTTCAGCAGCGGTGTCACCGTGCTCCAGGCACAGGGCACCGGCCGGCCACCCGGTGACCTGGTCGGTGACCTGGTCGCGCTGCGCGGGCACGGGATGACCGACCTGGCCGCGGCGCTGCGCGCGGCCGCCACCCAGCTGGCCAGGGCGCCGGCCGACGAGCGGGTGGCGGTGCTGCTGTCCGACTGCCTGCGCACCGCGGGCGGCGACCCGGGGCAGGCCCTGGCCGGGATCAGCCGGCTGCACGTGCTCTGCCCGCTGCCCACCGCCGAATCGCTGCTGGCCGCGGCCGCGCTGGCCCGCCGGGGCGGCGGGCTGAGCCAGCCGGTCGGCACGCTGGCTGAGGTGGCCCCGGCGCTGACCCGCCTGCTCAGCTGAGCGTCCCGGCTGCTTAACGAACGGTGCCCCGCACTGCCCCGGCCCGGCGCGCGGCCGGTCAGGCTGGCCCGGCGGAGCCGTACTCGGCCGCGCCGACCTCGGCCTGCCACTCGGTCGGGCCGTGCGACACCGCGGTATGCACCAGCACCGAATCGCCCAGCGCACCATGCCAGTGTTCTTCGCCGGGCTCGGCCCAGATCACGTCGCCCGGCCCGACCAGGTGAACCTCACCCGCGCGGCTGGCTACCAGCCCCCGCCCGGTAGTCACGATCAGCAACTGACCGCCGGGGTGGCGGTGCCAGTAAGTGCGGGCACCCGGGGTGAACACGACACTGTTGATCAGCACGTCCGGGGCGTCCAGCACCAGGTCCTGGTACACCACGCCGGTGAACGTCGCGGTGCGCTGCTGGGTGGGCTGGCCGGGCACCCGGCCATGGGTCACATGCATGCCTGCCTCCTGTCCCTGGCTGACCGGCCCCGCTTATCCTCGCAAGAGAGCTGACTGCGAACGATGGAGGGGCCGTGACCGGAGAGCTGACCGAGTTCAAGATGGTGATCGGCGGCAAGGCTGTGGACGCGATCTCCGGCCGGACCTTCGAATCGCAGAACCCGTTCACCGGCCGCCCCTGGGCGCTTGTCCCCGATGGCGGCCCGGAGGATGTGGACGCGGCCGTGGCCGCGGCCCGGGCCGCGCTGGACGGGGAGTGGGGCGCGAAGACCGGCTTCGAGCGGGCCGCGCTGCTGCGCCGCCTGGCCGACCTGATCACCGAGAACGCGGCGACCCTGGCCCGCCTGGAGGTCAGCGACTCGGGCAAGCTGTACCGGGAGATGATCGGCCAGGCGACCGGGCTGGGCGGCTGGTACCTGTACTACGCCGGGCTGGCCGACAAGCTGGAGGGCCGGCAGATCCCGGCGCCCAACCCGAACTACCTGGTGTACACGAGGCGGGAGCCGGTCGGCGTGGTGGCCGCGATCACCCCGTGGAACTCGCCACTGCTGCTGATGACCTGGAAGGTGGCCCCGGCGCTGGCCGCCGGCTGCACGATCGTGGTCAAGCCCTCGGAGCACTCGCCCGCGTCCACGCTGGCCTTTGCCGCCCTGTTCGAGCAGGCCGGTTTCCCGCCCGGCGCGTTCAACGTGGTCACCGGGCTGTCCCGGGAGACCGGAGCGGCGCTGGCCGGGCACCCGGGGGTGGGCAAGGTGGCGTTCACCGGGTCCACCGCGACCGGGCGGGCGGTGGCGCACGCCGCCGCGGACAACCTCAACCGGGTCACCCTGGAACTGGGCGGCAAGTCCCCGCAGATCGTCTTCCCCGACGCCGACCTGACCGCCGCGGCCAACGGGCTGATCGCCGGGGTGTTCGCGGCCACCGGGCAGACCTGCATGGCCGGCTCCCGGCTGATCGTGCACGAGAGCGTGCATGATGACCTCGTCTCGCTCATCGCCCAGCGGGCCGCGGCCATCCGGCTCGGTGACCCGAACGACCCGCAGACCGAGATGGGGCCGGTGGCCAACGAGCCGCAGTACCAGAAGGTGCTCGGTTACCTGCGCACCGCACAGGACGAGGGAGCCACGGTGGCCTGCGGCGGGGTGACCGACGACGCGCTCGGCGGGCTGTTCATCAAGCCGACCGTGCTGACCGGGGTTGGCCCCGCGTCAACCGTGGTCCGCGAGGAGATCTTCGGGCCGGTGCTGTCCGCATATACATTCAGCACCGAGGACGAGGCGCTGAAGCTGGCCAACGACACGCCTTACGGGCTGGCCGGTGCGGTGTGGACCAAGGACGTGCACCGGGCCCACCGGGTGGCCGCGAAGCTCCGGGCGGGCACGGTATGGATCAACGCCTACCGGGTCGTCTCGCCGAGCGTGCCGTTCGGCGGGTACGGCGCGTCCGGCCTGGGCCGGGAGAACGGCATCGCCGCCATCGACGAGTACACCGAGAACAAATCGGTCTGGGTCGAACTGACCGGCGGCACCCGCGACCCCTTCACCCTCGGCTGACCTCAGCCCGGGATGTTGGTGATATATGCTTCTTTTGTATGCCGCCAACATGAATGGGGAGGGGCCTTGGCGGTCACGCAGATTGATCTTGACGAGGACGCCTTGGCCGAGGCTATGCGGCTGTCCGGGGCGAAAACGAAGAAGGACACCGTCAACCTGGCGTTGCGCGAATACGCCGCTACGCACCGCCGGATCGCGGCACTCGAGCATTACGCGGCGCTCGCCCAGGGGTGGGATTTCGAGGGCTGGGGAAAAACCCGCGCAGCTGACAAGGATCCCGCGGCGTGATCCGGTACCTGCTTGACTCATCCGCCTTATGGCGGATCCTGCGGGATGCGTCTGTCCGGGCCGCCTGGGCGGACGTGTTGTCGGCGGGCACGGTTGGCTCGTGCTACCCGCAACGGGTCGAATTCCGCCGGTCGGCGCGCACGATTGACGAGTACGAGCAGATGTCTGGAATGTTCGAGACGCTGTACCCCGATGCACCCGTCCCCAAGAGCGCCTGGCGGTGGGCCGAGTCGGCGCAGTACCGGCTGCTGCGGCACGGAGCGCACCGTGCATTGTCCGCGGTTGACCTGCTGATCTGCGCCACGGCGGCCCAGCAGGGTCTTACGGTGCTGCATGACGATGGGGACTTCGCGACCGCCGCTCGACATCTACCCGACCTGCGGGAACGCAACATCCGGGCGGCACCGCAAGAGCCTGGGACGCCCGATCCCGGATAACCGCGTCATCCTATTGGCGTCGCGCGCCGGCCCTCGTCACTGGCATGCGGCCACCCCGCACGTCCGCCCGCCGCCGCCACCGCAGCCACTGACCCATACCGCACCCAGGCACCCCGCCACGGCCGCCGCCCCGCCGGCCCACCGCCGGATGCCCCCGGACCGCGCAGTTGGCCACCCTCGCAGGTCCCACCATCGTGATCATGACTTAAGGGCGAAAAGATTCGACCCTAAGTCATGATCACAAGCGGGCCGGGGGCCGCGGAGATTTTCGGCTGGGTCAGCTGGCTTACGCCTGGTCCAGGAGGCTGGCGGGAATGTCGACATATCGGCTGCGCAGGTACTCGCCGAGCCCTTTGGCTTGCGGGTCGGGCCGGGCCGAGGCGGCCACGCCCTCGCCGAGCAAGCCCACCACGACAAAGTTGAGTGCGTTCAGGTTGGCCAGTTCGTAGCGGCGTACCGGAAGCTGGGCCGCTTCTGGGATGAGCTGGCGCAGCCGGTCTTCGGTCAGGTACTCGCGCAGCCAGCGGTAACCGGCCGCGTCGCGGGTCCACACGCCGATGTTGGCGTTGCCGCCCTTGTCGCCGGACCGGGCCGCGCAGACCAGGCCGAGGGGGACCCGGCGGCTGCGGGCCGCGGGCGCGGGCGGGCTGGGTGTGGAACCGGGCGGCGGCTGGGCCGGGCCGGATGCCACCGGCCGGGCCGCGGCCGGGGCGGGCGCTGAGCCGGCTGGGCGGCCCGATGGTATTGGCTGGCCCGCAGCCGGGGCGGGCGCTGAGCCGGCTGGACGGGCCGATGACGTCGGCTGGTCTGGAGCCGGGGCGGGGGCCGGGCGGGCCGGGGCGGGCGGGATGACCTCGCGGCGCCCGTCCGGCAGCACGACCGCCTGCTCGACCAGCCCGGCCGGGACCAGCGCGGGCCAGTACACCCCGTACGCGCTCTCCGGGGTGGGCGGGGTGGTGGTGTGGAAGCCCGGGTACCCGCCCAGCGCCAGTTCCATCACCGCGCCGGAGAACACCCGGCCGACCTTGCGCGGGTCCGGGTCCTTGACCGTGATCCGCAGGTGCGCGGTGGCCTGCTCATTGGTGGGGGCATCGGACCGGTCGAAGCGCAGCAGCCGGACATCCACCTCGCCGAACGAGTCCCGCCCGCCCAGGATGCCGAACAGCTCCTGCTCGGCCCAAGCCGCCTTCTCCTCGATGTCCAGCCCGGTCAGCACCAGCGTCATCGTGTTCCGGTAGCCGCCCAGGTAGTTGATGGCTACCTTGAGGTCCAGCGGTGGGGGGCTGCCCCGGGTACCGGATACCGCCACCCGGTCCGGCCCCGGCTGGGCCAGCGACACCGTGTCGAAGTGCGCGATCACGTCTGGGTTCCGGTAAGCCGGCGCAGCTATCTCGTACAGCAGCTGCGCGGTGACCGTGCCCACCGACACCAGCCCGCCGGTGCCCGGATGCTTGGTGATCACCGAGCTGCCGTCCGCGGCCACCTCGGCGATGGGGAAGCCCGGGTAGCGCCGGTCGGTGATCTCGGCCAGCCACGAGTAGTTGCCGCCAGTGGCCTGCGGTCCGCACTCGATGATGTGCCCGGCGACCACCGCCCCGGCCAGCGCGTCGTAGTCATCCCGCGACCAGCCGTGCCACCACGCGGCCGGGCCACTGGCCAGCGACGCGTCGGTCACCCGCGGGCACACCACCACGTCGGCCCCGGCGGCCAGCGCCGCGGTGATCCCCCACCCGCCCAGGTAGGCGTTGGCCGTCACCGGCTTGACCCCGGCCGCGGCCAGCGGCTGCCCGGTGTCCAGGTGGGCCAGGTCGTGCCCGGCGGCGAGCAGGTCGTCGATCCGGCCGGTGAGATCGTCCCCTTCGACGTAGGCGACCCGGGGGGCCAGCCCGAGCCGCGCCCCGAGCTGGCCGATCTGGGCGGCCAAGCCGGCCGGGTTCAGCCCGCCCGCGTTGCTGACGATCCGGATCCCGCGGTCCAGGCAGCTGCCGAGCACCTGTTCCAGCTGGGTCAGGAAGGTCCGGGCGTAACCCGCGTCCGGTTCCTTCTGCCGGGCCTTCCACAGGATCAGCATGGTCAGCTCGGCCAGGTAGTCGCCGGTGAGCACGTCGATCGGCCCGCCCGCCACCATCTCCTGGGCGGCGGCGATCCGGTCGCCGTAAAAGCCCGAGCAGTTGCCGATCCGCACCGGCCGCCGCCCATCTGCCGCCCCGGCCGCGCCCGCCGCGTCTGCCACTCCCGCCGCGCCCGCCGCGTCTGCCGCCCCCGCCCCCGCTGCGTCGGCCGCCCCGGCCGCGTCGGCCGCCCCGGCCGGCCCGGCGGTCACCGGCCCTCCTGGCCGGACGGCACCGGCCCGGGGAACGTGAAGCCGGGCTCGCGGCCGGGCCCGGGCGCGCCCGCGAACGCCTGGGCCAGCGACATCCACTCGGTGGCGGCCGGCCCGGTGACCCGCAGCCTCGTGTCAGCCAGGTTCCGCCGCTGGGTCACCACCAGGCAGAAGTCCAGCGCCGGGCCGGTGACCCGGTCCGGCGCATCGGCCGGCCCCCAGGTCCACGTACCGGCGTCCGGTGCGGCCAGCTCGACGCGGACCGGGGTCAGCGGCACCGGCCGGCCGTTCAGCTGAAAGGAAAAGCCGAAGGTACGGACGCCCAGGTGGGCGACGTGCCGCAGCCGGCTGGTGGGCTCGCGGACCGCGCCGAGCGCGTCCGCGATGTCCTGGCCGTGCGCCCAGGTCTCCATCAGCCGGGCGGTCACCGAGCTGGCCGCGCTCATGTCCGGCCCGTACCAGGGCAGCCGGTCGCGGGGGCCGAGCCCGCGCAGCGCGGCCACGTACCCGGTCCGCGCGCCCAGGAACCAGCTGAGCAGCTCGGCCTCGGGGAGCTTGCGGTAGCGGGCGGCGATCTCGTCCGGGAAGCCGGGGCCGAGCGCCCCCACATCCGCCTCGGCCCGGAACCGGTCCGGGTCGGTGGCGGCCAGCGTCGCGGTCTCGTCGAAGTAGGCCAGGTGGGAGACCTGGTCGTGGATGGTCCAGCCGGGCGACGGGGTAGGCCGCTGCCAGGCCGCGGCGTCCAGCGGCTCCAGCAGGTCCTCCAGGACCCGGGTCTCCGCGGTCAGGTCGGCGAGCAGCCCGCCCAGGTCAGCAGCCACGGCTCAGCGCCCCTTCCAGGCCGGCGGGCGCTTGTCGCGGAACGCGGCCGGGCCTTCCTGCGCGTCCTCGCTCAGGTAGACCGGTGCCCAGATCCGCTCGGCGGCCGCGTACGCCTCGCTGAGCGGATGCTCGGCGATCAGCCGCACGGTCTGCTTGGCGGCCAGCACGGACAGCGGCGCGTTGGCCGCGATCCGCTCGGCCATCCGCTGCGCCGCCTCGGCCAGCCCGGCCGCGGGCACCACCTCGTTGACCAGGCCGATCTCGTGCGCCCGGGCCGCGGAGATGGGGTCGCCGGTAAGCAGGATCTGCATGGCCACCCGGGGCGGGATCAGCCACGGCAGCGGCGCCGCCCACGGTGCGCCCCGGCCCACCTTGGCCTCGGTGATCGCGAACCGCGCGTGCTCCGCGGCCAGGCACAGGTCGCAGCTCTGCGCGAGCAGGAACCCGCCAGCATAGGCGGCCCCATTGACCGCGGCGATGACCGGCTTGGCCACCTCGATGTTCCGGCCGAACTGCGGCGCGAAGTCCGGCGGCGGCACCCGCAGCCCGGTCTGCGCCATCTCCTTGAGGTCAGCGCCCGCGCAGAACGCCTGGTCCCCGGCGCCGGTGAGCACCAGGACCCGGGCGCCGTCGTCCGCGTTGAAGGCGCGCACGCCGTCGAACAGGCCGTCGCGGACCGCCTTGTTCAGCGCGTTGCGGGCGGCTGGCCGGTTGATGGTCAGCCAGGCCACCGGGCCGCGCCGCTCGTACCTGACCGGCTGCGCGCCGTCACTGCTCATCCTGCGCCTCCACCACCGCCAGCACCGTGCCCACGTCTACCGGCTGGCCGGCCGTGACCCCGACCGAGGTCACCGTGCCCTCGTGCGGCGCAACCACGGTGTGCTCCATTTTCATCGCCTCCAGCACCACGACCGGGGCGCCCGCGGCGACCGGCGCACCCGGCGCCACCTCGATCCGCACCACGGTGCCCGGCATCGGCGCCAGCAGCGACCCGGGCGCGGACGCCGACTCCGGCTCGGGGAACCGGGGCCGCTCGGTCAGCGTGGTCGCGCCGAGCGGGCTGTCCACGTAGTACACGCCGCCCGCCTGGGCCACGCTGAACTCCCGGCGGATCCCGGCCAGGTCCACGACGACCAGGCTGGGCTCGGCCGACCGCAGCACCAGCTCCGGCACCGCTTCCCCGTCAACTTCAGCTTTAACGCCGTCGCGGCCGACTCGGTAGCGCACAGCCAGCGGCCGCCCGTCGCAGTCGAACGTGACCTGCTGCGGCCCGCCCGGCACGTTGCGCCAGCCGGAGGGGATCGTGGCCAGCACCGGGGCGGCCGCGCGCCGGGCGGCCATCCCGGCCAGCGCGGCGGCCAGCGCGTGCAGCCGGGGGGCGGCCGGGTCCCGGCCGGACGTGGCCAGCTGGTGCGGGTCGTGCCGGGCCAGGAAGCCGGTGTCGAACTGGCCGGCCCGGAACTCCGGATGGCGCAGGATGCCGGTCAGCAGGTCGCGGTTGCTGACCACGCCGTGCAGCCTGGTATCGGCCAGCGCCCGGGCCAGCCGGCGGCAGGCCTGGTCGCGGGTGGCACCATGCGCGATGACCTTGGCCAGCAGCGCGTCGTAATGCACGCCGACCGGCGAGCCCGCGGTGATGCCGGCGTCCACCCGCAGCCCGGGCCGGTCCGGGACGGTGAACGTGTGCACGGTGCCGGTGGCGGGCCGGAAATCGTGGCTGGCGTCCTCGGCGTACAGCCGGGCCTCGACCGCGTGCCCGGTCAGCGTGGCGAACCGCACCTCGTCGGGCAGCGGGTGCCCCTCGGCCACCAGGAGCTGCACCGCGACCAGGTCGAGCCCGGTGACCAGCTCGGTGACCGGGTGCTCCACCTGCAGCCGGGTGTTGACTTCGAGGAAGTAGAACTGGCCGCCGCGGTCGAGCACGAACTCGACGGTGCCCGCGCCCACGTAGCCGATGGCCTTGCCCGCCGCCACCGCGGCCGCACCAAGCTCGCGGCGCAGCGCGCCGTCCACCGCCGGGGACGGCGCCTCCTCGATGATCTTCTGATAGCGCCGCTGGATCGAGCACTCCCGCTCGAACAGGTGCACCACGTTGCCGTGCTGGTCGCCGAAGATCTGCACCTCGATGTGCCGGGGCGCGTCCAGGTAGCGCTCCAGGAACACGGTGCCGTCACCGAACGCGGCCGCCGCCTCCCGCTGGGCACTGGCCACCGCGCCGGGCAGGCCAGCCTGGTCGCGGACCACCCGCATGCCCCGGCCGCCGCCGCCGAACGCCGCCTTGACCAGCACCGGGAAGCCGACGTCACCGGCTGCGGCGGCCTCTGGGCCGGTCACCGTGACCGCGGGCAGCACCGGGACACCGGCCGCGGCCATCAGCTCCCTGGCGGCGATCTTGGAGCCCATGGCCTCGATCGCCTCGGGGGGCGGGCCGACGAAGGTCAGCCCGGCCTGCGCGCAGTCCCGGGCGAACCCGGCGTTCTCGGCCAGGAAGCCGTAGCCGGGGTGCACCGCGTCGGCACCGGCCCGCACCGCGGCCCCGATGATCTCGGGCCGGTTCAGGTAGCTGTCCGCGGGCGCGTCGCCGGGCAGCGGCACGGCCTCGTCGGCGGCCCGGACGAACGGCGCGCCCGCATCGGCCGGGGAGAACACGGCCACGGTGGCGATGTCCAGATCCCGGGCGGTACGGATGACCCGCAGCGCGATCTCACCGCGGTTGGCGATGAGCAGCTTCCTGATCACTGGCTGGCCGGCTGGCATGGGCCCGGTCACATCCGGAACACGCCGAAGGAGTGGCTGCCCGCGACGGACGCGGAATGCACCGCGGACAGCGCGATGCCCAGCACGGTCCTGGTGTCCCGCGGGTCGATGACGCCGTCGTCGTACAGCCGGGCGGTGACGAAGAACGCGTGCGATTCCCGCTCGATCTGCTCCTCGATGCCGCGCCGCCGGGCCTCGTCGGCCGCTTCGTCGAACGGGCGGCCGGTGGCCTCGGCCGCCTGGCGGCCGACGATCGACAGCACCCCGGCCAGCTGCTGCGCGCCCATCACGGCCAGCTTCGCGTTCGGCCACGCGAACACGAACCGGGGGCCGTAGCCGCGGCCGGACATGCCGTAGTTCCCGGCGCCGAACGACGCGCCGATGTTGATCGTCACATGCGGGACGCCGCTGTTCGCCACCGCGTTGATCATCTTCGCGCCGTCCTTGATGATGCCGCGCTGCTCGTAGTCCTTGCCGACCATGTACCCCGTGGTGTTCTGCAGGAAGATCAGCGGCGTGGCCGACTGGTTGGCCAGCAGGATGAACTCGGTGGCCTTCTCGGCTTCCTCACTGAACAGCACGCCCCGGCTGTTGGCCAGCACGCCCACCGGGAAGCCGTGCACGCTGGCCCACCCGGTGACCAGGCTGGTCCCGTACAGCGGCTTGTACTCGGCGAACCGGGAGCCGTCCACCACCCGGGCCAGCACCTCGCGCGGGTCGAACGGGACCCGGAAGTCGGCCGACGCGATGCCGAGCAGTTCGTCCGGGTCGCGGGCCGGCGGATCGGCGGGCCGGTTGGGACCGGGCCCCAGCTTGCGCCAGTTCAGGTCGGCCACGATCTGCCGGCCGATCCGCAGGCAGTCCAGCTCGTCGGTGGCGAAGTAGTCGGACAGGCCGGACACCCGGGAGTGCATCGCCGCGCCGCCCAGTTCCTCGTCCCCGGACTCCTCCCCGGTGGCCATCTTGACCAGTGGCGGGCCGCCCAGGAACACCTTGGCCTGGCCGTCCACCAGCACGGAGTAGTCGCACATCCCGGGCACATAGGCGCCGCCCGCGGTCGAGTTGCCGAAGACCAGCGCGATCGTCGGGATGCCCAGCGCGGACAGCTGGGTCAGGTCACGGAAGATCTGCCCGGCGGGCACGAACAGCTCGGCCTGGGTGGGCAGGTCGGCGCCGCCCGACTCGACCAGGTTGATCACCGGCAGCCGGTTGACCCGGGCGATCTCCAGCGCGCGCAGTGACTTGCGCAGCGTGTACGGGTTGATCGAGCCGCCGCGCACGGTCGGGTCGTGCCCGATGATCACGCACTCCACGCCGGACACCACGCCGATGCCGGTGACCACGCTGGCCCCAACGGTGAACCCGGTGCCCCAGGCGGCCAGCGAGGACAGTTCCAGGAACGGCGCGTCCTGGTCGAGCAGCAGCTCGATACGCTCGCGGACCAGGAGCCGGCCGCGGCGGTGGTGCCGCTCCGCGTACTTCGGCCCACCGCCCGCCCGGGCAGCGGCCTGCTGCTCGTCCAGCGCGGCCACCGCCGCCAGCTGTACTGCCCGGTTGCGCTGGTAGGGCTCGCTGCTGACGTCCACGGCAGAGGTGAGCACCGGCACCCGGCCGCACCTCCTCGTCAGGCTGACTGACCTGGACGTTACTCCCTGGTCACCAGGGCCGGGAACCCGCCACCTCGCCCTGGCTCGCGGTTGTTAACGGCTGCTCACCTGCGGGCGCGGTCACGCTGCGCCGGCGTGACCGGGCCGTGGCCGCCATACTCGTTCGCGGACCCGGAAGCCTGACGGCACACTGGGTGCGGCAGCGGCGTAGGGACGGAAGGGATGCGCGGTGCGGATCGACCGGCTCGATCATCTGGTACTGACCGTGGCCAGCATCGACGCGACGGTGGACTTCTACACGCGGGTGCTCGGTATGGAAGTGATGCGGTTCGGCGCCGGGCGCACCGCGCTCAGCTTCGGCACGAGCAAGATCAACCTGCACGAGGCGGGCCGGGAGTTCGAGCCCAAGGCCCGGCATCCCACCCCAGGCAGCGCGGACATCTGCCTCATCGTCGCGGGCGAGCTGGCCGATGTCATGGCCGAGCTGACGGCCCGGGGCGTCGCGATCGAGGAGGGCCCGGTGCAGCGGACCGGGGCGGCCGGCCCCCTCGTCAGCTGCTACCTGCGTGATCCCGACGGGAATCTCATCGAGCTGAGCAACTACCGTGGGTGAGCGTCCCGGCGGCTTGGCCTGATCATGACCCGGCATTGGGCTGCCCATAACAGTCCGGCTAAGGCCAGATGATTCCCGCAAGCGGAATGAAATTAGTGGCTTAATGCCCCAGGATGGTGGGCTGACGGCAGCGTCCGGTTCGGCAGTGACGGGATCCCGCGGCCCCGGGATCGACCCAGGAGTGACCCAATATGGGCATACCCAGCTCAGCAGGCCCGCAGCAGCCCGATCGCGCCCGCCGCTCGATCCGCGCCACGTTCACCGCCACGGTCGCGGTGCCAGTGGCCTGCCTGGTCCTGCTCTGGGCCACCGCGGCGGGCATCACGCTGGGCAGCGCGCTGGCCCGGCGCGGGCCCTGGTCACCGAGCCATCACGAGCTGATCGATTTAACGCTGCTGGTCGGCGCGGGACTCGTCGTCATCCTTATCTCGGTCATTCTGATGGGCGCCTTTGCCCGCCGGATCTCCCGTGACGTCTCCGGCCTGGCCGGCGCGGCCCAGCAGTTCGCGGGCGAGCAGCTGCCGCAGCTCCTGGATCAGCTGCGGCGGGCTGACCAGCCCGCCGTGCCCGCGGATATCAGCCTGCCCCGGCTGCAGCCGAGGAGCGCCGAGGTCGCCCAGGCAGTGGGCGCCATGACCAGCCTGCAGCGCACCGCGATCGCCGCGGCCGCCGGGGAGGCCAGCCTGCGGAACGGGCTGCGGCAGGTGTTCGTCAGCCTGGCCCGGCGGAACCAGTCGCTGCTGCAACGGCAGCTGCGCCTCATCGACGCGCTGGAACACAAGGCCCCTGACCCGGCCGCGCTGGGCGACCTGTTCGCGCTGGACCACCTCACCACCCGGATGCGCCGCCACTCGGAGAGCCTGGCCATCCTGTCCGGCGCGGCACCGGGCCGGTCCTGGACCGAGCCGGTACCGGTGATCGACGTGATCCGCGGGGCCATGGCCGAGGTCGAGGACTACAAGCGGGTATCCGTGCTGACCGCGGCCGAGGACGCGGTGGCCGCCCCGGCCGTGGCGGACATGATCCACCTGCTGGCTGAGCTGATCGAGAACGCGACAATGTTCTCGCCCTCGGGCACCCGGGTCGAGATCCGGGCCGAGCGGGTGGCCAACGGGTTCGCCATCGAGATCGACGACCGGGGCCTGGGCATTGAGCCCGGCCAGCTGGGCGAGATCAATGAGCAGCTGGCCCGGCCGCCCGACTTCGACCTGGCCAACGCCGACCGGCTGGGCCTGTTCGTGGGGGCAAAGCTGGCCGCCCGGCATGGCGTCCGTGTCTCGCTGCGCCCCTCGCCCTACGGTGGCACCAGCGCGATCGTGCTGCTGCCGAACGCCATCGTGGCCGTGTCGGCCAGGCCAGATGGTGCCGCACCGCCGGCCGCCCGGCCCGTCGCGGTGGCCCGGCCCGCCGGGCTCGATCTCGGCTCACCCGGCCCGCTGGCGCTGGCCAGCCGGCGGTCCGGGCCGGTACCCGCGGCCGCCGGGCCACCCGCCGCGCTGGACAGCCCGGGCCGGCCAGCCCGCGCGGACGGTGGGCCCCGGCGCAGCCTGCCCCAGCGCACCCGCCAGGCCAGCCTGTCCCCGCACCTGCGGGGCGGCCCGGCGGCGAGCAGCACCACCGCGCCGGCCGGCCCGGCACCGGGCGGCCCCCGGACCCCGGAGCAGGCCCGCGACCTCGCCGCGTCCCTGCAGACCGGGTGGCAGCGTGGCCGCCAGGACGACCTGCCCGAGGCGCACCCCGCGGCCAGCCCGTACGGCAGCGGGCGCCAGGACTTCGCCGGACCGGATAGCGAGGAGACGTGATGGGCGAGCCGGCCGGGACCGGCCCAGGACAGGACCTGGACTGGCTGCTCGGGGACCTGGCCGACCGGGGGACGCAGTTCCGGCAGGCGGTGTTCCTGTCCCGCGACGGGCTGCCCATCGCCGCCACCAAGGATCTGCGCCGGGAAGACGCCGAGCGCTTGTCCGCCCTGGCGGCCGGGGTGCAGAGCCTGGCCAGCGGGGCCGGGCAGCATTTCCGCGTGGGCCAGGTCCGGCAGACCATCATCGAGCTCGAGCAGGCGCTGCTGTTCGTGTCCAGTGCTGGTCACGGCAGCTGCCTGGCGGTGCTCTGCCCGGTGGACGCCAACGCCGGCCAGGTCGCCTACGAAATGGCCATGCTGGTGAAACGGGCCGGCCCTCATCTGGAAGCCCGCCCCCGATTCCCGTCTGCCCAGGTCCCGGTGGACTGAGCCGATCATGGGGGCGGACAGCAAGTGGACCGGCCGAGACTCCGGCCCGGTCGTGCGCCCCTACGCGCTGACCGGCGGCCGGACGGAACCAGCCGGCGGCACGGTCCTGGACCTGATCGCGGTCATCGTGGACACCGGCCGGGGCGACGCACCCAGGGATCCGCTCGGCCTCAGCCCGGAGCACCGCAGGCTGGTCAGCTTGTGCCGGCGGCCGGCTACCGTCGCCGACGTGGCGTCCGATACCGGATTGCCGGTCGGTGTCGTCCGGGTCCTGCTGGCTGACCTCATTCAGCAAGGCCGGATCAAGGTGCTGCCCCAGCGGCCCGCTGGCGAGCAGCCCAGCACCGAATTGCTCAGGGAGGTACTGCATGGGCTCCGCGCCCTATGACGGGGCCGATGCCGAATCGCTCTCCGTGTTCAAGATCCTTGTCGCGGGTGGTTTCGGGGCCGGCAAGACCACCTTCGTCGGCGCGATCAGCGAGGTCAGGCCGCTGCGCACGGAGGAAGTCCTGACCAGTGCGAGCGCAGGTTTCGATAGCCTCGACGGAGTCGAGAATAAGACGAGGACGACGGTCGCGATGGATTTCGGCCGCATCACCATTGGCCGCCGCCGTGTGCTGTACCTCTTTGGCACGCCCGGGCAGGAGCGGTTCTGGTTCATGTGGGACGACCTTTCTTACGGCGCGCTGGGCGCCGTGGTCATCGCCGATACCCGGCGGCTGTCCGACTCCTTCGCGTCCGTCGACTATTTCGAGCGGCGCGGGCTGCCCTTTCTCGTCGCGATCAACTGCTTCGAGGGCGCACCCCGGTACGATCCCGAGGAGGTACGCGCTGCCCTCGACCTTGGCCCGCGGGTGCCGGCTGTGCTGTGCGACGCACGCGAGCAAAGCTCCGTGAAGCAGGTGCTGATCACCCTGGTCGAGTACATCGTGGCCAGCAGGTCCGCTGGCCGTCCCGGGTCTTCGCGGGCGGCGGTAGCGCCAGGTATAGGTGGTGACGGGTGATCAGCCAGATGCCGGCTGGGGGGCCGGCAGAAGTACCGGCCGGGCGGCCAGGAAGGCCAGTCCGGGCGGGAACGGTGCCCCCGCTCGCCGATGGATTCAGCGCCCGGCCGGAGACGGCGCCCGGGCTGGGCGCGTCGCTGGTCCCGGGCGCCGTGGTGGCCCTGGTCCCGGGCCAGGCCGCCGAGCCCGGCTCGCGGGACTGGCTCGGGCCGTGCGGCAAGACCCAGCTGGCGGTGTACTGCGCGGAGTCGCTGTGGCAGTCGCGTGAGCTGTACCTGCTGATCTGGATCGCCGCCAGCGACCGGGCGGCGGTGCTGTCCGGTTACCTGCAGGCGGCCGTGGCCGTGCTGGGCCTGGACACCGCGGGCGACGGGGAAGCCAGCGCGGCCCGGCTGATCAGCTGGCTCGGTGAGACCAGCCAGCCGTGGCTGATCGTCTTCGACGACCTGTCGCCCTCGGCCGACCTGGACGGGCTGTGGCCGTCCGGTCCGGCCGGCCGCGTGCTGATCACCGCGGCGAACTCGGCCGCGCTGCCCGGCGGCCATCCGGCGCAGGTCCTCCCGGTCGGCCCGTTCAGCTCGCGGGAAGCGCTGAGCTACCTGATGGGCCGGCTCACCGCCGACACCGACCAGCGGCTGGGAGCGATAGACCTGGTGGCCGATCTGGGCGGTGAGCCCATGGCGCTGGCCCAGGCCAGCGGGGTGATCGCGAGCTCGGCGCTGTCCTGCCGCGACTACCGGGGCTATTTCGTGGACCGGCGGGCCCTGCTGACCGACGTGCCCGGCATCAAGCCCCCGGCTGCCGCGGTCACCTGGACGTTCTCGGTCGAGCAGGCGGACCGGCTGGCGCCGGGCGGGGCGATCCAGCCGCTGCTCGCGCTGGCCGCGCTGCTGGACGGCCATGGCATTCCCAGCTCGGTCTTTACCGCCCCCGCCGCCTGCGACTACCTGTCCACCACCGGTACCGGGACCCCCGCCGACCGGGAACGGGCCAGGGACGCACTGCTCGTCCTGGAACGGACCGGCTTGCTGGACATCGACCCGTCCGGCACGCCGCCGCTGGTCCGGATGAGCCCGGTCATCCAGGCGTCGGTCCGGGCGGCAATGCCCACCGTGATGCGGGACCGGGCGGTCCGGGCCGCCGCGGACGGGCTGCTCCAGGCGTGGCCGCGGGACGAGCAGCAGACCTGGCTGGCCGGGAGCCTGCGGTCCTGCACGGCCAGCTTGCAGCAGGCGGCCGGGAACCAGCTCTGGGCGGGCGGCTGCCACCCGGTGCTGATGCGGGCCGGGCAGAGCCTGGACCAGGCGCGGCTGGCCGGCCCCGCGGTGGCGTACTGGCGGGAGCTGGTCGCCGCCGGTGAGACGGCGCTCGGGCCGGACCACCCGGACACCCAGCTGGCCGCCGGGCGGCTGGCCGAGGCCTACCTGGCCGCCGGGCGCGCGGGCGAGGCCATCCCGTGGTTCGAGCGGATGGTGGCCGACCGGGCTGGCGCCCTCGGGCCTGATCACCCCGGTACCGCCGCCGCCCGCCGCGAGCTGGGCCACGCGCTGGTGGCCGCCGGCCAGCTCGGCGCGGCGGTGACCGTGCTGAAGGGCGCCATCACCGACCACGAGCGGATCCTGGGCAGCGAGCACCCGGACACGATAGGCGCACGCGACGAGCTCGCGGCCGCGTACCGGGCGGCTGGCCAGTTCGGCGACGCGATCCCGCTGTACCGGCGGACGCTGGCCGACCGCGAGCGCAGCCAGGGGGCCAAGCACCCGGACACGCTGACCACCCGCCAGCACCTGGCCGAGACGTACCTGGCCGACGGGCGGCTCAAGGACGCGGTATCGAACTATAAGAAGGTGCTCGCCGACCGGGAGCGGGTCCTCGGCCCCGACCATCTGGACACCATCGCCGCCCGCGGCAACCTGGGCTCCGCGTACCACTCCGCGGGACGGATGGCGTCCGCGCTGCAGCAGTACGAGCTGACCCGCGCCGGGTACGAAAAGGTGCTCGGGCCCGACCACCCGGACACGCTGGCCCGGTGCGCCAACCTGGCCAGCGCGTATTACTCGGTCGGCCGGCTCACCGACGCGCTCACCCTGCTCCGCGACACGGTCGCGCGGTGCGAGCGGGTGCTGCCGCCGGGTGACCCGCTGACCGAGGCGGTCCGGGACAATCTGACCAACCTCGCTGGCGGGTAGGCCGGCTCACGGTTCCCCGATCGCGCCGGGCCCGGGACGGCTAGCGCCGTCAGTTAGCCCGGCTGAGCAGGTACCGCACGGTGTGCACGCCAGCCTCGCCCGGCACCTCCCCGTCCAGGTGGGGAGCCCGGCTGTCTGGATGGGTGGCCCGGTCCTCGGAGACATGCACGATCTGCCAGCCTTCGGCGGACAGCCGGTCCAGGCAGCCGAGTACCTCCTTGATCGGGTACCCGAACTGGGACGCCGGCAGCCCCAGGTCCACCGGCACGTGCTCGGCCCCGTCGAACAGCCAGCCGATCCAGGTGCGCAGTTCCGCGACCCGCACCGTCTCCCGCCAGTCCGCGAACTGCGCGGCCACCGTGGGCTGGGGAAACCGGGCGCGGAACTCGGTGGCGATGAAGTCGCGGACAGCCTCCGGATCGACCACGCTCTCGGTGCCATCGGGAAAACGGACCCGGGCCACCTCCACCCGCGGGCCGCCGTCATGCAGCCGTTCCTTGCCCACCGTCACCTCGGTGCCGGCCTGCCAGTCGGCTAGTTTCTGCTCCCAGGTGGCACTGCCGCGCTCGAACACGTCGGCGGCGGCCGCCCGCACCCGTTCGTCCCACCACTGGCGGGCCGCCTCATCGCCGGTGTCCTTGGCCACCACCAGCGGCTCCTGGCCAGGAATTTCGACCGCGTCAAAGACCGCCCGGGCGATGACGAGCATCGCGTGCCTGGCCACCACGGCGCCTCCCCTGGCTGGTACCACATCCAGGGTGCAAGGCTACGGCCTGGCCGGCGCCGGCCGCCCGGCGGCGTTACCGGCGCGGCGAGTGCCGCAGGGCGCTGGTCAGCCGCAGCGCGCCGAACACGACCAGCACGACCAGCGCGATCCAGAACAGGAAGTGCAGCGCCGAGATCACCAGCGAGATGAGCATGAACACGGCGAACGCCGCGAGCAGGATGAGCAGAAGTTTCCCCATGCCTTCACGATATGCCAGCGCCGGACCTGTGGCATCCACCCACGGTCGTATCTGTGTCCACCGATCGGTCATCTTCCTGGAGCGGGATCTTGCCGCAGCTCCCGTGCGTCTAAGCCGCATGACACGAATCGCCGCTCTGACGGCCGCCGCTCTCGCCGTACTCGCAGGGGTGCTCATCCTCGCAGCGGCCGCCAGCGGGCCACCAGCCATCAGGCAGCCCGCAGCACCGCTGCACACACACATGAGCCCGCGCGGCTTCGAGCCGTACAACCCGGTGCCCAGTCAGAGCACCACCTACTGCTGCCGCTGAACTCCCCGCTTACCGGACTGGCCCGGAGACGGGAACACACTGAAACCCTGACCGTGGTGCGGATGGCAGCGACTGAGCCTTAGATCCGGGCACCCCTTATGGCACCTAGCTGGTGTGATGTCACGCCGCCGACCGGAGCACCTGGCGGACCTTGAGCCGGCTGCCGGTGCGCAGGATCGCCCGCTCGTAGACCGTGCCGGCCAGCCAGGCCATCCCGGCCGTGGACGCCAGGATGATCACGACCGAGAGGGCGATCTGCCAGGCAGGCGCGGCCCCCACCGCGACCAGCACGGGCATCGCCACCGGCGCGGTGAACGGGATGAACGCCAGCACGTGGTAGAACCAGTTGACCGAGCTGGCGTACAGCACCGTGTAGGACAGCACGTAGGCCAGGATCAGCGGCAGCTGCAGCGGCAGGCTGGCGTTGTACGCGTCCGCCTGCCGGTTGATCAGCGCGCCGGCCGCGGCGTAGCCGGTGCAGTAGAAGGCGTACCCGAGCACCAGCCACACCGCCCCGGTGACCACCACCCCGGCCGAGGTGCCCCGAACCGCGGCCGACCCGACCGCGGTGCCGAGGATCAGGTACAGCCCGACGATCGCGGCGATCTGGGCCAGGGCGAGCAGCCCCATCCCGATCACCTTGCCGGCCAGCAGCTGGACCGGGCGCAGCGTGGTCAGCAGCACCTCCACGACCCGGCTGGCCTTTTCCTCACCTACGCCGATCGTGATCCGGATGCCATAGGTCAGGATCAGCACGTAGATCAGGATCGCGGTGACCAGCCCGGTGATCCGGCTGGCCAGCCCGCGCCCGGGCGGGATGAGCCCGCGGATAGGCAGGGCGACGCCATGGCTGGCCAGGCTGGCCGCGGCGGACGGCGGGAGCTGGCGGTAGAGCTTCTGCAGCCCGGCGAGCTGGGACAGCGCGCCTGCCAGGCTGGCCCCGGGGGAACCCGAGGCCAGCGCCTGCTGCTTGACCAGCACGACGCTGTTGCCGACCAGGACGGCGGCCAGCTGCCCGGAGCGCAGCTGGGCCCTGGCCGCGGCCGTATCGGGCAGCGGGACTACGGTCACCGGGGTACCCGAGACCCGGCCCGCCTCCCGGGCCACCTGGGTCAGCGCGGTGACCGGCGTCCCGACCACGCCGACCCGCTGCGGCGTGGGGTTGCTGTGGATGAGGGCCGGGATCACGGCCCCGGCGGCCACGCCCAGCAGCAGGATGATCGTGGCCACCCAGAACGACTTGGCCCGGCCCCGGTCCCGGATCTCCCGCCGGGCCACCAGCCAGGTAAGTGCCCACCACTGCCCGCTCATCGGTTCGCTCCTCCGGTGCTGGCCGAGCCAGCCCTCGCCACATCGGGTTCGCTGTCGGCCCGCACCGCGTCGCGGAACACCTCAGACAGCCGCCGGCGCACGAAGCCGAACTCCTCCACCGGGCCGGCCGCCCGGGCCTGGTCCAGCACGGCCTGCGCGTCAGCCCGGCTGGCCAGCCGGATCACGACGGTCCCGGCGGTGATCTGCTCGACGGCCATGTCCGGGCCGAGCTGCTGGGCCCAGTGGCCGTCCGGGTCGTCCGCTACCCGCACGCTGACCCGCAGCGGGCCGCTCCGGCTCAGGTCCGCGACGCTGCCCTCGACCACCAGCCGGCCGTGGTCGATGATCGCCACCGACTGGCACAGGTGCTCGACCAGGTCCAGCTGGTGGCTGGAGAACAGCATGGTGACCCCGGCGGCGGCCCGCTCGGCCAGCACCTCGCTCATCGCGTCCACGCCCACCGGGTCCAGGCCGGAGAACGGCTCGTCCAGCACCAGCAGCCCGGGGTCGTGCACCAGCGCCGCGGCCAGCTGCACCCGCTGCTGGTTGCCCAGGGACAGCGCCTCGATCCGGTCCTGTCCCCGGTCCCCCAGACCCAGGCGGCCGGCCCAGTGCGCGGCCGCGCTGCGCGCCGCGGCCGCCGTCATGCCGTGCAGCCGGGCCAGGTACTCGAGCATGTCGAGGACCTGCATCGACGGGTACAGCCCGCGCTCTTCTGGCATGTAGCCGATCCGGCGCCGGGCCGCCATCGCGATCGGCTCACCTCCCCAGCGCACGGTGCCGCTGTCCATCGCGGCCACCCCGACGATGGCCCGCATGGCGGTCGTCTTGCCGGCCCCGTTGGGCCCCAGGAAGCCGAAGACCTGGCCCGGCGGCACGGTGAAGGTCAGCCCGTCCAGGGCCTGCACCTCGCCGTATCGTTTGGTCAGCCGGTCCAGCTCAAGCTCGCCCTGCCCCGTCACCCGGTGCTCACTCCCTCGGTCGCCCTGGCTGGTACCTGCGGCTGACATTCAGTCCGCGACACTACCGGGCTGGTGCTTGCCATCAAAAATAGATATCACTATGATACAAGCTCTGCAACCTGATATTTGGTGAAGGAGTCCAGATGGCAACCCCAGATGCCGCTTCCCGCCCGGAGACGCCTAACTCGGCACCACCCACCGCCGGGACAATGGCCCCCGCACCGACCGGCCGCGGCCCGCGGCCAGCCCCCGGGCTGACCGAACGGCCCGCGCATTCTGTCCCCGGGATCACGTTCCTCATCTTGTGCATCGTTGTGATGCTGGTCGGGGTGGGCCTGCTGGTACTGGCCGGGCCGGTCGGCGATGGGGGCACCGTGGCCCTCATCATCGTGGGCATCCTGCTGATCGTCGCAGCCGGGCTGGGGCTGCGCGGCCTCACCCCGGTGGCCCCGGGCCAGGCCCGGGTGGTGCAGCTGTTCGGCCAGTACGACGGCACGATCCGCGAGCCCGGGCTGCGCTGGGTCAACCCGTTCACCGACCGGATCAAGGTGTCCACCCGGATCCGCAACCACGAGACCACGGTCGCCAAGGTCAACGACTTCGACGGCAACCCGATCGAGATCGCGGCGGTGGTGGTCTGGCAGGTCCGGGACACCGCGCAGGCACTCTACTCGGTGGACGACTTCGTGACGTTCGTCGCCACCCAGACGGAGACCGCGGTCCGGCACATCGCCACCACATACCCCTACGACACCAGCGACCCGGGCCAGCTGTCGCTGCGCGGGCACGCGGATGAGATCACCGAGCAGCTCTCGGCCGAGATCGCCGCGCGGGTGGCAGCGGCCGGCGTGACCATCATCGAGTCGCGGCTGACCCGGCTGTCCTACGCATCGGAGATCGCCCAGGCGATGCTGCGCCGCCAGGCGGCCAGCGCCGTCGTCGCGGCCCGGCAGCGGATCGTGGAAGGCGCCGTGGGCATGGTCGATCTGGCCCTGCGGCGGCTCGAGGAGCAGCATGTGGTGGAGCTGGACGAGGAGCGCAAGGCCGCCATGGTATCCAACCTGCTGGTCGTGCTGTGCAGCGAGCAGGCCACCCAGCAGGTAGTGAACACCGGCTCGCTGTATGCGTGACCGGGTGCCGGTGACCGAAAACCATGACGGACTAGCGATGATGCACCGGGGGGCGGCCGGTTGACCGAGCGCAAGGGCATGCTGCTGCGGCTGGATCCGGCCGTGCACGACGCGCTGGCCAAATGGGCCGCGGACGAGCTGCGCAGCACCAACGCCCAGATCGAGTTCCTGCTCCGCCGCGCGCTGGCCGAGGCGGGGCGGCTGCCCGGGCACGCCGGCCGCATGCGGGGGCGCGGCCGGCCCCGGGCCGCCGTCCAGGAGGGCCGGGCCGAGGGGGAAATCCAGACCGAGCAGGAGAGCCAGGACAAGGAGGGAAGCCCGGCCGGCCTGGAGTTAGCCACCTCGGTAGAGGGCACCGGCCGCCGCGACGAGTAGCTCGCGAGAGGCCCGGGGCCAGCCCCGCGACTCGCCCGGGCGTCCCGCGGGGCCGCTGACCGTCCCGCTGGTAGCCTTCCGTCCCTGTGACTACCCCCGCGACCGCGACGGACGATGACGGCAGTGGCGAGGCGAGTTTCGTTCGGCCTGATCTTCTCTTGCCGTTGCGCGGGTGGCAGAAGGCGGCGTTCCGGGAGTACTTCCGCCTGCCCCGCCGTGATTTCCTGCTGGTCGCCACGCCGGGCGCGGGCAAGACCGCGTGGGCGCTGACCGTCGCCGCCGAGCTGCTGGCCCGCCGGGAAGTCGCGGCGCTGACCGTGGTCACCCCCACCGAGCACCTTAAGCACCAGTGGGCGCAGGCCGCGCACTACGCGGGGATCGCGCTGGACTCCGCGTACCGCAACGCGCAGGGCCGGGCGTCGGCCGATTTCACCGGGGTGGCGGTGACCTATGCCCAGGTCGCCGCGCACCCGGTGCTGCACCGGAACCGTACCGAGAGCCGGCGCACGCTGGTTGTCTTCGACGAGATCCACCACGCCGGGGACGCGCTGTCCTGGGGTGAGGCAGTGCGGGACGCGTTCGGGCCGGCCCGGCGGCGGCTGGCGCTGACCGGCACTCCGTTCCGCAGCGACGCCAACCCGATCCCGTTCGTCAGCTACGCGCCGGACGCCGACGGCGGCCGGCGCAGCGTGTCCGACTACGTCTACGGCTACGGGCCCGCGCTGGACGACGGCGTGGTCCGGCCGGTGATCTTCCTGGCCTACTCCGGGGAGATGCGCTGGCGGACCCGGGCCGGTGACGAGATCACCGGCACGCTGGGCACCCCGATGCTGCCCGACCAGCTGGCCCAGGCCTGGCGGACCGCGCTGGACCCGGAAGGCGAGTGGGTGCCGCGGGTGCTGGAGGCGGCGGACACCCGGCTGACCGAGGTGCGGCGGGGCATGCCGGACGCGGGCGGGCTGGTCATCGCGGGTGATCACGCGGACGCCCGGGCGTACGCGGCGCTGCTGCGCCGGCTGACCGGGGCCCGGCCGGTGGTGGTGCTGTCCGACGACCCGGCGGCCAGCCGGAAGATCGCCAGGTTCGCCGATTCCGGTGACCGGTGGATGGTGGCGGTCCGGATGGTCTCCGAGGGGGTGGACATTCCGCGGCTGGCCGTCGGGGTGTACGCCACCAGCGTCAGCACTGCGCTGTACTTCGCGCAGGCCGTGGGCCGGTTCGTGCGGGCCCGGCAGCGCGGCGAGACGGCCTCGGTGTTCCTGCCGTCGGTCCCGGTGCTGCTCGGTTACGCCGCGGAGCTGGAAGCCGAACGCGATCACGTGCTGCTGGCCCCGCGCGAGGACGCGGAGCAGCGGGAACTGGCCGAGGCGGAGCAGGCCCGGGACACCGCGGACCTGCTCGACGGCGCGCTGCCGTTCGAGGCACTGCAGGCCTCGGCGCACTTCGACCGGGTGCTGTACGACGGTGACGAATTCTCGGCCACCGCGGCCGAGGAGGAGTTCCTCGGCCTGCCCGGCCTGCTCGACCCGGATCAGGTGGCCGTGCTGCTGCGCAAGCGCCAGGCCGAGCAGTTCCGGCCGGGTTCACGGCCGGGTGCGGCGGCCGGCGCCGGCCTGGGCGGCGCCGTCCTGGGCGGGGCCGGCCTGGGCGGGGCCGGCCTGGGCGGCGCGGGCCGGACTCAGGCGACCCGGGAGAACCTGGCCGCGCTGCGCAAAGAACTGAACGGGCTCGTCGGCGCCTGGCACCACCGCACCGGGCAGCCGCACGCGGTGGTGCACGCCGACCTGCGCCGGGCCTGCGGTGGCCCGCCGCTGCCGCAGGCCACCGCGGAGCAGATCAGGGCCCGCATCACCACAATGCGCCGCTGGGCCACCTCCGGCCGCTGAGCCGGCCGGGTTTGCGCGGTGCATTGTGGGTGCCGGAGCACCCAGGATGCACCGCGCTGGCCAAAGTCACCGCGTTGATGGGGAAGTACCGTGCGGGCACGCCGGCCCGGCCAACGCATTCGCCGGCATGCTCCTCAGCTTTCATTGACAGGCTGCCGCGGGTGACGGTAGTACCTGCTGCATCGCTGCCCGGAACCGAGGGAACCCAGATGCCTTCTGCTGCTGGCCCGCTGCCCGCCAGTGTCGAAGCCGTAGACGTGGCCACGCCGCGGCTGCGAACCCACCTGCTGCAGGCGGGCCCGGCCACCGCGCCCGTCCTGGTGCTGCTGCACGGCAACGTGTCGTCGGCGCGGTTTTTCGCCGAGACGATGGCCGCGCTGGCCGGGCAGTTCCGGTGCATCGCACCTGACCTGCGCGGCTTCGGCGGCTCGGAGCCAGCGCCGGTGGACGCGCGGCGCGGGGTCCGCGACTTCGCCGATGACCTGCACGCCCTGCTATCCGGGACCGGCCTGCTGGCCAGCGGCCAGCGGGTGCATCTGCTGGGCTGGTCACTGGGCTCCGGGGTGGCCCTGCAGTACGCGATCGACCACCCGGGCGCCGTGGCCTCGATCGTGGCCGAGAGCCCGATGTCCCCGTACGGGTTCGGCGGGACCAAGGACCCCGCTGGTACCCCGTGCTGGCCGGACTACGCGGGCTCCGGCGGCGGCACCGCCAGCCCGGAGCTGGTCCGCCGGATCGCCGCGGGTGACCGCGGCTCCGATGACCCGGCCGCGCCCCGGGAGGTGCTGACCAAGCTGTATGTCAAGCCGGCGTTCAAGTTCCCGCCCGGGCTGGAGGACGCCCTGCTCGACGAGATCCTCAAGATGGCCATCGGGGACACGCACTACCCCGGCGACACGCTCCCCTCGGCCAACTGGCCCGGCGCCGCCCCGGGCGAGCACGGGGTGAACAACGCGATCTCGCCCAGGTACTGCGACCTGTCCGGGTTCGCCGACGTCCCGGACCGGCCGGATGTGCTGTGGATCCGCGGCGATGCCGACCAGATCGTGTCCGACGCCTCGCTGGTGGACCTGGGCAATCTCGGCGCGCTGGGCGTGGTACCCGGCTGGCCGGGCGCCAGGGTGTTCCCGGCGCAGCCGATGATCGGCCAGATGCGCGCGGTGCTGGACCACTACCGGGCCGCGGGCGGCTGGTACACCGAGCACGTGCTCAGCGATTGCGGCCACTCCCCGCACCTGGAGCACCCGGCGGAGTTCCA
>Ga0207665_10000364_pt1 | contig 31349 bp, 32 predicted proteins | sample LARL112metaG_FD_184351 | JGI IMG/M metagenome (GOLD analysis project Ga0207665, IMG submission 184351) | Corn, switchgrass and miscanthus rhizosphere microbial communities from Kellogg Biological Station, Michigan, USA - LAR L11-2 metaG... | ecosystem: Host-associated > Plants > Roots >... | reverse complement strand
TCCGAGGCGGACGTGCGGCAGGCGGCCGAGGCGGCCGAGGACGCGCTGCGGAGCCTGGCATGACCGGTGACAGCGTGGACGCGAACGTGCTGCGGTCGCTGGTCCGCGAGGCCCTGGCCGACCTGCTGCCTGCTGCCCGGCCGTCAGCCGGTGCGGCGCCGCCCGCGGCTCCGGCCCAGGACGGGGCGCTGTTCACCCCGCGGGACGGGGTGCGCGACGTGCAGACGGTCAGCCTGCGTACCGACGCCGAACTGGCGGCGTTCGTGACCCGGCTGCTGCACCTGTTCGAGAACCCCAAGCAGCGGGCCGACCTGAAGGCCGGGCGGCTGCGGTTCCGGCTGGCAGCAGGCGGCACGGCGGGGTCGGCCCGGCCCACGCACCGGATCGAGAAGGGCGCGGTCACCGAGGCTGCGGTGCGCGAGGCGGCGCGGGCCGGCGCCCGGCTGGTGCTGGGCCGCCAGGCCGTGCTGACGCCGCTGGCCCGGGACCGGGCCCGGGCCGACGGGGTCGACATCGAGAAGGAGCGCTGATGCTTACCGCGACGGTTACCGGCAACGTCTGGGCCACCCGCCGGCTGCCCGAGATCCCCAAGGGCGCCTTCCTCGAGGTGGAGGCGGACGGGACCGGGCAGCGCCTGGTGGCTTTCGACGTGCTTGGCAGCGGGGTTGGCGAACGGGTGCTGATCGCCCAGGGCTCGGTCGCGGCGGCCTGGTTCCCGGGCAAGCCACCGCCGGTAGACGCGCTGATCATCGGCTCGATCGATGAGCCGGCCGAATAGGACAAGGAGAGGGACGTGGCGGACAACGCGATCGGGATGATCGAGACCAAGGGTTACGTGGCCGCGCTGGCCGCGGCGGATGCCATGGTCAAAGCGGCCAACGTGACCATCGTGGGCCGTGACCAGGTCGGTGATGGGCTGGTGGCGGTGACCATCGTCGGGGACGTCGGCGCGGTCAAGGCGGCCACCGAGGCGGGCGCGGAGACCGCGAGCAGCGTGGGCGAGCTGATCTCGGTGCACGTGATCCCGCGGCCGCACGCGGAACTCGGCAAGAACTTCACGATCCGCGGCGAATAAGCGGGCGGGCATGCCACTGACCGCGCCGCCCGTGCCGGAGCTGCGGGTCCATCTGCTGGTCCGGGACCTGCAACGGCAGTTCGCGGCCTATCTCGGGACGCCGACCCGGGCCCGCGGCTACCCGCCGATGGAGGGGGAGCACGCGCTCATCGTGGAGGTCGCCCCGGCACTGGCCATCGAGCGGGTGACCGATCTCGCGCTGCGCGCGGTGCCGACCGTGGAGCCGGGCATCCTGTTCGTCGAGCGGCAGTTCGGCGTGCTCGAGGTGCACGCCCCCGGCCTGCCAGCGGTGGAGCAGGCCGGGCAGGCCATCCTGGCCGGGCTGCAGGCCAAGGCGGCCGACCAGCTGCGGCCGCGGCTGCTGTTCTGCGACGTGATCGAGGACATCACCGACCGGCAGGCCATCCTGATCAACCGGACGCGAGGCGGCTCGATGATCCTGCCCGGCGACGCGCTGCTGGTCTGCGAGGTCACCCCGGCGCTGTTCACCGCGCTGGCCGCCAACGAGGCGGAACGCGCCGCACCCGGCGTCACACTGGTCGACGTGTCCATGATCGGCGTGGCCGGCCGGATCTACCTGAGCGGACCGGACGACGCGGTGACCGCGGCCCGGGACGCGATCATCGACGTGCTGGACCAGGTGGAGGGCCGCGAGCAGCCATGAGCACCCACGACCTGTCCACCGGCGGGGATGTGCTGGGCCGGGTCACCCGGTTCGCCGAGCGGGCCGCCCGGGTCTACGGCTGCGCGCCGGGCAGCACGGTACGCCTGCTCAACGTGTCGGAGAACGCGACCTACCTGGTCGAGGACCCGGATCACGGGCCGTGCATCCTGCGCGTGCACCGGCTCGGCTACCACACCGAAGCCGAGATCGAATCCGAGCTGGCCTGGATGGACGCGCTGCGGGCCGAGGCCGGGGTGCGCACGCCGCGGGTGCTGCCCGCCCCGGACGGCCAGCGGGTGCTGGCACTGCCCGACATCGGGGAACCAGCAGAGCCGGGCGCGGCGGCCGGGCCCGGGGCGCTGCGGCACTGCGTCCGGTTCGAGTACCTGACCGGGACCGAGCCCGCCGCCGACGACGCGGCGCACTTCGCCGAGCTGGGCGAGGTCACCGCGCGGATGCACCAGCACGCCCGCGAGTGGCCCCGGCCGGCCTGGTTCACCCGGTTCAGCTGGAACTACGACGCGGCGTTCGGCCGGGAGGCCCGCTGGGGGCGGTGGCAGGACGGCATCGGGGTCGGCCCGGCCGAGCGGGCCGTGCTCGGCCGGCTGGACAGCGTGCTGGCCGGGCGGCTGGCCAGGTTCGGCGCCGGGCCGGACCGCTACGGGCTGGTGCACGCGGACACCCGGCTGGCCAACCTGCTCGTCGACGACGGCAAGGTCAGCGTCATCGACTTCGATGACTCCGGGTTCAGCTGGTACCTGTACGACGTCGGCACCTCGGTGAGTTTTTTCGAGCATCAGCCGCAGGTGCCCGCGCTGGTGGACAGCTGGCTGTCCGGGTACCGCCGGGTGCTCAGCCTGCCCGCCGACGACGAGGCCGAGATCTGGACGTTCATCATGTTCCGGCGGCTGCTGCTGGTCGCCTGGATCGGCTCACACCAGGGCGCCGACATCGCACCCGAACTCGGCGCCGGCTATACCCAGGACAGCTGCGACCTGGCTGAGCGCTACCTCACCCGGGCCGGCTGATCCGTACCCGAGGCTGACACAGAAAGGAACTGCCCATGTTCACCTCCATCGCCGGGCGCGCGGTCGTGGTGACCGGCGCCACCCGGGGCATCGGCAAGGGCATCGCGCGGGTGTTCGCCACCAGCGGGGCGCGGGTGCTCATCGCCGGCCGGGACGAGGACGCGGCCAAGGGCGCGGTAGCGGAACTGTCCGCGGATGGCGCCGAGGTCTCCTATGTGCTGGCCGACGTGAGCACGCGGGCCGGCTGCGAGCACATCGCGGCCATAGCCGCGCAGCGTTTCGGCGGCATCGACGTGCTGTGCGCCAACGCGGGCATCTTCCCGGACACGCCGCTCGCGGACATGACCGACGAGGACATGGACACCGTGTTCGGCACCAACCTGCGCGGCTGCATCCTGTCCGTGCAGGCCTGCCTGCCCGCACTTCGGCAGTCGGCGCACGGCCGGGTCATCCTGACCTCGTCGATCACCGGGCCGATCACCGGCTTCCCGGGCTGGGCGCACTACGGCGCGAGCAAGGCCGGGCAGCTCGGCTTCATGCGGACCGCCGCGATCGAGCTGGCCCCGCACGGCATCACGGTCAACGCGGTGCTGCCGGGCAATGTGCTCACCGAAGGGCTGGTGGACCTCGGTGAGGAGTACATCCAGGAGATGACGGCGAGCGTGCCGCTGCGCCGGCTGGGCACGGTGGACGAGATCGGCTACGCGGCGCTGTTCCTGGCTACCGACGAGGCCGGCTACATCACCGGGCAGACGATCGTGGTGGACGGCGGCCAGGTGCTGCCCGAGTCGCTGGGTGCGCTGGACGCCAGCTGATGACGGGCAAGGTGACCGGCGCCGCGGCCGGCGGGCGCACTCCCGACGACGTGCGCCGGGCGCTGGCCGAACGGATCTCCGCCGGGCAGCTGCGGCCCGGGCAGCGGCTCGGCGCGGAGCGCGCGCTCGCCGCCGACCTCGGGGTGAGCCGGGCCACGCTGCGCCAGGCCCTGGCGGTGCTGGCGGACAGTGGCGTGGTCCGCCGGGTGCCCGGGCGCGGCGGCGGCACCTTCGTCAGCCAGGACAAGATCGAGCGGGACACCTCCCGGGTCGTCGGGGTGCCCGCCCTGCTGCGCAGCCAGGGTGTGGTAGCCGGCACCCGGGTGCTCAGCGCCGGGCTGTCCGCCGCGGACGAGCCGGTCGCCCGGGCGCTCGGCCTGCGCCCCGGCGACCTGGTCGTCGACCTCAACCGGATCCGGCTGGCCGATGGCAGCCCGATCGTGGTGGAGCATGCCCGGTTCCCCGCGGACCGGTTTCTCGGGCTGCTCGAACTGCCGCTCGGCGGCTCGGTCTACGAGCTGCTCGACGAGCATTTCGGCACCCGGCCGGCCGCGGCGGTGGAGCGGATCGAGGTGGTTACCGCGTCGCCGGACGAAGCCCAGGTGCTGGACGTGCCGGCTGGGTCGCCGCTGCTGGCCATCACCCGGACCACCAGCGACGCGGACGGTGCGCCGTTCGAGTTCTCCCAGGACCTGTTCCGTGGCGACCGGATCCGGATCGTGGTCCGCACCCCCGGTGAGACCGGCGCCAGCCAGGCCGAGCCAGGTGGCGGCCGGGTGATCGAGCTGCGCCCGCAAAGCGCGATCTGAGCAGCGGCGAAAGGAGCCCGGCATGCCTGAACCCGTCAGCGGCCAGCCGGTAGGCCGGATCCGGTTCATGGACCGGCAGCGCGTCAACCTGGACGGCTTCGCCGTGGAGGATCCCGGGCTCGGCCTGATCGCCCTGCGCTCACCGGATGATCCCGAGCCGAGCCTGGTGATCTCCGCCGGGCGGGTGGTGGAAATGGACACCGTGGCGGCGGGTGCCTTCGATTCCATCGACGCCTACATCGCCCGGCACGGGCTCGACCTGGCGGTGGCCGAGGAGGCCATGGCCGTGCCGGACATCGAGTTCGCCCGGCGGATGGTCAGCCCGGACGTGCCCCGGGACGAGATCATCCGGCTGAGCGCTGGCGCCACCCCGGCCAAGCTGGCCCGGGTGCTGGCCCTGCTGCGGCCCGCCGAGCTGGGCCTGGCCATGACCAAGCTGCGCGGCCGGCGCACGCCGAGCAACCAGGCCCACGTCACCAACCGGCTGGATGACCCGCTGCTGCTGGCCGCCGACGCGGCCACCGCCGCCGCGTTCGGCTTCCGGGAGATCGAGACCACCGTCCCGGTCCTCGCCGACGCGCCGAGCAACGCGGTGGCCTGCCTGATTGGCGCCGCGGTGGCGGCCCAGGGCGTGCTCATCCAGTGCTCGGTGGAGGAGGCGCTGGAACTCGAGCTGGGCATGCGCGGGCTCACCTCGTACGCCGAGACGGTCTCGCTCTACGGCACCGAGCAGGTCTTCACCGACGGGGACGACACCCCCTGGTCGAAGGCCTTCCTGACCTCCGCTTACGCCTCCCGCGGGATGAAGATGCGGGTGTCTTCCGGGGCCGGGGCCGAGGTGCTGATGGCCGGCGCCGAGGGCAAGTCCATGCTGTACCTCGAGGCCCGGTGCGTCGCGCTGGCCCGGGCCATCGGCGCCCAGGGGGTGCAGAACGGCGGCATCGACGGGGCGAGCGTGGCCGCGTCGGTACCCGGCGGGCTGCGCGAGCTGATGGCCGAGAACCTGATGGTGATGATGCGCAACCTGGAGTCCTGCTCCGGCAACGACGCGCTGATGAGCGAGTCGGACATGCGCCGGACCTCCCGCACGCTGCCCATCGTGCTGGCCGGGTCGGACTTCGTGTTCAGCGGGTTCGGCAGCATCCAGCGGTACGACAACATGTTCGGGCCCAGCAACTTCAACGCCGAGGACATCGACGACTTCCTGGCCATGCAGCGCGACTGGGGGGTGGACGGCGGGCTGCGCACCGTGCCCGCCAGCGAGATCGGCGAGCTGCGCCGGCACGCGGCGCAGGCGTGCCGGGCGGTGTACCGGCACCTCGGGCTGGCCGACTTCACCGACGCGCACGTCGGCCTGGCCGTGGACGCGGCCGGGTCCAAGGACCTGGGGGAAACCGACACGCTGGCCGTGCTCAGCGCGGCGCACGCGATCCGCGAGGGCGGCCTGACCGTGGTGGACATCGTGGCCGCGCTGGACGAGACGGGCTACGAGGCCGAAGCGGAACGGATCATGGACATGACACAGGCCCGGCTGTCCGGCGACTACCTGCAGACCGCCGCGATCTTCGATGAGCAGCTCCGGGTGCTGTCGCTGGTCACCGACCCCAACGACTACGCAGGCCCGGGCACTGGCTATGCGCCATCGCCGCCCCGGCAGGCCGAGATCGACGATATCCGCCAGGCCCGCGGGGTCGAGGACCTGCGCGCCGAGCAGGCCCAGGCGGCGCAGCTGATGCTGGCCCCGGCCGGGCCGGCGCACCCCGGCCAGGATCCCCGGGACGTGGTGATCGGGGTGTCGCCGTCCATCGGCCGGGACGTGTGGCGCACGCTGTCCGGGCTCACCGTGCCCGAGGTGCTCGGCGAACTGCTCGCCGGACTGGAAGAGGAAGGCTGCACCGGCCGGGTGGTGCGGTTCAGCGACACCGTGGACCTCGGCCGGATCGGGCTGGCCGCCGCCCGGCTGGCCGGCTCCGGCATCGGCATCGGCCTGCAGGGCAAGGGGACCGCGCTGATCCACCGCCGTGACCTCGCCCCGCTGGCCAACCTGGAGCTGTACTCGGTGGCCCCGGCGGTCACCCCGCAGCTGTACCGGCTGCTCGGCGCGAACGCCGCGCGGCACGCCAAGGGCGGCACCCCGGACCCGGCCCGCAACCCGTACAACGACGAGGCCATCGAAGCCCGGTACCACACCACGGTGATCGCGCTGATGGCGCTGGAACGCGGCTGGGTGCGGCCCGGGGCGCCGGCCGAGGAGCTGTCCCGCGAGGGGCTCCAGTGACCGGCGTGCGCGGCCTGTCCGGCCGCCCGGTCAGCGAGCTGACCCTGGAGGCGGTCCGCCGCGGCGAGATCGGCCTGCCCGACCTGCGGATCCATCCGGACACGCTGCACCGGCAGGCCGCGGTGGCGCAGGCGCATGGCAACCCGCAGCTGGCCGAGAACCTGCGCCGGGCAGCGGAACTGACCGCGCTCGGTGACGACGAGGTACTGGCCATCTACGAGGCGCTGCGGCCGGGCCGGTCCACCGCGCAGCAGCTGACCGCGCTGGCCGCATCGCTCACCGAGCGCGGGCTGCCCCGGTGCGCGGCCCTGCTCACCGAGGCGGCCGAGATTTACACCAGCCGCGGGCTCACCGCATGACCGTGATTGCCGGGGTGGACGTCGGCAATGCCACCACCGAGGTGGCCGTGCTGGACGGCGGGCGGCTGCTCGGCACCGGCCGGCTGCCCACCCGGGGCCGCAAGGGGTCACCGGAATCCGTGCGCGGCGCGGCCGCACTGGTCCACCGGATCGAGCGGCGGCTGGGCCGGCCCGTGGACGAGGCCAGGATCGCCCCGCTGCGGGCCGCCGACACGGCCACCCTGGCCGTCCCGGCGGTGCCGCCGCAAACCGGCCGGCTCCGGGTACTGGCCGCCGGGGTGGCCACGCCAGGGGGCGCCGGGACGTGCATCGGCGTCCCGCTATGGCTCGACCAGGCCAGGGTGGACGTGGCGCAGCCGGTGCCACCCCGGGTGGTGCTGGTGCCGCCGGGGCTCGGCTACGCGGAGGCGGCGGGCCGGGTGCGGGCGCTGCTCGCGGCCGGCGTACCGGCCGGTGCGGTGCTCGCCGCGGGCGACGAGGGTGTGCTCATCGCCAACCGGCTGGATACCCCGCTGCCCGTGATCGACCAGGTGGACACGGCGGCGGCCGGATCCTGTGCGCTGCTCGCGGTGGAAGTCCGCGGGCCCGGCCAGCCCCTCACCACGCTGACCGACCCGGTGGCCCTGGGCGCCGGGCTGCGGCTCCGCGACGAGGAGACCGGCGATGCGGTCACCCTGAGCCGCTCCCTGCTCGACTACTCCAACGCGGTGGTCGGGCTCGACGGGGTGGCCACCGCGGCGGTGGCCGGGGTGGCCGAGCCGTGGGTGGTCAGCGGCGGCCGCAGCGTCCCGCTCCGGGCCGCCTGCGCGCTGCTGCCCGGCTGGCCGGTCGGCAGCGTGACCGCGCTGGGCACCCCGGACGGCCAGACGCCCACCGACGACCTGTTCGCGCTGGACCTGGCCGCGGTGGCGGATACCGCGACCGCCCGCCGCGGCAGCGTGGGACGGACCGCGCTGGTCGCGTCCGTGCAGCGGCTCGGCTCCGGCGCCGACCACGCGGGGCTGCTCGGCAGCATCCTGGGCTGCCCGGTGCGCTGCCTGATCACCGAGCCCGCCGCGGCCCGGCTGGGCGCCTGCACCAGCCCCGGGGCGCGGCCCGACGCCGTGGTGGTCGACGTGGGCGCGGGCACCATCGACGTGATCGCGCCGGACGGCGAGGTGGTCGCCGCGGGCGCGGGCGAACTGCTCACCGCGGCGGTGGCGGAGACGCTCGGCCTGTCCCGGGCCGCGGCCGACTGGGTCAAGCGCGGCCCGTGCGTCCGGGTCACCGGCAGCCAGCAGTTCGAGGCCGAGGACGGCCAGCGCGGGTTCCTGGACCGGCCCGCCGACGGCACGGTCCTCGGCATGCTGGCCGCGGCCGGGCCGGCCGGCCTGCTGCCCTTCGACCGCGGGCACAGCCCGGCCGAGTGGCGGGCCATCCGCCTCCGGCTGAAGGAGGCGGTGTTCGCGGCCAACCTGCTGCGTGCCCTGCGCACGCTCGGCCGGGACCTGCGCCAGGTACTGATCGTCGGCGGCCCGGCCGGTGACGACGAACTGCTCGGCGTGCTGCTGCGGGCGCTGCCCGACGGGGTCAGCGCCGGACGGGCGAACGTCGGCGCCACCCTGGCCGGGCCACCCGCCGGGCACCGGCACGCCGCCGCGCTCGGCCTGGCCCTGGCCGGCGGGCCGGGCTAAGCCGGGCCGCCCGGGGAGAACAGGCCGACGAGCGCGGAGATGGCGGCGAACCCGAAGAAGCTGACCTGGGCGGCGGTGACGGTGATCAGCCCGCCGCGGAGGATGACGTAGAACACCACGGCCAGTGCGCCGCCGCCCCGGCCCGGCGATGAGATCGTCAGCGCCGGTTTTCCGGTGGCGGCCCGGCCCCGGGATCGGCAGGATCGGGGAGATGACCTCCGAACCGCACCGGCGGGCGATCGGCGCACTGCGGGCCGTGGCGCTGGACGCCCCGGACATCGACCTCCTGGCCACGTTCTACGAGCAGCTCGCCGGCTGGCGGCGCGTCCCCGACGACGACGAAGACGACTGGATCACGATCGACTCCGGTGACGGCTGGCGGATCGGCCTGCAACGGGCCACCGACCACGTGCCGCCGCACTGGCCGGACCAGGACCGTCCGCAGCAGGGCCATCTCGACTTCCGGGTACCGGACATCGATGCGGCGGCGGAACGCGCCCAGCAGCTCGGCGCCAGCCTGCTGCGCCGCAACGAACGGTGGCACACGCTGGCCGACCCGGCTGGCCACCCGTTCGACCTGTGCGTCAACCCGGATGATCCGCGGACCACCCTGATGGGCGTCATGCTGGACTGCCCCGACGCGAAGGCGCTGAGCCATTTCTACGCGGAGCTGCTCGGCAAGCCGGTGACGTACCAGGCGGACGGAGTCGCCATGATCGGCGAAGACGGCGCGCAGCCGGTGATGTTCCAGCAGGTGGAGCACTACACCGCGCCGCGCTGGCCGGATCCGGCGTACCCGCAGCAGGTCCACCTCGACGTGACCGTCCAGGACGTGGACGCGGCGGAACGGGCCGTCCTCGGCATCGGTGCGACCCGGCTGGACGGCGCCGGCCCGAACTGGCGCGTCTACGCCGATCCGGCCGGCAAGCCATTCTGCCTGATCTGGCCGGTCTAATCTGGCCCGCTACTGACCGGTCAGGACAGCACCCGGCGCCGGAAGTTGCGCAGCCCGATGGCCAGGAACACCGCGCCGAACGCGATCACCACCGGGTAGATCACGTACAGCGGCAGGTGCGGCGCTTCGGTGAACGCGGCCCGCATCCCCTCGTTCACGTAGATGAGCGGGTTGATCAGCACCAGCGTCTGCAGCCAGTGCCAGCCGCCCAGCGTCACCGGCGCGAGCCGGGTCCACGAGTAGTAGGTGCCGCCCAGGAACGTGATCGGCAGGATGATGAAGCCGAACATCAGCCCGATGTTGCGCGGCTCGAAGCTGGTGCCCAGGAGCAGCCCCAGCCCGGCCATGGCCACGCTGGCCAGCGGCACGAACGTGACAATGATCCACCAGTGCAGCGACAGGTGGGCGTGCACCCCGGGCGCGTGCACCACCGAGGCCATCGGCAGCACGATGATCGCGGACAGCACGCCCTGGGCCGCCCCGGACAGCACCTTGGCCACGGCCACCAGCCAGATCGGGCAGGGGGCCTGCACCCGGTCCTCGATCTCCCGGGTGAAGCCGAACTCCTGGGCCATGGCCAGCGCGATGGACTGCACGCCCTGGAACATCACCGAGATGCCGACCACCCCGGGCACCAGGATGGTGGCGAACGCGGACTCGGCCCCGGTGGTGTGCCCGCCGATGCCCTGGCCGATCTTGGGGAACACGAACAGGAACACGAAGCACAGCAGGAACGGCTGGATGATCGTGCGCAGCACGAACTCCCACAGGTGCTTGCGCAGCACGACCAGGTCCCGCAGCATGAGCGCGCCGAGCGCGGTCCAGCTGGCCGCGGCGACCGACCGGGTGGGGCCGCCGCCAATCCGCTGGGCCGGGGCGGCTGGGGTCAGCGAGGTGGTCATCAGTCGCGCAGCTCCTTCCCGGTCAGGTTGATGAACACCGTCTCCAGGCTGGGCTCGGCGACGGACAGGTCGACCAGGTCGAACCCGCCGCGCTCGGCGGCCAGCACGATGCGCGGCACCAGCCGGTCGGTGCCCTGCATGTGCAGCTGGAGCCCGCCGTCGGTCTGCCGGGTGCGGGTCACCCCGGCCACTTCCTGGCTGAGCAGCTCGGCCAGCCGGGCGGTGTCCCCGGCCGTCTTGACCGTGACCACCGTGTCGGCCTGCACGCTCTGCTTCAGCGCGGCCGGGGTGTCCAGCGCCAGGATGCGGCCGTGATCCATGATGGCCACCCGGTCACACAGCTGGTCCGCCTCTTCCATGTAGTGCGTGGTGAGCAGGATGGTCTGGCCACTGCGGTGCAGCTCGCCGAGCAGATCCCACAGGGCCAGCCGGCTCTGCGGGTCGAGCCCGGCGGTCGGCTCGTCGAGGAACAGCACGGACGGGCGGTGGAAGATGGCCCGGGCCACCATGAGCCGCTGGGCCATGCCCCCGGACAGCGCGTACACCGACGCCTGGGCCCACTTGGACAGCTGGAACTGGGCCAGCAGCTCGTCGGCGGTCCGCCGGGACGCCTTGGCCCCCATGCCGAACAGCCGGCCGTGGAAGTACAGGTTCTCCCACACGGTGAGCTGGCGGTCCAGCGTGTTCTGCTGGGACACGATGCCGCTCAGCTGCTTGGCCAGCGCCGGGTGCGCCGCGACGTCCACCCCGGCCAGGTAGGCCCGGCCCGAGGTGGGTACCACCCGGGTGGTCAGCATGCCGGCCGTGGTCGTCTTGCCGGCCCCGTTCGGCCCCAGCAGGCCGAAGATCTCACCGGCCGCTACGTCCAGATTGAGCCGGTCGACTGCGGCGAAGTCCGTTCCCGGGTAGACCTTGGTGAGGTCCTCGGTATGGATGACCGCGTCCGGCCGGCCCTCGGGCCGCTCGGTGGTGCCGGCCGGCATGTGTGCGGTGCTCATGGCGTGCACATCCTAGTCAGCTGGAGGGAGTGCTGATGGCCCGGGTTCTGGTCACTGGATCAGCCGACGGTCTCGGCCTGATGGCCGGCCGCCTGCTCGCCGAGGGCGGGCACGAGGTGACCCTGCACGCGCGCAACGAGGCCCGGGCGGCCGACGCCCGCGCCGCGCTGCCCGCCGCGGCGCACGTGGTCGTCGGTGACCTGGCCATGATCGCGGGCATGCGGCAGGTAGCCGGGCAGGCCAACGAGCTAGGCCGCTTCGACGCGGTGATCCACAACGCGGGCGTCGGCTACCGGGAGCCGGCCCGGATCCAGACCCAGGACGGGCTCAGCCACGTGTTCGCCATCAACGTGCTCGCGCCCTACCTGCTGACCGCGCTCATCACGCCGCCCAGCCGGCTGGTCTACGTCAGTTCCGGGATGCACCGGATGGGCAGTCCCGACTCCGCCGACCTGCAGTGGGTGGGCCGGCCGTGGAACGGCACGCAGGCTTACGCGGACTCCAAGCTGTTCGTGGTGGTGCTCGCGTTCGCGGTGGCCCGCCGCTGGCCCGGCGTGCTCAGCAACGCGCTGGAGCCGGGCTGGGTGGCGACCAGGATGGGTGGCCCGGGTGCGCCCGACGACCTGTCCCAGGCCCCGGTCACCCAGGCCTGGCTGGCCACCAGCGACGACCCGGCTGCTCTGGTGACCGGCCAGTATTTCTACCACCAGCGGCCGCGCGCGTTCCACCCGGCCGCGGCCAGCCCGTCCGTGCAGGACCATCTGCTGGCCTCATGCGCCGAGCTCACCGGCGTGGAGATCCTGAAGGAGCCGGCCTGAGCGTGTGGTCAGGACCCGCCCGCGGCCATGGCCATCGCCGCCCAGCAGGTGGCCTGCTGCTGACCCAGATCCAGCGGCTTTGCACTGGCCGCCGACTCTCGCCATGTGGTGGCTGCCGGTTTACACTCGCGCCGAGGGCTATTGCATGGAAGATGACGTCGCTGGCCAGTTCCTCGACCTGATTCACGGTCTCGAGGAAGTCCGGGATGCCATGACCCCCGAGCGCGCCCATGCCGAGTTCGACGAGACAACCCTGCAGGTTTTCTGGAAGAAGTGGCCCAGCCTCTCCGCCTGGTCTGGCTCGCTGTGGCGGATGCTGTCCGAGGAACTGGCCGGGCCCTCCTCTCCGCACCGCGACGCCGAACTGGATGAGGTAGGCGGCAGTGAGTGAGAGCCCGCGGCGCCGGGGGCGGTGGCCGTGACGCAACTCCGGGACCTGATGAACACGGACGTGGCCACGACCACACCGGACACGTCGGTAGCGGCTGCCGCCCACGGCATGGTCCGGGCGAACGTGGGCTCAGCCGTCGTCATGCAGGGGCCCTTCCTGGCCGGCATCCTCACTGAGCGGGATGTCCTGCGGGCTGCCGCCTCCGGGGAGGATCTTTCGGCGGCCCGGGTTTCGGCCTGGATGACCCCGGACCCGCAATCGGCCAGCCCGGACGCGCTCATCGAAGACGCGGCCCAGATCATGCTCCTGAACGGGTTCCGCCACCTCCCGGTCGTGGACGGCCGCGCGGTCTGTGGCGTGGTGAGCCTTCGCGACCTGTTCGCGGCCAGAATCCGCCGGCCCCTGGTGCGCTGAGCCCGTGGCCGGTCCGGATGCGGGGCTGGTGGTGCGGGACGTCACGGTGCGCATGGTGGTGGTCCCGTTCCGGCGGCCGCTGGCCACCCGGGTCGGGAACTTCGTGCAGTGGCCACTGCTGCTCATCGACGTCCGCACCGAGCAGGGCATCACCGGCCACGGGTACCTCGCGCCGTACCTGGACACGGCGGCCACCGCGATCCGCGCGATCCTGGCCGGCCTGGGAGAACGGCTGCGCGGGCGGCCGGCCGCGCCGGCCGCCGCGGCCGGGGACGCCCGCGGCTGGTTCGCGCTGGCCGGCTACCAGGGCCTGGCCCTGTCCGCGGTGGCCGGGCTGGACATCGCGCTGTGGGACGCGCTGGCCCAGGCGGCCGGGCTGCCGCTGGCCCGGCTGCTCGGCGGGACGCTGGACCCGGTGCCGGCCTACAACAGCAACGGGCTGGGGCTTATCCCGCCGGAGACGGCGGGCGACGAGGCGCTGGAATTGCTGGCCGAGGGCGGGTTCACCGCGCTGAAGGTGCGGGTCGGCCGGGACCGGGCCGCCGACGACCTGCGCGCGGTCCGCCGGGTCAGGGACGCGGTCGGCAGCGACGTCACCCTGGTCGCCGACTACAACCAGGGGCTGGCACTGGGCGACGCGCTGGAGCGCTGCCGGGCGCTGGACGCCGAGGGGCTGACCTGGATCGAGGAGCCGCTGCGCTACGACGATCTGGACGGCCACGCCCGGCTGGCCCACGACATCAGCACGCCGGTCATGCTCGGCGAGAACTTCTACGGCCCGCGGGCCATGCTGGCCGCCATCCAGGCCCAGGCCTGCGACCTGGTCATGCCTGACCTGATGCGGATCGGCGGGGTGACCGGCTGGCTGCAGGCCGCCGCGCTGGCCGACAGCACCGGGCTGCCGATGTCCTCCCACCTGTACCCGGAGGTCTCCGCGCACCTGCTGCGGGTCACCCCGACCCGGCACTGGCTGGAGTGGCAGGACTGGGCCGACCCGGTGCTGGCCCGGCCGTTCGAGGTGCGCGACGGCCTGCTGCACCCGCCCGACGTCCCCGGCACCGGCCTGGCCTGGGACGAGGACGCGGTCGCCCGCTACCAGGCGGACTGATCAGACCCGCCGCGCCGCCGCGTCCCAGGCGGCGGTGGTGCCCTGGCTGGGCGCGTAGCGGCGCAGCGGCGCAGTGGCGCGAAGCAGGGCGCGCATGCCGTCCAGGCCGCCGGGGGCGGCGCCCAGCGTGCGCGCCTGGACCAGGATGTTGCCCAGCGCGGCCGCCTCGGTGGGGCCGGCCACCACCGGCCGCCCGCAGGCGTCCGCGGTCAGCTGCATGAGCAGCTCGTTGCGGGCGCCGCCGCCGACCACGTGCACGACATCCACCTGCCGCCCGGACAGCTCCTGGGCCTGGCGGATCGCCCGCCGGTAGGCCAGCGCGAGGCTGTCCAGGATGCACCGGACCACGCCCGGCGGGTCCGGCGGCGCGGGCTGGCCGGTCCGGCGGCACGCCTCGGCGATCCGCCCTGGCATGTCGCCCGGCGGCAGGAACACTGGATCGTCCGGGTCGATCACGGCCTGCCGGGCCGGCCGCCGGGCGGCCGCGCCGAGCAGGCCGGCCAGGTCGGCGGGCTGGCCCGCGTCGGCCCAGGCCCGGACGGATTCCTGGAGCAGCCACAGGCCCATCACGTTGCGCAGGTAGCGGACCGTGCCGTCGAGCCCGGCCTCGTTGGTGAAGTTGGCCAGCCGGCTGGCCTCGGTGAGCACTGGGTGGTCCAGCTCCACGCCGACCAGGGACCAGGTGCCGCACGAGATGTACCCGAAGCTGGCGCCCGAGGCGGGCACGGCGGCCACCGCGGACGCGGTGTCGTGCGAGCCGACCGTGATCACCGGAAGAGGGGTGCGCCCGGCGATCTCCGGCCGCAGCGGCCCGAGGATGGTCCCGGGCTGGCGCAGCGGCGGGAACAGCTGCCCGGGCAGGCCCGCCGCGGCGATCACCCCGGTGGCCCAGCACTGCTGGCGCGCGTCGTAGAGCTGGGTGGTGGACGCGTTAGTGATCTCCGCGCCCACCTCGCCGGTCAGCCAGTAGCCGAGCAGGTCAGGGATCAGCAGCAGGGTCCGGGCCGCAGCCAGCTGAGGTGTGCCCGCCGCCGCGGCCAGCTGGTAGATCGTGTTGAACGGAAGCTGCGCCGTGCCGGTGGTGGCGTACAGCTCGGCCGCCGGGATCCGGGCCAGCACCTGCTCGGCTACTCCGTCGGTGCGGGCATCCCGGTAGTGCACCGGGTTGCCGAGCAGCGCCCCGGTGTCATCGAGCAGCCCGTAGTCCACTCCCCACGAGTCGATCCCCAGGCCGGCCAGGTCGAAGGTGCGGGCCGCTGCGCGCAGCCCGTCCAGCACGCCGCGGTGCAGCCGCAGGATGTCCCAGTGCAGCGTGCCCGCCACGGTGACCGGGACGTTCCGGAACCGGTGCGCCTCGTGCAGCTCCAGCTGGCCAGCCCCGGCCCGGCCCACCATCACCCGGCCGCCGGACGCCCCGAGGTCGACCGCGGCTACTGCTACGTGCGCCATCGCGGATACCTCAGCGCAAGAACGCGGCCGCGACCCCGGCATCCACCGGGATGTGCAGCCCGGTGGTCAGGGCCAGGTCACCGGTAGTCAGCGCGACCACCGCGGCGGCCACGTGCTCGGGCAGCACCTCCCGCTTGAGCAGGGTGCGCTGGGCGTAGAACGTGCCCAGCTCCTCCTCGGCCACCCCGTACACGGCCGCCCGCTGTGCGCCCCAGCCGCCGGCGAAGATGCCGGACCCGCGGACCACGCCGTCCGGGTTGATGCCGTTCACCCGGATGCCGGCCTCGCCCAGTTCCGCGGCGAGCAGCCGGACCTGGTGCGCCTGATCCGCCTTGGCCGCCCCGTAGGCCACGTTGTTCGGCCCGGCGAACACCGAGTTCTTGCTGCAGATATAGATGATGTCGCCACCCATGCCCTGGGCCCGCAGGAGGCGGGCCGCCTCCCGGGCGACCAGGAACGAGCCGCGGGCCATCACGTCGTGCTGCAGATCCCAGTCGCCCAGGCTGGTCTCCAGCAGCGGCCGGGAGATGGACAGCCCGGCGTTGCTGACCACCAGGTCCACCCCGCCGAAGGCCAGCGCCGCCTGCCGGTAGGCCGCGATGACGCTCTGCTCGGCGGTCACGTCCGAGGTGACCGCGACGGCCACGTCGGCCGCCTGCGACTGGCCCGCGCCGATCTCGGCCGCGACCTTCTGCGCGGCGGGGCCGTCCCGGTCGGCGACGACCACGCACGCGCCCTCGGCGGCCAGCCGCCGCGCGGTGGCCCGGCCGATGCCCGAGCCGCCGCCGGTGACCAGTGCCACCCGGGTAGCCAGCGGCCTGGGCTTGGGCCGCCGGCGCAGCTTGGCTTCTTCCAGCGCCCAGTACTCGATGCGGAACTTCTCGCTCTCCGGGATGGGGGAGTAGCTAGACACTGCTTCCGCGCCGCGCATCACGTTGATCGCGTTGACGTAGAACTCCCCGGCGACCCGGGCCGTCTGCTTGTCCGCGCCGTAGCTGAACATGCCGACCCCGGGGACCAGCACGATGGCCGGGTCGGCGCCGCGCATCGGCGGCGAGTCCGCGTCCGCGTGCCGCTCGTAGTAGGCGCGGTAGTCCTCGCGGTAGGCCGCGTGCAGGTCGCGCAGCCGGGTCGCCGCCTCATCCAGCGGGGCCGCTGGCGGGAGGTCCAGCACCATCGGGCGCACCTTGGTGCGCAGGAAGTGATCGGGGCAGGAAGTGCCCAGCGCGGCCAGCGCGGGATGCTTCTCCCGGGCCAGGAAGTCCAGCACCACCGGGGTGTCGGTGAAGTGACCGACCTGCGCGTGGTCTGTGCTGGCCAGTCCCCTCAGTACCGGGGCGAGGGCAGCCGCCCGGCGGCGGCGTTCGGTATCGGGAAGGGGCGCGTAGCCGGGCAGCAGCGGGCCGAACGGCGCCAGCCCGCCATGCTCGTCCAGATAGCGCTGGGCCGCGGCGATGATCTCCAGCGAGTGCGCCTCGCACTCGTCGCTGGTCGCGCCCCAGGCGGTGATGCCGTGCCCGCCCAGAATGACCCCGATGGCCTGCGGGCTGTCCCGCGCCACCGCGGCAATGTCCAGGCCGAGCTGGAAACCAGGCCGCCGCCACGGCACCCAGACCACCCGGTCACCGAAGCACGCCCGGGTCAGCGCCTCGCCGCCGGTCGCGGTGGCGAACGCGATACCCGAGTCGGGATGCAGATGGTCCACGTGCGGCGCGTCGACCAGGCCGTGCATGGCCGTGTCGATGGATGGCGCGGCGCCGCCGCGGCCGTGCAGGCAGTAGTCGAACGCGGCCACCATCTCGTCCTCGCGATCCACGCCCGGGTACACCCCGGTCAACGCGCGGAGCCGGTCCAGCCGCAGCACCGCCAGCCCGTCCGCGGTCAGCGTGCCCAGATCACCGCCGGACCCCTTGACCCACAGCAGGTCCACCGGGGTGCCGGTCACCGGGTCGGTGGCCGGGCCCTTGGCCGAGGTGTTGCCGCCCGCGTAGTTGGTGTTGCGCGGGTCCGACCCGAGCCGGTTGCTGCGCCGCAGCAGTTCGGCGACTTCGGCCGGTGACTCCGGTCCCATCTCTCCTGCTCCTCACCCGGTGGCTGGCTCACTGCGGTGCATTGTGTGTGGCCGGACGCCCACACTGCACCGCGCTGACCAAATGCACCGCACTCTCAGGTACCCCAGCTGGCCGGGGTGCCGCCGACCCGGTCGGCGACGATCTTCTCCCCGTAGCCGGAGCGGTGGTAGGCGGCGACCGGGTCCGGGTCCAGGCCCATGTCCGCGCGCAGTTCCGCGAGCATCGGCCGGACGTCGGTGTCATAGGCGTCCATGAACACGGCGTTGGCGCCGAGCACGTCGCCCGTCCGCTGCGCGGTGGCCAGCGCGGCGGCGTCGATGAGCAGTGCCTTGGCCGTGGCCTCCTGGACGTTCAGCACCGAGCGGATCTGCGCCGGGATCTTGGGCTCGATGTTGTGGCACTGGTCCAGCATGAACGCGATCCCGGCCGCCGGGCGCAGCGCGTCCGCGGCCACCACCTCGTGCAGGATGCGGAACAGCTGGAACGGGTCGGCCGCGCCCACCATCAGGTCGTCGTCCGCGTAGAACCGGCTGTTGAAGTCGAAGCCGCCCAGCCGGCCGGCCCGCAGCAGCAGGGCCACGATGAACTCGATGTTGGTGCCAGGCGCGTGGTGCCCGGTGTCCACCACGACCGCCGCCTGGTCGCCCAGCGTCATGCAGTGCAGCAGCGAGGTGCCCCAGTCCGGCACGTCGGTGGTGTAGAACGCCGGCTCGAACAGCTTGTACTCCAGCAGCATCCGCTGCCGCGGGCCGAGCCGCTGGTAGACCTCGGCCAGGGCCTCGGCCAGCCGGTCCTGGCGGGCCCGGATGTCGTCCTGGCCCGGGTAGTTGGTGCCGTCGGCGAACCACAGCTTGAGATCCCGCGACCCGGTGGCGTCCATGATGTCGACGCACTCCAGCAGGTGGGCCACGGCCTTACGGCGCACCGCCGGGTCCGGATGGCAGACACTGCCCAGCTTGTAGTCGTCATCCTGGAACACGTTCGCGTTGACCGTGCCGATCCGGACCCCCTGGCCAGCCGCGTAGCCGGCCAGCGCGGCGTAGTCGTCCACCCGGTCCCACGGGATGTGCACGGCCACGCTGGGCGCCACCCCGGTGTACCGGTTTACCTGCGCCGCGTCGTCGATCTTCTCCTGCACCGTGCGGGGCACGCCGGGCTGCGCGAACACCTTGAACCGGGTCCCGGTGTTGCCGAACGCCCAGGACGGGAGCTCGATCTGCTGGGCCCGCAGGGCGGTCTTCACAGCGGTCAGGTCAGGCATCTCAGGTCATCTCCAGGCAGCCGGGAAAGGCTGGGCGCGGCGGCGTGATCATGGGATTGCTGTCGTGATGACCACACTGATCCCATGATCACGCACGCCGCCGCCGGGTCAGAAGTTGAAGTTGTTGATGTTGGACTTGGTGAACACGAACGGCGGGCCGAGCAGCACGCTCTTGTCGGCGCCGATGGTGAACTTGCCGAGCTTGCCCGCGGTGAAGGTCTGCCCCTGGGTGCCGTTGATCTTGCCGGAGGCGTAGTTGACCGCGGCATATCCGGCCAGGTAGCCGAGGTCTGCGGGGTTCCACAGCTCGAACGCCGGGGCGACGCCGTTGGCCACGTACTTCTTCATCGAGTCAGGCGTGCCCAGCCCGGTCACGATCACCTTGCCCTTGTACTTGGACGAGGAGACCACCTGGGCCGCGGCCAGGATGCCCACCGTGGTCGGCGAGATGATGCCCTTGAGGTTCGGGTAGTGCTGCAGCAGCCCCTGGGTCACCTGCGTCGCGGTGGTCGGGTCGTCATTGCCGTACACCGTGGTGACCAGCTTCATCTTCGGGTACTTCTTGAGCTGCTGCTTCATGAACCCGATCCAGGCGTTCTGGTTCGTCGCCGAGGCGGCCGCGGACACGATGGCGATCTGCCCGCTGCTGTGGATCTCCTTGGCCAGCAGGTCTACCTCGCTGGTCCCGATCTGGGCCGTGGACGCCTGGTTCACGAACAGGTTGCGGCAGGTGGGGGCGTCTGAGTCGTAGGTGATCACGGTGATCTTCTTCGCCATCGCCTGCTTGAGCGTCGGGCACAGCGCGGTCGGGTCGGTGGCGGACACGATGAGCGCGTTGGCGCCCTTGGTGATCGCGGCCTGGATGGCCGGGATCTGCGAGGCGGGTGTGGCGGCCGTCCCGCTCGTCTCGGTGCCGGTCTCACCCAGCGAACTGAGCGCGGCCAGGGCGCCGCCCGTCTTCACGCTGTCGGCGGTGGTGAAGTACGGGTTGCCCAGGTTCTTCGGGATCACGAAGACCTTGAGCCCCTTCTTCAGCGCGCCCGAGGAGGAGGCGGAGGCGGGCGTCGATGACGAGGACGAGCCCGAGCCCCCGGTGGAACTGCAGGCCGCGAGCAGGGCGGACGCGGTGAGGAGCACGAGGGGGCCCCACACCGCATGTCTGGCGGACCGTCTCATATCTGAATCCTTTCATGAATCTGGGCGGACGACATCGATGGGGTGGCCGGCCGGGTGGTGGCCGGCCTCTGGTGCCGCGCGGCCGGCCGGGATGTCCCCCCGGGGCCGCGCTCGGTCATGTCTGGCCGTGTTCAGTCATGTACGGCTCCGATGGACGAGGACCGGGCACCGAACCGGCCGCGCACCCACCGGGGCAGCACCGCCCGGCGGAACGACGCGACGTTCGGTGCGAAGACGCTGATCAGCAGGAGCGCACCGATGACGATCCCGGTGGCTTCCTGGTTGAAATTGGTCAGCAGCAGCGCGTTCTGCAGCGCGGCGAAGGCGATCACCGCCAGCACCACGCCCGCCAGTGACCCCTTGCCGCCGAAGATGGACACCCCGCCAAGCAGCACGACGGCCACCACGGACAGTTCGAGGCCGAGCCCGTTGTTCTCCACCGCCGTGGCCAGGCGGAACGTGTACAGCACCCCAGCCAGCGCGCAGACCAGGCCGGACACCACGTAGAGCATGGTCTTGACCCGCTTGACCCGGATCCCGGCGAACAGCGCGGCCTCCGGGCTGGCTCCCATGGCGTAGATGGACCGGCCGGTCGCGGTGGAGTGCAGGACCACCCCGAAGATCACCGCCAGCACGATGAAGATGGCCACGTTCCACGGGATGTCGGTGCGCGGCACCGCGATCACCCCGATGTTGGTGTAGCTGGCCGGGAAGTTCGAGACCGTGTTCGGCCCGAGCAGGATCAGCGCCACCCCGCGGTAGAGCGCGAGGGTGCCGATGGTCACCGCCAGCGAGGGCAGCCCGACCCGGGTCACCAGCAGGCCGTTGATCAGGCCGGCCACGATGCCGAGCACCGCCACCATCACGAAGATGGCCAGCATCGGCCAGTGCCGGGCCCACAGGTAGCCGAGCAGCGCGCTGGACATGCCGAGGATCGAGGCTACCGACAGGTCGATTTCGCCGCTGATGATGATCAGCGTCATGGGCAGCGCCATGATCGCTATCTCGCCCGAGGTCACGCCGGTATTGAAGAAGTTCGAGCTGGTCAGGAACTGCGGGGAGGAGACCGCGCCGAAGATCACGATGGCCACGACGAGCAGTGCGAGGCCGCTTTCCCAGCGGACCGCGCTGTGCGCGGCCGCGCTCAGCCGGTGCCGATCAGGTTCCAACGCCGGCGCTCCTTCGTCGCAGCGCGGCCTGCAGCCGCACGGAGATGACCCGGTCGAGCGTGATGGCCACCAGCAGCAGGAAGCCCGAGATGGCCTCCAGCCACAGGGACGAGATGCCCAGCACGTTCAGCGCCGAGTTGATGCTGGACAGCAGCAGGGCGCCGATGGCCGCGCCGACCGCGCTGCCACTGCCGCCGAAGATGGCCACGCCGCCGACCACCACCGCGGAGATCACCGTCAGCTCGTAGCCGGTGCCGGCGGTGGAGTCGATGGTCTGGTACTGCGCCGCCCACAGCACGCCGGCCAGCCCGGCGATGCCGCCGCTGACCGTGAACGCGACCAGCACCCGCCTGCCCACCGGGATGCCGGCCAGCCGGGCCGCCTCCGGATTCGAGCCGATCGCGTAGAGCTCCCGGCCGGACCGGAAGGACCGCAGGTAGTACGCGCCTACGCCGATCACCACGGCGATCGCGATGGCCAGGTACGGGATCCCGAGCACCGTCGCCCGGGGGATGTTGGTGAACGAGTTCGGCAGGCTCTGCGCGACCACCTCGTTGCCGCCGACGATGAGGATGTCGATGCCCCGGATGATGTACAGCGTGGCCAGCGTGACGACCAGGCTCGGCACCCGCCCGATGGCCACCATCAGCCCGTTGCCGATCCCGCAGGCGAGCCCGATGCCCAGCCCGGCCAGGAACACGACCGGCACCGGGATGCCCGGATGCGGCCCGAACAGGCTGGCCGACACGTAGGCCGACAGGCCCAGCACCGACCCGATGGACAGGTCCACGTTCCGGCTCACCACGACCATGGTCTCGCCCAGCGCGAGCAGCGCGAACACGGTCGTGTTGATCAGCAGGAACTGCAGGTTCTGCTCGTTCAGGAAGGACGGCTGGATGCTGGTGGTGACCGCGACGAACACCAGCAGCACGGCGATGATGCCAGACTCCCGGATCCGGAACACCCGCTCGGTCAGCCGCCGCGAGCCGGCCCCGGGTGGCGCGCCGGCCGGCTCCTGGCGCTGCGTCACGGCCGTGGTCATGACGCCTGCTCCGAGAGCTGGCCGGTCGCCGCGGCCATGATCTTCTCCTCAGAGGCGCCCGCATGCCCGAATTCCGCGGTCAGCCGGCCTTCCCGCATGACCAGGATCCGGTCGCCGACGAGCAGCACCTCGGACAGCTCCGAGGAGATCATCAGGATGGCTACCCCGTCCTGGGCCAGCCGGGCCAGCAGCCGGTGCACTTCGGCCTTGGTGGCGATGTCGATGCCGCGGGTGGGCTCGTCCACGATGAGCAGGGCCGGGCTGCGGCCCAGCCACTTGGCCAGCACTACTTTCTGCTGGTTGCCCCCGGACAGCCGGGACACCGGGTCGATCAGCTGGCCGTACTTCAGGTTGAGCCGGACGGCCCAGTCGGCCGCGAACGCCCGCTCGGCCGCGGACCGGATCAGCCCGCCCCGGCGCAGCCGGCTGAGCGAGGCGAGCGCCACGTTCTGCTGCACCGACATGTCCATGACCAGGCCCTGCTGGCGGCGGTCCTCGGGGACGAAGCCGATCCCGGCGGCCATCGCGGCGGTCGGCGACGCCCGGCGCAGCTCGCGGCCGCGCATCACCACCCGGCCCGCGTCGTAGCGGTCGATGCCGAACACGGCCCGGGCCACCTCGCTGCGCCCGGAGCCGACCAGCCCGGCCAGCGCTACGATCTCACCCGCCCGCACCTCCAGCGAGATGTCGGTGAACACCCCTTCCCGGGTCAGGTGCTCGACCAGCAGCACCCGGTCGCCCGGGGTGGCGCGCTCGCCAGCGGTGCGCTCCTCCATCTGCCGGCCCACCATCGCGCGCACCAGGTCATCGGCGGTCAGCCCGGCCAGCTCGCTGGTCAGCACGTGCCGCCCGTCCCGCATCACGGTCACCCGCTGGCAGATCTCGAAGACCTCCTCCAGCCGGTGCGAGATGAACAGCACCGCGGCGCCCGCCGCGCGCAGCGTGCGCACGACCTCGAACAGCCGGGCTACCTCGGCCGCGGACAGCGCCGCGGTCGGCTCGTCCATCACGATCACCCGGGCGTCCAGCGACAGCGCCTTGGCGATCTCCACGATCTGCTGGTCGGCGATGGACAGCCCGCGGCTGATCCGGCCCGGGTCGAGCCGGACGCCGAGCCGGGTGAACAGCTGCGCGGTCTCGGCGTGCATCCGGCGCCGGTCGATGCGCCGCCCGGCCACCAGCGGCTGGCGGCCCATGAAGATGTTCTCGGCAATGGACAGATCGGGGAAGAGCGTGGGTTCCTGGTAGATGACCGCGATCCCGGCGTCCTGGGCATCAGCCGGGCCGTGCAGGGTGACCGGCTGGCCGTCGATCAGCAGCGACCCGCTGTCCGGCTGGTGCACCCCGGCCAGGATCTTCACCACCGTGGACTTGCCCGCGCCGTTCTCGCCGACCAGCGCGTGGGCCTCGCCGGGGAGCAGCTCGATCGTGCCGTCCACCACCGCGCGCACCGCGCCGAACGACTTGGCCGCGTGCTCCAGGGCCAGCACGGGCGTGACCGTTCCGGCCGGGGAGGTCCCAACGTCCGCACCGGGCGGTGTGGCGGGCTGGCTGGCTGGCCCGGGAGGGCCCGTGACGGGCGCCGCCGCACCGGGGTCATTTCCCGCTGGCCGCGGCCCGGCGGCCGCCGGGCCGCCCGTCGCGCGCCCGGCCGGCCCGGGCGCGTCCGGCTGGGCGCCGGCCGGGCCAGGCACCCCCGGCTCCCGCCCGCCAGGCGCGTCGCCGCCAGCTGTCACGGCCCGGTCTCCCTTCTCTGGGGGACTGTCCGGCTGAGGTCAGTACTCGTCCTGAATACGGTGATGTGCTATAACGTTTCAAGTGATGCCCAGCAGTGTCAGGCGAAGTCACGGACCTGTCAATAGGCCCGGGCGGCGATGCCCGAATCGTTACCTGGTTGACTCGTTCCAGCACGCCGCACGACACTGAGCGGCACAGGAGGAACCGTGGCCGACACGCCGGTCAGCATCAGGGAGGTCGCCGCCCTCGCCGGCGTCTCCCTCGGCACAGTTTCCAACGTGCTGAACCGGCCGGACGTGGTGGCCGAGCCGACCCGCAGCCGGGTCCTGGCGGCCATCAAGGAACTCGGCTTCATCCGCAACGAGTCCGCCCGCCAGCTGCGGGCCGGCCGCAGCCGGACGATCGGGCTGGTGGTGCTGGACGTGGCCAACCCGTTCTTCACCGACGTGGCCCGCGGCGTGGAGGACGAGGCCAGTGAGTCCGGGCTGGCCGTCATCCTGTGCAACAGCGACGACCAGAAGGCCAAGGAATCGCGCTACCTGGAAGTACTGGAAGAGCACCGGGTGCAGGGCATCCTGATCACCCCGGTGGCCGGGGCCGACGCGCGGCTGGCCCGGCTGCAGCGCCGGGGCACCCCGGTGGTGCTGGTGGACAGCCGGTCACCGTCCCGCGGCCAGTGCTCGGTGTCCGTGGACGACCTGCTCGGCGGCGACCTGGCCGTGTCACACCTGCTGGAGGCGGGCCACGAGCAGATCGCGTTCGTCGGCGGGCCGCTGTCCATCCGGCAGGTCACCGACCGCCGGGAGGGTGCCATCCGCGCGCTGGCGCGGGCCGGCCGGACCGAGGCCGACCTGTACATGATGGAGACCCCGGCGCTGAACGTGGCCGCCGGGCAGTGGGCTGGCGCGGCTCTGGCCGGGCTGCCCGCGGGCGCCCGGCCGACCGCGGTGTTCTGCGCCAACGACCTGCTCGCGCTGGGCGTGCTGCAGGAGATGACGACCCGCCGGATCCGGGTGCCGGACCGGGTGGCCATCGTCGGCTACGACGACGTCGACTTCGCCGCCGCGGCCGCGGTGCCGCTGTCCTCGGTGCGCCAGCCCCGGCATCAGCTCGGCCGGGCCGCCGCCCAGCTGCTGATCGAGGAGGCCCTCGGCACCGGCACGCACCGGCACCGCCAGGTGGTGTTCGAGCCTGACCTGGTGGTCCGGGCGTCCAGCCAGGGCCGCCCACGGGCGGCCCGGCGCCCCCGCCGCGCGGCGGCGCTGGCCAGCGGCCAGCCCACCCCATCCCCGGCCGCCGCCACCGAAGCGGCGGGCTGACGCGGTGCGCATCGCGCTGTTCGTCACCTGCCTGGCGGACACGCTGTTCCCGGAGGCGGGGAAGGCCACGACGGTGCTGCTGGAACGCCTGGGCCACGAGGTGGAGTTCCCGGCCGCGCAGACCTGCTGTGGCCAGATGCACGTGAACACCGGGTACGCCCGGGCGGCACTGCCGCTGGTCCGGCGTTATGCAGAAGTTTTTGAAGATTTTGACGTGATCGTCGTGCCGTCTGGATCATGCACCGGGTCGATCCGGCACCAGCACGCGATGGTGGCCCGGCGCTGCGGGGACGAGGCGCTGGCCGCCCGGGCCGAGGCGGTCGCGGCCCGCACCTACGAGCTGTCCCAGCTGCTGGTGGACGTGCTCGGGGTGGAGGACGTGGGCGCGTACTACCCGCACCGGGTCACCTACCACCCGACGTGCCACTCACTGCGGCTGCTGCGGGCCGGCGACCGGCCGCTGCGGCTGCTGCGCCAGGTGCGCGGCATCGACCTGGTGGAGCTGCCGGACGCCGAGGTGTGCTGCGGGTTCGGCGGCACGTTCGCGGTGAAGAACGCGGACACCTCCACGGCCATGCTGGCCGACAAGATGCGCAGCGTGCTGGCCACCCGGGCCGAGGTGTGCACGGCCGGGGACAGCTCGTGCCTGATGCACATCGGCGGCGGCCTGTCCCGGCTGCGCGCGGGCACCCGCACCGTGCACCTGGCCGAGATCCTGGCGGCCACCCCGGACACGCCATGACCGGCGAGCCCACCTTCCTGGGCCTGCCGACCGCGCCGCGCGGCGTGGGCCACCTGCGGGGCAGCGAGCCGTTCCCGGCCGCGGCCCGGCGGGCGCTGGCCAACACCCAGCTGCGCCGCAACCTGGGCAAGGCGACCAGCACGATCCGGGCCAAGCGGGCCAGCGTGGTCGGCGAGCTGCCGGACTGGGAGGAGCTGCGCTCGGCGGGCCAGGCCATCAAGGCCGAGACCCTGGCCTACCTGGACCGCTACCTGGAGCAGCTGGAGCAGCAGGTCACCGCGCGGGGCGGCGTGGTGCACTGGGCCCGGGACGCCAACGAGGCCAACCGGATCGTGACCGGCCTGGTCCAGGCGACCGGGGCGGCCGAGGTGGTCAAGGTCAAGTCGATCGTCACCGACGAGATCGGCCTGAACGACGCGCTGGCCGGCGCGGGCATCCAGGCGCACGAGACCGACCTGGCCGAGCTGATCGTCCAGCTCGGCCACGACCGGCCCTCGCACATCCTGGTGCCCGCCATCCACCGCAACCGGGCCGAGATCCGCGACATCTTCCTGCGCGAGATGGTTGACGTCGACCCGGGGCTGACCGACTCGCCCGCCGCGCTGACCGAGGCGGCCCGGCGGTACCTGCGCCGGGCGTTCCTGTCCGCCCGGGTCGGCATCAGCGGGGCCAACTTCGCCATCGCCGAAACCGGCACGCTGTGCGTGGTCGAGTCCGAGGGCAACGGCCGGATGTGCCTGACCCTGCCGGACACGCTGATCACCGTCATGGGCATCGAGAAGATCCTGCCGACCTGGGCCGACCTGGGGGTGTTCCTGCAGCTGCTGCCCAGGTCGTCGACTGGCGAGCGGATGAACCCGTACACCTCGATGTGGACCGGGGTGACCCCGGGCGACGGCCCGCAGCAGGTCCACCTGGTGCTGCTGGACAACGGGCGGACGGCGGCGCTGGCCGACCCGGCCGGGCGGCAGGCGCTGCACTGCATCCGCTGCTCGGCCTGCCTGAACGTGTGCCCGGTGTACGAGCGGGTCGGCGGGCACGCCTATGGCTCGGTGTACCCGGGGCCGATCGGCGCGGTGCTGTCCCCGATGCTGACCGGAATCGAGGACAACGCCTCGCTGCCGTACGCGTCCTCGCTGTGCGGCGCGTGCTATGACGCGTGCCCGGTGAAGATCGACATCCCGTCCCTGCTGGTGCACCTGCGGGCCCGGCATGTCGAGGAAGCTGGGCTGGCCCACCCGGAGGCGCTAACCATGGCCGCCGCGTCCTGGGTGATGGCCAGCCCAGCCCGGTACCAGGCCGGGCAGCGGGCCGGGCGGCTGGGCCGGCTGCTCGGCCGGGGCGGCCGGATCCGGCGGCTGCCGCCGCCGCTGTCGGCGTGGACCGCGGCCCGGGACGCGCCGGTCCCGCCCGCCCAGACGTTCCGCGAGTGGTGGCGGGACGAGCACGAAGGCGGGGCGCGGTGAGCGCCCGGGACGAGGTGCTCGGCCGGATCCGGGTCGCGCTCGGCCGCGACGGCGCGGCGGCCAGGCCGGACAGCAGCCGGACGGCGGACTACCGGACGCACGGCCCGGCCGGCCCGGCGCACCTGCTCGACCTGCTGGCCGAACGCCTGACCGACTACCGGGCCACGGTCCGGCGGGCCCAGCCGGACGACGTGCTGCCCACGATCATCGCGGCGCTGGCCGAGCGCGGGGCGCGACGGGTGGTCCGCCCGCCCGGCCTCGACCTGCCCGGCTGGCCAGCCACGGTCGAGCTGGTCACCGACGACGGGCAGCTGTCCGCCCGGGACCTGGACGCCTTCGACGGGGTGATCACCACGGCCGCGGCGGCGATCGCCGAGACCGGCACCATCATCCTGGACGGGTCGGCGGGCCAGGGCCGCCGCGCACTCAGCCTCATCCCCGACTACCACCTGTGCCTGGTCCGCGCCAGCCAGGTGGTGGCGCTGGTCCCGGAGGCCGTCGCGCGGCTGCGCCCGGACCGCCCGCTGACCTGGATCAGCGGGCCGTCAGCCACCAGCGACATCGAGCTGGACCGGGTCGAGGGCGTGCACGGCCCGCGCACCCTGGAGGTCATCCTGATCGGCCCGCCGAACTCATGAAGGCGGTCAGTTACTCCGCTTACCGGGCCACCCCGGTGCTGACCGACGTGCCCGAGCCCGGCTGCCCGCCGGACGGCGTGGTCATCACGGTCGGCGCGACCGGGGTGTGCCGGTCGGACTGGCACGCCTGGCAGGGCCACGACCCGGTGCGGCTGCCGCACATCCCCGGGCACGAGCTGGCCGGGACGGTGGCGCAGGCCGGGCCGGCGGTGACCCGGTGGCGGCCGCGGGACCGGGTCACCGTGCCGTTCGCCTGCGGCTGCGGCCGGTGCGCGTACTGCCGGGCCGGTGACGCGCAGGTGTGCCCGCAGCAGACCCAGCCCGGCTTCACGCTGCCCGGCTCGTTCGCCGAGCGGGTGGCCATCCACGCCGCCGACCTGAACCTGGTCGCGCTGCCGGACGAGGTCGGTTTCGTCACCGCGGCCAGCCTGGGCTGCCGGTTCGCCACCGCGTTCCGCGCCGTCACCATGCACGGCCGGCCCGGCCCCGGGGACTGGCTGGCCGTGCACGGCTGCGGCGGGGTCGGGCTGTCCGCCACGATGATCGCGGCGTCGCGGGGCGCCCGGGTGATCGCGGTGGACGTGACCCCGGCCGCGCTGGCCCGGGCCGCCGAGCTGGGCGCTGAGCACACCGTCCAGGCCGGCCCGGGCACCGACCCGGCGGACGTCATTCAGGACATCACTAGCGGGGGAGCGCACCTGTCGATCGACGCGCTCGGTGCCCCGGCCACCGCGGCCAGCTCGCTGCGCTGCCTGCGCCCGCGCGGCCGGCACGTCCAGGTCGGCCTGCTGATCGGCCCGGACGCGGCCCCGCCGCTGCCGATGAACCTGGTCATCGCGCGGGAACTGGAGATCTACGGCTCGCACGGCATGGCCGCCCGCGACTACCCAGCGATGCTGTCCCAGGTGGCGGACCGCACGCTGCGCCCCGACCTGCTGGTCGGCCGGGTTATTGGGCTGGCCGAAGCGGGGCAGGCGCTAGCTGACATGGACCGGCCCGCGCACCCGGGCCTGACAGTGATCGACATGGGTGAGAGAGCTCGTTGACCGTAAGCTACGACGCCGAACTGCGGCGGCATAACGAGGTCCTGCGCCGGGCCTGCGGCATCCGGTTCCGCGACCACGTCCTCGACATCGGCTGTGGGACCGGGCAGACCACCCGGCAGGCCGCGCGCACCGCCCGGGCCGGTAACGCGCTCGGGGTCGACGTCTCCGCGTCCGCGATCGAGCGTGCCCGCGAGCTCGCCCGGGCCCAGCAGCTCCGCAACGTCGCCTTCGAGGTCGCCGACGCGCAGCTCTGCCGTTTCCCGCAAGAGCGCTTTGACGTGGCCATCAGCAGATTCGGCACGATGTTCTTCGGCGACCCCGCCGCCGCGTTCGCCAACATCGGGCGCGCGCTGCGACCGGGCGGCCGGCTGGTCATGATGGTCTGGCAAGCCCAGGAGCGCAACGAGTGGGAAGTCGTTATCGGCACGTCCCTCGGCGGGCCCCAGGCACCAGCGGCCGTCGCTGCTGGGGGACCGGATCCGTTCTCGCTCGCCGATCCGCCAGCCGTCACGCAGATCCTGGCGGCTGCCGGGTTCGCCGGCGTTACCTTCACCGACGTCAGCGAGCCCGTCTACTACGGCCCGGACGTAGCCGCCGCCCTCGGCTGGGTCCGCGGCTTCACGTCCACCAGTCAAGCGCTGCAGCGGCTCGACCCCGCCGCTGCGGAACGCGCGGTCCAGCGTCTGCGCGAGGCGCTCGCCGCGCACCTGAGCGACGACGGCGTCTGGTTCAGCTCCCGCGCCTGGATCATCACCGCCCGCCTCCACTGAAACGGAACAACAACCCCTTTTAGGGCGCGTTCGCCGGGTGGCCGCGTTTTCGCAGTTCGCGAGTGGCGGCGAGAATGCTTTTCTGCAAGTCGTTGAGCGGATGATCGCCAGACTGGTCCCGGTGCCCGGGCCTGGGCTGGCTGGTCTCGGCTTGAGCGGCCCGGGCTGCGGCGTGCTGCAGCAGAACGTCCCGGGCCGGGGCGCGCCCCGGCGTGCTGCGGGTCAGGAGTTGCCCGAGATGGCTGGCGTGGACCACGCGCCTGCCCGGGTATTGCGGGCCCAGGCCCAGCCTGGCCCGCTGTGCTTGTGCCTGCTGCGGCTGCCGCAGGGCCTGCGGGCAAAAGCGCCCCAGGATGGTCTTGATGATCGAAGCGTGATCGAAGACGGTGTGCGACACGGTGCGCGGTTCGATCCGCATGTGGTCGAAGGACCGGTTTTCCAGCATCACGACGACTACGTGATCGACTTTTTCCAGGTTGGCGGCACCCGGCATGCTCACGGCCATCAACTCCCGGGTTTTCCTCCGTTGGCCAGGCTGGTGACTTCATTCCCGCTGCGGCTGGCGTCTACCGCTGGCAGAGCAGCGCAATGGACCGCCGGCCTGGCTGGTTCGGGATGCCTGATTAGGGTAGGAGGCGCGCGTTCGAGTCCCATACCGCCCTGCAAGCTGCTGACCTGCTTCAGGCATTGGAGGATGTCTTGATCCCCGAGATCATGCTGAACAACGGCCGGACGATCCCGCAATTCGGGTTCGGTGTCTTCCAGATCAAGCCGGCGGACACGGCCGAGGCGGTGGCCACCGCGCTGCGGGCTGGCTACCGGCACATCGACACCGCCGAGATGTACGGCAACGAGCGGGAAGTGGGCGAGGCTATCGCCGCGTCCGGCCTGGACCGCGGCGACGTGTTCGTCACCAGCAAGCTGAGCAACGCCAGCCACCGGCCAGAAGACGCCCGCAAGGCGTTCGACGGCACGCTGGACGCGCTCGGCTTCGACTACGTCGACCTGTTCCTGATCCACTGGCCGCTGCCCACCCGGTACGACGGCGACTACGTGTCGACCTGGCGGACGCTGGAGGAGTTCTACCGGGACGGCCGGGCCCGGTCTATCGGCGTGTCCAACTTCCAGCCCCACCACCTGCGGCGGCTGCACGAGGAGAGCGAGATCACCCCGGC